>ERZ827524.89-NODE-89-length-120581-cov-17.909024_pt1 | contig 120581 bp, 131 predicted proteins | sample MGYA00519702_ERZ827524 | MGnify/ENA primary metagenome ERZ827524 (study PRJEB31778, sample SAMEA3449341) | human gut metagenome | biome: human gut; feature: human-associated habitat; material: faeces | place: United Kingdom | collected 2010/2012 ...
CAATATCGCGGAGTAGAGCAGTTGGTAGCTCGTCGGGCTCATAACCCGGAGGTCGGAGGTTCAAGTCCTCCCTCCGCAACCAACAAGTAGCACCGAAAAAGATATCGGTGCCAAAAACCCAAGAGCCGCAACGGTTCTTGGGTTTTTTCGTGCCATTTTTCAAGGTGGAATTCAAAAGATATCATCTCCTAAAAACGGCCTTTGGGGAGGACTTGAACTACCGACCCAGGCTTTCGGGGGCAGATTTTGCGGAACATTTCGCAAGATCTGCCCCTTTTTTCGTTTCCGAATTTGTTAAATGTTTGTGTCTTGGAGGTTGCGCATAAAAAGTATGCGCAACCTCCTTTTTTGTTTTGTACTCCCTCCCTTCAAACCGGGGATGAGTAAATAGATAAGATAAAGAAGGAGTTGGTGAGATATATGACTGCGAGTTCTGAGATCCGTAAAGCAAAAGAAGAAATGTGATTGGAGGCCGTTCGCGTGTGTAAACACAAGAACGGCCTGTTTTTGTTTTATGCGAACAGCCTCCCTGGAAGGAGGTTCGTTATGTCCGGTTCCGTGAGTCCGCTCCCCTGGACTGGAAACAAGGGCTGTATCTATACGACCATCGATGCGTTCATGCCTCCCCACAGAACCTATGTGGAAGCCTGCATGGGCAGCGCAGAGGTGTTCCTGCGGAAAAAGCCGGTTGAAAAAGAAATCATCAATGACTACAACGGCGATCTGGTTCGGCTCTTCCGAGTCCTCCAGAGAAATGAAAATCTGGAAAGACTGATCGGTCGGCTGTTCCTGTCATTCAATTCGGAGCAGATCTTCAGAGCCAATAAAGCACTGCTTGCGGAAGTCCCGAATATTCTGGATGATCTGACCGAGACATCGGTGATCATAGAGAACACGCAGTGGAATGACTTTGATCTGGCTGTTGCTTTCTATGAGAATCAGGTGTTCAGTTTCTCTTCCACCGGGAAGAACTTCGCCATCACCAAAAAGGATATGACCAAGAGATTCGGCAGGCTGATTGCAGCGTGCGCTCGGCTTCGTAACGCTACCATAATGCACAGGGACTACAAGGATTGTATTTCCTACGGTGCCGGTGAAGATGCGTTCATTCTGCTGGACCCTCCGTACAAGGGTACAGAGGATTACTATCAGAAGTCGAGCTTCGGCAGCGATGAACACGCTAAATTGTTTGGGTTTATGAATGAAGTGCATGAGCAATTCCATGGCTCCTGCAAGTTCCTCATCACCTACAACAACGATCCATATATCCGGGAATTGGCGGATCACTATGGATTCGATTCTTTCGTGCAGGAGCGTCTTCACAATATGCGCCAAGCCACAAAGCCGGGTGATATGTTTGAGGAACTCCTGATCGGAAACTATGATCTCGTGAAACAGGCAGAGATCAATAATCATTTCCTGCTTGAGCAATCCCGGCAAATGACCCTGTTCGATTACCAATACGATTATTGAGAAGGAGGAAAAATAAGTGGAAATCAAAACTGAGATTACGATATCATTGCCGCCTATGCTGGCAGCCGCACTTGGAATCACCGAAGATACCTTGTTCGAGACTTATTTTGACGGTAACTGCCTCAGAGTGAGGACTCTGGATGAGGAAGAAGTGGAAAGTGCAATACTCGCCGGCCTGGAGGATGCGTTCGATGATTGAAGCAATTATCCATTACCAAGACTCAACGCTCATTATGGATTTGCCTCGCAACATTTACGACATCCATGAGAAGCTGATGTCCATCGGCTGTCCGACCGCACCCGGCAGGATTCCTCTGACAGACAACGAGGATGATGCCCTCCGGGTGAAGCTGTACGGACGCATTGAAATGGGCAATCATCTGATCCGGATACTTTCGGAACAAAACACCCTGGCAGATGCCAACGCACTGGCTTCTGTTGTGCTGAACGCCAGTGATGACATCAAGCTGAAGCTTGGCGAAAAGATCGTCAAGGATCAGTACGACTCGATCCCGGAGATCGTGACGGACATCCGGCAGATGACCTATGATGCTGGCCCCATCAAGCGAACCTTCTACTGCCCTCTCGTAGGAAACATTGAGGATGGCTATGACGATACCTTTACCGTGGGCAGTTCCTTCCTCCGTGACTATGCCTGGGCGATTGAGGACGCCATCGAAAAGGATCGCCGTCTGGACGATCAGGACATGGCGCAGTATTTCCATGAAGATGCCGGTCTCAAAGACAAGCTGGCTTCTATGGTGTGGGGTGTGGAAGTTTACAGGGGTGAACTCTTCGGAAAGATCGAATGCAGCCTGAAAGAAGAAATGACCCCCGCCGAGGAAGAAATTCTCAAGGACTATATTACCGGTCAGAATTCTGACGGCTGGGGTGAACACTTTGAGCAGCAGCCCATTGATACTGAGGATGGCGACCTGTATGTCTCTTTCTGGAACTGCGGAGATGATTACGCCATCATGACTCAGGATGAGTTGGATGCGTATATAGAAAGCCAAGGCATGAAGATGGGGGGAATGTAATATATGGCCTTGCTCTTTTCGGCAGTAACGCTTACCGGCGATGACAATCAGGTGGAACTACTTGTTCCCGGCATTCCAAAGGAATCCAATGATCTTCGTGGCTGGACTGCCTATGAAAACTTTATCGCAAGTATTGACCATGAGCAGGAAATCCGTGTGCATGTGGCAGCTTGTCTCTACGGAGAAGGACAGCCGTTCCTTGCATCGCCCGAGGAAATCGCCTATTTCACCCTTCGGGCAAAAGAGGACGACAGTTTTCTCTGTGATCATTGCAGCCATGCCGGTCACAGCGATTTCCAGTTCACATGGTCACCGGAAATGTCGTATGGAATGGAGTCGTTTGTTATGAACGAATGGGAACGCCTGCACCGGCAGGCAGAACGATACAAGTGTGAATACCCTGCCGGTACAAGAATCACGGTACTGCAAATGGGAGATGATCCTCGTCCGGTAGAAAACGGAACACGAGGAACCGTCCGGATTGTCGATGATATGGGCACGGTTCACTGTGATTTCGACAACGGAAGAAGGCTCGGGCTGATTCCGGGAGAGGACAGCTTCCGCAAGCTCACCGATGCGGAACTGGCGGAAGAACAGGATGCCGATATCTCCGAGGAAGAAACCGGCCCTGTCATGGGTATGTGAGGTGTCCGCCATGAATGACCGAATTGAAGTCCGGATTCCGGCACCGCTCACAGATGCCCTTCTGCGGTTCGCTGCTGAGCAGGAACTGTCGGTGGAAGAAATCGTGGAATCAGTAATGAGAAACTATATGGAAGGAAGGCTTGGCAATGGCAGATGAAAACAAGAAAGGCATCACTGTCAAGATTGATGCCGCCCTTCATGCCCAGGTCAAGGAATATATCGAGTCCCGCGGCATGACCATGGCAGAATTCATCACCGCCGCCTGTGATGATCTGCTGCATCCCAAAATTACGGAGAAGGAGGATAAGAAAATGGAAAACATGAGAACGGTAGCCTTTCAGGTGCCGGAGAGTCTGTTCCAGCGGATCAAAGACTATCTGCAGCGCAACAACATGACCCAGCGCCAGTTCCTGCTGGGGCTCATCGAGGCCGAGCTGGATCAGGATTTGACCGAGCGTGAGGCCGCTGTCGAGGCTGTGTCAGATGATCAGGAGCAGGAGGACACGGTGCTGAGCGAGGGTGAGGAAACCGCCTGTGAAAGCGAAGCGGAAGAAGAAAACGCTTCTGAGGAATACGGTGACTATGATGACGATGAACTGGAGGATGAATCCGAGGACGAGGAAGAATCCACCGGCATGGTCATGGGAATGTGAGGTGCATAGCGAATAGATGCGTGGTCGGATGCCTTATGGCAATCCGATTTTTTGATATGTTCGCGGGAATCGGGGGCTTCCGTTCTGGGCTGGAAGCTGTGGGCGGTTTTGAATGCATCGGACATTGCGAGATCGACAAGAAAGCGAACACAGCTTACTGTGCAATCTATGATACGGAAGGAGAGTATTTTTGTGATGACGCAAGAAAAATTGACCCCAAAAGAATGCCCGACTTTGACCTTATCTGTGCGGGATTTCCTTGTCAGAGTTTCTCCGTTTCGGGAAAGCGGCGAGGATTCTCTGATATGCGAGGCACTCTTATCTTTGAAGTTGCCCGAATCGTTGGAGAAAAACGGCCTGCATTTCTTCTTCTGGAAAATGTCCCAGGGCTGCTGTCGCATGACGGCGGCAGGACATTTGAAACCATCCTCTCCACGTTTGCGGACTTGGGGTATACTCTGGAATGGTGTGTGCATAACAGCAAATTTTTCGGAGTCCCCCAAAGCCGAAAGCGGCTGTATATTGTCGGATATCTTGGAGGAAGGTGTGTCGGAGAAATATTTCCTCTCGCCTGCGGCGATGGCTCGGATCTTAAGCAGCTTATCCCAGGTCCCCAGGGACAGCGGGTTTACGATGTCAGCGGAGTTGCCTGCACCCAAACCGCCGGAGCCGGAGGATGGGGTGGAAAAACAGGACTGTACTTCATAGACCTGAATTCTGATCCCAAGATTACGGATGCCGCCCGATGCGTGACGGCACGGCAGGATTCCGGTGTCAGCAAGCACCGTGGGGAGCATTCCGGTGTACTGGTAGAAGAAGGCCCCAGAGCAATTCTCCGTCCCGACCGGGAAAAGACCCGTCAGAACGGAAGAAGAATGAAGGAACCGGAGGAACCCATGTTCACCCTGACCGCTCAGGACAGGCACGGTGTCTACCACCGGGGCAGAATCCGAAAGCTGACCCCGAGAGAATGCTGGCGGTTGCAGGGCTTCACCGACGAACAATTCAATAAGGCTGCCGCCTGCATCCACGCAGACGGTCACCTCTATAAAATGGCAGGCAACAGTGTATCTGTGCCTGTCATTTCTGCTATCGGGAGGAAAATCCGATATGTAAATGAAAAATACCACATCACGGAGGAAATGCATGAGAGAGATGACCAGAGCTCAGAAGATTCGAGCCTTCAATGAGAGCAATGCCCCCTTTTATCTGGTGGATCACACGGATGAGGTCAGCCTGTGCTGCGTGTTCCACCCAATGCCCGACAGTGTTTTCTCGCTGGGGCAGGAAGCCTTCAACCGCTACGCTGAGCGCATCGGTGATCCAGTAAAAGACGAATACGGCTTGTTCACCCACGGCAGCGGGTATGAATGGGAGTATGTGTTCCGAAAGGCATTTGAGAATGATCCCAACATCGGAAAGGTGTCCTTCGACTGCGAGGCAGGCGGCTTCTTCTGCTACGGCGAGAGCGTGGATATGATGGCAGACTTCGGCCGCCGATTCCGGCAGATTCTGAATGACACGGATTCCCTCACCGAGCTGATCTGCAAGGCTGTCCCGGAGGGTGAACAGCGGGAAGCGGAATTAGAGCAGCTTCGCAGTACCGTAAGAGGATTCCTGATGGAGCATCCCAAAGCGACAGTCGATCTTGTCACGCCGGAGGGTTATCTTCGGTTGACCCCGGAGGACGGCAAAGCCCTGCTGGATGGAAAGCCTGCACAGATTTCGTCCGGTGTTTCCGGATTTGCCTGTGGGGTGGATGCCGATATACTCCTGGATATGCAGATTGGTACCTGTGCGCAGGAACGGTCAGATGAAAACCGCTTTTTCATTATGGCAGAGCCTCCTATGGAAGAATCCGAGGACTTCGGAATGACGATGTAGGGAGGTGTGTGCATGAGCAAACAAATTCTGATTGAGCTGGTTGGAGAAAATGAAACCGGCTATTGTTATGCAGACCTTTACCTGCCTGCCAGTGCAGAAGAAATCGCGGAAGCAAAGGAACGGGCCAATTGGAATTCGGATTCTAATGGTATCCGTGATATCAGCATTGAGCATTGCAGCACCCTTCCCAAGCTGGCGAGTTTCCGGCTGGACAGCCCCACTCTGGATGAGCTGAACTTCCTTGCCCAGCGGCTGGATGCTATGGACGGCGGTGAGCGCACCATTATGAACGGCGTTCTTCAATATCTGTGCAGCGAAAAGGGCTTCGCAGACGAGCTTGTCTCCATGACTGATCTCATCAATATGACCTACGGTCTGGACGGCGTGATGATTGCCTCCAATGTGGGTACCGACAGGCAGCTTGGGCAGTTCGTAATCGACAACGAACTGAACGAGGATGTCAATGCCATCCCGGAGACTTCTCTGTATCTGCTGGATCTGGAACGGATCGGCAGGCTCCAGCGTGATGTAGACGGCGGTGTTTTCGTTGGGAACTGCTATGTGGTTGCCGGTGCGTTTGAAATGCCCCATGTGTATGACGGCATTCATCTTCCGGGTGCGGAACCGCCTGCGTGTGAGCAGCAAGGCATCCGGCATATCTCCGAACAGGAGTTGCGCGCAATGGCAGGTCAGGAAGGTCTTGTCCTGCAAGGCTGCGGCGGTGATCTGAAGGAATGGGTGGACGGCATCAACGGGCTGCTGACAGAGAGCGGAATCCTGCGAAACGGCACGGTATTCACAGAAGCGTATGCCTTCTCCCATGATGGTCTGACCAACCTGCTGTTTCCTTTCGAGGATAGAGTGGATATCGATGTTGGCAGACTTGCGATCTGGCGGCTTGCCACCCATGAGCAGTTTGGAGGAACCTGGCTGTCTGATTATATCCCCAATCGGTTGGAAGAATTGGAAACAGATGAATCACAGGACTCGTGTCAACAGTGTGAAATGTAATCAACGAAATCAATCATAAAGAAAAGGAGTATCATATCTATGGCACAGATGTATCGTATTCTCGGCAAGCGGGGCCGCATTACCATCCCCTTCGAAATCCGCCAGCGGGTAGGTTTCTCGCAGAACGATGTGCTGTCCTTCACCGAATCGCCGGATGGCAGAACTGTTCTGGTGAAGCGGGAGAAGCTCTGTGATGATAACTGCAAGCCGGAAAGAGCGCAGCAGAGGAAGGAAGAAACCGATTCTGTTACGCTCTTTGATTTTCTCAACAGCCTGTCCGATGAGCAGCAGTGCGCGGCTCTGTATCATCTTTCTGCCAAGTGGTCGGCACAGAAAGGCGGCAGCCATGCAGGAGCATAAACCTCTGTATCTCTACTCCCGGGAAGAAGCCCTTCGGCATGGTGAGAGAGATCAATGGCGTGACAGCTATCGGGAGAACTGTGACTGTGCCAGAGCCATTGAGCGTGCAATTGCCGAGAACTATCGTGATAACTGCCTGGGGAACTGTGCTGGCAGCATCCTGGATCGCTATGGATTTACCCGTGTCAATTGGGTACTTGCCAATACCATGCAGCAGAAATCCTACGACGGCAGGTTCTCCGAGGGCAATAAGCGGTGGGCAAAGCAGTTTTATATCCCCAACGATGATATCCGATGGCACTTCACGGTAGAATCCCATCCCGGACTGACCAATCTGTTTGTAGAACAGGTGCGGGATGCCTGGCAGTCCCTTGGCTTGTTCGATGCGTCCCACTGCCTGCCGGATGACAGCGACCAGGACTACACCGGAAAGGTGGTCGTCATTGACCCCAATATCCTCAAGGACAAATACAAAACCCTGGAGGATCAATTGTTCCTGGCAGAAGGCGGGTTTGGAGCCAGTCCCAACTCCCGTGGGCGAAAGGTGTATGGCTGTTTCCTGAAAGACGGAGAAAAGACATACTACAATCGGGACGAGATTTTGGGCGTTCTCAAGGAGGAATTTCTGCCGGAGTGGGCTGCGGAAAAACTTGACGAATTGGAAAACCCGGCAGAGGAATCTGCCGGAATGACGATGGGAGGAATGTAACTTGAGAGTCAAAATCTATCAGATCAATATGGATCGGGATGCGGATAACGTCAAATTCATGGGGACGGATGCCCGGAAATCTCTCCACCTGAAGGAAGCTGTCGATCCCAGTATCTACGATGAAGTATTCAACGCAGAGATCAAAGAAACCGATCCGGAAGAAATATACCGGCGGTTCAATACGGAAGGTCACCCACTCCATCGGGGACATTCGCTCTCGGTTTCGGATGTGGTGGTCACAGACCAGGGTGCTTTCTTCTGCGACAGCATCGGCTTCAATAAGATCTCCTTTGACGAGTCCAAGACGCAGAAGCCGGAAAACCTTATGCGGGTGGTGTATGTGGAACCCGGAGAAAAGCCCTACACCGCCGAGATTCTCCACACCTTGCAGGCAGAGCAGAAAGCGGTGGGCGGTCTCATTGAACCCATCTACAATGAGGATGACACAATTCTTGTGGGGAATGAAGAATCGAAACTCATAAGTATGGCACCAATATCCTCGTGGACTTCGACCGCCGCGCGGAAGATAAGACCACATCCAACATCCTGATCCTGGGCAATTCCGGTCAAGGCAAGAGCTATCTGCTCAAGCTGATTCTGACCAACATCCGGGAGTCCGGCAAGCGTGTTATTTGCCTTGATCCCGAAAGTGAGTATGAGGAACTGAGCCAAGCTCTGGGCGGCTGCTATATTGACTTTATGTCCGGTCAGTACACCATCAATCCTTTGGAGCCGAAAACATGGTCGGACGGAACAGAGGAAATGGATTTGACTGCCCCGGACGCTTTCAAGAAAGTAACCCGCCTGAGCCAGCACATTGCGTTCCTCAAAGATTTCTTCCGGGCCTACAAGGATTTCAACGACGCACAGATCGATACCATTGAGATTCTGCTGTCCAAACTGTACGCCCGGTTCGGAATTACCGATTCCACCGATTACAGCACCAAGCGCCCCACGGACTTTCCCATCATGGAGGATTTCTATAAGCTGTGTGAGGAAGAATTCTACGGCTACGATAAGCAGAGAAAGTACCTGTACACGGAAGAAATTCTCCAGGAGGTGTGCCTCGGCATTCACTCCATGTGTGTCGGTGCGGAGTCCAAGTATTTTAACGGACATACCAATATCACCGATTCCAATTTTCTGGTGTTTGGCGTGAAAGGGCTGATGGACACCAATAAGCGGCTGAAGGATGCCATGCTCTTCAATGTGCTGTCCTTCATGAGCAACGAACTGCTGGGCAAGGGAAATACGGCGGCATCCATTGATGAGCTGTATTTGTTCCTGACCAATATGACGGCAATTGAATATATCCGCAACGCTATGAAGCGTGTGCGCAAAAAGGATTCCTCGATCATTCTGGCTTCTCAGAATATCGAGGATTTTTTGATTCCGTCCATTCGGGAATTCACAAAGCCCCTGTTCAGCATCCCGACCCATCAGTTCCTGTTCAATGCCGGTCAGATTAACCCCAAGGAGTATATGGATGCCTTGCAGGTGGAGCCGTCCGAATTTGAACTGATCAAGTATCCCGAAAGAGGTACCTGTCTGTATCGCTGCGGCAATGAGCGATATCTCTTGCAGGTCATTGCCCCTGAGTACAAGGCGGCGATGTTTGGCAAAGCAGGAGGCCGCTGATGAGTGCAACGGTAGCCGCCGCCCTGAAGAAAATTGCCGTTGCCATTCTGACAGACAAAAAAGCATTGAAAACCGTTGGCGGCATCATCCTTGGTATCCTGATTATTATCTGCCTGCCGGTGGTCTCTATCATCAGCATCCTCAACGGTGACATCCAATTTGATGAAGCCCGTCTCCAGCAGATTGTGGTGCAGAACCTTTCCGCAGAGGAACAGATCCGGCTTCAAGCGGTTGAAGATACGATGTATGCCATCGACACGGCAATGAGAGATCGGGGCTTTGATGCACAGAGAGTAAAAGAAGCGCAAGTGCTTTATGTGCTTGCGCTTTCTGACTGCTCTGGTAGAAGTGGTTTCGTTCAGAAGCTGGTGGGATGCTTTGCGGAAGGTCAGTCTGACAGCCAGCTCATTGCCGCAGTGAACGTAGCTTTCGGAAAAGAGATCGATGCGGATGAATTTTCAAAGATCATGAATACGATCCGGGCTGTGTATATCTCCACCTCCGGCTATGTCGACCCCTATACCAAGAACAATCTCGACCTGGTCACCTGGGCAAAGAATGCCAAGGAAAAGGGCTGGGGTTATGTGTGGGGAACCTATGGCTCTGTTCTGACGCGAGGTCTATACAACGCAAAAGAGGAACAGTATCCCGATGAAGTCGGCGGGTATGCAGACTTTATCAAGTCCCATTGGCTGGGCGGCAGAACGGCAGACTGTGTTGGACTGATCAAGGGCTACGGTTGGCTCGACCCGGATGACCATGAAGTTCATTACGGAACAAATGGGATGCCGGATATCGGAGCTGACGCTATGTATTACAATGCTTCTGAAAAAGGATCTATTTCTACCATTCCGGAAATCCCGGGGTTGGCTGTTTGGAAATCCGGTCACATCGGCATTTATATCGGCAACGGTCAGGTGATCCACGCCAGCGGCACGATGATCGGTGTGATTCAGTCTCCTCTCGGTGAAACCGGATGGACGCACTGGCTGAAAATTCCGTATATCACTTACCTGGACAGCAATGTGCCTACCGCCGTAAATGAACAGCGGATCTGGGATACGCTCTATGCGGAAATCGGCAATCCCTATGGCACAGCCGCTTTGATGGGAAATCTCTTTGCGGAAAGCAGTCTGCGCTCGAACAATTTGCAGGACAGCTACGAGGCTGGTCTCGGCTATACCGATGTGACCTACACCCAGGCAGTCGACGATGGGCGTTATGCCAATTTCACTTCCGACCAGGCGGGATACGGTTTGGCGCAGTGGACGGTTCAGAACAGGAAATCAGAGCTTCTGGCTTTTGCCAATGAACGTGGGTGTTCCATCTCTGACCTGGATATGCAGTTGGCGTTTCTTTGCAAGGAGCTGGAAACGAAGTTCCCGGATGTCCTTGCAAAGCTGAAAACTGCATCCTCCATACGGGAGGCATCCGATTATGTGCTGGTTCATTTTGAAGCGCCATATGATCAGAGCGAATCTGTGAAGGTGAAGCGTACCGGGTATGGCAGCGTGTATTATTCCCGCTACGGCCAGACCCCAACAGAATAAAATACGGAAGAAAGTGAGAGGAAAATCTATGGATAAGAAAAAGCTGAAGCAGCTTGCGGATTATGCCGTGACAGAAGGGTTGGAACATTCCGAAGATGGACGGTGGGCAGTTTCTTATGAGGAACTGCTCTATCATTTCGGGGTAGATGTTTCCGACATCAATGAGAATGGCAAGCTGCTGGAAGAAGAATTACGGCAGCGGGAAGAAATCAACGAACTGATTATGACGGAGGACTGTATCGAAATGACCTATCATCTGGAATACTGCGAGAACTGTCAGGATGATCCTGCTTCTCTGCTGTCGGTGCTGGGCTGCAACCTGACAGAAGATCACTTCGATCACGGCCCTGTTCAATCTATGTGAGGAAGCTATGGCACAAGGAAAAATGAAATCCATTCACGGAATCTATAAGAAGCACGGCCGCACCGACTTCCTCGATGCGGCCGCTTACTATTCCGACCATGTTCACCCTGACAGCGTGGACAAGACCATCGATGAGATGGAGTCCCGCTGGTATGATTCTTCTCATCAGCAAACCGAAGCTGAGAAGATGGTGCAGGACTATAACGACGGTCTGACCATCCTCAACGATCCCAGCCTTGCCTATGTGGATACGGCGGGTATGGGAATGACCATGTAAGGAGGCAATCCATTATGAAAAAAGTAACCATCAGTATTTCCTACGATGAGGAAAAGTTATCTGCCCTCAAGCTGTATCTGGATCAGAAGCAGATGCAGGTGGAGGATGAGCTGACCAAGGCGCTGGATGCGCTGTACTGCAAAAATGTTCCTGCCGGGGTGCGGGATTATTTCAATCTGCGATCCGGCACTCCAGAGCCTGTGCAGCCGAAGGTGAAAAAGCCCAGGGCAGAGAAAGCCGCGCCTGCGATTGTGGAGGGACATGAAAATGAACAGCACTGAGATCACGATCTATTTCGAGGAAGCGAAAGCGGCAGCTCTGAAAGCAGTGCTGGCGCAGGAAGGATCGACCATCGAATCCAAGCTGCAAGAGTCCCTCCGGTTTCTTTATGAGCAGCTCGTCCCTGTTGAACAGCAGTCTGCGATTGATGCGCTGATCAAAGCACAGGAGGAACAGGAACGGCAGGAAGCCGAAGCCCGGAAACGCTTCGCCGTATTCCATGTGCGTGAGAATGGGGAAAATTCCTATTTCACCAGTCAGCACTTCACCTCCTTCCATGCGGCCGGATATCGTTACCGCCTGTACGCCCGTGGCGATCTCAGCTCCCAGCCTCAGAATCTTGCGGATGCCTTTGCCGGATCGGAAGCAATCTCTGAAGATCAGTACCGGGTTATGAAAGAACAGATGCCGGATGATCACCGTATCCTGGCGCTGATCGATTTCGATCTGGACGAGGGAACGGTCTCTGCCTGTAAGCTGGGACACAGAGAGATGAAGCACTACGATCTCCATGATGTGTCTGTCGCTGCCTTCAAAGCGTTCAGAGGTGAGTACCGGACTTCCCGTGAGCGGGAATACCTTTTCGATGCCGCCTTGGAGGATAAAGAAATCGAGATGGGTGGGATGGAAACAGACGAGAGCGAGGATGCTCCGGTCATGCAGATGTAGCCCCGCTGTGAGCCACCGTGTCGCCCTGTGTGGGCTTTTCCAAAGCGAGTGGACAACCAGCCCGCATCAGGGCAACAGGAGCTGTTTGCCCCGCCGTTGGGCAGGTTTCGAAAGGGAGAATACGGCCTAACGGCATAGGGTGCGGCAGGGTCGAGAGTGAAGCAGGAGAAAAGGAAGGGGTCGCTGAAGCGCCCCCTTCCAGAAAAACAGCGGACGGCAACGCCGACCGCAGGGAGTTTACGGCGGTGTTTGGAGCTTTTACGGAGTAAGCCGAATCTTTGAAACAAAACAGAGCGGTTGACAACCTGTTTTCACTTTCCGAAAAGCGGTTGCCAACTACCATCCAAAATCACCCGCCGTTGAGGCACTTTGGAGGGGGTCATGCTGAAAAGAAAGGAGTGTTAGCCAAATGAGTGTGTCTAAGAACAAAATCAAGTTTGCCGCATATCTGCACCCGGAAACGCTGGACAAAATCAAGGAGCTGTATTGCAGGGATGACTGTTCCAGCAAGTCGGAGTTCATTGAAAAGGCTGTCCGCTTCTATATCGGCTACCTTACCGCGGAGGATAAATCCAACTATCTTCCCAATATGTTTCTCTCCAACATGAGAGCCATCGCATCGGAGAGCGACAACCGCATGAGCCGGATGCTGTTCAAGCTGACGGTGGAGCTGGCCATGGTCATGAATCTCATGGCTGCGAACTACGAGATCGACCCGGAAACATTGGAACGGCTTCGTGGTTCCTGCGTGAGAGAGGTCAAGCGGCTGGGCGGTTCCTTCTCCATGGAGGATGCCGTGGACTGGCAGAATGGATAATCGGTCATGGCGAGGCTCGTAACAAAATTCAAGTTTCTGAAATCCGGCGACCGGAAAGGCGCTGGCGGTTACGCAAAGTATATCGCAACCCGGGAGGGCGTGGAAAGAATCGATGACTCCCAGCGTCTTGCGCCTGCGACAAAGCAGCAGGAAACGCTCATTGAAAAAATCCTGAAAGATTTCCCGGACAGCGCAACGCTTATGGAGTATGCAGACTATCAGTCTGAACCCAACATGGGAAACGCCTCAGAGTTTATATTCCGTGCCATAGAAGATAACGCTGACGATCTGCTCTCCTCCAAAACCTATGCGGACTATATCGCTACCCGGCCTCGTGCGCAGCGGTTCGGCTCCCATGGCCTGTTCACAGATGACGGTGTGCGGGTGCAGCTCGAAAAAGTTTCTGAGGAACTGAATCTGCATGAAGGAAATGTGTGGACTGCTATTATCTCCCTGCGCCGGGAGGATGCGGAACGGCTTGGCTTCAACAGCGGTGAACGCTGGCGGGATATGCTCCGCGCCCACACCCATGAGTTGTCCGATGCGTTTCATATTCCTATGACTGACCTCAAATGGTTTGCCGCGTTCCACAATGAAGGCCACCATCCTCATGTTCACCTTATGATTTACTCTGCCAATCCGAAAGAAGGATATCTCTCGCCAAAGGGTGTGGAGCATCTTCGCTCCTCGCTGGCAAAGGAAATCTTTGCGCAGGATCTGTTCTCTGTGTATGAAAAGCAGACAGAACATCGGAATGAACTTCGGATGCAGAGCAAAGAACTGATTGCCGGTATCGTGGCAAAGATCAATGGCGGCACCTATGACAACCCTGTGTTGGAACAGAAGCTGTCACAGCTTGCGGAGAAGCTATCCAGAACTTCCGGCAAGAAAGTGTACGGATATCTCAAAGCGGATGTAAAAGATCTGGTGGATTCCATTGTGGATGAGGTTGCCTCTGACCGGCGCATTGCAGTTTTGTATGATCTATGGTATGAGCAGCGGGAGGAAGTGATCCGCACCTACACGGAGAATCTTCCCGAGCGTGTACCGCTGTCACAGAATAATGAATTCAAATCCGTCCGCAATGCGGTGATACAGGAAGCTATGGGGATTGTCCTGAATCGGGAGCAGTCTGATCTGCCTGACGATTCCGATTTGCCAGAACCCGACCCGACAGCGGAGGAAACGGAATCCGCTGAGCAGCCGACCGAAAAGAAAAAGGATGCTTCCATGTGGTCGTTCTACCGTCAGGCAAAGGAGATGCTGGATCAGGACAGTGAGGATTACGATCCCAACCGAGCCGTAGAACTGCTTATCCGGGCAGCCAACATGGGCTGCGGTGTTGCCAAGTACCGTCTGGGAAAGATGTTTCTCCGTGGGGATGAAGTGCCGCAGAATGTAGATTACGCTCTGCGCTGGCTGGAAGAATCCGTCTCAGAGGGTAACCAGTATGCGGAATATCTGCTGGGCAAAACCTTGCTCCGAGGTGAACTGGATGATCAGGATACGGAGCGTGGTGAGAATCTGCTCCGCAGATCTGCTGCCCAGGGCAACCGCTATGCCTGTTACACACTTGGAAAAGCGCTGCTGGACGGCAGTCTGCTGCCCCAGAATGTAGAGGAAGCCATTCGTCTGTTGCAAACCTCTGCGGAGAAGGGATTCCCCAATGCCCAATACCTCATAGGCAAACTGCTCTACCAGGGAGAGCTGATGACCAAGGATGTGGAGAAGGCAATCGCGTATTTGGAATCAGCATCTGCCGCAGGCAATCCCTTCGCCGCATACCTTGCCGGGAAGATTCGTTTCACGGAAGATGATGTCAAAGATGTTCTCCGAGCTATCGAGAACTTTGAAACTGCGGCGAAGGAAGGCAATGACTATGCGGAATATCAGCTTGGCAGGCTGTACCTTTACGGCAGAGATGTGGAGCAGGACTATGAAAAAGCAATGGAGTACCTCCATGCTTCCGCTGACCATGGAAATGTCTATGCCCAGCAGCTACTGCACAGCATCCGCTCCGGCCGCAACTGGTCTGCGGCCATGGGTTCCCTCCGCCTGCTCCAGCATATCAGCCGGATCATTCAGAACCGATTGGAGGACGAGCGCAAAGGCCGGATTCATGCCATTGACCACAAGCTGAAACGGAAGATCGATGAGAAGAAACAGGCGCACGGTATCAGGCAATAATCGCAAAGGAGGTTGCGCATACATTTTATGCGCAGCCTCAATTTCAAAGAAGGGAGAATACATGGCACACTATATTCATTTCACGGAAGAACAAAAAGAGCTGGCACGGCAGACGGATCTCTGCGATCTGCTCCGCAGGCAGGGAGAGAAGCTCAAACGATCCGGCTCGGAATACGAATGGCGGGACGGATCTCAGAAGGTTACCATTCGCGGGAACCTGTGGTTCCATCAGTATGAGCGCGTGGGAGGCGATGCTCTGGATTTTGTCCAGCGGTACTTTCATAAATCCTTCCCGGAAGCGGTGGAGTATCTGCTGGGAAGCGGCTGCGGCACATTGACGGCTTCTCCTGTAGTGCAGAGAGAGCCGACGACCTTCACGCTTCCCAAACGCAATGACAATATGCGGCGGGTGTATACCTACCTCATAAGCAGGCGCGGCATTGATCGTGATGTGGTCAATGCCTTCGCATACAGGCAGATGATCTATGAGTCGGCAGAATATCACAATGCGGTGTTCGTCGGATTTGATTCCAACGGCATCCCTCACCACGCCAATCTTCGTGGCACAGGGGCAGAGTCCACCTTCAAAGGAAATGCTCCCGGCAGCATCCCGGAGTACAGCTTCCATTGGACAGGTACTGACGATAGGCTGTATCTTTTTGAAGCACCGATTGACCTGCTGTCATTTATCTCTCTGCACAAGGATAACTGGCGCAGCCACAGCTACGCCGCCTGCTGCGGTGTAGGAGATCGTGTGCTGTTTCAAATGCTCCGGGACAATCCCAATATCCAAATCGTCTGTCTCTGCCTGGACAACGATGAAGCAGGTCAGGCAGCGAATAACAGAATCGCGGGGAAGCTGCATATCCAAGGAATTCAAACAGAAATCCTCGTTCCCACCCACAAGGATTGGAATGAGGATTTGTTATTTCCAGAAGAAAGCGAGGAAGAAAACCAGTGTCCGGTACTGCAACTCTAATCATTATCGCTGCGGTTATGTTCTGTGCGCTGGGCGGTATCACCCTGCTGGCACATATCTATAACCTCAACAGCATCAAATCCAAAACAGTCGGTGACGGTCAGCATGGCACAGCCCGGTGGGCGACCCGATCCGAAATCAAGAGAACCTATCAGCACATTCCATTCACTCCGGCCCTGTGGCGAAAGCAGGCGGCAGAAGGCCAGACACCTACCGCCAATGGCAAGCCGCTTCCCCAGGGCATCGTTGTAGGCTGTACCGGAAACACCACCGCTATGGTGGACACCGGAGATGTCCATGTGCTGATGATCGGCGCCGCCGGTGTGGGCAAGACCGCCTACTGGCTGTACCCCTGTATTGAGTACGCCTGCGCCAGCGGGATGTCCTTCCTGTCCACGGACACCAAGGGCGATGTCATGCGCAACTACGGAACCATCTCCCAGCAGTACGGCTACAAGGTCTCCGTGATTGACCTGCGTAACCCCACCCGCTCCAATGGAAATAACCTTCTCCACTTGGTCAACAAGTATATGGATCTGTACAAGGAGCATCCTGACGAGCTGGTTTACAAGGCAAAGGCAGAGAAGTATGCCAAGATCATTTCCAAAACCATTATCCTCTCCGGCATGGATGCCGCTTCCTTTGGTCAGAACGCATACTTCTATGATGCCGCCGAAGGTCTGCTGACGGCGACAATCCTGCTGGTGGCAGAGTTCTGTGAGCCAGCCAAGCGGCACATCGTTTCTGTGTTCAAGATCATCCAGGAACTGCTGGCACCTTCCAATAAGAAAGGCAAGAATCAATTTCAGCAGCTTATGGCACTGCTTCCCAATGACCATAAAGCCAAATGGTTTGCAGGAGCTGCCCTCAACACCGCAGAGCAGAGCATGGCTTCCGTCATGTCCACGGCACTGTCTCGCCTGAATTCCTTCCTGGATTCCGAGTTGGAGCAGCTTTTGTGCTTTGATACGGAGATTGACGCGGAGTCCTTCTGCGGAGAGAAGTCTGCGATCTTTATCATCATGCCGGAGGAAAATCCCAACACCTTCTTCATGATCTCCCTCATCATCCAGCAGCTCTACCGGGAAATTCTTGCCGTAGCAGATGAGAATGGGGGCAAGCTGAAGAACCGCTGTGTGTTCTTCTGTGATGAGTTTGGTACGCTGCCGAAGATAGAGTCTGCGGAGATGATGTTTTCCGCATCCCGATCCAGGCGCTTGCAGATTGTTCCCATCATCCAGTCCTTCTCCCAGCTTGACAAGAACTACGGAAAGGAAGGCTCCGAGATCATCGTGGACAACACCCAGGTCACACTGTTCGGCGGCTTCGCACCCAACAGCAGCTCCGCAGAAATTCTGTCAAAGGCACTGGGCAGCCGCACTGTTATGTCCGGCTCTGTCAGTCGCTCCAAGAACGATCCCTCTCAATCCTTGCAGATGATGGAGCGGCCTCTTCTCACGTCAGATGAACTCAAATCCCTTCCCAAGGGTGATTTCGTGGTCATGAAAACCGGCGTTCATCCCATGAAGGTACACCTGAAGCTGTTCTTCAAATGGGGCATCGTATTTGATGAAAAACATCCATATTCCGTACCGGAGCACGGAAATCGGAATGTACAGTATGCCGAGAAGAAAGAGATTCAGGATGGCATTATGATGAAATATCATCCAAAGGAAGCTGAAGAAGCGGAAGCGGCAGAAAAAGAAGCTTCCGGAGGCGGTCAAGCACAGCATCAGGCGGAGGTCAACGAACCGCCGCAGAGCGAGCCGCCCAAGGAGAAAAAGCCCAGGGAGCGCAAATCCAAGGGTGGCAATCTAAAAGCCGAGCGCCATGACCGGACGGCGCAGGAAGTGTTGGCGGAGGTGACTGCGGATGGGCAGGCTTAATTTCCTGTACCGCATGGATCTGCCGCACCGTGCGCTATCTGTCTATATTTACCTTTCTGACAGAGCCAATCAAAATGGAGAGTGCTGGCCTGCGATCCCTACCATCGCCAAAGAACTGAAGCTGTCCCAATCCACGGTGCGCCGAGCTTTGCATGATCTCCGCAAGGCAGGACTTCTGGAAACGCAGCAGCGTTACCGAACCAAAGGCGGCAAAAGCAGTTTGCTCTACAAGCTGCGTGGCGAATAAAAATACACCTGCCGCCAAGGGGTTACGATACCCTCTTGGTGGCAGGTGGTACCTGTCATGATGGCAGGTGAAGGGAACTACCCACCTGAAGATATTTACAGCAGAAAAGACAATCTATAGATTCCCTCTCAGGTTAATCTCTGGAAATACACCGTAAGTATTCTGTTACTCTTTCCTCATTTCATTCAGCTATACTGATTCGTGCAATTGAAATTTGTCTTGCAGTATGTTATAATTTATTGTGATTTATTGTATCTACTCGAAGATTTGTCAATTACATTTTGAAAATCAACTTGCTTTCGGAAGTCAATAAGAGAAGGAGAAATAGTATGGAACTGCTTTATTCCAACATCTTGCCAGTAGGTCTGGAGGAAAACCAGAAAACAATTCAAGACTGCTTTGCTGATCAGATAGCTAACTGTGACGGTGTTGAGATTGCCGTAGGTTATGTTTCTAAGGCATCGTTGGAGCAGTTGGATGCCTTAGTTGAGCAGTACCATATCCCTCATATCAACCTTGTAATTGGAATGTATTATGTTGAGGGCATGCCTGAGAGCTCCTATCATGCTGCAGTATCCCTCAATCAGAAGTGGCGTGATGCCGGTATCGGTGAGATTCGTCTCACAAAAGTATTCAAGTATCACGGCAAGCTGTATGCATTCCTCAAAGATGGGCAGGTTGCATCAGCAATTATTGGCTCTGCCAATCTTGGTGTAATCAAACTCGAAGCTAACAATCGCAGGCAGTATGAAGTATCTGCTGTTACCAATGAACCTGCTGAGTGCAATTCCATTCTGTCCTTGATTCGTAAAATGCAAGAGGAGCGGTGTTCCTCTAATATCGCTGACATCACTAATATGACGCTTATCAGAGAGGTTAATACTTCACTGACCAGTGTATATTATATCGTATCACAAAACACAACCGTATTGTGTATTTGTGCATCATTCCCCAACATTTTAACTGAGGTGCATCGGCCCTTTTCACATTCTAAACTTGGAAACACCTTTGACAAATTGTTTTCTTAACGCAAGCTTGCCACAGCAAATTGAGTGAGAACGTGGCAAGACACCAAGTGTTCTCTGTGCATCTTTGTAAAAATGTTGAATTATCCCGAGTATTCTGCTATGATATTAATAAAAAGCTAGAAACTAAATTCTTTGAATGCATTGGTGCGGGATATACTATCCTTTTTACCGTTGTTTAGGATGGCAACAACCTAATCAACTATTAAAGGAGGATATTCAATGACCCGTAACGAAGAGAAAATCAAGGAACTGTGCTCCTCTGCATCTGCAGATATCAACCTTTGCCGGGTTGCGTACACTGTCATCGACAACGCTCCCGAGGAGGAGAAGGCAACACTTTTAGAAGCGTTCATCATCGGTTACAGGAACACTCCCACCAACCACTCTTTAGATCTCCCATGCTTTATGGATGATAAGAAGAAAGATCTCATGTTGAAGAAATATGGGCGCCAGGTTGACAAAAGGATGATGGCACTGCAGAATATGGAGCTTCCTGAAAAGGACTTTTATGACAAACTATGGAGATACCTCAGCACCACTCCGTTTTTACCTACGTTCGAAGCTCGTGTTATCGGACTCTATAATTGTGTGATTGATAAACGCCTTCCATATTACGCAATAAACCGTAGTGCCTCTCTCTCTATGGACCAGGAGGAGTTTGAAGCACATCTCACCTCTATCGGCGAAAAAAAGCTTGGCCGTATGGAATATATTCTAAATGCAGATTTCGATCAGAAAACGGAACAGTCGTCCTTAATCGTCGCAATGATGGATTCTCTCAGGACTTTTGAGGAGCGCACTGTATTTCTCGCCCGAGTGATTGCTCACTTCAAAGCAGAACTGCATAGGATGAAGTTGAGAGACTTTGCAAGAATGCTCGAGGGCAGAAGCGCACCGAGACTTCCTTTTAGTCTTGATGAAGATGAGGATATCCTGAGTGGTCTTGATATTGCGCATCTCTTCGCTGATGATGACGATGAAAACGAAGACTCAGCTGATGACCCCGGCAAGCCCGTATTCTAATTGATGCACACCCGGCGTGGCCCACAGAGATCCACGCCGGGCAATCCGCCAGTTGTATGATTCATTGACGTAGCCCAAACTACTTTTTGATTGCGCAATGGCTAACCGAATAAACAACCTTGTATCCCAGTTGCAGGTAAATGCGTACAAATTTAGTCATTAACGAAACCAGGGAGGCTGCCAGCAATGATGTATGAAAAAAAGTATATAGGAAACACCTGCTATATTAGTCTCTCTTCGAAAGCAGAATTGGTGAGTACTGACAATTCTACACGAATTCCATTAAGTGTTACAGAATATAAAGTCTTATCATTCTTTATAGACCACGCTAATGTACCAATTCAATTGGACGAACTCGCACGGTTTGTGTGGGGCACACACGCTGACGAAAAAGACCCAAACAGTCTCAAAAGCCAAATATCTCGAGTAAGAAATAAACTCGAGCAAATCCGTGAGGGTATGAGGCATTGTATAGATACAAATTACGGGTTAAATTCTTACACGCTAAAAGTCGAGAATATAAATTCCCCTGAAATACCTAATGTATTTACACCAGAAGACTCGCCCGAGTTATCCTCTGCCGCTTCAATTGAAGAAGCCTATGCGCTGTTTGAGCAAAGTCGATATGACGAAGCAATCGCTATTTTTAGACAAGCTGCAATCAAAGGTGATTCTGAAGCGCAATATTGGCTAGGATATTGTTATCGCTTTGGAAAAGGCACAGCGCAAGACCATTGGCAGGCAGTCAAATGGTTTCGAAAAAGTGCTGAACAAGGGAATGCTAATGCACAGTATTATTTAGGAATATGCTATTACATGGGCCAAGCAGTTCCTCAAGATTACCGCAAAGCATTTGAGTATGCCAGCTTAGCTGCAAGCCAAGGGCATGCTGACGCACAAGCGAGCGTTGCTAATTATTATTGTGATGGAAAAGGTGTTGAAAAAAACAGGGAACTTGCAATAGAGCTTTTTGAAAAGGCTGTTCGGATGGGATCAACCTATGCGAGGGTCAGATTGGACATCGTGACAGGACAGATAGATACGCTAGATGACAATGATGAGTGGGAATAACAAGTTGATCTTAAAGCAAGAACCTAATTAATTGCGCCCGACATGGACTCATTACATATCCATGCCGGGCACAAGGTTGGATTACTTAATTCTCGAAAGCGTCTTACGCGCCACCTTATTCTTGGCGCGATCGGAGCAGTGGCTGATTTCGCTTGCAAGCTTCTTCACTTCGCTATACTTCACGACCATAGCATCAATATCGAACGCAGCATCATCAAAGAACGTGCGATCCAGTCTGAAAAGAGAGGCGGTCTGCTTTAAGACAGCATTGCTCACACTAGACTTACCCAAGCTAATGAAATCCTCAGCCAGTTCACTAGCCTTATAACCCACAACTTTGGTGCCAAGAAAAGAAATAACCTCGAAGCCGTTGCGGTTTTCCTTCAACGCATCCAATACTTCCATGCAGGAATCGTAAGTAATCGCATCCTCTTCAAGATTAACATCAGATGCAACCAGGTTCCAGCCGACCTCAGTAGTGAAGTGAACATTGGCTGTATTGTAATGCTTATCATTCTGAAGATCATTATGTGCGTCCTCTTTCAGCTCCGACTCGATGTCATCTTCCTGGATATCAACATCGTTCTGAGCACGCTTGTCGCTGCGGATAAAATCATACACACGCCACTTTGCAGTTTCATTAATCAGGCCACGGCATCCGACCGGATCTTTGGAAGACATAATATAGTCCAATTTCTTCCAGAAAAGTTCCGTTGCAAGGATGTTAGCTACTTCTGCAGGATCGATTTTACGGCCATCCAGCTTCGTGCGGTATTTGCAGAGAACCATCTTCTCGATAAAGTTGTATCCAGCTTCATACAGGTCATTATACACGCTGATGTTATCATACAAATTGTCGGAGGTCAGACCAATCCGGACTGCAGCCTCCAGCGCCTTTACCAGCGCAGCTTCGTATCCAGTGATTTCCGCAACGTTCTCTCTCTTCTTATTCTCAGCCATTTTTTAGCCCTCCCTTTGTAATTGAGGGAAAGCTTATGTTTTGCCTACCCTCTAATTAAAGGGTACAAAAGAGAGGTTGTAACGAAAGTGAAATAAGGTTGAAGTTGTTGCAACTAGGTTGCGATAACTTCAACCAACGCCATTCATTATTAAGGAGGCAACAATGATAACACGAAAGTATATCGGCAATGTATGCTATGCACAACTATTTTCAAAAGCCGAGCTGGTACGCATAGAGGATAATTTGCATATTCCACTATCTTTAACTGAATACAAAATTCTTTCGTTTTTTGTTGACCATATGAATGTGCCGATATCACTTGAAGAGTTGGCAAAACATGTTTGGGGAATTTATGCATACGAGAAAGATCCCAATAGTTTGAAAAGTCAAATATCTAGATTGCGCAGCAAAATGGATAATGTTTCCCATGGCTTCGGGAATTGTATTGAAACAAATTATGGATTAAATTCTTACACGCTGAAAATCAATGGAATGAACGTTAATACTCAGCAAGATTACTCATATGATAATCAAAACATAGAGGCGGACCTTAAAGCCAAACATGATGTTTCTTTGCAAAGAGTTCAAACAAGTGAAAGGATTCTTCTTGCAGAAGGAGTGACATTGTTTGGAACAGACCGGATAAAATGCGCATATTGCATTCTAGATAATCCGTTGATCAGCCGAATACACACAGCTGTGCATAAGAGTGCTTCTCAAGAGATAGTTGTTCAAGATATGAATTCGTCCTATGGCACTTTTATCAACGGACAAAGAATCCCTCCAATGATTGAATTCCCTATTAATGACAATGATATAATCAGTATTGCAGATGAAGATTTTATCTGCAATCACAGTTAAAATAATTGAAGCAGTACGCAACAAGGTGGCTTCAGTAGGCCAGAGAAAGCAGAGCATGAAGCCTATCGGGAGGGATAAAGTATGTATAAAAGGATTGATATTGGCCATGCTTGCTATATCGCTTGCGATTCCAAAGCGGAACTCATATGTCCGGATTCAAACACCCATATTATGCTAACGCGAACGGAATATAAAATAATTTGTTATTTAGTTAATAATGCAAACTCGCCAGTTCAACTAGATGCTATCGCTTCATATCTTTGGGGTTCCAATTATGATTCGGACAAAAAAGATCCTGAGAGCATAAAGAGCCATATTACGCGTATTCGCAACAAGTTAACTAAGTTACATCCTGCTTTAAAAGAAAGCCTGGAAACAAACTATGGATATGGTTCTTACACATACAAAATTACCCAAGCGGTATTAACCTCCCACAAGGAGGACTGCAAACTATCAAATTGCACAGATGTTGTTGAGTCATACGCGAACCTTGTTGATGAAGTGATGCGTTTGGGCAAACAAATGGATTCGCTGGTCACGGATTTAGAAGCTATACAGCAGAAGCTGGATTTTGCAAAAGCTTCAAAAAATCAAATATGGGAAGGAATCTATGGCGCCCAGTTCGACTCCTTGTACTTCAACTTTGTCCATATCAAAGATGCGTTAGCAGAAAAAAGAGCCAGCGTACAACGTATTAAGAATTCACTGGCATTCAGTTGCGAAGCTTCTCCAAAGCAACCAGATCGGGCTCCCAATACTATTGCCTGTATACCTGCGTATGCTATGTCCATGCTCCATGAAGTTCAGGACCTAACAAGTTTTGTGCCTGAAATGCAAGCAAAAGTAAATTCGCTTGCAATCGAAATCGACGAACTAATCTGCGAATATATTAGCGGAGCAATTGACGATGACGAATTGCAGGAAATAATTAATGTCTACTGAATAAACCGCTTTGCGGTTTATTCGCGCGGCAGCGACCGCGTAATTCCATAAAAACGGCTGCTTTGAGCCGTTTTTATGGAATTCAGCCATTGTTACAATGCGCCTGAACAAAACCAATGAACCTTGAAAGCCAAGGCTTTCAAGGTTTCCGGCTTTGTTCAGTACGCAATAATTAGTAAGTTGCCTTCCGATAGAAATACAGCACTTGCACTGGTTTCTCTAACCGATTCATTTGATATGTTCGAGTTGTACGAAGTAATATTCACAGAGTATGCGCTTCCTAACCGAAGAAGAGTTGTTCCCTGTTTTGGAAAGGGCAAAAAAGTGTTTCATCCTGAAGTGTTACAGCTTTGGAGGCTGTGTGAAACAGCGTCAGACAATAATGACCGGCTGAAGGACACAATACATTCCTTACCCGCTGACCGGAAGTCTGCTCTGACCTTGATTTCGTTAACTGATTCTTTCGATGAGCCCGAGTTGTACGACGCAATATTCACTGAGTATATGGACTTTCTAAGCGAGGATGAACGGGCGCAAATTCAAGCAAAAGCACGAAGAATATCGCATCTTGGTTATTAGAGATCTGGGGCCTGTGTGAATAAGAGACAGACCATAACCATTCTTTTTACTGGGAACAGCAATTAATCTTTCGGCAACAATATTTCTTCCTATACAACTGGCGGGGGTGACAGTGCATTATGACCGATGAAATTCGTGCAATAGGCGAAGAATGCTACATTTACCGTTCTTCAAAAACAGAACTTGTAAGCGCAGACAACAAAAAACGTGTGTCTTTAAGTGTGACTGAATACAACATTCTTTCGTTTTTCATTGATAATCAGGATGCTCCTGTCTCCCTCGAAGAAATCGCACAGCATATTTGGGGAAAGAACTATCGTGCTGATGCCAAAGACCCTGATAGCATAAAAAGTCAGATTACTCGCATTCGTAAAAAGTTAGATAAGATAGAAAACGGTCTTGGCAAAAAGCGCATTGATACCAATTATGGACTGCGCACGTATACACTGGTTACCAAACCCACTCCTAAAAGCACACACCAAGAAGCGACCGCTCCTTCGCTTTCGTGCGTATTCTTGCGGGGCCGAGATAACCCGAGTGATGTGTTTGTACTTCCCAGTCATTTTATCGTCCCGCGCCTTCCGCTGCAACATCTCTTAGACTCAGCTTTTTTAGACTCTAATATTCATGTCATTTCTGGACAGCGTGGCATGGGAAAAAGTGAATTAGCACGTTGCTTTTCTCGGGTATGCTGCGGTGATTCAAGCTGTCGTGATGAGCTTAAATACAATACAGTGATCTGGACCACTTACTCCGAAAAAGGGCTTAAGGATACAATATCTAAGTTGAATTACTCGGGAGACGCTGTTGATAGTCAACTGTATAGCGAAAAAATTCGCTTATTATTTGAGACAAAAAAGCCTTGTCTTCTTGTTGTTGATAATTTCGATAATGAAACCTCATTTGCAGAAGAATTATCCAGCAACTCCTCTGTATACATGGATTTGCTGCGGTGCGGATGCCATATTCTATTAACCTCTAAAGTAAATCTAAGTGACTGCTATGCTGTTCGGCAAACAGAAATACTCCCCTTGCCTGAAAGCCATCTTTATTCTTTGTTCTGGACATTAAGCGAAGAAGAGGAAACCAAGAGCAATCAGGAAAAAGCAACTGAGTTAATTGAAAAATATCTTGACCGCAACACATACTTGGTTATTCTCGCTGCAAAGCTTACTGAAACAGCCTCACTTGATGATATACTAAACGCATTTAAGAAACTTTCTGTTGCCCAGATGGCAGACCCTGTATCCGTAGAAAAAGACGGAACAAAGCAACCCTCTGCAAGTCTTCTTTCTCAGTATAAAATTTTGTTTAACCTTTCTTCTGTACAGCACGACGACCATAAAACTCGCTTACTATATAACCTATCGCTATTACCCATCGACGGAATGCCATATAGTGAATTCTTTTCAACGTCATTCTCTCCAGAAGAGCAAGGATCGATGAAACTGGCGTTTTCACAATTACGAGACAGTTTTTGGGTATTTCTCCGGCGCAGACATGTTTGCATCCATCCCCTAATCAGAGAAATAATTGTTAGTGCTGTGAACTGCTTTGATTATTCATATATTCAGCAGTACATTCAGTCTCTCAACAGCAGAATGTTTACTGAGAATTACACAGACCATACGTGTTGTGATCTGGAGTTCGCAGTATCTGCGTATGAGGTGTGTAAAAAATTAACAGTCACTAATCTGGACATGACAATGCTTATCTCCAATATTGCCTCCACTTATGATTTGGTTAAAAACTCAGATGCGACGTACTACTATTCCAAACGAGCGATGTATCAATTGCAGACAGCTCCTTCAACCAACTCTTTTGATGAGAATTTAGCACTTGCAACATGCTACAATATGGTTGGCTATGCAATTCTTCACGCATATGCTCAACCTGACTCAAAAGAGATTGCAGAGCAAGCCCTCCTCGCTGCTAAAGCAATAGCGGACGATCTGTTTATCACCAATCAGAATAATGATCGTCCTATTTTCTTGCGCACAAAGATTCAAGGAAACTTAGCCGCGCTCTACATAACCCAAAAGGCCTACGATGTAGCATTAGATATGCATGCATCAGCATTGGACTTGCGGTTGCAATTGGTTAAGGATTCTCCCTCACCTCGTACGAAACTCCTTTTAGCCGCCGCATATAAAGGCATTGCAACAGATTATTTTTATCTCTCCAAACAGCAAAATCAACACAGGGCACTGCTTTTATTGCAGTCATCTTTGGAGAATCATCGGCTTTCTGTGGCCCTATATGAAGAAGTATTGTCTGTTAACAGTTTAGAGGCCTGTATTGCAAACAACCGTCTTATTAGTACAGGAATTACTTGGCTCACAGTTGCTACCATGCTGTCTCAGCCTGTAGATTCTCAAGCAATAATAGCAACGTATATTGACAAAACACTTTCCGTCGCTCGGTATCTGTGTTCAATAGAACCTATTGTTTCTGAAATCTCAATCTGCATATCCAATGCAGAAAGGTTGGCAAATTATCTGGATAGTATAAAGCGTTATGACATGGATTATCTTTGTAAACTGGAAAGCATAGCAAACTTGATTTTTAGCATTGTCTCAGAAAAGAAATCCGAATGGATTAATTCCATCTCTACTATCCGCCGAATTACATTGTCCCATATTCAGGAGGAAACCACATATGAAAGATGCTCAACGAATTAATTGTCCCCCATCAGATCTGTCAAGATCTGAAAGAATCGATGCGATTGTGAATGAATTCAATCGTTGGATTTCCACAAGTGAGCTAATCCAGCTTGTCGGTACTTTTGGTGGCGATACTGCATCGTTAATTTCATGTTCTCCCATTGAGAAAATCAAATGGATGAAGTCTTTTGTTTCTGTGTGGGACTACAGAAAAAAGCAATCCTCAGCCTTGACAAAAGAGGGTGAGGCCGCAAGATGGTTGCTCAAAAATGACGAAATCGTTGCGTGCAATGAGGAACTCATTTATACAGCAGCAAAGAAACTAGGTCTAATAGGTACCAAGCAATCTGTATTTAATCACGCTGACTATGTTCTGCCTTTAGGTGGAGCTAGATTGTCAAATCTTAGACGTTGCCAGCTGGCTCGTGATACTGTGGATTGCATCCGCGGAAAAACAACAGTAGTTGCACTGTCGGGTATGCGCCCAATATCTGAATCAGAACGAATCGGATATGTTGATACTTATGCCCCCGATGCAATAACAGAGTTTGATGCAATTAGTGCTGGTATGCATATTGCTTTTCACTTAAATGAAGGCTATGCCGACGAGATAATCAATTCCCCAAATCCCAATTTCTGTGCAACCATTCGTCACTTCAATGAGAAGTTCAGCGGAACTGAACTATATGCAGTAGCTGCCCCGTCTACCGTCGCAACCCGGAGAGCAAATAGCGCAGACTGCTTCATGTATTTCTTCGAAAAATTTGCTATTCCGCCACATGCGAAGATTATCAATTGCACTTCACAAATCTATTGTACTTATCAGCAGGTACGTGCTCTTTCCTTCGCAATAAAGTATGACGTAGAGTTTGACACAATAGGATTCCCATTTTCCCAGAATAATGCCTCTTCGTCGGCTACTAGCAGACAATTGAGTGAGCCTGTAAACTATCTTCAGGAAATTAAAGGTACAATTGACGCAATGAATGACTTTGTTGACGAATTCTGCCGGTAAACTCAGCTCATAGAAAAAATCCATCAAGAAATCCTAAAAGAGGATTCCTTGGTGGATTTTTTTTGTGTTTATACGTTGATAATGGTGAAATCAACAGCTAATTGCTCATCCGAAGGGAGATCTATATATGAATGATATTTACATTGCAGAAGACGGCACCATCCGCACTCGTGGCAACTCTTCCACCACATCCACAAACACCTCTTCTTCAGCAACGTACCACTCCTATGCCAATGAAACCTCCTTTTATGAAGTTAGCACAGCGCGCAAACTGTGGTTCTGGCTATATTCCATTATTTCTGCATTTCTTATTGGAACCGGTTTGGCATCGATCTGTAGCGCAATTGATCTTGGCAGTGGTAGCTTTCTGGAATTTTTCGAAATGATTCTACCTTACGGAGTGATTGGAGGTTCCGTTCTCGGCTCTATCCTATATGGATGTAATGGTGCCGACAGTCTTTCTTATAACATGGGGGCTTTTATTCTTTCTCCCTTGTGCTCGATCGCTGGCGTCATCGGGATTGGTCTTATTATCTGCATCGTTCCGTTTATTCTTATTTGCATTTGGTATGTTTTTGTAATTGCACTGGTTATCGGAGTAATCGCAGGAATCATCTCGGGAGGTGACTAAACTATGGCAACATTTGAAAAGGCTGTTATGCACTGTAACGAGATTTCTTCTCTTCTTGATGCATATCGTTCAAAATTGCAACAAGCACTCAATACGGCACATACAAGGGAACATAGTGAAAACAACACTTACTATGCTTCCCGTTCTGGGTACTCCACCGAGCACAATGATCTTACAAATGAGAATAACCGCAAAAAGAACTTACGGTATTCCAAGACACACGAGTACCTTGACGCTACCCGCAGACTTTTGGACAGCATCAACGATCCGCACTGGTTCCGGATGAGACAACACTACTATGACGCAACAATCGGGCATGCCAGTCCAGATAGGTATCTTTCAACCACCCCCGAAGAATTGATCTCTTTGCTTGAAAACATCTTCTCGCAACTACATGAAGAGGTTCTCCAGCTCTGTAACGCCTTCATGCCGCCTGCTGTATCCAACGCTGTTGGATTTGTTGTTCCTCCGTTCCGTAAAGCTAAATACACCCGTATTGCATCGCTTCGGAATAAATTACTGGGTATCGCAGTTGCCTTATGTGATTGCAGTGATTTATGCTCTCGTCAGACACAGCTAGATGAAGCTTTGGCAACAGCTCAGGGCAATCTCGAAGAAAATCATGCCCTTAATATCCAACAGATTCGTGAGAGTACCAACGAAAGTCTTGCTTATTATGCAGAATACTACTCTAATCAGCTTCACACATCCGTTTCTTGCAACACGCTTCAAACTCAAATGCCACTGCAGATCGGACAGTATACCTACCCTAGCACACCAGAATCGATCATTCGTGAACAATCTGATGCTTCCGATGAATCGTCTCAGCCTTTGTTCACAATCCCTGTTACCTGTTCTGGCTTTGAGAAAAGCATAGTATTCCGCACAAGCGGTCAAAGCTGTCTAGCTGAATTTTATTCTCAGCTCGCTCTCGACATTCTTTCCAATGATCCTAGTACCAACATCGCAATGATCGACATTGCAGGACTAGGCAGGAACTATTATGCCTTGGCAGAATTATCCGGTGTCTCCCACTTCAGTGTGATGAGTACCGCAGACCAGGTTCAATCCTATCTCGAAACCGCAGAACGTAGCATTTCGGAAGTATATGCAGGCAGAGAACTTGCTGGCAAGACATACATTTTCGTCGACGACTGTGTTTGCAACATCCCGGACAGATGTGTTGAGTCTTTGGCTAGAATTATCGCCAACGGCTCTGCCTGCGGAGTGTATGTCATTGCTTCTGTAAAAGAAACGGTCTCAGCGGACCGTCGTTGGAACTCCATATTAGGTGGAATCGATGCCAGTAAGTTCAACGTAAGCTCCAATAGACTCCTCATCGGTTCCGGCTTCATTACATTGGCATCTTCTGCCAATTCTGCGTCCCGTGTTAGCCTTATTGCAACTCGCCTAGAACACGTCTCAAAATCTGCCGATGTTATCCCGCTTTGGAAAACGTTCCCGGATGCAACCCGATGGCAGACACACAGCTCTGCTAATGGCATCTCCGTTCCCATTGGTATCGATGTGCAGACCGGATCACCTTCCTATTTCAGCCTCACAGAGGAGAAGCCTTATGCACTGATCGTAGGAGACGTGGATGTCGGCAAGTCCAGCGCTTTACACTGTCTCACACTTCAGATGATGGCAAATTATGCACCATCGGAGGTGCGTATTGCAATCGGAGATTTTAAAGATGGATGTGAATTCAACACCTATGTTAGAAGCGGCGTTCTTTCGGTGGATGCTGTTGTTAACAGTCAGGATCCTGATACCATGTCCTCGTTCCTTGGTTTCTATGTGGCGGAAATGCATCGGCGACAAGTATTGTTCAATACAACGGCAGAACAGTGTGGAAGAATCATTCGCAAATACGAAACTTACCGTGAGGCATGCAGCGACCATGGATTGCCCCATGTTCCGCGCATCTGCTTAATCATTGATGAGTTCCAGTCGTTATTCGATTCTCCTGTTGCAGGAACGTCTGCGCTGTTATCTGAGCTTGTTCGGAAAGGAAGAACTTTTGGCATTCATATCATTATGGCTTCTCAGCGTGCCGTATCGGATAATCCGCGCAACGGTTTCTCATCTGAACTCAAAAATTACTTTACAACGCGAATGGTATTTCGATGCCCTCAGCAAGCCGCTCGGTCTATGCTTTCTGAACGTTGCGCCGACACTGGACGAGAGAATTCTGGAATTCCAGGAGCTGCGTTGCTAAAAAAGGGACATTGCATTGTGAATACATACATGGGCCAAAACGAGAGAGACAACAGCACGATTCAGTGTTTCTATGCAAGCGACAGCGCTATCGAGAAAGTCATCCGGGTTTTGAAGCATTTGAACGGAGTGTCGAAACACGGTGTTCTTCGGGCACAAGAAGCGCCTTCTGTTACTGCTCCCGGCAAAGTTGACAGATATATTCTGCTTGGCGATTCTGTTCGCTTGAAGCACGACTATTCAAACCCCAACGAGGATGTATTTCGCGACAACTCTCTGGTTGGCGTCGATATCAACAAACTTCGGTCCAATATTGTAGTCGCAAGCACTGATGTCCGCGTTCATTTTTCAAGTTTCAAAGCTATCCTTGATGCGACTCCCACAAACGCGAAAATTAATCTGTGTGGCTCTAGAGACAATCCTCTCACGGAGTTGTTCCTTCAAGAATCTGGGGAAAGTATCACTCATATAGAACGGATTGCCGAACTCACATGCGAGCCATGTGAAGAGTATATCATTAATTTGATTATCGAACCCGAAAGAGTATCAGAATACTCTCAGGCAACCTCTCTGCGTCGTACAACAACAATCGAACACTTCGATCGAATTCTGGACTTACCTGAGGGAGGTAACGTGATGAACGTTATTTTCACCAGTAGCTTCAAAATGTTCAAGACCAACCTTCCCTATGTAGCCGCCAAGGTGCCCCTGCGCATTGTCGGAACCGGGGATAACGAGAATTTGAGATTGGCCATCGGTGAAAATACTGTATTGGCTCGGTCCAATTTTGATACTCCGTCTCAAACTGCCATCAAAGCATATTATCACAACAAAACCTCCGGCAAGACAGGCAAGGTGATCCTGTTCCGGCGCACCCTGTAAAAACCTGTTTTTTCGTTGGATAAATCCCAGTGCCCTACGTTGGTATTATCAGCAAGATCCCAAACACAAACAGAAAGGATAGATCATTATGAAAACTACTTACCACAATATCCCCGCACTGCCCTTTGCCGCTGATGCAGATGTGGAAGCTCTGCGCCGTCAGCTGGAAGGCGGAAGTTTGGAGGCAAACGAAGACGGAACCGTAAGCACCAAGGATTCCAAGGTTACTAAGCCCACGATTGCCCAGAGTAAGGCTAATGCAACCAAGAAAAAGCTGGGAGACGTGCCCGGCGGTGTGCTGGGTGCCGAAAGCCTGCGCGACATTCTTGCACGGGCTGAGGAAGCTGAGGAGACTCTCGTAAACAATGCGCAGCCTGTACAGGACGCAGGAAAGCCCAAAGACCAGAAGAAAGCCATGGGCAATGTGCCTTCCGGCGTGCTGGGTGCCGATTCTTTCGAAGAAAACCCTGTCTCTCCCGAAGTTGCAGCAATGATCAATGAATTCAGATCCGACGAAGATACCTCCACTCCCGCCAAGGCAAACAAGGATGCTAAGAAGCTCGGCGACGTTCCGGGCGGTGTCTTGGGCATGCCTAACGCATAACCCCGCCTCATTCCATACACGGCGGTGATGCACAACCGACTCTAGATAAACAGGAGGATACTCAAAATGTCTATTGGTCTTAAAGTGAACGATATGGTGCCCAGCGGTATGCTGGGCACCCAGCAGTGGTACTCCCAGCCCGAAATGCAGCAACAGCTGCAACTTGAAATGGAGGTAATGAAGCCTCATGTTGGAGAAATTAAATGGGGTGTAAACGTAGGAACACTTCCTGATGGCAGAATGTACTGGAAAATCCGCCAGCCTATTAAGGCCGAGCGTGCTAATGGGAGAGGAACGCTCTACAACAGCGTGTACGACATTATGCTCGTATATGAACCTGATCACCCCAAAGGTAAATGGGGAACCTCTGTACATGCATACTTAAAGGCTCCCAATGACCTCACATGGCTGCAGAGCCGAGTGAACAGAAGCCCGCGAACGCCCAAGAATATCCCGCATGTCCTCACGGATAATGAAGGCAATAAGTATTTGTGTACTGCTCATTACAACGACTTCGGAACCAGCTACAATGATCCCCGGGGAGTTCCCACGGCAAAGACAGCACTGCTGTGCGCTATCAAGTGGCTCCACAATTTTGAATGCGGTCTCTTGAGCCAGGAACACTGGAACCTGTTCCAGCAACATGGCAGACTGTAACAGCAAGCAGGAGGTAACCACTATGAATGATGAAAATCTGGCTATTCTCATCGAAAACATTATTAGAGCCGTCAGAAGTTGCGCGGAACCCTTCTTTGTGCCTGTGACCAATGAGACAGAGTATACAGAGCACGCAAAACGTACCCCTCAGGCAAGTCGCCCTGCACCGCGCACTAATGATGATACCTCCCCTTATACATACGGATATGTAGACACCCCCAGTGAAAAGTGCAAATCCATCATCATGAGCAAGCGTGCTCTGACAACCATCCTTGCAGAGGCCTACGCTAACGGGCACAACGAGACCGGCGGTACTTTCTTTGGTCATATTGAAAGTGACGGCAATTGGTACATCATTGAAGCCACGGGACCCGGCTATGGTGCATATCATACTCCCACACGGCATGAAATGAACAACCGGTTCGTGAACTATCAATACCGGGCCCTGTCCCGCATTTATTCCAACGAGCTTACATTAGTGGGCTTTTGGCACCGTCACCCTGGTAACTTTAATCGTTTTTCCGGTCTGGATGATAACGTGAACACGGCCTATGCCAAGGTCATCGGCTTTGGAACTGTCAGTATCCTGCTAAACTTTACATCTGCCGGCCCCCAACTCACCTGCTATTACCTGGACCCTGATGATGGCTGTTACCATCGTGCAAAGCTGATCGTCGACAGTAAAACACTTGCCAAGAAAGGCTTCCTAAACTATGCCGCGCCTGCAGAGCTCGCCGAACGCGCTGAGGATATGCAGGAGGCTATGGAAGGCATCGCTTGAGGAGGGATACAATATGATTAGCATTAACCGTTCTGATATTCTGGTTGCCATGCTCCCCGGCATGGCAACCGCCGATAAGCAGCGAATCTTTCTCGCAAAACTGGATGCCACACTTCCTAAGGGAGACGATGAAACCACAGCAGGTGAAGAACTAGAGTTCTCTGCCGAAGACATTGTCGGTGCAATCGACCGGGCAACTTCCTGTACCTATGACATTCAGTCAATTTTCCTTGCAGACGATGATGGTTCTGCAATTGATGACCTCGAGAACGATAAAGCGCTGTCTATGATTATCAACGAAGACATCATCCAAGATACTGCCTATATCGGTGAGGTTTTTGGCCGTTGCAACGAAGAAAACGGACATTACCACGCATTGTTCAAAAATTCCTCATTTGAGGGTACACATCCAGTTTTGGGCCGTGTTTCTGTGGGAGTTATCGTTCCCGATGATCTATACTGGCGAATCATGGATTCTGATGTTGTCTTTGAAGGATACGACTGGTTTGGTTCCTATATTGACGGCAACTGGTTCTTCCACAAGACAGATGAAAGACGCAGTACCATCACTGTCACGGAACGCTTCTCTTTTGTCGCCAAAATCTTCTCACGTAACGCAGGACTCTTGGAAACAGACATTCTTCAGAACAAGACCGCCATTCTTGCCGGTCTGGGAAGCGTTGGCTCTTTCGTAGCTATGCAACTTGTCAAGGCAGGTGTTCCCAAGTTCATTTTGTGCGATGGCGACACCTTGGAGATTCACAATCTGTCCCGGCATTGGCTCAGTCTGGAACATCTGGGCGAATACAAAGTGGATGCAATGGCACAGGAGATTAAGCGTGTGAATCCCTTCGCCGAGGTAACTACATTCCGTGGCTTAATCCAGGATGCTCCCAAGTCGCTGTTTGGCGTTGTTACACCTGAAGAGGGCATTGTGATTGCAACCGGCGACAACCGAATGTGTGCAGCGCAGGCCAACGCAGTAGCACAGCAACTAGATCTTCCCTTTGTGGCAATTGGATGCTGGGTACGCGCAAGTAGCGGTGAGGTATTCACCTGGCATAAAGAAACAGGTCTCCCTACCTATGCAGACGCATTCGACGGTTTGATCTCCGACGACAGAGACGTCGCCCACCGGGCATATTTCGGCGAAGAAGCGGATGCTACTACGATTCGCTTTGAACCCGGCATTTGGGAAGACATTACCTTTGTAACGGAGATTGGCATCAAGCTGGCGTTGGATATGATGAATCTTCACGAAGATCAATACACAACCCGTGTTTACGATCACTTAACCAACTATACCCTGATCTGTAACACCAACAAGCCCGAACTGGGCGGCGAGCGGGCCACTCTGTTCCCCACGCCCCTGTACATCACCGACAGACGCCACAGTATCTGGCTGAGAGAAAAGGGAGATGCCGCATGTCTTACGATTTCACTGGAGCCAAATCATCACTGAGCAGAGCTTCCAACGTTGACGGCTGGGTCGACAAAAAGTCGGCCCAGCTCGAATGTGACTATCTGATTCCATTGCAGCAAAACACGCTTCGTGCAGAAGAACTGTCCGATGAAATCTCGGCATTCATTCTTGACATTGAGCGCAAAATAAGCGCAATCACAAATCATTACGATGAATAGGAGGACGATCAAATGGCTTACGAAAGCGTCGTAGTGCATAGCGTCGATCTATTGGAAAACTTCCGGGATGTTTTACAGCAACAGCATGACGAGTTGGAGGTGGTTTACGATACTTTAAACTCTGAATGCACACTGCAGGGCGAGAATTGGAACGATCCCCAGTATACATATCTAAAAGAATGTATTGATGAGTACTATCAGCTCAGCAAGACGCAACTTGCTCAGCTGGAGGACTCCACCGCATACATCACAAGTCTTATCGAAAAGTTGAGAGCAATCTAACACCCGAGGATCGGAGGTGTCCTATGTCTGATTTTAATGCAAAAATTGTGGCTATTGATTTGGCAATGGATGCCATCGAACACTACCAGCGAGAGTTGTCCGATTTGAAAGCGCATATCTCTTTCGATATGCGCTCTCTATTTGATAAATTGAATCAAGAGATTATACTCACCAGAAATGAAATTGAGGGTATTCAGGATCGAATAGACTCTGCTCAGGCCTTCATAGAAGCAGATATGCACGAAGGCAGGTCGGATTGCACCACAGAAATTGGGTTGGAAGAGTTATACAACAAACTGTGGCTGATGCAAGGGGTTCTGCAGGAGCTGGAGCAAGTAATGATTCACTGTTCTGATTATGGCGCTAACCTCCTCAATCAGTTCCTCGAAATTCACACGACTTGTAACAATCACTCTGAGGATGCCATTCGCTTTATGGGTCAATACATTCATGACATTAATTTGATCTCCAACAGAGAAGCACATTGCCTTGGAACTTATCGTTCTGCCACTGGTTATTACGTCTGTGTGGTGGACTCTGCACTGTATCCAGCAACCGCAGAGCATATTCGTGTCGCCCAAAACATCGGACATCCGGCAAGATTGACCATCGACAGAAGCGGAGCTTCACAGCGACGTATGGAGTCTCTGCAAAACACACTTACAAGAAGAGAATTCGATCGAGATGAATACCCGATGGCCCTGTTCAGCGAAGGCGGTTCAGGAGCAGATGTTGCACACCTGGAAGGCGCTGATAACCGCGGTGCAGGATCCTATGTCGGTTGGCAACTCCGCGGTATTCCTGACGGTGCAGAAGTAAGAATACGCGTGATCTAAGAAAGGAGGAAAACTGTGGGCAAAATCAGGTGTTACACTGCCGACTTGGACGAAGCAAGTCGTTGCATTACCCAACTGCAAAATGCCGCTGTTTCCTCGGAATTTGTAATTGTCAGCAAGCCGAACGATACTACAATGTTACTTAATCGCAATCAGCTTTCCTCTTGGGCGATGAATACTTTTTCTGCCGGGAAACACTTGTTCGGTGGCAACCAAATCAACTCCTATACTGTTGCTGTTGCTTCATACCCTCTTGCGAACAAAGTGGGCGTAGAGTTTAATGTTAATTTTATGGCAGGACCCAAAGCAATAAACGATCTAAGATGCACTTGTTCTGTAATTGCCAGAGATTTGCTAAACCAGATGGGCCCTTCTGCAACCTTTACAGACAAGCTTTTTGCAACACAGAATTTCTTTAGAAGGCAGTTTGAATACCGTGATTCCGGACAGAGCAAAGCTCATTCCGCAACAGATCTTCTGCGCTCAGGAAGTGGCGTTTGCCAAGCAATAGCGACCATGGCAACAATCTTACTGCCTTTTCTAGAAGTTCCATGTCTATATATATCTGGCGAAGGATTTAGCGGTTCCGAGTGGGGTCCGCATGGTTGGAACGCAGTTAAAATGCCTGAAGGCCAATGGATCTATATCGATTTCACATTCGGGTTAAATTCTATCCTTTTCCCGCCATCAACAATCAACAAGACCGCCAGTAAACGATTTCTTAAGAATCACAAATGGGACACAGACCGTCACTCGGAGGAATCGCTTGAACATGCCCTGTCCCGCATAACGGAAATCAACGCGACAGCTTTCACCATACGCCCCAATAAACAAATATTCTCGATGGACGGCATTACTGTTTCTGCTGGAAGACAAGTGCTCCGGACTGATGGTGAGGGCTACTCAATTGACTTAGTTTTCTTATTTCGGATGGTTGGAGGAGGTGCAGAATATATCCCCGATAGGGATCGTCTCCACTTTGTTCTCTATGATAAGCAGGCATATATCGATAGTGCCTCAGCATTTATGAATGAAGACGGAACCTTTGATATTCGAATTCTAAATGCACTCCCCATATCCTATTCGTTTTCTGATCAAGGAATCAAAATCCGGTTAGGAGGAGAAGATGAATAAAGTACAAGCAGGCCGCTTCAAGAATAAGCGTGTATCCGTTAAAAAAGAATGGCTACGTATACATTTGGGATGGAAAGATTGCTTACTTCTCACTCCAGGGATTATTTCTCACATTCAAGTTATTGACGCCGTCTCTTCCCCTAATGTTCTGAGTGGTTTTTGGCGGGGGTTCTTTTCAAGATTAATCCCCAGCCAAACACTCTGGCTGTCATCTGTGTTGTCCGCCAAACGCAATACTACCTATACCGCAAAAATAACATATCGCGACGGAACTGCATCGATTTTAACAATCAATGCACAATCCCTTGCTGTGTTGATTTCAAAAAACACTCTCATATCCTGAAAATGCTGCACTAAGTGCAGCATTTTTATTGGATAGACTGTTATCTCATACGTTGTTCTAGTTGCTAGAACATTACAGCGAGGTGACTCTCATGGGATATTATTCTTCCTTGGATATTGATTTAAAAAGCTCATGTTATGAACTATCTGCCATTCAAGACGCACTGGACAATCCACTGAAAAACCAGACATCTGCAGATCATGAACTAATTAGAGAAGCTCTGCTCACCCTTATAAACGAACGTAGAGATATTCACGAGAATTATGAAGATCTCATGTCACGCTTATATCAAATCGATGTGTTGGCAAGAAAGCAACAGCACAGGCTTATGCAAGAGACAAATCGATACGTTCAGCTTAGCCTTTTTGATTCTGCAATCATTAATTCACATTAAAAAACCGCGCCGAACATGGATATCCGACAGTTTCAGCCGTTGTCTATTGCAGATAACAAACAAGGAGGTACAGCACATGATCAATTCTAACATCAATGATATTCTGTGTGGCTACGCTATCAGCGAGCACAAGGACACCGGTATTCTGATCGCGGAAAAGCAGATTTTACTTCCCGAGAAGGGGATCCTTATGCTGGATCAGAGCCACGATATGGTTTGGGGAAACACAAACAGTATTATTCTCACTGACAGCGTCTTTTCCTTGAAGGGAGGTCGAAAACTGTGAGTATGGGTCTCGTTCCTCACGTAGCAGAAAATATCAATGGAAGCGATCAAATGACAAGCCTCTTTGATCGCGAGTTGGTAAAAAACCGCACAATCTACATCAGCGGTCCGATTGATTCCGCAACCGCACTCTTGGCTGTAGCCAAACTTTACTACCTTTCTGACATATCCGACGATCCAATCACGATAATTTTTGTAGATTGCCCTGGAGGATCCGTGACTGCAGGCTGGGCTATCTATGATGCGATTCAGAATGTTGCTTGCGAGGTATCTACTGTCTGCATGGGTATGTGTGCCTCTATGGGGGCCTTCCTGTTGGCATCCGGAACTAAGGGAAAACGAATCGTAACCCCTAACAGCGAGGTAATGATCCATCAGCCTTCTGCTGGTACGCAGGGTATGGTCACGGACATGGAGATCAATATTGAGCATTTCCAGAGAGTAAAACGACGCATCAATGCTACTCTGGCAAAGCATACCGGCAAAAGCGAAAAACAAATAAAAAAGGATTCTGAGCGAGATCACTGGATGTCTGCAGAAGAGGCTGTTGCATACGGCCTTGCTGACGAAATCGATTATGGTGCTCAGAGAAGGGAGTGTGACTAATCATGGACAATATTGCTTCCGTACGGAAGCCAATCGGCCTTAGCGATGCAGTACAGGCGATCGAAGAAATGTGTAACAACCGTGCCGCATACGCACATGGCGGAGTTCGAGTCCAGCCGATAATGCTGGAACTTGGCGCCGGAAATGGCCAGACTGTATTCCTTCGTTATGTCACTGACATGTTGAAGGCGCATAAGATTCGTCATTTCGGAGGTCTCGATCATTACCTCGAATTTGTCACTGACGGCACTTTGGAACAGCTCAAGGAGATGTTTGCAGATATTCGTTCTGCCGCGGTATACACCAACTTTTACGAGGGTGTTGTAGCGATCGACATCACAGCCCTCGGAAGAGTTATCACAGAGAAGCAGATGCGTTATTTCCTCAGTGAGATTCTCAAGGTCGCACAGTATGCAACGATCATCTTCTATATTTCCCCGGAGGCTGCTCGAAATCGCAAAGAGGTGGACCAGCTCGTAGAAAAAGTCATGTCTGCCTTCAACTACAAAATCCAGCTCATCGAGGTTAAGCCCTACACACATGCTGAATTCGCTGAAATGGTGGCGTACAACATTGATGACCGCGGGGTCGCGATTGAAGATGATGGACACTTCATGGACGCTATGGAAACTATCGTTGCCTACCACACACCAAAACTTGCCCGCGAAGCCGAGGATCTGGCAGAAGAGATTATCAAGCGAGCTGACTACAGTCACTTTGTTGCAACAATTAATACTGACAGACTTCGCGATGCCTTCCCCGTTGCATTTGTTGATGAAAGGGGGAATGTGAATGCGAAGTGATCGTTGGGCAACGCCCGAGGAAATTAAAGCTACGCTTAGTAGCGAGTCTTCTGGAGGGATGTCCCTCAGAAGCAATGTATGCACAACGCCATCTCTGAGAAAAACTTTTTCTCCTCCCGCAAAAACTGGCGGTCCAGTATTGTACCACAATCGGGGCCGCATTTGGCACTACGGTGGCGAGGGGCATACGATGTACCTGGGTACAAGCGGTAGTGGCAAGTCACGCAGGGGCACACTTCCACTGATCCGTACATTTTTAAAAGGCGGAGAATCCTATTGTGCCGTAGACCCCAAAGGCGAATTGCACCGCGCCACCGTACCTTTTGCGGTCGCAGAGGGATATGAAGTGATTACAATTGACTTCCGGCGCATCTTCGAAAGTGCCAGGTTCAATCCCTTGGCTGCACCTTATGAGCTGTTCAAGACTGGAGATCCTGTAAAGAAACAGCTTGCCATGGAAATGGTTGATGAACTGGCATATACACTCTATCCTGTACACGACAAAGCCGATCCCTTCTGGCCCGAGAGTGCACGCTCTCTCTTTGTGGCAGCTGTGTATGCTCTGTTTGAATATGCAGACGCAGACCAGGTTAATATGGCCAGTGTTTACCAGCTGGTAGCAAAAGGTGAAGGACGAATGGGCCCCAGTAACTACCTCAAGAGTTTCGTGGACATTCTGCCTTCTGACTCCATCGCATCCATGCTCTTACAGAGCTATGTCAACACAGCCAGCGACACCAAGGCAGGTATCAGGTCGACCTTTTTGGAGGGCTTGTCCATGTTTGCCAGAAGCGAAGGTTTGATTGAAATGCTTAGCGGTGATGACCTTCACATTAACAGCTTACGTGGTGATAGAAAAACGGCCATCTACATCATCATTCCTGATGAGACGCCGATCTTCGATAAGCTTTGCGGTGTTTTATGTAGCCAGTTAATGTCTCATTACATCCGTGTTGCAGAAGATACACATGGTGGTCGCTTGCCAGTTCGCCATAATTTTGTAATTGAGGAACTCGGAAATGTAGGATCTGCTTTGAGAAATCTTCCTCATATGCTTTCTGCTGGACGATCTCGTAACGTTAGAGTCCAGTACGTACTCCAGTCTCTGAGTCAGCTGAACAACATCTACTCTTCTGCAGACGCAACCACAATCATTAGTAACACTGATGTTGTAATTGCGTATAGAACCAACAACTGGGATACCCTTTCTGAGCTTTCCCGGATGTGTGGCGAGCGTGAAGTAGATCGTGGTAACCATGTATCTCGTGAACCCCTGATTACCCCATCTCAGCTCGGCGCAATGACGACTGGACAGGCCCTCGTTACCGTTTCCGGTTCCCTTCGTTTTATTACGTGGCTCCCAGACTACGAGGAGATGTTCGATTGCAGCAACTGGCATGCACCCGAAAGACACATTCGTTCTACCCATAGCAAAACCAGCATCTTCGATATTGCGAAATTCGTGAATGAAGCTCGCAAGAAGAAGCTTCTCGAGGCTTCAGAAGAGGCCTCAACGCGTACTTCTTCTGATACAACCACCTCTATGTCTAGCTCTGTTGACAGTCTTATCGCCAAGATCGACAAGCGAATTCGTGAGTTAGAAGAGGAAGAAAAGGCAGAAGAACAAAAACAGCGAGAAGCTGAACAGCAGGTTGCTATGAAGCCGACATCTGGTGAATCTACTTTCAAATACGAAGTATTGGTTGTAAGTGTCGGTGGCAGCAGCAAGCCTTGGGTTGTCAAAGCAGTAAGTACCGCCTGCAAGATCAGTGTGGTAGATGCAATGAGAAAGCTCGAGTCGCTCCCTGCTTCTTTGCAGTTCAAGACCAAGAAGGAAGCCGTAGCAGCAGAAAAAGCCATCTCCGACGCAGGAGGAATCGCCCTCATCCAGGAACATAAATAGTACACATGACCAATATGCACGCTGGCATCCGTTAGATATCAGCGTGCATATCAGCCAAAGAAGCATGGTAATCACATACAGCAACGCGTCTCATATCAAGATTCCACCGAAAGGAGAGATGTCACAGTATGAGATTCTTATATCCGAGAGCATGCAACTGGATTTTACACAAACGAAATCGCGACGGTACTTATACTCTGAAAGACTGCCTTTGCGGTTGCGAATATACTCTTGGTCCCACTATTGGTTTCCTTTGGCGTAACCTTGACGGACGAACAGATCCTGGAACAATTCTGCCAAATTGTTCACAGTACGAAGTCTCCGCTATGATGGATTCCCTGGAAAAAGAGGAATTGATTCGGCACAGCAGGATCCTAGATAAGTCAAAAGGAAGCATCACCTACTCATTGATTGTCCCTGCTCGCCATACTCGACGTAGTTGCTTACCTGTACTTTTTAACTATCTTCTTCTGGTGTTCTGGTTTCCAGTTCTCGTCATTGGCATCCATTATTTTACCAACAGTTTATCCTTGTTCGATAGTTCTTACATGTTCTTAGGCCAGCTGGTCGGTTTACTGGTCGGATGTGTCGGGCACGAAAGCGGTCATACCATCGTTGCTTTGGCTTATGGCGCCGGCTTTATGGAGGCGGGTGTACTTATCCAACACGGTCTGCCTGGGGCGTATGTTCTGCTGGACGATTCTCACGTTAAACGTCTACCAAAGGTCCAAATACATGCCGGAGGTGTCGAGGTAAACTTCCTAATCGCAGGAATTGCACTTATGCTGGCGACAATCTGCTCATCCTTCTATGGATTTTTCTTTGGAGTCGCCCTTAATAATCTGCTTCTTGGCTTAATCAACCTCACATTCATTGATTCCTTAGATGGAATGCACATAATCGAAACCCTTCTTGGATATAAGCCATTAGAAATGATAAAAAGCAAAGCAATGCGAGATGCTCTTGTAAGGGAGGGACTTCCAGGAAAGCTGGAACTATCCATATGTTACATACTGAAAGCTATGCAACTGGTATATCCAGTTTTGTTAACGCTGAATGTTATGGAGGTTGTTTTATGGCTAATACTTATCGTCTGATCTTAATTCCGCAATATTTCATGTGCGGAATACCAATCTGGCTCTGCGCTAGTGCCGTCAGAGATTGTTCTATATGGCTTGCGTTGTTCGCAATTGTTGCATTGCTAGTACTTCTTTGTGTAACACCAATATGCAGGGGGAGAGAATCTCTCTTCACTTTTCTCATCCTCACAGCAATGGGATTCCCCGTCAACATCCGCGTTATTACCTATCTTTGGGCCAATGAGTTTCTTGGAGATCCATTTTGGCTGTCAGGCGTTCTGTGGTCAATTGTAATTATGGGCATATTAACCAGCATCGAGCAGATTATGATTGGAACGCTTGTCCGTGCTTTATGGCCCCGGCAACTCAGGACTCGTTCCTCAAGAATAACGGCTGAGAAAAATTTATCCTAAAAATTTCCTTTTTACTTGGATAAACCATAGATTAGCGCGTTGGTATAGGTACAGATCAAGAAAAACAGAAAACACAAAGGAGAAATCATTATGAAGACTATCACTACTTTGATTAACGAAATCGACCAGCGGGATTGCGATAACTACCAGGGCTTCCTGTCCGACATCCGCAGTAATTTTAACAAGATGGTCAGTGATGGCAATACCCCTCTGTTTACTACCAATGTTGATGATCTCTACGAAATTTTCCTTTCTGGTTTGCCCGAGGAGGCCAAGCAGCACTACAATTGCCGTTGCTGCCGCCGTTTTGTTAATCGCTTCGGTGGTATCGTGACCATTTCTGAAATTGGCCGCATTGTTCCCGTGATGTGGACTAAGCATGTCCCTGAATTCTTCAAGGAAGCAGTCAGTCGCGTATACCGGGCTGTTGCCAGTGCAAAGGTGACTGGTGTGTTCATTCCCGACACCGCTGAACTGGGTGTTTTTGAGACCGGTCCCTGGGAGCATCTGGCCGTCCGCGTTCCTGCAAAGATGATTCACAACAGCAAGATTGAAACTGCACAGCAGGCTTCTGCCGCAAAGGATGAAGAACACCGGCTGCTCTGTGAGGCCATGAACCATTACAGCAAGAGCACTATCGAACAGGCTGTCAATCTGCTTCGTTCCGACGACCTTTACCGGTCCGAAAAGGTGCTGGGTTGTGCCGAGTGGCTGATGAAGATTCGCCGCGAGATTGAAGCAACTAACACCCAGCACCGCACTAACTTGCTGTGGCGCTATGCCGCAACTGCCCCCACGGGTTATTGCCATGTTCGCAGTGGTATGATCGGCACCCTGCTGGACGACATTGCTGCAGGCATGTCTATCACTGCCGTAAAGGCTCGGTTTGCCGATAAGATGAATCCCATGAAGTACCAGCGCCCCACCGCAGCTCCTAGCGCTACCAATGTTCGGATGGCGGAAAAGCTCATCGAAGATTTGGGCCTCACCGAATCTCTGAAGCGGCGCTTTGCTCGTATCGATGAAATTGAAAAGGTATGGGCTCCTGTAAACAAGGCATCTGAGACTCGTCGTAACGGCGTGTTCTCCTCCGTAATCACCAAGGAAGACCGTGCGTCTGCTCCTTCCGGTGTAATGACCCCTGGTATTACCATGACTTGGGAGAAGTTCATGCGTAAGGTCCTGCCTAATGCAGTCAAGGTAGAGTACTATGTTGAGTATCGTAATCAGAGCTTCGCAGCCATTCTGACCGCTGCAGATGAAACTGCACCTCCCATCATTCAGTGGGACAGAGAAAACCAGCGCAACCCCTTCTCTTGGTATCTGTATAACAACGGTTCCAAGCCTTCTCAGTGGGGACTGGAGAGCGGTTTCTGCGAAGTGACCGGCATCTCTTACCAGCCCAACATGTGGCATGGTGGCTTTGAACATCAGGGTGAAGGCGTAATGTTCATTCTCAAGGGCGCAAAGGATCAGAAGCACAATGGTATTGCACTGTTCCCTGAAATTCTGAAGAGCGACCTCCACATTGTCCGCCCCACTATCGAAGCGTTCTCCAAGGATGCCAAGCTGTCCGGCTACGATGAGGCTTCCGCCTGCGGCCTTCTGCTCCAGAACGGTCACGCCTGGAATGCCCGTTTCCGTGTGACTTCCGATGTCGGCACTGCCATCTACACTCTGGACCGCTGGGACTGAGATTAACACCTTGGTGCCCTCGAAAGAGGGCACCATGCATCTCTAGCAAAGGAAGGATAAACCGTGAAACACAAGAACGAAGACTTTGTTTTCTATGAGTACGGCACTCACGCCGTACTTCACAAATATCTAGGATCTGACGAAACGGCTGTTATCCCCGCGTTTTCCCCGCAGGGAAAACCTGTAACCGAACTAGGAAGCAATGCATTCTCCTTCAATCGAACAATTCAAGTTGTAATCATTCCCGAGAGCTGTACAACCATCGGATGCGGTTGCTTTGATGGGGCATATCAACTGAGATATGTGAACTCTATCCTTCCGGGAAACACCGACGCTACACATTCTGTCTTCCCGAAGAGCGTCCGCAGGATTGAGTACCGCGCATTTTCAGGAACTGCCCTTGTTTCTGTTGAATTCCAAACTGATGACGAATTAGAGGTCTGTGAATATGCCTTTTCCGATTGTTACAGTCTGAAGAATGTGTCCATGCCCAACTGCAAATCGCTCATTTTAGGCGACGGAGCTTATATGAGAAGCGGACTCACATCTTTTTCTGCCCAATTTGCATCTAGTTGTGTTTCGAGCTATGCATTCGCATATTGTAGTTCCTTAATCGATTTTTGCACCAGTTGCTTCAATCGGCTTGAAGATCATGCCTTCTATTGCTGTCGCAGTTTAGAAAGGGTTGTTCCGCGAGGCTGTGTATCTTATGATCGGTCTGTTTTTGATGGGTGCACCAGTTTAAAGGCGAGAATGTGCACACTGCCTTCTCACATTGTCTAGTTAACAACGATCACCATAAAGAGAAAGGAGCACCATGAAGACAAATTTCAACAATCCACATGAATTCTCTTCCTGCACATTTCCAGCTTTGCCAGAATGCATGTCCGAGGAAGAACAATTGGAAGATCCACTGGCTCTAGCGTCTGAGTTTTGCCTGGACGATCCAGTTGCACTCTATCTAAAAGAAATAGCACAATACCCGCTTTTGACACCAGAGGAAGAAAGAAATCTGGCAATCCGATATTCAAACGGAGATCTCGCAGCCAAAGACAGACTGGTAGAATCCAATCTCCGTTTAGCGATCTCCATAGCTAAAAAGCATTGCGGTAAGGGCCTAGAATTATTAGATCTAATCCAGGAGGGAACCCTTGGCCTGATTAAAGCTATTGAGAAGTACGATCATACTAAAAGCAAACTGTCTACTTATGCAACTTGGTGGATCAGGCAGGCTATCACCCGAGCCTTGGCTGTATATGGCCGAATTAAGCGGTTGCCTGTACATGTAGTTGACCGCTACCACAAAATTTGCAAATACTCCAGGAGTTTTATCCAAAATAATGGACGGGAACCTACTCCTGAAGAAATTGGGTTGGGAATCGGACTGACACCAGAAAAGGTAGTTGAGACAAAACTTGTGGCAGAGGATGCAATTAGTTTAGATGCAACTCCATCCGGCTATGACGAAGACTGTCCGCTTGGATCGTTTATCTCAGATGATTCTGCCAATCCCGAAGAAGTTGTCTCATCAATCACACTCACCGAAACCGTTGCACAGTTGCTCTCTACTCTCACAGAGCGAGAGGAGTATGTATTACGCATGCGCAATGGCTTTGTAGATGGGCGACTGCATACCTTGGATGAGATAGGAGCAATCCTCGGCGTAACCAGAGAGCGAGTCAGACAAATTGAAGCCAAAGCTTTACGGAAATTACGTCATCCCACAAGAATTAAAGTGATAAAAGATTATAATGTTTCCTAAAACATCATTTCCCCTGCGGAGATATGAGACATCACACCGTTGATATTGGTAAAGAACCAATTATTCAGACGGGGAGAATATTCATTTTCATTTGATCGAATAGGTTAAATCCCGTTTATTCGAAAGGTGTGAGTTTTATGGCCAGCAAAGCATACGAATGTTGGAACGAATATTGGGCTGATGTTGAAAGTAATGAGGACTATTCAGCACTCACTTTTTATCATGGAACATCCGATGCACTTGATATTTCCTGCATCTTACCTGCGGCCGAAACAGGTTTCCTGAGGGAAGACTGGAGAAAAAAATTAACAGATAAAGTGTTTTTAACTGACTCTTTGTATTCTGCACAAAAGTACGCTAAAAAGGCATGTTCAAAGTTTGGCGGAAATCCAGTTGTATATGTTGTACGCCCCGTTGGAGGCTTATGGCAAACCAACAAAAACGAGTTTATAGCTGATTGGGCAGAAATTACATCTATAGTCTCAAAAAATGACTATTAATTATGGATAAACTCAATCTTCTGTCGTTGATATGTATGAAAGGATCGGAAAGCTGAGATCTCTGAGGGTATTGTTACAAGTTCCTTTATCACAGCATCACAGCTTTTCGAAACTCAACACATCGATTGAACCTTGAAAACTAAATACTTGAATCAAGCTTATGACCAACTCGATGAACAAAGTACGCCAGTGCTTCGAGGCGTATGGTATTTTCAGCTTTTCTTACTAAGGATACTTTGTAAGTGAATCTGTGTGTGTTCAGTGATGGACATCCAGAAGGCGGAAACCGCCAACAAAAACATGCGTCGCAGAATTGTTTGCATCAAAAAGTACGGTCCTTCCGGGCGTAGCAATAGACGCTCACTGTGTGAGAATAACCCTAAGGGATGCCGATTTGGCGATCGGTACGACAGAGGGATGCCAATAATACGCCTTGCCTTGAGCCGGGAGAAATCCTGTGTATAACGGAAGTGGCCGGTAGTAGTAGCCGAATGGCATCCTTAACGGGACAGAATGATGATCTGAATGGACGGTGAATTTGCAGGTAATCAACCCTGTACAGGCAAGGGCGCAAGCTGGGGCTAGAAGTTTACGGCCGACGGGCCGTAGGCTCAGACTAGTCTTCCTGTTGACTGAATATTGATGAAAAACAGCTATGTACGGCGAAGGCCGGGTCATAAGTTTGATTGAAGTATTTGCTTCTAAACAGCACATTGACAACCGAATATTTGAATCATCACTGCGGTCAACTCGATGAACAAAGCACGCCAGTGCTTCGAGGTGCACGGTACTTTCAGGTTGATTAAGTTGGGATGCTAATTTATGAGGTCTGTCTCAAGATAGCGATATCTTGAGAGGAGGCAGAAACTGCCAACAAAAACGTGTATCGCAGAAGTATTCGCATCAAAAAGTTTGGAGCTTCCGGGTGCAGCAATAGACGCTCACTGTGTGAGAATAACCCTAAGGGGTGTTGGTGTGGCAACCAACATGACGGAGGGAAGCCAAGAATGCACATTGCCTTGAGACGGAGAAATCCGTGTATAACGGAAGCTAGCAGAAAAAGTAGCCGAATGGCAGTTACTACTCTACAACCATTTCTGAATGGTCGGTGAATTTGCAGGCAATCAATCCTGTACAGGCAAGGGCGCAAGCTGGGGCTAGAAGTTTACGGCCGACGGGCTGTAGGCTCAGACTAGTCTTCCTGTTGACTGAATATTGGTGAAGAATATCTATGTACGGCGAAGGCCGGGCCGCAGTCATGATTCAAGTATTCGATAAGTCTATATTTGATTTAGCCAGGGAGTTGATATCATGAAGAAACGTTGCACTAACAGTGCCTGCCGCAAGCTGTTTATTTTAGACACTATTTGTCCTCATTGCGGGAAACAGTATCCTCGGATCCCCGCCAAAAGAACGCCAATTGTTTTGGCAGAGATTGCCCTAAGCAACATCGGCCCATCGAGGCTCAAGACATTATTCGTTTTGCATGAACGCTTTGATATGAGTTTACTGGAAGCAAAGCGATGCGTTGATAATTGTCCCTCGATTATCGCAACCGATATTCCTTTGAAGGAAGCTGAGGATTTGATTGGAATGTTCGAAAAAATCGGTGCAACGGCATGCATTCGACGTACCTATTGCTTATAGATTAACAAACCGAAAGGAGAACTTGATAATGGCATATTTAGACCCCAGAAACTATGTACCCAGTGTGAAAGAGATGGTAAATTACGGATGCGACATTCACTGGGATGGTTACACCGTAATGAAAAATCACGGCGACTATATTCGGCTGATGTTTCCATCTTCTGCCGCTAAGGGTCATGACACCTACGACCTGTATTTGGACTCCAACGGCCGTTTAATCAAGGTTTTTGGCCATCCCGGCAATGCAGGATTCACCGGCACAAAGTATTACTGACAATGGGAACATCTGACAGACTGCCAGCACGGCACTCCCCCTCCCATTTTGTTTACAGATCTCGCTTCCAGCCAACTGCCATATGAACTTACAGACGATGTGAATCGCCTGCTCGATTTAAAAATCCACTCTCCTGCAATCAAATTGATTCCGAGAATAGAATGCATCAACCACTATTTGGATGCCAGTATAGCAGAGATAAAACAGAAAACTATACAACAGATTTCCGCGAAAGCAAAAAATTGGGACGAGCTGAATACAGTTTTTATTAGCACTATAAAGGAATATATCTAAGCATACTCTTAAAAGCCGATGGTCCATGGACTATCGGCTTTTAACTGCAGGGAAAGTTGCTTTCTCATATTGGTTATCATAATAATTGGCATAGAGGATGATTCTCATTTTGGACGTGCAGGGCGCATGAAAGTCGGAGTGCTACTTTTCCTGATATCTGAAAAAATCCCCATTGGCATAGAGATTTTCATTTTTGCTACGTTGTCTTTTATAGAAACAGCCAATCAACAGAAAGAGGGCATCATTATGAAGAAGATTACCCGAAATGCTATCCGGTGCAATCTGTGCGGTGACGAGATTGAATCCAAGTATTCCCATGACTTTCGTTGGTGTTCCTGTGGCGGTTGTGCCGTAGACGGAGGTAGCGAGTATCTACGCCGGTTGTATACACAGGAGGGATGCTTTACGGATGTTTCCACCTTCGAAGAAGAGGACAACGAAGATGAGTAAGGATAAAATGATCAACAGAAAGAGGGGATTATTATGAAAACAATCATTGGTAAGTACAACTCTGCCGATGTTTATACTGACCTCATTGAAGAATCCGCAGAAGTTCAAATCAAGCAACTTTGTGATCAGCCTTTTACGAAAGACTGCAGGATTGCAATCATGCCCGATGTTCACGCCGGAGCGGGTTGTGTCATTGGTTTTACTGCTAATCTCGGCGACCTCGTTATTCCTAATCTGATCGGTGTGGATATTGGATGTGGTATGCTCGTTGTTTGTCTCGGTAAGACTGAGATGGACAACAGGGAATTGGACAATATTATCCACAATCACGTTCCCGCAGGTATGAATACTCATGATGTGGCTGCCGTTAGTTATCCTGCCCTTCGGGACCTTCATTGTTACAACGACCTCAAGAATGTATCCAGAATCGAGTGCAGCCTTGGTACGCTGGGCGGAGGAAATCACTTCATCGAAGTTGATGTCGACGACGGAAATCAGTATCTGGTCATTCATACTGGCAGTCGGAATCTTGGAAAGCAGGTAGCCGAGCATTATCAGCAGCTTGCTTACGACACACTGATTGGCAAGCATAATGTTGAGGCACAACGTAAAGCTCTGATTGAGGAGTACAAGGCATCCGGAAGATCTCATGAGCTTCAGGACGCACTGAAAGCATTCCATGCAAATCATGCAGACGTTCCCCGGGAGCTGTGCTATCTGACCGGCGAAAACCGTAAGATGTATCTCCACGATATGCAGATCTGCCAGGACTATGCAGTTCTGAACCGCAGAACCATTGCCAACATCATCCTGCAGAACCTTTTGGGTCACACTGTGGATAATTACGAGCACTTCGAGACCATCCATAACTACATTGATCTGCAGAACAACATTATCCGTAAAGGCGCCGTATCCGCCCAGAAGAATGAAAAGCTTCTGATTCCTATCAATATGCGCGACGGCAGTCTCATCTGCGTGGGCAAGGGCAATCCCGAATGGAACTATTCCGCTCCTCACGGAGCCGGCCGTCTTTTCAGTCGGGGTGTTGCACGCAAGATGTTTACTGTAGAAGCGTTTGCTAACGAAATGGAAGGCATCTATACTACATCTGTGGGCCAGGACACTCTGGATGAATGTCCTATGGCATATAAGCCCATTGACAGCATTGTCAACAACATCGGCCCCACTGTTGATATTGTTAAGATTATCCGGCCTGTCTATAACTTTAAAGCGAGCGAATAATATGCAGTAACGCTCGATCTTAGGCTATCTTTATCGCAGAGGAGTTTGAACAAATGATACTGTATACTGTCTATAACTGTGACGATCAGATCACGGGAATTTCCAATTATATTCCGACTAATTTACCATCAGCATGTCGAGTTGAACCAATCAATCTTGACATTGATTATCCTGGTCCAAATAAAGTCTATATGGTCTTTGGATCTTATCAAATGTTAACTATGGAAGAGCGTGTTCCTGCCGTGTCTCCTCTGTATACGAAGCGTGTATTTTCTGCTAAGTTTACCGATGGGGTTAATCAACTTATGACCTGGGTTGAAAAGTTTGGCATCAATAATCTACATGCCATGGGCACAGGTGAATATGAAATCAATGTAGATTATTCTGCGGATCCCAGTGGCCCTCTGCTGGTCAATCCGTTAAATCTATTGATTGATGATCTTCTTGATCAGGAGGAAAACGATGCTACACAACATGAAACTTCAACCGGAACCGTTTGAAATGATTAAGTGCGGGCAAAAGACATATGAGCTAAGGCTTTTGGACACTAAAAGGCAAAAGGTTTCTGTCGGCGACACAATAGAGTTTCTAAATCTAAAGAACAAAAGAGACAAGATCCGCGCCCGTGTAGTTGGCTTACACATGTTTGATTCTTTTTCAGAATTATATGCCACGATTCCTCTCCTAAAGTGTGGCTATACTGCACAGAATGTTGCCGATGCAAATCCAAGCGATATGGAGCGATATTATTCTAAAACAGAACAAGCCCAGTGGGGCGTTGTCGCCATCGAGCTGGAGTTAATTAAAGACTGGCGGGATAATGCCATTATCAAAACCAGCCGGTACATCAGTTTGATCCTTCGTCATAAACCAGAGGCTACCGGTATCCGCTTGGATAAGAACGGCTGGGCAAATGCAGGGAAACTCATTCGCGGAGTAAGCAAGACGCATCCCCTCGATATGGCGCTTCTGGAAGAGATTGTGGCGACTGACGACAAGCAAAGATATACTATGTAAAGAATATGGCCGAAGATAGCGATCCTCTGCCATGTTACAAAGGAGAGAGTAATATGATTGTGTTAAAACATCAGGATTTTTATATATCCATTCCGGATCAGCAAACAGAGTTTGCAATCCATTGGAACACTTATCAGCTGGATGAGGATGGAAATCTGGTGGAGGATCAGATTAGAGGAGATACATTTGAGTATTCTGATGTTTTCCTTGAAACACCGAACTATCAGTATGTCTTTCGAAAAGTCCATTATGGCAGTTATGCAGCGCAGCAGATTATCGAGCAAATAGAATCCCACTTGTTTTTCAATGAGGTAACCTATATTGACCTTAATATGTTGCCTCCCTCACCAGGTTTCCACATGGAAGGAAAACTGGAAATATGTCACAGAAATTCTCGTTAAGTATCTGCAATACCAGAAACGATTATCCATATATGGCAGGAAGTTTTTCCTCTACGAGGTTGGTTGTTTGAAGTACATGCGTATTGAAATACTAAAGCCGTCGTGATATGCTTAATTTACGCCATGGGGAGGTGTTTTTGTGCAATATTCTGAAATGCATTTTGGAAAATTTCAATATAATGGACTCTATTACTATCTGCGAGATGATACAATCAATCATCTCGTTCTGCCTACCATAATAGGGAATGTTGAATGTGTACCCATTTCGCCAGTCTTAAAACCCAGTTTTGTTCAATGCTGTATCAAACAGAATCATCTGACGGTTACCGGACTATCAGCGTGCATTCGCTCAAATGACTTAATGCAAGCGCTTGCCACGGGATTCCAACCTGATCATCAAGAGAGCATCCCTTATTCCATTTTTACGGAGCCGGTCTTCACTGACTTGATTGTGTTAACATACGACGAATTGGACATTCCCATAGATTTTTCAGGGAAACTTGGTGCCAATCAGATTTTTGTCGATGAAATTAGATATCCTAACGCGATTACCCACAAAGAAGTCAGCACATTCATATTCGGCAACGGAACACTGGACCTTGAGATTTCCACGATACAACAGAGCAAAGAAAAAGTGATATCAATGAGAACGTGGAACGATGAAATCCCGAAACTCCTGGATGAACAACCATCAGCGCAGATCAACTCTTGCCGTACATTCTTTGTTAACCCAACCGGAGATATGAGGCAGAATGATTATCTCGTCGATGTTGTGGTGAATTATCTAGCGACTGGAAGAATTAGCAGTGCAACTCTGGAACATGTGATTTCATATGAAAAACCCGTTTTGAAAACTCACTTGAAAGTTGAAACTGAACCGGGCTCCTGCCAGTTTGTGGATCGCACCTTTGACCTTGTGCAGGAGGCAAGAAAACAAGGTGATCTTCCTTTGCTTGAAAAGCTTTTGAGGTATCAGCAAGCCGAAGAATAAGCAATAGATAACGTTTCCTCATTTTACTCAAAAAGCAGGAAGGGAACCTCGCAATGAAAAAATGGTTTTTCTCCTTCTCCAGCGTTAAACCTCATATTACTGTCTTCGTGAGGCGGTCGTATAATAACTACCATCGTAAGAGGGAAGTTACTTATGTCAAGGTTTGCTATTCTTACCGAAGCATCTTCTGTACAAGGACTGTAGTCACAAAGAAGTTCTCGACTTTGGAGAAAAAGGATTTTGCCACGTTGAATTAAAAGAGAAAACAAAGTGAGGTGGCTCATATGGAATCCAGTTGCAGAAATCTGCGCGCATTGAACGCATATATTCAACTACTGCTTGACGCGGCATCTCAGAGGGATGATCCTATGATATGCTTAGAGCTTATGGAGATCTATCGGCTTCTCAATCGTCCCGTGTCCGCATATGGATACTTATTGCGTGCAAAGCGGCTTGGTGCTGCAATAAACCCTGGTGTTTCTGCTGAAATGCAAAACATCCTTAAAACAGGTGATATTTACGCTGCATCCAAGGATCCTGACGGAGCATATATTATGGGTAGCGAGCTTGCATATTACCCCGAATATTTTGAACCTGCGGTATATTATTTACAGCAATCCGTTGAAAACGGGGATCCACACGGACTCGCCGCCTTAGATTTAGGAGAACTTCTTGAGGCACAGCCAATACACAAAAACTATTTTTCCTCTTTGGCTCATAAGTACTTTAGGATTGCCACAGAACGCGGAAATCATCAGTACCTCTCTGCAATGCATCGCCCGCAAAACAGAAAATCCATCTTTTGCGTGGGAAATCCGTGATAAGCGTGATGGCACAGTTGAGATTCGAAACAATGCAGATATTGAGCTTGGCCTAAAGTATTACTGTGGGAGTGGTGTGGCTTTAGGAAAGCCTAATATGTTTAAGGACGATAACTGGATTCTTGAAAAAATCGAATAAACAAATCTCCTCCGGCAACTCATTTTGCGAGTTGCCGGAGCTTTTCTTTTCCAACCGTAACAAAATCATTACTCTTGAGCGGGAAGGCAAGAAACTGAGGCTTTGCCTATTGCATTTTCGAACAAATGTTGTATAATGCCGTTAGTGGGACACAAAAACCCACTAAATAGAAAGAGGTGCTTCTATGAGACCAATTGACCAGAATGCAATGGATGCCATTTTGCGGTATGTCAATGACTATTACCGCGAGAACCATACTTCGCCTACCATTCGGCAGATTTCCGAGGCAACTGGTGTATCAAAATCAAAAACGCAGCGATGTGTTGTGGACATGAAAGAGCGCGGGATTTTTGAATACAACAGAGGCATTTCTTCCGCTCCCAAAAGCGCAAAGGTCAAAACCAGCTATATCTCCGCCCCGGTAGTTGGTTCCATCCAATGCGGTAGTCCGGAACAGGAAGAAGAAATGGTCGAAGAATATGTTAGTCTCCCTGTCTCCATTTTTGGCAAAGGCGACTACTACATTCTAAGAGCCAAGGGCGATTCTATGGTGGATGCCGGTATCGAAGAAGATGATCTCATCGTTGTCGAGCGTAACTGCGATGTTTCTGAAGGAGATATTGTCGTTGCCCTGGATGACTGCGGTGAGAACACCCTCAAGCGTTTTGGCGGGTATGATCCTGAAGAAGAATGCTTCCTGCTCCAGTATGAGAATGAAGCAGTTTACCCTGGCAGGGTTATTAAGGTGCCAGCTTTCGAAGTGCAGGGCGTTGCCTGCCATGTTATCAAATCATTAAAACGGAGATGACCATCCTATGACAACCGGAGATGTAATCTGCCCCGTTTGCAGTGCAGTCAATCGCAGCCTCAACCTGGAAGAAACAGACGGCTGGATGGAATGCATTTCATGCGGTGCAGTTGTTCAAGTAATTCATCTGGAAGAAAACTATCATTCTGTTTATGCCCCAGACCAATGTAATGTTCTTCTTCCGCTGTCAAGAAAGTGACGGATTCAGAAGAAATACCCCAGGGTAAGCGTTCCATAAGGAAGGAACTTTGACACATAAATATGATACCGCCATATTTGGCAGAGCATTTTTGGAGGTTGCAATGGATAAGGTGTTTGTAAAAGTTGATTACCAGGTCCTCGCCGGTGGCGCAATCAGACCGACCCGAATTCATTGGCATGATGGCCGTATCTGGAATATCGACAAAACACTGCACGCCTGCACCTCTGAGTGTGACTTTAAAGGAATTCGCTACACGGTATTGATCGGTAGTGCGGAAAAATATCTATATCGAATTGATGACCAGTGGTATGTGGAGTCAATTCACCCGGAGGTGGACACAGGTTGAGAAGCTACATTTCATACGATGAGTTGGAAGAACTCGGTGAAACCATCGTAAGAGCGTATATCAACAAAACACGGCGCTATAATGCCCTGTGCGTTGATATTGAAGGCTTGGTTACGGATTATCTGGGCTTGACCGTAGTTTACGAAACCATCGTCGAAGACGATCTGAACAAGATTGCATTCCTTTCCAATGGCAAAAGGCCCCTGCGCGTTGTCCGTGACGGTAAACGAGTGGAGGTCATATTCCCCAAAAACACAGTGGTGCTCGACAAGGTGCTGCTCAACGAAAAAGAGAGCAGCCGCCGTAGATTTACGCTTGGTCACGAAGGCGCACACAGCATCATCGCCAAGCAGAACCCCATGCAGGATGTGGGATGCTTTCATAACACATTCGATCCAGAGAGACAATACACTCTGGAAGAACGCAGAGAACTGCTTTCCTTCTCAGAAGCGCAAGCGGACAGACTCTCCTCTGTATTCTTAATGCCCCGATTCATACTGGAAAAGGTTATGAAGAAATACAAGTGCGAAAACGGAATTCCCGTATACGGCTGGAATGTCTTTGCCCCGGAAGATAAGATCACGCTCCGTAAAATGGCGGACTGTATGGGAGTCTCTCACCAAGCACTTGTGATTCGGCTCAAAACACTGAAGCTGTTGATACCCCATGACCTGACCGAGTATTTGGAGAAAGGACTGCAGCTTGGAGGTGCGCAATGATCCAGAGCCAAGAAATCCTGTACGACAGCAGGTATGGGAACCTCACACCGGAAGTTGCAGAGAAGATTCGCAAATCCCGTGAAGAAGTAAAAAAGCTGAAAGGACGAGCGCTAAAGTGTCCCGTCTGCGGTTTCCGTATTGAGGAAATCTACGGTATTACCATGGGCATTGTCCAAGTGAAATGCCGCAAGTGCAAGCTGGAGGAACCGCTGAACCTCGCTTATTTCAGGAGAATATACAGAAACCAAGAGCAAATCAACCCGTTTCATATCGGGAGCATTCGCAGATAATCAGATCAGAATGGAGGCATAAAAGTGAATCGGATATACCTTTGCATCGACCTCAAGAGCTTTTATGCCTCTGTCGAGTGTGTCGCACGGGAATTAGATCCGCTGACTACCAACCTTGTGGTGGCAGATAAAGAACGGACGGATAAAACCATCTGTCTGGCGGTTACACCCTCTCTGAAAGCCTATGGTATTTCCGGCAGGGCAAGACTATTTGAAGTTGTCCAGCGTGTGGAGGAAATCAACCGGTACCGCAGAAGCAAAGCGCCGGGTCGGAAACTGGATGGAGAATCCTACGATGACCCCGAACTGAAGCGCAATCCATCTTTGGCGCTCAGTTATATCGTGGCCCCGCCCCGGATGTCTTACTACATGGAAACCAGTGCCAGGATCTATGATGTGTATTTGAAATTCATAGCCCCGGAAGATATTCATGTGTACTCTATTGATGAGGTGTTCATTGACCTGACTCCCTATCTCAAGACCTATCAGAAGACACCGCGTGAGATGGCAGAAATGCTCATCAAGGAAGTCCTCACCACCACCGGCATCACTGCTACAGCGGGGATCGGCACGAATATGTACCTTGCAAAGGTGGCCATGGACATCACCGCCAAAAAGATGCCAGCAGATGAGAATGGCGTCCGGATTGCGGAACTGGATGAAATGTCCTACCGGCGGGAATTGTGGACACACAGACCGCTGACTGACTTTTGGATGGTGGGCAGAGGGATCTCAAAGAAACTGGAAGATAACTATATGTTCACCATGGGCGATGTCGCCCGATGCTCTCAATACAACGAAGCCAAAGTGGGGACTGAAATCACCGAAGGAGAGAATGAACTATGGCTGTAACAAAGATACCAAAGAAAACCGTTACCCTCATCGAGCCAAAGCGATCCTTCATTGTAGATAAGGCACAGCATCGCCAAAAGCGTGTGGCAGCTTACTGCCGGGTGTCTACCGACAGTGAAGAACAGCTCACATCCTACACCAATCAGATGAAGGTCTATACGGAAATGATTGCCTCCAACAAAGAGTGGGAATTCGCAGGTCTGTATGCCGATGAGGGCATCTCCGGCACGAGAGCTGACAAACGGCCTCAGTTTCAAAAGATGATCGAGGACTGCCACAAAGGGAAGATCGATATGATCATCACAAAATCGGTCTCCCGATTCGCACGAAACACGGTAGACTGTCTCGACTATGTTAGATCACTCAAGGAGATCGGTGTAGGCATCTACTTCGAGGAACAGAACATCGACACGCTAAAAAGCGACAGCGAGCTGTACCTGGTCATCTACGCAGGCTTCGCCCAGTCTGAATCCGAAAGCATCAGTAAAAACATCACATGGACACACCGCAAGAACTTCGAAGACGGCAAGCCCATCTTCATGTACAGCCGTATGCTGGGCTATCGGAAGGGCGAGGACGGTAATCCCGAGATAGTTCCCGAGGAAGCTGCCATCGTGCAGAGAGTCTTCGATATGTACCTCTCGGGCAAGTCCACCGATGAAATATCAGAAATCCTGCAAGCTGAGAAGATTGTCATACCCGGAAAGAAGCTGACCTTCAGTAAATCCATGATTATCCGAATGTTGAAAAACGAGAAATACTGTGGAGATGCCATTCTGCAAAAGACCGTCACCATCGACCCGATCTCCAAGAAGCGAAAGGCAAACGAAGGCGAGGCACCCATGTGGCTTGTGGAGAACAGCCATCCGGCCATCGTTACTCGTGAGATATTCAATAAAGCCCAGGAAGAATCCGCCAGAAGAAAGGCGAAAGCGCCCGTGTCACAGAAATCAGCCATGACGGCCTCTGGCAAATATTCCAAGTACGCACTCACAGAAGTCATGATCTGCGGGGAGTGCGGCAGCCGGTATAAGAGGGTCACATGGAACATCCGCGGAAAGCGTAGAATCGTGTGGCGATGCATCAGCCGCCTGGACTACGGAAAGAAATACTGTACCGAATCCATCACAGTGGACGAGCAAGCCCTCCAAAGAGCCATCGTAAGAGCATTGAACCGATTTAACGTGGAGGATGAAGCGACCTACCTCTTGCTGATGAAATCCACCATAGGAGAAGCCGTTGGGATCAACGGAAGCTCCGATGAAATCGACCTGCTGGAACGGCGGATTGATGCCCTGAATAAGCGAATGCTTGACCTGGTATCCCTGAGTGTCCAGGAGGGTGACGATGCGGAAAACCATGAGGATGACTTCAAGAACATATCCACACAAATCGAGCAGCTAACCAAACGCATCACAGCAATCCGTGAGAGCGAGAGTGAGAATGGCGATTTTCAAGCAAGGCTCAAGGAAATCCAGGACATCATCGACAAGCGGAGAGAGAATAAAGATATCTATGATGACTCCATCGTAAGGCAGATGGTAGAATGTATCAAGGTCTACCATGACGGCAGGCTCCAGATCATCCTCGGCGGTGGATACGAACTTGAAGAATACTTGGAAAAGTAAAAAGGTGAACAGCGAATAAGCGGCAAAGGCTTATTCACAGATTCATTTACTCAATGTTCTCATCCATATGCCATTGCCGGGGGCTGAAACTAGGGGCGCATCTGATGATGAAATTGACAGAGAATAGGAACTAACGCATAGTAACAATAGTAAACCTACCCGTGACTGAATAGGAATACTCAGCTACGGGTAGGTTCATTTCTATTTTATGGAATAATTCAGATGAAACAAGTCATTTATGGCGTGACGAATGTTGACAGCATCTACGCCGTAGTAATTCAACTGCATAGCATAGAGTATATATTCCATATACATCAAATCCAGAAGGGATAGGCCTATAAATTCCTTGTCCAAGTTACCGTGGGCAAAATTATTCCGTTGGGAGGATAGCCGATTTCCCATTTCGGAATATTTTAATTCCTGACCATTTCTTTGATATAGGTGTTTACCAAAAATACCTATAATATCGTCAATTATCTTCCCAGTATGAACGATTTCGGACTCAAGACTATCCGACCTCACCCGCCGTTGCAGAAATTTATAAATACTACGCTGCTTCCTGCCGTTGGCCTCATTCAGTAGCCTTTGAATCTGCCCAGCCACAGCATCTTCCGCTTTAAGTGTAGCATCACTCTTTGTAATCCCACTGGGAGAGCGGCGGCGGAACTCCCACTCAAACGCAGCCATAATCATTACAAACCTGGAGGCATCAATAGATCTTCCGCTTCGGTAGCTTTGGGGCAGGTGGCGAAGGTAAAGTGTTCCATTTGCTATATCAGCCAGAATTTTTCCTTCAGCCCCTGCAATGTACTCCTGCTTGATATATCGACCGGATTTCAGTATTTCTGGTTCATCATCGCCAGCTTCATTAAGTACATACATAGTCGCAAATTCCTCATATTTGCCACCATCCGCAGGCGCAGACAATGCAACTTCGGGAAGAAAAGTGTTTTTCCTGTAGCAAAGATACTGCAGGAATTGTTTTGCAACAGACCACAACCTAAAAATAAAACGGTAATCATTGGTGGGCGCAAATTCAAAAAGCATGGACGAGCTGAGAGTAATGGGAGGTTCATTCAACTTTGTGCTTAGCTTTCTGGAAATACTAAATTCTACAGAAACCTGTATGTTGTCAACCATAAAGGTTTGGGGTTCCGTTGTAGTTTCATCAAAACTCTGGGTTGTAACAGTAAATACTCCCGTCTCATTAAAACTTTCCACATCTATTGCATAGCCAAAACCTTGGGTGACTGGATGGATACAGTTAACCACAGGACTGGTAAATGACATTCTGGCGATACTGCCACGTCCGTACCTACATCTGATGTAGGCTACAATGGGGACAAATAAAACAGAATTTTGGCTTCCAACATGTCCCCCTTGCTTGGTTATGAATACGAAAGTAGTTCCAGTTTCATTGCATTTTCCGGTTAGGTACGGCTCATCCATGGTTAATGGGTCTCCTCTTGTGTAGACACCTTTCGCCAAAGGAGTCAGTACCCAGTCCATCTGAATGATTTCCCTTTTATCGGCCGGGGGAACCAATCGCAGCTCCTCACCACTAAATATGAAAGTAAAGTCAATATCCTTATATTTACATATTCCGGAATATGTATTGGATTCAAAAGCCATGGAATTCACCGCCTTTCTTGATACAGGAATATTATATTGGATTTTCTTCTTTTTTACAAGCAGATCATCAAACTGTACCGAAGAGAGAGCCATCCCAAAAACTGAGCCAGATCAGCGGAAGCCTCCCTACGAAAAAAACGTATATCTTTTTCGGTTCGCAATTGAAAGGGCAAGAAAGACATCCGACCACAACGGCTGAAGGCAAAGAATATAAAAAATCCGAAAAAGCCTTGTCACAAGCGGATTTTTCTAAAATCCGGTGATATCTTTTTCGGTGCTACGAGCCACCAAAACAGCCGTTTTCTTATCGAAAACGGCTGTTTTTTTCGGGCCCATGGCAAAATTTCGCCGTTGTAGGCGGAGTTGCGTTGTCATTTGCCTGCGGATAAGTTATAATCATGCCATGGAACGCGAAACGGGACGCGCTACGGGAGGACGCCTCCTATCTGGTACAGACCAGCGCCATAGATTCCCTGTCCGCATTTCCGGGAGACGATACGCTGGCGGCGGCCATGCGGCTGTCCGCCTCGCGGCACCCGTTGGTGCGGGGGTATGCCTATATCTGCGTGGGAACGACAGGGCGTTTGTTGGGCGATGAAGAGCGCGCAGGCCTGCGAAACCGGCTGTCTGCCATACGGGAAACCGATACATTCGCGAAAATCTGCCTGCTTGAAAGCCTGATCCATCTGGGAGATGAAACGCCGGCGGCCGGGTTGATCCGTATGTTCGGCCGGTGCAATTACCGGAACCAATGTGCCATCCTGAACAGCCTGTCGGACGTGTATCCGGAAATCAGCCGTTCATCACAAGAGAGAATCCGGCGATTCTGCCAGGAGCTTGCAGACCGGGATATGTGTGCGGCTGTCCAGGAGGCGTATGACCGGCTGATTCGTATCAGCAGGCATCGCCTTTAAGCATCACTTTGATCAGGATGGGACAAATCGACAATGTATCATATATGGACGTTAGATAATTGGGAAAAGAACATAGATTTAACAAGAGAAGGCCATAGAAGCGGGCTGAGACTGCGGTTTGATAAAGGCACAGACGACGAGGTGCGGAGGGCCTGTAAGGAGTTCGCCGTATTTTTGAGGAAAGAATATTTCTTTCCGTTAAGAGTTACCGTTTACGTAAAAAATGCTGTTCGCCTCACTGCCATGGATGGAGAAAAAGTGACCGGTACCTTCTGGAGCATAGAGGATGATTATACAGTCGAGCCGTATATACGCATTGCAGCCGGCGACTATGACGACCTGTGCCGGAAACGGGGAAGGGACAACGCTCTGGCGGCGACACTAAGCACCATAGCGCATGAATTGACGCATTATTTTCAATGGATCAATTCCCTGCAGCTGACTCCGATCGGAGAGGAAAGACAGGCCGCCAGATATGCGGGGTATATTCTGGATGAATATGCGGAGACAAGGGAGCATCCATAAGGCGTGGCGTTTCCCCTGCGGAGCCCGTTGACTTTGCACATGACATGCACTATAATTCCAGCTGCAACGAGGAGAGCACGATGGATACAGATATGACTTTTCCCATGGATTCCCAGGCGAAGCCGCAGATCGCGGAGGAGCCCGCAAAAATTTCCCGCGAGCAAATGCTGGCGGAATTTGCTTCCGACTATAAGAGGATGGCAGAATGATCTGGATATCAGCAGAGGATGTCATTCTCATTCACAGCCGTGCCATACAAGGCAGCAGCAGGTGCGCATACTGCAGACGGCTGTTTTTCTGACTTTATTTTCTCCGACAAGCTGAACGGCTGTGCCCCTTCGGGCACAGCCGTTTTTGCGCAAACACGATATTGATGCTTTTCTCCAGCTTTCACGCCGTCAGTCCAGAACGTACACGGTGCAGTCCCGCCGGCCCCAGTCGCATGCCTCGGAATAGGTCCTGAACCAGAGGTCGATCTTGTTGCCTTTGATGGCCGTGCCGCAGTCGGCGGCGGTGGCCATGCCATAGTGCCAGGAGCCCTTCACCGTCTGGACGTACATCCGGGTGCCGTAGGGGAACACGGACGTATCCACCGCGATGTTGCCCACCGCCGTGGGACGGCCGGAGGCCGTGCGGGTGCCAATGGAGTACGCAGTGGCGCTGCACACCAGGGTCCGGGAGAAGGTCATGGTGTCGCCGGAGGCGAACAGCAGATAGCCGGAGCCGTCGCCGTTGCTGTGCACGGACACCAGCCGGTCGGACCGCTCCACCGAGGACACCCGGGTGCCATACTCCACGACCTCCTCCACGGCGCCGTCGGTAACGGTGTCCGTCAGTTCCGTGGACACCACGCGGCCCATGCGATAGGTATCGGTGTAGGTGTTGGTGATGGTGCCGGGCACGCCCTGCTGCATCACCCGCTCGGTGCCCTTGGCCAGGGAGTGGTTCACCACCCGGCGGCTGCTGTAGCCCACGGACAGCTGCACCGTCCGCTGGCGGGTCATCTCCGCCCGGAAATAGATGGACGGCTGATCCCCCGTCAGGTCGATGAACACCATCTCGTCCTCGACGGGCTCCATATGCAGCCGGTGGAGCAGATGGTCCACCGTTTCGCTGCGGGTCTGCACGGTGCGGGTCTCCTCCTCGCCGGTCACGGTGACGTTGTGACCATGCTGCAGCAGCAGCTGGGCCTCCTTGGCGTTGTAGTCCACCCGGGTCTCCAGAATGCCGAAGCTCATGCTCCGGCTGGGACGGCCGGAGATGATCTCCGTTCCGCCGTCTGCGGTAAGCACCACATACACCCGCCGCGGCTGCACCGCGTCGGCCATACTGCTCACCGTCACCATGCCCAGCACGGTCACCGCCACCATGACCAGCAGCAGCACCCGGCGCATCCGCCAGTGCTCCCGCACGGCCACGGCGGAAATGGCCCGCCGGACTCTGTCTTTCATGTCTTTCATATGCCCTCCCAAGAGGTAGATTTCCGGCATGTGTACCGGTTTGTAACTTTTGTTACTTTTTCAAAATATGGTAAGAGTATAGCACTTATACCCACTTTTGTCAAGTTTTATGCCATTTCCCGGATTTCGTTCACCACAAAGCCGCCATTTTTGCTCCATATGACACGCCCGGGTCAGCTGTCAATTGGGAAATTCGGTTACAAAAAGTTACGAATAGAAACAAAATCGAACCGTTGAAAATGGCAGACAAATGTGGTATGCTGAAAGAACTTGTATCATAAAGGAGAACCGCCATGCGTCCTGCATTTATCCCCGTGGGGCAGATCGTCAACGCCCACGGCATCCGGGGGGAGGTCAAGGTGAACCCCCACGGCTTTGACCCGGAGTTTCTCACGGAATTTGACACCATTTATATAGACGGCCAGCCCGTCCGGGTCCGCAGCGCCCGGGTCCACAAGTCCACGGTGCTGATGGCCCTGCCCGGGGTGGACGACATGGACGCCGCCCTGGCTCTGAAGGGCAAAACCGTGTCCATCCGCCGCACCGACGCCCATCTGCCCCAGGGACAGTATTTCGACCAGGAGCTGGTGGGCCTGCGGGTCATCGACTGCGCCACCGGCGGCGAGATCGGTGTCATCGACCGGGTCCTGATCTACCCCGCCCACCGGATCTATCAGGTCAAGGGCCAGCGGGAGTATCTCATCCCCGCCGTTCCCGGCGTGTTCATCGAGAGCACGGACCCCGACGCCGGTGAAATGTGGGTGCACCTGATGAAAGGATTGGCCACCGATGAAAATTGACATCATGACCCTGTTCCCCGACGCCATCGACGCCATGATGGGCCAGTCCATCATGGGCCGGGCCCAGGAGCGGGGCTATATCCGGATCACCGCCCACCAGATCCGAGATTACACCACCAATAAGCAGATGCAGGTGGACGACTACCCCTATGGCGGAGGCCGGGGGGCCGTTATGCAGGCGGACCCCCTGTACCGCTGCTGGGACCACATCTGCCAGGAGGCGGGCCAGCGGGTCCACACCATCTACCTCTCTCCCTGCGGCCGGGTATTCAACCAGGAGGTAGCCAAGGAGCTGAAGGCCCGGTATGACCACCTGATCCTGGTCTGCGGCCACTACGAGGGGGTGGACCAGCGCTTTCTGGACGAGTGCGTGGACGAGGAGATCTCCATGGGAGATTTCGTGCTCACCGGCGGCGAGATTCCCGCCATGGCCGTGGCAGACTGCCTGTGCCGCATGGTGCCGGGCGTTCTGCCGGAGGAAAGCTGCTACACCGACGAGAGCCACTGGAACGGCCTGCTGGAATACCCCCAGTATTCCCGCCCGGAGGTTTGGCATGGCCGGGCCGTGCCCCCGGTGCTGCTGTCCGGCCACCACGGCAACGTGGACGACTGGCGGAAAAAGGAGAGCTACAAGCGCACCATGGTCCGCCGCCCGGATATGTTCGCCCGGTTTGACGAGACCCAGCTGACCACCAAGCACGACCGCAAGGTCCTGCAGCAGGCCAAGGACGAGCTTCGCCAGGAGCAGGAGGACCAGGCATAACGTGCTTGAAAGCCCCGCCGCTTTGTGGTATCCTTGTGCTGTATTTTTTGTATAAAGGAGACGATTCCGTGACCAAGCTGCGGGACAAGCGGCTGTTTCTGCTGGATATGGACGGCACCCTCTACATCGGCGACCGCCTGTTTGACGGCGTGCCGGAGTTTCTGCGCCATGTGCGCTCCATGGGCGGCCGTTACCTGTTTCTCACCAACAACTCCTCCCGGGGCGTGGAGGGGTACATCGAAAAGCTCCGCCGCCTGGGCATCGAGTCCGCCCCCGGCGACTATCTCACCTCCGTGGACGCCACCATCCGGTATCTGAAGGCGGCCCTGCCCGGGAAAACCTGCTATATATTCGGCACGGACTCCTTCCTGTCCCAGCTGGACCGGGCCGGGATCCCCGTCACCCGGGACCGGGAGCAGGCGGAGGTGCTTTTGTGCGGCTTCGACACGGAGCTGACCTTTCAGAAGCTGGAGGACGCCTGCATCCTGCTGAACCGGGGCGTCCCCTTTGTGGCCACCAATCCCGACTGGGTGTGCCCCACCTGGTACGGCTCCGTGCCCGACTGCGGCAGCGTCTGCCGTATGCTCACCACCGCCACCGGCCGGGAGCCGGTGGTCATCGGCAAGCCCCAGCCGGAGATGGCCCTGCTGGCCATGGAGCGCACGGGCTTTTCCCCGGAGCAGACGGTGCTGCTGGGGGACCGGCTGTACACCGACGTGGCCTGCGGCGTCAACGCCGGCATCGACACCGTGTTCGTCCTGTCCGGCGAGGGCACCATGGCGGACATCGACACCTACCGGATCCATCCCACCTGGGTGTATCCCGATATCGGTACTCTGTACCGTGAACTGGAGGAAACCGTATGAAACTCAACTATAAGCGGACCGTTTTCGTGGGCTTTGCCTTCTTCCTGATCTGCTCGTTCTGGCAGGCCTATGACAACACCATCCCCCTGATCCTCACCAACAAGTTCGGCATGAGCCAGGCCTGGTCCGGCGTCATCATGGCTCTGGACAATGTGCTGGCCCTGTTCATGCTGCCCCTGTTCGGCGCCATCTCCGACAAGCACCACAGCAAGTGGGGCCGCCGGACCCCCTTTATCGTGGTGGGCACGCTGGTGGCCGCCGTGATGCTCATCGCCCTGTCCTTCGTGGACAATGCCCAACTGAAGCACCTGTCCGATGTCTCCGCCATTGACGATCCCGCCGCCCTGGAGCAGATCTATGACCGCCAGGCTGATGAGACCCTGCTGACCCCCGGCGGCGACAAGTTCGTCCTGAGCCAGAGGTTCACCCAGGAGGAATTCTGCCAGATCCGCAGCCAGGTGGAGCAGAACGGCAGCACCGTCACCAACCCCGATTATACCAACTATGTGGTCCCCGCCCGCCAGGCCTGCGCCTGGGACGCCACCGCCAAAAGTCCGGTGACCCTGGTGTTCTTCATCGTACTGCTACTGATCGTGCTGGTGTCCATGGCCGTGTTCCGGTCCCCGGCGGTGGCCCTGATGCCGGACGTGACCCTGAAGCCTCTGCGCTCCAAGGCCAACGCCGTCATCAACCTGATGGGCTCCGCCGGAGGCATTCTGGTGCTGGCCCTGGGCATGGTGTTCGCCACCTCCGCCGTCCGCAACTCCCTGATGAGCTACACCGGCTATTTCGCCGTCATCGCCGCCATCATGCTGGTGGCGCTGGTAATCTTCATGCTCACCGTCCGGGAGAAGGAGTGGGCCTATGAGATGCAGCAGCAGGCCGTGGCCCTGGGCATTGAGGAGGAAACTCAGGAGCAGGAGGAGGCCGCAGGCGGCCGCAAGCTGTCCGTGGACGAGGTAAGGTCCCTGATTCTCCTTCTTCTGTCCATCGTCCTGTGGTTCTTCGGCTACAACGCCGTCACCTCCAAGTATTCCGTATATGCCAGCAACATCCTGCACAAGGACTATAACCTGACCCTGATCATCGCCCAGGCGGCGGCCATCGTCTCCTATCTGCCGGTAGGCTTCATCGCCTCCAAGGCAGGCCGGAAAAAGACCATTCTGGCCGGTGTGGTCATGCTGACCACCGCCTTCACCGTGGCCGCCTTCCTCAACGCCGAAAGCCCCACCATGCTGATGAACGCCATGTTCGCCCTGGCGGGCATCGCCTGGGCCACCATCAACGTCAACTCCTTCCCCATGGTGGTGGAGATGTGCTCCGGCGGCGATGTGGGCAAATACACCGGGTTTTACTACACCGCCTCCATGGCCGCCCAGGTGGCCACGCCCATGCTGTCCGGCCTGCTGATGGACCGCTTCGGTATGCATGTGCTGTTCCCCTACGCCGCCGTGTTCACGGCTCTGGCCTTCGTCACCATGCTGTTCGTCCGCCACGGCGACAGCAAGCCCCAGGCCAAGCGGGGCCTGGAGGCCCTGGACGAAATGGAGGACTGACGCCGGATGGTTGCTGTTATCATTCTGCTGGTGCTGCTGATCCTGGGGGAGCTGTTCACCCTGACGCTCCAGTGCCGCCGGGGCCACAGCGCCTGGGGCCTGCTGCGTCTGTTCCGCTACGCTCACCGGGGCTATCACGATAAGCCCCGGGTCCCCGAAAACTCCATGGCCGCCTTCCGCCGGGCCATCGAAAACGGCTTCGGCGCGGAGTTGGACGTTCACCTGATGAAGGACGGCCGCCTGGCCGTGATCCACGACGCCAGCCTGAAGCGCACCGCCGGGGCCGACGTGCTGGTGGAGGACCTGACAGCGGAGGAGCTGAAAACCTACCGCCTGGAGGGCACCGATGAACAGATCCCCCTGCTGGAGGAGGTGCTGGAGCTGTTCCAGGACCGCACGCCCCTGATCATCGAGCTGAAGGCCGAGCGGGGCAACCATGCCGCCCTGGCCGAGGCCACCTGCCGCATGCTGGACCGCTATCGGGTCCACTACTGCATTGAGTCCTTTGATCCCCGCTGCCTGATCTGGCTGAAGAAAAACCTCCCGGAGATCGTCCGGGGCCAGCTGTCCGAGCAGTTCCTGCGCCACGGGGAGACCGCCGGTCACGGCAAGGCCACCATGTGGCTGCTGGGAAATCTGTTCTCCAATATTGCCGCCAAGCCCGACTTCATCGCCTACCGGTTCTCCGACCGGGACAACCTGTGTCTGCGCTGGTGCCGGAAATTCTACCATGTCCAGGAGATCAACTGGACCATCCGAACGAAAGAGGAGATGGAAGCCGCCGAGGCCCAGGGGAACCTGGTGATCTTCGAGTGCTTCGATCCGAAGGGATAATGATATGAGAGTCATCACCGGAACCGCCCGGGGCCGCCGCCTGAAGGAGCCCCAGGGCATGGACATCCGTCCCACCACCGACAAGGTCAAGGAGAGCATGTTCTCCATCCTGCAATTCGACATCGAGGGCCGCCGGGTGCTGGACCTGTTCGGCGGCACCGGCCAGCTGGGCATCGAGGCCCTGAGCCGGGGCGCGTCGGAGGTGGTTTTTGTGGACAAAAGCGCCGCCGCCCTGAAGCTGATCCGGGAGAACCTGGAGCTGTGCGGACTTTCGGACCGGGCCCGGGTCCGGAACGGCGACTCCCTGGCCTATCTGCGCAGCGGCGAGAAGTTCGACCTGGTGTTCCTGGATCCCCCCTATGACACCGGTCTGCTGGAGCAGGCTCTGCAGGATATCGCAGGGTTTGACATTTGCCGCGAGCATGGTATAATAATGGCGGAAAGTCCGGCAGACGCCGTTTTGCCCCCCTTGGCGGCCCCTTACCGCCTTTATCGGGAGTACCGCTACGGCCGGATCAAGCTGACTGTCTACCACCGCCAGGGAAACGAGGAATAACCCCATGAAAATTGCGATCTACCCCGGCAGCTTCGACCCCATCACCCTGGGGCATATGGATATCATCCGTCGGGCGGCCCAGTGCTTTGACCAGGTGTATGTCTGCGTGCTGGTCAACTGCGACAAAAAGCCCATGTTCTCCGCCGACGAGCGGGTGGACATGATCCGCCGCTCCGTGGCGGACCTGCCCAATGTGACGGCGGAGCACTACAGCGGCCTGCTGGCCTCCTATGCCCGGGAAAAGGGGGCCTGCGTCCTGGTGAAGGGCCTGCGCAACGCCACGGATTTCGACCAGGAGTATCAGATGGCCAGCATCAACCGGGGCATCTGCCCGGGGCTGGAAACGGTTTTCCTTCCGGCCAGTCCCGCCTATCAGCATTTCAGCAGCACCATGGTCCGGGAAATGATCCGCTACGGACAGCCTATGGAACAATATGTGCCGGCCCCGGTGGCCGAGCAGTGGAAAGGACGGTCATAAATGGAAGACAAAAATGTGCAGAAGCTTCTGGACATGCTGTTCGGCATGATCGACGAGGCCAAGGGCGCCACCTTCAGCTCCGAAAAGTGCGTCATCAATCGCGATGAGGCGCTGGACCTGCTGGACGAGATCCGCAACAAGCTGCCCGGCGAGCTCACCAAGGCTCAGGAGCTGATGAAGTCCAAGGAGCAGTATGTGGACAAGGCCAATCACGAGGTCCGCCGCATGCTGGACCAGGCCCAGGATGAGGCCAAGCGCCTTCGGGAGCAGGCCCAGGCCGAGGCCAAGCGCATGTTGGAAAAGGCCCAGGAGGACGCCAAGACCATCGTCTCCGAAAGCGAGACCATCCAGCGGGCCCAGCGCCGCAGCAGCGAGATCATCCGCCAGGCCGAGGACCGCAGCCGCCAGCTGTACCAGGTGGCCAACACCTACACCGAGGACGCCCTGCGCCGGACGGAGGAAGCTATCCAGGCCGCCCTGGACGAGGTGCGGGAGTCCCGCGTCCGCTATCGCAGCGCCTCCGCCGAACAGATGCAGGCCTGCCAGGAGAAGCTCAAGGCCGACCCCGTCAAGCCCTCCTCCGAGGAGTGACAAATTTCCCTGTTCATTTTTGTGCTTTTCGCTGAAATTTACTGGTTATTCTGCCAAAAGCCCGCATGCTGGTGTCTTGTCAGCCTCCGGGATGCGGGTTTTTGGCGGCAAAATAGAACAGCCGTTTGAAAAAGTGCAGGAAATCCCTGGAAAAACCCATAATTCCGGGATTTTGAGCGAAAAAGTGGGTTAAAATACCCCTTGAAAAATTTTATATAGCGTTATATAATAAAGACACATATCTGATGGTGTCTTTTTTTTGATTTCGATGTGGGACAAAATGGTGGCAAAACCCATGATTGTGTGGCGATAGCCCACAGTTTTCCCACAAAACAGCGCCGAGGGGAGGGAGAGCAGGCATGAACGGTCAATATGCGCACAACATTGACGCCAAGGGCCGTCTGTTTATCCCCACCAAGCTCCGGGACGAGCTGGGCGGCACCCTCCACGTCACCATTGGCCAGGATCACTGCCTGTCCGTCTACTCCGACGAGGGCTGGGCCCGGTTCAACGAAAGTCTGAAGGGCAAGAGCTTCACCGAGATCAAGCGCCTGCGGATGATGTACGCCTATATGACCGACTGTGTCCCCGATGCCCAGGGCCGCATTCTCCTGCCCGCCAAGCTGCGGCAGTATGCCAACCTGGAAAAAGAAGTGGTCATCATCGGCATCTTCGACCGGGCCGAGATCTGGAACGCCGCTCTTTGGCAAAAAATGGAGGACGAGGCCTTCAGCTCCGGTGAGCTGGAGAAGGCGATGGAAGAAATGGGGATGTGAGCCATGGCATTTGACAGAAATGAAGCCGCCGATGTGGCCTTCGGCCACCGCCCCGTTCTGCTGGACGAGTGCATGGAGGGCCTGGCCATCCGCCCCGGCGGCATATACCTGGACGGCACTCTGGGCCGGGCGGGCCACTCCTGGGAGATCGTCCGCCGCCTGATCGCCGGCGGCCGCCTGATCGGCCTGGACCGGGACGAAACCGCCCTGGAGGCCGCCCGTCAGCGGCTGGCCCCCTACGCCGATCGTGTCACCCTGGTCCACAGCAACTTCAGCCGGGTGGCGGAGGTGCTGGATGAGCTGGGGATTCCGGCGGTGGACGGCATGCTCTTTGACCTGGGGGTGTCCTCCCCGCAGCTGGACGACGCCCAGCGGGGCTTCTCCTATATGCACGACGCCCCCCTGGACATGCGCATGGACCGCACCGCCGACCTTACCGCCCGCACCGTGGTCAACGAATGGTCCTATGAGGAGCTGCGGCGGATCCTGTATGAATACGGCGAGGAGCGCTACGCCCCCGCCATTGCCCGGCGCATTGTCGCCGCCCGGGAGGAAGCTCCCATCGAAACCACCGGCCAGCTGGTGGACCTGATCAAAAGCGCCATGCCGCCCCAGGCCCTGCGGGAAAAGCAGCACCCGGCCAAGCGGAGCTTCCAGGCCCTGCGCATCGCCGTCAACGGCGAGCTGGAGGAGCTCACCGCCATGCTGCGGGGCGCGGCCAGCCGTCTGGCCCCCGGCGGACGCCTGGCGGTGATCACCTTCCACTCGCTGGAGGACCGCATCGTCAAAAAAACCATGCAGGAGCTGGCCACCGGCTGCACCTGTCCCCCCAATTTCCCGGTCTGCGTCTGCGGCAAAAAGCCCACGGTGCGCCTGGTGAACCGCAAGCCCATCGTCTGCGGCCCCGCAGAGCTGACCTATAACCCCCGCGCCCGCAGTGCCAAGCTGCGTGTGGCGGAAAAGCTGTAAATTTTCCTGTTTTTGGAAACGATTTCAACATACGAAAGGAGCTGCCCGACCATGGCGGAGAATACGAGAAGGATGAACAACGAGCCGGTTTTCGGCAGCCTTGCCTATGATCTGAATACCCTGAACTGGGGCGAGTTCGACGGCAATGCCGTCCGCCAACCCCAGGAACAGCCCCAGGAACCTCTGCGCCGTCCGGAGCGCCGGGAGCGTCCCCGGCAGGAGCCCCGCCGCCGTCCGGCAGCCCGTCCCCGGGAGCATGCCTCCCCGGTTATGCTGGCCGGTGTGGCCGTGCTGCTGATGATGGCCGTGGTGCTGATGATGGGCTATATCCGCCTGATGCAGGCCAGCCACGACGTCACCGTCAAGCAGGCCCAGCTGCAGCAGGCCCAGGAGGACAACGTGGCCCTGGGCGTGGCATACGAAAAGGCCTTTGACCAGTCCGCCGTCAAGGCGGCGGCCCAGGCCGCGGGCATGACCAAGCCCACCACCGACCAGATTGAGTACATCGAGCTGGGCGGGGCGGACATGGCCGAGATCTGTCGTCCCGAGTCCACGGGACCCCTGGCCCAGGCCTGGAACTGGGTAAAGAACGGCGTGGACGCAGTGGTGGAATATTTCCGCTGAGCGCCGCCATATAGTTAAGACGCGCAAGGAGTGAGAAGGAATACTTCTTGCTCCTTGCCTTGGTATTCCGGCGAAAGGAGCAGCCCATGTTCAGACCCAGAAAGAGAAAACCCAGCGAAAAAAAGCAGCGTTCACCGGAATTTTATGCCCGGCAGGCCACCCGCACCGTCCGCAGCCGCACCTTCTGGCTGATGCTGGTCATGGGCATCCTGCTGTTCGTGATCCTGTTTTTCCAGCTGTACCATCTCCAGATCACCCGGCACCAGGAGATGCAGACCCGGGCCCTGGACCAGCAGACCCGCCAGACGGTGGTCTCCGCCTTCCGCGGCACCATCTACGACCGCAACGGCAGCCAGCTGGCGGTGTCCGTGTCCACGGAGACGGTGTTCCTGTCCCCCAAGGACCTGAAGGAGCAGCTGGACGCCGAGGAGGAGCGCCTGGCGGAGATCCGTCAGAAGAATGCCTCCCTGGCGGAGGGGGAAACGCCCCTGTCCGAGGAATCCCAGGTCCACTGGACCTATGATTCCCTGGCCGCCAGTCTCTCCGGGATTCTGGGCGTGTCCCAGGACACCATCCGCTCCTGCATGGACCGCACGGACTCCCAGTATGAGGTCCTGGCCAAGAAGGTGGACGAGGACATGGCGGACCAGATCCGCCAGCTCATCAACGACACCGATGTCCACGGCGTTTACATGGTGGCCGACGCCAAGCGGGTGTACCCCTACGGCTCCCTGGCCTCCCATGTCCTGGGCTTTGTGGGCACCGACAACACCGGCCTGTATGGCCTGGAATCCCGTTACGACAAGTACCTCCAGGGTCAGACCGGCCTGGTGGTCACCGCCAAGGACGAGCGGGGCAATCCCCTGCCCTATGAGTATGAGCAGTATTTCGCCGCCGAAAACGGCCAGGACCTGGTCCTGACCCTGGACGCCAACGTCCAGTATTACCTGGAAAAATATGTAGGTGAAATGGCTGACAAATACGGCGCGGAGCACGGCGCCACCGGCATCGTCATGGACGTGAAAACCGGCGGCATCCTGGGCATGGTGTCCTATCCCACCTACGATGTCAACGACGCCTTCACCGTTCAGAACGACCTGTTCAAGAAGAACCTCACCGACACCTCCGACCAGCTGCTCAAGCAGTGGCGCAACAAGGCCCTGAACGATACCTACGAGCCCGGCTCCACCTTCAAGATCCTCACCATGTCCGCCGCCATGGAGGAGGGGCTCATCAATATGAACACCACCTACACCTGCACCGGCGGCATCCACGTGTCCGATGCCACCATCCACTGCACCGGCACCCACGGCACCCAGACCCTGAAGGAGGCGGCGGCCCACTCCTGCAACCCCGCCTTCATCACCTTCGGCCTGCAATTGGGCAACGAGAAGTTCTATGAATACATGAACGACTTCGGCCTGATGAACGGCACCGGCGTGGACCTGGACGGCGAGGCCACCGGCGTTTTCGCCAGCCCCGAGAACTTCACCCAGCTGGACCTGGCCTGCTACGCCTTCGGCCAGAACTTCAACGTCACGCCTCTGGCCCTGATCGCGGCCCAGGCCGCCTGCGTCAACGGCGGCTATCTGCACACCCCCTATCTGGTGGAGCAGATCGTGGACAGCGACGGCAACATCACCTATCAGCACGACAACACCCCCGTGCGCCAGGTGGTCAGCGAGGAAACCAGCGCCCACGTCCGGGAATGCCTGGAATACGTGGTGTCCGACGGCACCGGCCGCAACGGCCAGGTGAAGGGCTACCGCGTGGGCGGCAAAACCGGCACCGCCGACAAGGGCCAGACCGGCGACCTGGTGGTCTCCTTTGTCAGCTTCGCCCCGGCGGACGATCCCCAGGTCATCATCCTGGTGACCATGGACACCCCCAGCCGCAGCGCCGGTACCTCCGTGTCCGGCGGCAGCATGGTGGCCCCCGTCAACAGCAAGATCATGGCGGATATCCTGCCCTATCTGGGCATTGAGCCCACCTACAGCGCCGAGGAGCTGCTGGGCGCGGATACCACCGTTCCCTATGTCATCGGCAGCTCCGTGGCCGACGCCAAGAGCCGCATGGAATCCCGGGGCTTCACCTGCAAGGTGGTGGGCGCCGGCGACACCATCACGGACCAGACCCCCGCCGGAGGCGCGGTGATCCCCGGCAAGTCCACCGTCATCCTCTACGCCGGGGCCGAAAAGCCCAACACCATGTACACCGTTCCCCAGCTGGTGGGCAAGACGGCGGCGGAGGCCAACGTGGCCGCTACCAACGCCGGGCTCCTGGTGCGGTTCAGCGGCGCCACGCAGACCACCTCCGGCAACATCCGGGTCCTCAGCCAGAGCCTGGAGGCCGGGCAGCAGGTGCCTGCCGGTACGGTGATCACCGTGCAGCTGGGCGACGCCAACATGACAGACTGACGCGGAAAGGAGCGCCCTTTTGTGAATCTGTGGGACCTGCTGACCGGCGTGCCCATCCGGTACGCCTCGGCGGACCTGCCCCGGGACGTCACCGGCGCAGGCTATGATTCACACACGATACGGCCCGGCCAGGTGTTCGTGGCCATCCACGGAGCCAACGCCGACGGCCACGATTACACGGCCCAGGCCCGGCAGCGGGGCGCGGCATGCGCCGTGTCCGCCCACCCGGTGGAGGGGCTGCCCTATGTCCTTGTTCCGGACCCCCGCAGGGCCCTGGCCCTTATGGCAGGAAATTTCTTCCGCCACCCGGACCGGGAGCTGTCCCTGATCGGCGTCACCGGCACCAACGGCAAAACCTCCGTGGCCTGGCTGACGGCGGGGCTGTTTCAGGCCCTGGGCATCCCCACGGGCCTGATGGGCACCAACGGCTGCCGCATAGGCGGCGCGGTCCTGCCCAGCCGCCGCACCACCCCGGAGTCCTGGGAGGTGCAGGGTCTGCTGCGGCAGATGGCCGATTCCGGCTGCACCCACGCCGTGATGGAGGTCTCCTCCCACGCATTGGCACTTGACCGGGTCCACGGCTTGGCGTATACTATAGCCGCTTTCACCAATCTCAGCCGGGACCACCTGGACTTTCACGGCGCCATGGAGGACTACGCCGCCGCCAAGGCGGCCCTGTTCCGCCAGTGCCGCGCCGCCGCGGTAAACCGCGACGATCCCTGGACGGAGCGCATTCTCCGGGACTGCGCCTGTCCCGTATATGACTACGGGCTTCACGGAGGCCGCCTGCTGGCAGAGGACATGGACCTCTCCCCTACCGGCGTCCGGTTCACCGCCCGGGAGGGCGAAGTCTCCTGTCCCGTGTCCGTGTCCATCCCCGGACTTTTCACCGTGTACAACGCCCTGGCAGCGCTGTCCATGGCCCGCCTGTCCGGCATTTCCCTGCCGGACGCCGCCGGTGCTCTGGCCAAGGTGCCCGCCGTTCCCGGCCGCATGGAGCCGGTATCGGCCCCGGGGCTGGGCTGCCGCATCTTCATCGACTTTGCCCACACGCCGGAGGCCCTGGCCAAGGCCCTGGAGGCCCTCCGGCCTACGACCCCGGGCCGCATCATCGCGGTGTTCGGCTGCGGCGGCTGCCGGGATAAGGGCAAGCGCCCCCTGATGGGGGCCGCCGCCGGGCAATACGCCGACCTGACGGTGCTCACCTCCGATAACCCCCGCACCGAGGACCCCCTGGCCATCATCCGGGATATCCTCCCGGGGCTCAGCGGTCCCCATCTGGTGATCCCGGACCGCCGGGAGGCCATTTTCCGGGCTCTGGACCTGGCCCGCCCCGGCGACACGGTGATCCTCTGCGGCAAGGGCCACGAGACCACCCAGGAGACAGGCGGCCACCGGCTGCCTATGGATGAAAGACAGATCATTGCAGAATATATAAACGGAAGCTGACCCGCGTCCCCTGCGGGACGGGAAGGAGAGAACATGATGGAAATCATTCTGGCAGGCGTTGTGAGCCTGGTCATCACCCTGGCAGCAGGCAAGCTGCTGATCCCCGCACTGATCCGGCTGAAGGCCGGGCAGAGCATCAAAGAGGTGGGCCCCACCTGGCACAAGGGCAAGCAGGGCACTCCCACCATGGGCGGCCTGATGTTCATCATCGGCATCGGCATTGCCATTCTGATCCTGGGCTGGAAGGGCATGCTGGAGGGGAACTTCACCCACCTGTATGTCTATGTGTTCGCCCTGGTGTTCGGCGTCATCGGCTATATCGACGACTATCAGAAGGTGAAGCACCACCAGAACACCGGCCTCACCGCTCCCCAGAAGTTCCTGCTGCAGCTGGCGGCTGCCGTGGCCTTCCTGTGCCTGATGCGCTACGAGGGCATGCTGAGTCCCAACCTGTATATCCCCTTCTTCAACACCCATCTGGTGCTGCCGTGGGTGGTGTATATGATCTTCGCCGCCTTCGTCATCATCGGCACCGTCAACGCCGTGAACATCACCGACGGCGTGGACGGCCTGTCCTCCAGCGTCACGGTGCCTGTGGCCGTGTTCTTCGCGGTGCTGGGCGGCCTGTGGCAGGGCTTCGGCCAGCTGGGCGTGTTCGCCGGCGCTCTGGTGGGCGGTCTGCTGGGCTTCCTGTTCTATAACCACTACCCTGCCAAGGTGTTCATGGGCGACACCGGCTCCCTGTTTCTGGGCGGCGCGGTGGCGGCCCTGGCCTTTGCCTATGACATGCCCCTGATCCTGCTGCTGGTGGGCTTCGTCTATCTGTGCGAGACCCTGTCCGACATCATCCAGGTGACCTATTTCAAGCTGACCCACGGCAAGCGTATCTTCAAAATGGCCCCCCTCCACCACCACTTCGAAATGTGCGGCTGGAAGGAGACCAAGGTGGTGGCGGTGTTCGCCGCCGTCAGCACCATTTTCTGCGTCCTGGCCTATCTGGGCGTCATGGACCGCTTCGGCGCATAACCTGAAACCTGCCGGAAAGGAGGGAACCGTATGGCCCGCACCAAGAGTAAAAAACGCCTGGTAGGCACCTGGAGCACCCAGCAGCGCCGGGAGGCCATGGAGCAGTCCAGGGAAGCGGCCCGGGGCCCTGTGGACCTGCCGTTTCTGCTGCTGACCCTGCTGCTGACGGCTATGGGCATGGTCATGGTGCTGTCCGCCAGCTTCCCCTCCGCCTACTATGAAAACAACGGCAACGGCGCGTACTACTTCGTCCGCCAGGGCATTTTCGCCGTGCTGGGCCTGGCCGCCATGTTCGGCCTCAGCAAAATGAACTATCAGCGCCTGCGGGGCGTGGGCCGTCTGCTGCTGTGGGGCTCCATCCTGCTGCTGGTGCTGGTCATCGTCCCCGGCAACCCCATCGCCATCACGGAAAACAACGCCACTCGCTGGCTGGGCATCCGGGGCACCTTCCTGCGGTTCCAGCCCTCGGAGCTGGCCAAAATGGCCGTGGTCATCTATTTCTCCGCCACCATTTCCAAAAAACGCGAAAAAATGCAGACCTGGAGCCAGGGCATCTGGCCCTATGTGCTGATTCTGGGCGTCATCGCCCTTCTGATGATGCGGGAGCCCCACCTGTCCGGCACCATCCTCATCGTCTGCACGGGCATCGTGCTGATGATCGTGGGCGGCATCAAGGGCTGGCTGATCCCCCTGGGCATCGGCGGCGTGGGCCTGGTGGGCACCCTGTATGTGATCCTGGTGCAAAAGGGCATCCTGCACTACGGGGAAAACCGCATCAACACCTGGCGGGACCCCTTCAACGCCGAGTGGTACCGGGGCGACGGCTGGCAGATTGCCCAGTGCCTCATTGCCATCGGCTCCGGCGGCCTGCTGGGCGTGGGCCTGGGCAAGGGCCGCCAGAAGTTCCTGTACCTGCCCGAGGAGCACAACGACTGTATCTTCGCCGTGATCTGCGAGGAGCTGGGCCTAGTGGGAGCCTGCGTCATCATGCTGGTGTTCGCCCTGCTGATCCTCCGGGGCTTCTGGATTGCCCTCCACGCCCGGGACCGGTTCGGCGCCCTGCTGGTGGTGGGCTTCATGACCCTCACCGGGCTCCAGACCTTTCTGAACATCGCCGTGGTCACGGGCCTGGTGCCCGCCACCGGCATTTCCCTGCCCTTCTTCAGCTATGGCGGCACGGCTCTGCTGTGCCAGCTGGCGGAAATGGGCATTGTACTCAGCGTCTCGCGGCAGATGCCTGCCCCGGAAAACGGATAGGAGGCCCTCTCATGAATGTGATTTTTACCTGCGGCGGCACGGCGGGCCATGTGAACCCCGCCCTGGCCCTGGCAGGCTATATGCAGAAACAGGATCCCCAGGTGCAGGTGCTGTTTGTTGGCACTCCCGACGGCATGGAGCGGGACCTGGTGGAAAAGGCCGGCTACGCCTTCCGGGGCATCTCCATGGGAGGCTTCCAGCGCTCCCTGGGCCATGGGGGCCTGGCCCACAACCTGCGCTCCCTGTCCATGCTGACCAAATCCCACAGCCGGGCCCGGGCCATCCTCCGGGACTTCCGTCCCGATCTGGTGGTGGGCACCGGCGGCTATGCCAGCTATCCGGTGGTCAAGTGCGCCGCCGGTATGGGCATTCCCACGGCGGTCCACGAGTCCAACATGGTCCCCGGCCTCACCACCAAAATGCTGGAGGGCAGCGCCGACCGCATCATGGTGGGCTTCGAGGAATGCCGCCGGCACTATCGCCATCCCGACAAAATCGTCGTCACCGGCACCCCGGTGCGGGGCGACTTCTTTGACCTGACCCGCTCCCAGGCCCGGGAAAAGCTGGGCCTCACCGACGGCCGTCCCCTGATCGTGTCCTTCTGGGGCAGCCTGGGGGCCAGCCACATGAACGCCCACATGGAGGATTTCTTCCGCCTGGAGGCGGCGGAGGGTATGCCCTTCCACCATATCCACGGCGTGGGCAAAAGCGGCTATCCCGCCATGACCCAGCGTCTGCGGCAGGACGGCCTGGAGAACCTGGCCGTCCTGGACGTCCGGGAGTACATCTACGACATGGCTCCCGTCATGCGGGCGGCGGACCTGGTGATCTGCCGGGCCGGTGCCTCCACCATCAGCGAGATCACGGCTCTGGCCACTCCGGCCATCCTGGTCCCCTCTCCTTACGTCACCAACAACCACCAGGAGAAGAACGCCCGCATCCTGGAGCAGCACGGCGGAGCCGTGGTGCTGCTGGAGGCGGACGCCTCCGGCGAGGCTCTGTACCGGGCCGCCTCCGGTATTCTCCGTGACCCCCAGCGCCAGGCGGATATGAGCCGCGGCATGGCGGAGCTGGGCATCCGGGACGCCACAAGGCGTCTCTATGACACCGTCATGAGCATCCGCAAGTAACCCCCTGCCCCACCCCCTGCATAGGATAGCGGGAAAAAGCTATGAAAGGCGGGGGCATATGAGCCTGATGATAGAAGGGGGACGCCGCCTGTCCGGCGATCTGACGGTACAGGGGGCAAAAAACAGTGTGCTGCCCATTCTGGCAGCGTGTATTCTCAGCGGGGACGTCTGTGTTTTGCAGCGCTGTCCCCATCTGGAGGACGTGGACACATCCATCGACATCCTGCGGCACCTGGGCTGCGCCGTTCGCTGGAACGGCCCGGACCTGGAGGTGGATTCCTCCACCCTGACCCGCTGGGACATTCCGGACCGGCTCATGCGCCGCATGCGCTCGTCCGTGGTGTTTCTGGGAGCCATTCTGGCCCGGTGCGGCCAGGCGGAGCTGTCGTACCCCGGCGGCTGCGCCATTGGGGCCCGGCCCATCGACCTGCATCTGTCCGCCCTGCGGACCCTGGGGGCCTGCATCCGGGAGGAGGGCGGCAGCCTGAACTGCACCGCCCCGTGCCTCACCGGGGCCGAGATCGTTCTGAGCATCCCCAGCGTGGGGGCCACGGAAAACGCCATGCTGGCCGCCGTAGGAGCCTCCGGCGTCACCACCATCTCCAACGCCGCCCGGGAGCCGGAGATCGTGGACCTGCAGACCTTCCTGCGGAAGCTGGGGGCCAGCGTTCACGGCGCAGGCACCTCCACCGTGGTAGTGGAGGGCGCGGAGCAGCCCCTTCACAGCTGCTGCCACCGGATTTTAGGGGACCGCATCGCGGCGGCTACATACCTGGCGGCAGCCGCCGCCACCGGCGGAGACGTGTTCCTCCGGGACATCGACTACCGCCACCTGTCCACCGTCACCGGCGTGCTGCGCCAGGCCGGCTGCGGTCTGGTCTGCCGGGACGACGGCATCCGACTGACCTCCGACGGGCATCTGCGGGCCGTCAGTCCCATTCGCACCGCACCGTATCCGGGCTTCCCCACCGACGCCCAGGCAGTGCTGATGGCGTCTCTGCTGCGCAGCAGCGGCACCACCGTATTCGTGGAAAACATTTTCGAGAGCCGCTATCACCATGTGCCGGAGCTGGTGCGCATGGGGGCCGACATCCGGCTGGAGGGCCGGGTGGCGGTGGTATGCGGCGTTGACCGGCTCCAGGCCGCCCGGGTCCGGGCCATGGACCTTCGGGGCGGAGCCGCTCTTGTGATCGCCGGGCTTCAGGCCCACGGCGTCACCACGGTGGAGCACCTCCACCACATCCGCCGGGGCTACAGCGACCTGCCCGGGGACCTGGCCCTTCTGGGGGCCCACATACACACAGAGAACACAGAGGGAGGCGCTTCCGATGACCCAACCCCGCAGACACAGACGCAGCCGCCGGAAACGGCAGGGCAACTTTGCGTTTCTTTATAGATTGCTCACCTTCGTGATGATATGCGGCGCCATTGTGGCGGCCCTGTCCCTGTTTTTCAAGGCGGACCAGATTTTCGTCACCGGCACCTCCCGCTATTCCCAGCAGCAGGTGCTCCAGGCCAGCGGCATCCGCCAGGGCGGGAACCTGTTCCTGCTGAACAAGCACCAGGCCGCCGCCGCCATCACCGACCAGCTGCCCTATGTGGAGTCCGTCCGCATCCGCCGCCAGCTGCCCAACGCCCTGCGCATCGAGATCACCGAGTGCACCCATCCCCTGGCCCTGGAGCAGGATGGGGCCCTGTGGCTGCTCAACGGCAACGGTAAGCTCATTGACAAGCTCCAGCCCGGCCAGGGGGAGTCCTGCCCCCTGGTCACGGGCCTGACCTTAACCTCCCCCCAGCTGGGCCAGCTGGCCGTCCCGGAAAACCAGGACAAGTGGGACCTGCTGCAGCAGCTTTGGCGGCTGCTGCGCGGCAAGGACATGGCCGGGGATGTCCAGTCCATCGACCTGACGGACACCGGCCGCATCACCCTGCGCTATCTGGACCGGTTTGATGTGGTCCTGAAATCCGACGACGATCTGGACTATCGCCTGAACTATCTGGCGGCGGTGATCCAGCGGCTGGACGGCAGCGATCAGGGCACCATTCAGTGGGACAAGGACGGCAAGGCCCGGTTCATTCCCGGCTAAACCGCAACTTTTCCCGGGAAATCATCCCCCGCCCCTTGACGGTTCACCAAAACCGTTATACAATAGAAAAAGCGCGTTATATTGCATACAGCTATCTTTCGATATATACTGGCAGGAGGAACCATCATGGCATTTGAAATGGAAACCGGCCCCGAGAATGTGGTCAATATCAAGGTCGTCGGCGTCGGCGGCGGCGGCAACAACGTGGTCAACCGCATGGTACGCTCCGGCACCAAGGGCGTGGACTTTGTGGCCGTCAACACGGACAAGCAGGTGCTGAACGCCTCCAGCGCCACCTATAAAATCCAGATCGGCGAGAAGCTGACCCACGGCAAGGGGGCCGGCTCCAATCCCGAGGTGGGCCAGAAGGCCGCCGAGGAAAGCCGCAACCAGCTGACCAAGTCCCTGGAGGGCACCGACATGGTGTTCATCACCGCCGGTATGGGCGGCGGCACCGGCACCGGCGCTGCCCCCGTGGTGGCGGAGATCGCCCGCGAGCTGGGCGTTCTCACCGTGGGCGTGGTCACCAAGCCCTTCTCCTTCGAGGGCCGCCGCCGGATGATGCAGGCGGAAAAGGGCATCGAGGAGCTGCGCAAGCGGGTGGACTCCCTGGTCATCATCCCCAACGAGCGTCTGAAATACGCCACCGACCAGAAGATCACCTTCGCCAATGCCTTCGAAATCGCCGATGATGTGCTGCGCCAGGCGGTGCAGTCCATCTCCGACCTGATCCGCGACACCGGCTTCATCAACCTGGACTTTGCCGACGTCACCACCGTGATGAAGGACGCGGGTCTGGCCCACATGGGCGTGGGCCGCGCCGCCGGCAAGGGCAAGGCCGAGGAGGCCGCCAAGATGGCCATCTCCAGCCCCCTGCTGGAAACCTCCATCAACGGCGCTCACGGCGTGCTCATCAACGTCACCGGCTCCATGGACATCGGCCTGGAGGAGGTGGAGCAGGCCGCCAGCCTGGTCCAGGATGCCGTCCATCCCGACGCCGTCACCATCTTCGGCGCCACCTTCGACGAAAGCCTGGAGGACGAGATCCGGGTCACCGTCATCGCCACCGGCTTCGCGGAGAACAAGCCCGAGGAGTCTCAGCCCGGCGCTCAGACCACTGCCCAGCCCGCACAGGCTTCCCAGCCTGCCGCCGCCCAGCAGCCCGCCCCTCAGCCCGCCGTCTCCCAGCAGGCCCAGCAGCTCAACGAGTCCGTGGACCAGGAGGCCAGAGCCGCCCGGGAAAGCATCGACCGGGCCTATGAGGATATCTTCCGGATTTTCTCCAAGGACAAATAATCCATAATAACCACAGCGCCCACTCCGTTCCGGAGCGGGCGCTGTTTTTCACCACTTGTTCTCCACTTTTTCCGCAAATCCGATCATATCCCGGACCCGGATCACGGTTCCGTCGTCCAGGGTGGCCGTTCCGGTGAAGTGGCCGAACACCTGGTGCTGGTCGGATTTGATGAGCTTCACGTCCGTGCAGGCGGCCCGGTCCAGAATGGGGACAAATTTCATCTCGAACCGCCCGTCGTCGGAGGTAAAGCGCCAGGGGGACAGGAAGTCGTCCCTCCCGTCCCTCTGGGGGATGTGGAAGCACACCTGGCTGAGCTTGTGGGCCTTGCCGCCGTAAAACAGCATGTTCTCGCTGGCAGCGGAGGTGTCGCCGAAGCCATAGCCGATGTTCCACCCGAAGGGCACGCCGTCCACCTGACCGGAGGCGCTGCCCCAATACCAGGTGTTGTGATAGGTCCACACCCCCCGGCCCCAGTCCAGCACGCCGAAGGAGTCCGCCGGGTCAAAGACGTAGGTTTTCTCCCCCAGCTGCACCTGGCCCCGGGCCCGCATACAGTTGATCTTCTGGTTGAAGTAGAAGCACCCGGGCCTGTCAAAGGGCGTGCAGATGACCATGGACTCCTCCGGCTCCTCCGTCAGGACAATGGACCCGTCTATGGTCTGGCCGTCCAGAAATTTCTCCATGTGAAAGGTCAGCTCCCGGCCCTCCGGCACATGCCGGAACACCAGGGCATAGCCCCTTCCGGAGATAGCGGTGGTGCCCCTGTCCGACGACTCCGGCAGGCCGGTTTTCCCCATGGGAAAGGCCCGCATGGGGCTTTTGGTGCGTTCCCAGCCCTCATTGAAGTGCAGGAACGAAATGGAGTCCAGGCCCATGTACCCGTTGTCGTCGATGGTCAGGGCCACGGCGAAGTGGTCGTTGGCCACCAGGTAATAGTCCCACTCCTTGATCCGGGACGCCGGGGCCTTGATATCCGCCCGGCGATAGATGGGCAGAAGCCGCTTGGCATAGCCCGGCTCCCGCAGATTGCCGCTGCCGTCCAGCAGGGGCCCCGACGTGGTGATCTCATGCTGCATCATAGTGCCCTCCCGTTGCGTTTTCTCCATTTTATCACACGCCGCCGCATTTTTCCACAGGGAATCAGCTTGTCAAAAAAGTAATTTTGACAAGCTGAGTGAGGTTTTTCAGAACTTAGAAAGTTCTGAAAAACCTGTGATTGCAAACGAAAGACACCCCTGATGGGTTTCTTTCGTAACTATCTTCCTTTCCGATGGCGGAAGATTTCCGGGTTTTTTGACAGTCTCAGGGACTTCCTTTTTCGCCGGATTTCCTGTATACTGGACCCATCACACAAGGAGGTGACCCCTATGACGCAGGAAACCATCCGCCCCGGCCGGTGGCGGCATTTCAAGGGCAATGAATATCAGGTGCTGGGCCTGGCCCGGCACTCGGAGACGCTGGAGGACATGGTGGTATACCGCGCCCTGTACGGTGACGGCGGCCTGTGGGTGCGGCCCGCGTCCATGTGGCTGGAAGCCGTGGACCGGGACGGGTATCGCGGCCCCCGCTTCGTGCGGATCGGGGACTGAGCCATGGACTATGCCGTGGTGCACTCCGGCCGCCGGACCATCGCCATCCAGATCCAGCGGGACGGCCGGGTGGTGGTCCGTGCCCCCTATGCCGCCACGGCGGAGGATATCCGCCGGGTGGTGGACAGCCACCGGGACTGGGTAGAGAAAACCGTCCGCCGCCAGCAGGAGCAGCTGGCAGCCTCCCCTCCGGAGCCCACCGCCCGGGAGATGGAGGAGCTGGCCCGTCAGGGTCGGGAATATCTGCCCCGCCGGGTGGCCTATTGGGCCGCCCGGATGGACGTGATGCCCACCGGCCTGCAGATCACCGCCGCACGGACCCGCTGGGGCAGCTGCTCCGGAAAAAACAGCCTCTGCTTTTCCCTGTTTCTCATGCGCTATCCCCCGGAGGCCATCGACGCCGTGGTGGTCCATGAGCTGGCCCATATCCGCCACAAAAACCACGGCCCGGACTTCTACCGCTTCGTGGAGAAAACCCTGCCGGACTACCGGCAGCGCATCGCCCTTCTGAAGCAGCCTCCGGCAATTAAAGTCCCTGAACCAAAATGAGATTTCCCTATTGTGCCCCCCGGTAAAACGTGGTATGATGGGAAAAGAATTCAACAACAGGAGGAAGGAACCATGAACGATACCTGGGATCTGAGTATTCTCTATAAGGGGTTTGACGACCCCGCCTTTACCGGCGACATGGCGGCTCTGGACGCGGCCATCCGGAGTATGAACGACCTGGCGGCCCAGGCCGCCGCCCTGCCCCACGCCGACCTGGTGCACCGCTATGTGGACGGCCAGCTGCAGCTGACGACTCTGATCAGCAAGCTGTTCATCTTCTGCAGCCTGCGCACCAGCGCCAACACCGCCGACAACCAGGCCAACAGCCTGAGCGACCAGATCAGCGCCAAGATCAGCGGCTGCGCCGCCGCCGATGCCTCCCTGCGCCACACCCTGGCCGCCTTCGACGATCTGGACGCCATCATCGACGCCGACCCCGCCCTGGCGGAGTATCGCTATCTGCTGCGGAACATCCGCCGGGACAGCAAGTACCTCCTGTCCGACAAGGAGGAGGAGCTGTTCGCCCGGATGAACATCTCCGGCGCTTCCGCCTGGGAAAGCCTGCGGGATAACCTCACCAGCAGCGTGAAGGTGGAGTATAACGGCGGCGTCACCAACCTGTCCGCCATCCGGAACCTGGCCTACGACCCCGATCCCGCCGTGCGCAAGAGCGCCTATGAGGCGGAGCTGGCCTGCTATGACAAGATCAAGGACTCCGTGGCCTTCGCCCTCAACAGCATCAAGCTGCAGGTCATCAACGAGTGCCAGGTCCGGGGCTACGCCTCCCCCCTGGACAAGGCCCTGTACCAGAGCCGCATGAAGCGGGAGACCCTGGAGGCCCTGCTGGGCGCCATGGACGAGTATATGCCCAAGTTCTGGCAGTATCTGCGGGCCAAGGCCAAGGCCCTGGGCTATGAAAACGGTCTGCCCTGGTACGAGCTGTTCGCCCCCATGGGCAAGAGCGACAAGAAGTACACCACCCAGGACGCCAAGGACTATCTGCTGAACATCTTCGGCGGCTTCGACAGCCAGCTGCACGACATGGTGGAGCGGGCCTTTGACGAGGCGTGGATTGACTTCTATCCCCGCAATGGCAAGGTGGGCGGCGCCTTCGACTGCGGCGTGCCCAGCGCCAGACAGAGCCGCGTCCTCACCAATTTCGACGGTGCCTTCGGCGACATCGTCACCCTGGCCCACGAGCTGGGCCACGCCTTCCACGATCAGCAGGTGTTCACCCACCCCCTGATCTGCCAGGAGTACTCCATGCCCGTGGCGGAGACCGCTTCCACCTTCAACGAGATCCTCACCGTCACCGCCGCCATCCAGGCCGCCCAGGACAAGGACGAGAAGCTGGCCCTGATCGAAAGCCAGCTGTCCGACGCCTGCCAGATCATCTGCGACATCTACTCCCGGTTCCTGTTCGAGTCCTCGGTGTTTGAGGCCCGTCCCCAGGAGTTCCTGGACGCCGACCGCCTGTGCCAGCTGATGCTGGAGGCCCAGAAGAAGGCCTATGGCGATGGTCTGGACCAGACCTGCCTGCACCCCTATATGTGGCTGTGCAAGGGCCACTACTACAGCGGCAGCCTGAGCTTCTACAACTTCCCCTATGCCTTCGGCGGCCTGTTCGCCCGGGGCCTGTACGCCAAGTACCAGCAGGAGGGCGAAAAGTTCGTGCCTCTGTATAAGGAGATGCTCCACGCCACCTCCGTCAACGACGTGGAGGACACCGCTAAGATCGCCGGCATCGACCTGACCGACAAGGCCTTCTGGCGTCAGGGCCTGCAGTCCCTGGCCGACGAGATCGACCTGTTCTGCGACCTGGTCAAGTAAAAACGAACGCATCACGCAAAACCTCCGGCGGGGCCGGAGGTTTTGTGCTGCATTGGGGAATTCACGCGCCCCGCTTCACACACATTTCACGCAATCCTGCTGGCTGACTTTACATTCCTTCCCTACAAAGGGACCGGAGCCGGAGAACGTCACCGTGGGAACGGTAAACGGCCGCACCTATGCCTTTGTCGGCCTGGAGCGCATCGGCGGCGTGATGATCTACGACATCACTGATCCCTCCGCCGTCACATTCCGGAACTATGTGAACAGCCGCAATTATTCGGCGGATATCTATGACGACGTATCCCCCGAGGGCGTGATCTTCGTGGCGTCGGAGCAGAACAACTCCGGAGCGCCGCTTGTCATCGCCTCCAACGAGGTTTCCGGCACGGTCAGCGTAACCGCCCCGGATATGGACGCCCCGGCGGAGGACGATCCCGACCAGCCGCAGCCTCCCAAGGACGAGCCGTCTCAGCCCTCCGGGGATGAGCCGAATCAGGACGAACCCGCTTCGCCGAAAACCGGCGATGAAGCCAGTCCCGTGCTGTGGACTGCGGTGATCCTCCCCACCGGCGCAGCCATGCTGGGAATGGCCGTCTGCGGCAGAAAGCAAAAGCGCATCCGGGCGAAATAAGCCGCGATTAAACAGGCCCGCATAAAAACCCAGGAGCACGGCTTTCACCGTGCTCCTGAGTTTTTCTATTTGTCTTTCCTCACTTGTTCCGGTCCACCAGCTGGTCCGCCAGGGCGAACAGGAAATCATGGTCCGGCCACTGGGCCACGGCGTCCTTGGCCCTCCGGGTGCAGGCTTCCACCGCCCGGGCGCAGCCCTCCAAGCCGTCTACGTCCACATAGGTGATCTTGCCCTCCTCCTTGTCGGAGCCGATGGGCTTGCCGAACACCTGCTCATCACCTACCACGTCCAGCATATCGTCCCGGATCTGGAAGGCCAGGCCCAGCTGGTCGGCAAATTCCACCGCCTGGGCCCGCATGTCGGCGGGCATATCCGCCGCCACGCAGCCAAGCTCCGCCGCGCCGGAGATCATCACCCCGGTTTTCAGCCGGTACATAGCCTTCAGCTGCTCCTCCGTCTGGATGCCGTACAGGGTGTCCAGCACCTGACCGGCCACCATGCCGTCGGCGCCGCAGGCCCGGGCCAGCACCCGCACCGCCTCCACCCGGCTGCCGTCGGACATACAGGGAGCCTCCGCGATCAGCCGGAAGGCCTCCGGCTGCAAAGCGTCGCCTGCCAGCACCGCCAGGGTCTCGCCGAACTTCTTGTGGGTGGTGGGCTGGCCCCGGCGCAGGTCGTCGTCGTCCATGCAGGGCAGATCGTCATGGATCAGGGAATAGTTGTGCACCAGCTCCAGGGCGCAGGCATAGGGCAGAGCCAGATGCCAGTCGATGCCCCCCAGCCGGGCAAACTCCAGGGTCAGCACCGGGCGGATGCGCTTGCCGCCGCCCAGAATGCTGTACCGCATGGCCTCCTGCAGGCGGCCATAGGGCTTGTCCTGGCTGAAAAGCCCCTCCAGATACTGCTCAATGGCCTGCTGATAGGCCGCATATTGCTGCTTGAATTCCATGGTCATTCCTCGCTTGCAAATTCATTTTCGATGGGCGCGCCGTCGGGGCCCTTCATCAGCCGCACCACCTGCTGCTCGGCCTTGTCCAGCTCCGTGCGGCAGGCCGCCGCCAGCTTCGTCCCCTCCTCGAACAGGGACAGGGACTGGCTCAGCTGGGCGTCGCCCTTTTCCAGCAGCGCCACGATCTCCTCCAGCCGGGCCATGTTCTCCTCAAAGGTTTTCTTTGCCATGGGTCTCCTCCCCTTCTACCTCCTCCACCCGGCAGCCCAGGGACCCCTGAGCCAGGCGAAGCTCGATTCTGTCGCCGGGCCGCACCTGCGCACTGCTGCGCAGAATGCCGCCCTCCTCCGTCCGGGCCATGGCATAGCCCCGGCCCAGCACCTTCAGGGGGCTCAGGGCGTCCAGCTTGGCCACGGTCCCGGCAAACCGCCGGGCCTCCCGGTCCCAGTGGGTCCGGGCCGCCGATGTCATCTTGTCCTGCATATAATCCAGCTGGAGCCGCCGGTCCTGAACAAAGGCCAGGGGGTCCGTCAGCACCCGCTTTTCCGCCAGGGCTTTCAGCCGCCGATCCTCCCGCTCCAGGCGGTGCAGCACGCTCTGGGCCATGCCGTTCTCCGTCCCCCGCAGATACCGCAGCAGCTCCGCCATATCCGGCACGGCGATCTCCGCGGCGTTGCTGGGGGTGGACGCCCGCCGGTCGGCCACATAGTCGGAGATGGTCACGTCCGGCTCGTGGCCCACGGCGGAGATCACCGGGATCTCCGAGGCATAGATGGCCCGGGCAACCCGCTCGTCGTTGAAGGCCCACAGGTCCTCCATGGAGCCGCCGCCCCGGCCGGTGATGAGCACGTCCCCCAGCTTCCAGCGGTTGGCGTACCGGATGGCCCCCACGATCTCCGGCGGGGCCTCCGCCCCCTGGACCCGCACCGGCAGCAGCAGCACCTTGGCGATGGGATAGCGCCGCCGCAGAATGCGGATCATGTCGTGGACCGCCGCCCCGGCGCCGCTGGTAACGATGGCGATCCGCTGGGGATACGGCGGCAGGGGCTTCTTGTGGGCGGGGTCAAACAGCCCCTCCTGCTGGAGCTTCTGCTTCAGCTGCTCAAAGGCCACATACAGGTCCCCCACCCCGTCCGGGGACAGCTGGGTGCAGTACAGCTGATACGCACCGTCCCGGGGGAACACGCTGATCCGGCCGAATACCACGGCCTGCATGCCGTTTTCCGGCCGGAACCGCAGCTTCATGGCGCTGCTTTTGAACATCACGCACCGCAGGGCGCTCTGTCCGTCCTTCAGGGTGAAGTAGTGGTGGCCGGAGGGATAGATCTTATAGTTGGACAGCTCGCCCCGGATGTAAAGTCCCGACAGCTGGGGCGTGCCGTCGATCAGGTCCTTGATCAGTCCGTTGACCTCGGACACGGCGTAAATATGGTCCACCGGCGGCTCCCCTCCTTTCGCACGGCATCAAAAACAAGGCAGGGCTGCCGCGCCCTGCCTGGTGTGGGTCATTCCTTCACTTCCGCCCGCAGGAAGCTGCCCAGGATGCCGTTGATGAACTTCACCACCTCCGGGGACTCATAGCCCTTGGCGATGTTCACCGCCTCGCTGATGGCCACCCCGTGGGGGATATCGGGCATATAGAGGATCTCGAACATGGCCACCCGCATGATGGCGGAGGCCACCAGGGAGATGCGCTCAAAGCGCCAGCCCTTGGCGTACTGCTCGATGTAGGCATCCAGCTCCGCCGCGTGCTCGGCCACGCCGGACACCAGGCGGCGGATGTATTTCTCCTGCTTGTCGTTGGGGGTATCGGCATACAGGCCGCACTCCTCCGCCCGGGCGGCAAAATTCTCCCGGGAAAGCTGCCGGTCCAGGAACTCCTGAACGGGCAGGTCCGTAAAGCTCAGCTCATATGCCAGATGGGTGGCGATCTCCCGTGCCGTATTCCGCGTCATAGTCGTAAATTCCTTTTTTCTCTCTGGATTTGGCCGGCTCAGTCGAAGCTGATGCCGCCCACGTGAACGTTCACCGCGTTGACCTGGAAGCCGGTCATGCCCTCCAGGGCGGCGAACACGCTGCTCTGGACCTTCTGTGCCACCTCGGACACGGCGCAGCCGTACCGCAGCAGGATGAACAGATTCACCACGATGCCCTCGCCGTCCATCTCCACCCGGATGCCCTTGGCGGTCATCTTCTTGCCGGTGACATAGTCGGTGACGTTGGCGTTCATCAGGCCGCCCACGCCCTCCACCTCCAGACAGGCGGAGGTGGCGATGGAGGCCACCACGTCCTCAGAGATCTGGATGGTGCCCATGCTCTCCTGATGGGTCATGTATTCTTTATTATCAGCCATAGCTTGCAAAACTCCTCATTTGTATTCTCAATAGAGTCCCAATATAAGAGTAGTATACCATTTCTCCCTGGGAATTACAACTGTTAATTTGCCTCCATGATCTTGATCTGTTCGGCGGTATAGTCCGTTTCGCTGATGACGATGTCCTTGATGCGGGCGGCATCAGTGGCAGTCAGGCCGCCCTCCGGCGGGGCCACCACCACGCTGACGCTTTCGGCTCCCATGAACACCACGCAGTCGGCATAGCCCTTGGCCGTCACCAGGCTCTCGATCTGGGACTCCGCCACGGTGTAGGCAGCCAGCACCTGCAGGGTCTGGGATGCCTCGTTGAGGACGCTCTGCTGGGCGTTTTCATCACTCTCCGCCTCCTTGAGCATGCTGATGGCGTTGTCCCGGGCCTGCTTGCGGCTGAGCCGGGCCGTGGCGAAATAGTCGTCCTCCGCCGGGGCGGCGGTTGGCTCCTGCCCCTTCTCCCCGTCCTGGGAGCTGACCAGAGTGGTCTGACCCAGGGTCTTTCCGGCATTTTTCTGGATATTGTCGGTATAGCGCCAGTTCATGTACACCGCCGCGCACACCAGCAGCAGCACAGCCGCCGCCACCGCAGGCTTCTTCCATCGTTTCTTCATGTCCGTCCCTCCTGTCATGAATCCCATTGCACCACCGTGATGCGGTCTGCGGGAAGGCCCGTCAGCGCCGCCACCGCCTCCGTCACTGCCAGCCGGACGCCGCCGCTGCCTGCCCCCTGGCACACCACCACGGCCCCCAGATACACCGGATACGTCTCCCGGGTCACCACCACGTCCTGATACCCGCTGCCCCGGTTCAGCGTCACCGGCTCCCGCTGGCGGCGCAGCTCGCCGTCCCGGTCCGTGTCGTCCGCGTCCTCCGCCAGCTCCAGCTCCGGCCCGTTTTTCAGCGTCAGCATCACCTGCACCCGGCCCACGCCGTCCATCCGGCCCAGCAGCTCCTCCATCCGCCGCTCCGTGTCCTCCAGGGAAAAGCTCCCGCCGCCCTCCTGGGTCTGGGCGTCGGTTTTCTTCCCCGGCAGCAGCATCAGCAGAATCCCCGCCAGCACCACCAGGCCCACATATTTGTACTTCTTCCATAAATTTCCAATGTTCCACTTTTTCATACGCTCCTTACCCCAGCCAGTGCTGCTCTGACGGCGGAATGCCCAGGTCCTCCTCCAGGATGGCGGACAAGGCCCGGTTTTCCGCCATGTCCAGCGTCACGCTGCCGGGATACGGGACGCCGCCGCGCCAGGTGACCTCCACCCGGGGATGGCAGCTCAGCCCCAGCTGCGCCGCTTTTTCCGATATATATGCAGCCGTCCGCTGCCGTATGCCAAGCTCCAGCTGGGCCTGGCCCTCCCGGCGGTAGGTTTCGGCTTGCTGCTCCATGTCCCGGCTCAGGTCCTCATACCGCACCGCCAGGTCTGACAGGTCCAGCCCCGCCGCCGGACCCAGCACCGCCAGCAGCAGGATCAGCCCCCCGGTGGCCTTGGCGGCGGCCCGCACCGCCCCCTTGGGCAAAAGCGCATACAGAAGGCTCAGCCCCATGGCCGCCGCCAGAATCCCCAGCAGCCACTGCCGGATCCCGTCCATCATCCGGTAACCACCCCCAGTGCCGACGAAATGGAGATCAGCAGCAACAGGCCGCAGGCCCCGGTCATGCCGAAGATCAGGCCAAAGGCCCCGCCTAAGGCGTCGATAAGCCCCGTCAGCTGCTCCGCCCCTAAAATACCCGCCAGAAACGCCGCCGCCTTATACACCAGATATTGCACCCCCAGCCGCACCAGCGGCAGCAGGCACACCGCCAGCACCGCCAGCAGTCCCGCCGCGCCCACGGTATTTTTCACCGCCCCGGCCCCGGCCAGAACGCTGTCCGCCGCGTCGGCCAGGATGCTGCCCACCACCGGCAGCACCCCCACGGCGCTGCGGGCCAACCGGGCCGTCACGGTGTCGGCGGAGCCTGCCGCCGCCCCGGACACCGTCAGATACAGGGTGAACAGGGCCAGCGCCCCGGTCAGCAGCCAGACGGTGCCCTTGCGGATGGCGGTGCTGATCCCCGCCAGCCGCCGCCCCGGCAGCATGGCGTCCGCCGCCGCCGCAGCCACATAGAAATACACCAGCGGCAGCAGCAGCCCCCGGATCAGCGACAGCAGCAGGTCCACAAAGAAGATGGTGGCCACCTGCCGGACGCTGGCGGAGACGATACCCCCGCTGGCGGCCACGGCGGCGGACAGGGTGGGCAGCAGCGCCTTGGAAAAGGTGTTCAGCTCCTCCACCGTCTCCTGGCCCAGGCCCATCATGGTTTTCACGCTGCCCGCCGCCGCCAGGGTAATGGCCAGCGCCCCGGCCATGGGCACAAAGTGCACCTTGCCCCCGGCGGCGTCCATGCACTCCTCCGTCAGGGCGCACAGCACCGCCGCCGCCAGCAGCACCACCCCGCCGCCGATGCTCTGCCGGACCGCCTCCTCCACATAGCCCAAGGCCCGGTCCCACAGACGGGACAGCCCCTCCGACAGGGACGCCGGGTCCTCCAGCTCCTCCGTGATCTCCTCCGCCGCAGCCGGCAGGGCGTCCCGCACCTCCCGGGGAAGCTCCGCCCCCCAGGTCGGCGCCACCAGCCACCATGCCAGCAGCAAAATCAGCATGCTCTTTCTCATACCAGCGTCCTCAACAGCTCCCATGCCGCCCGGACCAGGGGCAGGGACACCAGCACCGCCCCGAAGGCCCCCGCCGTATCCAGCACCGCCGCCATGGCCCCCTGTCCCGCGTCCCGGCATATCTCGCCGCCCAACCGGGACACCAGGGCGATGCCCAGGGTCTTTACCAGGGGCGTGAACAGCCCCTCCGGCAGTCCTCCGGCGGCAGCCAGCTCCTCCAGCATGTCCAGCACCTCCGCCAGCCCCCGCAGCAGCAGGACCCCCACCACCGCGCACACCGCCAGTCCCAGCACCGCCGCCGTTTCCGGGCTGTGCTGCCGCAGCACCGCTCCCAGTATCGCCGCCGCCAGGCACACGGCGGCTATCTGCACCACCGTCTCCATGGCTACAGTCCGAACAGGGACTTCACCAGCTGGAACAGGTCGCTGATCTGCCGCACCAGCATCATCATGACCACCACCAGCCCCGCCAGGGTGGTCATCATGGCCTGCTCCTCCCGGCCGCTGCGCACCAGCAGCTGGTTCAGCACCGCCACCAGAATGCCCACGGCGGCTATTTTGAAAATCAGATCCACATCCATGTGTCGTCCTCTATATCAGTAAGATGATGAACAGCCCCGCCCCGGACAGGGCCGCCGCCCACAAAAGCCGCTCCCGCTGGCGGCTGTCCCGACGGCGGCGGTCCGCCAGCTCCTCCAGCCGGTGGACCGCCGCCGTCAGGGCGGAGACGATCCGCTCCTCGTCGCCGGTAAGCTCCGTGTCCCGGAGGATCCCGGCGGCCTCCGGCGGCGTCAGCTCCCGGAAGCCGTCCTCCCAGGCGTCCTGAAGGGGCTGTCCCCTTTCCAGGCCCGAAAGCACCCGGGCAAAGCACCCGCCGCACAGGAACCGCCGGGCCTGCCGCTCCAGCAGCCGGGGCATGGGCCGCCGCAGGCTGCGGATTTCCGCCGCCATCTCCCCCAGGGCCGCCGCCAGCTCCGCCGCCCGGTCCGTCTCCCGCCGCCGGGCCTGTATCTCGCCCCGGCACCACAGGGCCGTCCCCAGCAGCACCAGCCCCCCGCCCAGGAGCTTCCCTACCACAATTCCTCCACGATGTACTGCCGCTGCTCCCCCTCCCGGCGGATGGTAACGGCCTTTTCAAATACCCTGGCCTTCAGCAGCTGGGAAAACAGAGGCTTGCGCCCCAGCTCCTGGCGGCCGTCGGCGTGGATGGTGGCCAGAAACCGCACCCCGCAGTGGGCCGCCGCCGCCATGGCGGCGATGTCCTCCCGGACGGTGATCTCGTCCACGGCGATGACCTGGGGATTGGCCGCCCGCAGCAGAATGGGGATCCCCACCGCCTTGGGGCAGGCGTCCAGCACGTCCGTGTGCCGCCCCACCGCCATCTGGGGCACCCCCTGATACATGACGGCGATCTCCCCCCGCTCGTCCACCACGGAGACCCGGTGCTCCGGCAGTCCTCCCACGCCGTCGGACAGACCTCGGATCAGGTCCCGCAGCAGGGTGGTTTTCCCCAGCCCCGGGGGAGACAGCAGCACCGTGCTGCGGAACCGCCCGTCCCGAAACAGCTGCGGCAGGACGGCATCCCCCAGGCCCGGCTGCTCCCGGCCGATGCGCACCGTCACCGACGAGATGTCCCGCAGGTTGGTGTTGACCCCCTCCCGCAGCACCGCCGTGCCGCACACGCCCACCCGGAAGCCGCCCCGGGCGGTGAGATAGCCCCGGCTCAGGGTCTCCCCGGCGGCATAGCGGGAATAATCCGTCACCGCGTCGCACAGCTGCTCCAGGTCCGTCTGGGTCACGGTGGGGCTCTGTCCCCCCTGTCCCGGCGTTATCTCCCCCTCCGGCAGCAGCACCGTCATGGGGCCTCCCGCCCGCAGGCGCAGCTCCTCCGCCCGGGCCATCTGCCGGGGCGGCAGCTGCCGGGCCTGCTGCTGCCACCGCAGCGGCAGCAGTGCCGCCGCCTGCTCATAGCGCCGGATGGCATAGCTCTCGTCCATGTTCCACGCTCCTTCTTGTGTGATGGTCCAATGTATGCAGGCTCGTCCCGGCGTATGACAGCAAAAGCCCCCGGCCGGGGCCGGGGGCTTTTGCTGTTTTTATTCCTCGCCGTCCCGCTCCCGGAACAGCAGCGTGATGCACCACAGGCCCGCCAGCCCCACCAGGGCATAGATGACCCGGCTCACGGCCGCCAGCTGGCCGCCGAGCAGCCACGCCACGCAGTCGAAGGCGAAAAAGCCCACGCTTCCCCAGTTCAGCGCGCCCACGATCACCAGGATCAGCGCAATGCGGTCTATGATCTTCAAAGAGACTCCCTCCCTTTTTCCCGGAATATATGCCTTATCATGCCCGCCCCGGGCCGGGATATACAAAAAATTTTTGCCAGGCTGAAGATTTTTCTAATTTCTGCCGTTTCGGATTGCAATCCGGGGCGGGAATATGTATAATAGGGCATATGAGCGAAACCTACCGAACCTTTCGGAACAAAAGAGGAGGAGTTTTTTCATGAACAAGAAATTCGAGAAGCTGGGCTTCTACCCGGCTGACATCCTGCTGCCCAAGGATCAGGACATGCGCAAGTGGGCCGTGGTGGCCTGCGACCAGTTCACGTCCGAGCCGGAATACTGGCAGGCCGTGGAGCAGACCGTGGGCGACGCCCCGTCCACCCTGCGTCTGATCCTGCCGGAGGCCAACCTGAAGGCCCCCAATGTGGACGAGTACATCGCCGACATCAACGCCTCCATGGATAAGTACCTGGCTGGCGGCGTGTTCCAGGTGCTGCCCGAGTCCCTGGTGTATATCGAGCGCCAGCAGTCCGACGGCCGCATCCGTCACGGCCTCATCGGCATGGTGGACCTGGACGCCTACGACTTCACCCCCGGCTCCGGCGCCCTGATCCGCGCCACCGAGGGCACCGTGCTGGACCGCATCCCGCCCCGGGCCCGGGTGCGCCGCAACGCCCCCATCGAGCTGCCCCATGTGATGCTGCTGATCGACGACCCCGAAAAGACCGTCATCGAGCCCCTGACCGCCGCCTCCGGCGAGATGGACAAGCTGTATGACTTCGACCTGATGCAGAACGGCGGCCACATCCGCGGCTACAAGCTCACCGACCGCCAGGTAAACGCCGTGGCCGACGCCCTGGAGGGCCTCACCACCGACCAGGCCATGCAGAAGAAGTACGGCGTCTCCGGCGTGGCTCCCCTGCTGTTCGCCGTGGGCGACGGCAACCACTCCCTGGCCACCGCCAAGGCCTGCTACGAGGAGCAGAAGAAGGGCAAGACCCCCCAGGAGTACCTGGCCCTGCCCTCCCGTTTCGCCCTGGTGGAGGTGGTGAACAACCACGACGACGCCCTGCAGTTTGAGCCCATCCACCGGGTGCTGTTCGGCGTGGACCACGAGAAGTTCATGAACGCCTTCCGTGCCGCCTATCCCAACGCCTACGAGGGCCAGGGCAACGGCCACACCATCGAGTTCGTCTGGAACGGCGAAAGCCACTTCATCACCGTCCCCGATCCCAAGGTCCAGCTGGCCGTGGGCACCCTCCAGGGCGTCATCGACCAGTACCTCAAGGACAACGGCGGCGAGGTGGACTATATCCACGGCGACGACGTGACCCGTGAGCTGGGCTCCAAGCCCGGCAACATGGGCTTCCTGCTGCCCGCCATGGGCAAGGAGCAGCTGTTCAAGACCGTCATGGCCGACGGCGTGCTGCCCCGCAAGACCTTCTCCATGGGCCACGCCCAGGACAAGCGCTACTACATCGAGGCCCGCAAGATCGTCAAGTAACCTTCCCCTATCACAAAACAGCGGCCCGGACGCATGCGTCCGGGCCGCTGTTTTGCTTGTTTTTCAGTTTTCGTATGCCTGAATCAAGGCCCGGAAGGCCGGAAGGCTCCGGTGGATCATGTCGTTGGACACGCAGTAGCTCAGCCGCACGAAGCCCGGGCACTCGAAGCCCGTGCCGGGCACCACCAGCAGGTTGTGCTCCCGCTTGGCCTTTTCGCAGAAGGCCTCGTCGTCGCCGCCGGGGGCCTTGACGAACAGATAGAAGGCCCCGTCTGGCTTGGCGCACTGATAGCCCATCTCCGTCAGCTCCCGGTACAGCAGCTGCCGGTTCTCGTCATAGGCCGCCAGGTCCGGCAGCTCGTCGGCGCAGCGGGCAATGGTCAGCTGGATCAGCGTGGGCGGGCACACATGGCCGCAGGACCGGGCCGCCCCGGCGATGGCGTTGTACACCGCCTGGTGGTCCTCCACAAAGTCCGGCACGCAGATATAGCCGATGCGCTCGCCGGGCAGGGACAGGGACTTGGAATAGGAGTAGCACACGATGGTATTGCGGTACACCGTGGGGATGAAGGGCACCTCCACGCCGCCGTATACCAGTTCCCGGTACGGCTCGTCGGCGATGATGTAGATGGGGTGGCCGTACTCCGCCCCCTTGCGCTCCAGCAGCCGGGCCAGGCCCTCTAAGGTCTGCCGGGTATACACCACGCCGGAGGGGTTATTGGGGGAGTTGATGATGATGGCCTGGGTACGGGGGGTCAGGCGGCGCTCCACCTGGTCCAGGTCGATCTGGAACGCATCGGTGTCTGCCGGCACCACCACCAGATGACCGCCGTTGGACTCGGTAAAGGGCCGGTACTCCGGGAAAAACGGCGCCACCGCCATGATCTCGGAGTCCTCCTCCGCCAGCAGCGCCTTGATGACGGCAATCAGCCCCGGGGCCGCGCCGCAGGTGAGAAACAGGTTCCCGGGCTTCAGCTCCATGCCGAACCGGCGGTTCAGGTTGGCGGCAATGGCCTCCCGGGCCGCGTCGAAGCCGCAGGCCATGGAGTACCCGTGGACCTTGATGGAATCGGTGTCGTTGAGAATGTCGTGGATGGACTGGTTGACCTTGGCCGGAGCAGGGATGCTGGGATTTCCCAGGGAATAGTCGAACACGTTCTCCGGCCCCACCACCTGCGCCTGCTCCAGGCCATAGGCAAACAGCTCCCGGATCACGGAGGGCGCGGTGCCCAGCTGATAGAATTTCTGGTTTACCATAACATACTCTCCTCTATGTACGTGGTTTGGTCAGGACAGGTGCATCCGCCGGGACAGGACGCTGCCGGCGGCGATGGAAGCCAGCTTGGAATAGGCGCTGTCGGACCGGGACACCAGCACGATGGGCACCTTAGCCCCCAGGATGACCCCGGCGTTCTTGGCCCCGCCGAACAGGGTGGCGGCCTTGCCGATGCCGTTGCCCACCTCATAGTTGGGCACCAGCAGGATGTCCGCCATGCCCGCGCCGGGGGCACTGTAGTGCTTGTGGCGGCAGGCCTCCGGGCTGACAGCCAGGTCCAGGGCCACCGGCCCGCAGACGTTCATGTGATACTTGGCCCAGCGGTCCGTCATATGGGCCAGGGCGTCGGCGTCCACGGTGGACTGAATTTTCGGATTCACCTGCTCCGCGCCGCAGATGCAGGCGGCGTTGATGGTCTCGTACCCCAGAGCCTGGAAGCACATGGCGGCGTTTTCCAGAATGTCCGCCTTTTTCTCCAGGTCCGGGAAGGTGTTCACGCCGCCGTCGGTGAGGATAATCATCCGCCCCAGGGCGGGGATCTCATAGAACATGCAGTGAGTGGTCAGGCGGCCGGTGCGCAGGCCGTGCTCCTTATTGAACACCGCCCGCATCAGGTCGGCAGTGCCCAGGATGCCCTTCATCAGGAAATTGGCCCGGCCCTCCGCGCACAGGGCCACGGCCTTGGCGGCGCAGTCGGTGTCCGTGTCGCCGGGGATGATCTCATAGGCGGCGGGGTCCTCCCCCAGCTCCCTGAGCATGGCGGCGATCTCGTCCGCGTGGCCCACCAGCACAGGAACGGCAATGCCCTCCCGCCGGGCCTCCGCCACCGCCTCGATCACCGGCCGGTCATGGGCGGCGGCCACGGCGATGATCCCGGGCTCCCCGCCCCGGGCAGCCTCGATGATGCCGTCAATGGTCTTGATCATACTGCTTTCCTCCTTGTATTCCTCCATAAAAAATGCGTCTGTCCCTTGTGATATTCTGACCATATTATACAGCGCCGCCCCGGACCCGTCAATGCAAAAACGCCGAATGGTTCAATAAAATTTCGCCGCCCGCCCCGGATAAAAAATATGCCGCTCTTGGGCGGCATATCATCGTATCAAAGGCCTCGCAGAGTTCACGGCCCGCAGGCCGTGAATCAAATTCAATCCGTTTTTTGCGGCGGCGTGTACGTCGCAAAAAACTCTTTGCGCGGAGAGAGTGTGTCCCGCCGGGTTTCATGCCCGGCGGGACGCGCGGTTCGGAGCGAGAACTCTTTTGGTGAAAAAGGACATCGTCCTTTTTCACCACTCGTTTTATCCATCGTACACGCCCAGGATGACGATACCCGCCACCACCAGGGCGATCATGAGATAGTGCTTCAGGGACAGCTTCTCCTTCAGGAAGATCCGGCTCCACACCACCGACGCCACGCAGTAGGCGGAGATGATGGGGGCGGAGATGGCCACATGGGCCGTATCGGACAGGGCGAAGATGTAGGCGAACTGGCCCGCCGTCTCGAAGGCCGCGCCGGCATACTTTGGGGCCTCCTGCCGGGCGATGAGCTTCTGCTTCCGGATCAGCACCACATAGATAAAGCACACGATGCCCGCCAGCAGGAAGGTCAGCTCATAGGCGCAGTTGGCGGCGCTGGCGGCGTAGTCGGAGCACTCATCCGCCGTGGCGAACAGCCCCTGCGCCATCGCCTCGCCGGACAGCTTGTCCAGCACCCGGGAGTCGGCAAAGGTCCCCGCCGCGTCCAGCACGCAGTAAGCAATGGGCAGCAGCAGAGCCAGGGCAGACTTGGCATAGCGGCGGTTGGCCGCCTCCTGCCGCCTCCGGCGCAGGTCCTCGTCCTCGTGGGCCTCCACCACACCCAGGCCGATCACGCCCACGCACACCAGGGCCGTGGCCACCAGCTGGGCCGGAACCAGCTCGCCTATGCCGCCGGTAAGCAGGCACAGCACCGCCACCAGCGCGCCGGAGGAGTTGCAGATGGGGGACGAGATGGACAGCTCAATGTACCGCAGGCCGATGTACCCCATGGCCATGGACGAGATGTACAGCAGCGACACCGGCAGATACGTCCAGATGATCTCCCAGGTCACCTGGGTGCCGCCGATGAAGATCTCATACGCCGCGTGCAGACCCATGACCACACCCACAGCCGTGACCATTTTCAGGTGGCTGTATTTATCGGTCTCCGACTGGCAGCCGATTTTGGAAAACAGGTCCGATCCGCTCCAGCACAGCAGAGCGATTAGGGAAAGCCAGAACCACATGTGATTTTTTCTCCTTTTACAATTACATTTTACAATTACATTTCGATGATTCCTGCATCCAGCAGCTTCTGGATGCTCATGAGAATGCCCAGCTTGGCGTGGAACCAGGTGAGCCCCCCCTGGAAATACACCGCGTAGGGCGGGCGGATGGGCCCGTCGGCGGACAGCTCGATGGACGCCCCCTGCACAAAGGCCCCGGCGGCCATAATGACCTCCGACTCATACCCGGGCATGGCCCAGGGCTCCGGGGTCACATAGCTGTCCACCGGCGCGGCGGACTGGATGCCCTTGCAGAAGGCCACCATGGCCTCCCGGCTGCCCAGCTCCACCGCCTGGATGATATCCCGGCGTGTTTCGCCGCTGCCGGGCACTACCCGGAAGCCCAGCTTTTCATAGCAGGCGGCGGCAAACACCGCGCCCCGCACCGCCGAGGACACCACCGTGGGGGCCAGGAACAGTCCCTGGTAAAAGCTGGTCAGAAGCCCCAGATTGGCCCCTACCTCCCGGCCCAGGCCCGGGGCGCTGAGACGATAGGCGCACCGCTCGATGCACTCCTTCCTGCCGCAGACATAGCCGCCGGTGGGAGCCAGACCGCCGCCCAGGTTCTTGATGAGGCTGCCCACCACCATGTCGGCCCCCACGTTGGTGGGCTCCTGGGTCTCCACAAACTCGCCGTAGCAGTTGTCCACCATGCACAGCACGTCGGGCTTGCACTCCTTGCAGAAGGCAATGAGCTTTCCGATCTCCTCCACGGAATAGGATGGCCGGGTGGCGTAGCCCTTGGAGCGCTGGATGGTGATGAGCCTGGTCTTTTCGTTGATGGCCGCCCGGATGCCGTCATAGTCGAACCCGCCGTCCGGCAGCAGATCCACCTGCCGGTACGAAACGCCGTACTCCTTCAGGGAGCAGGGGGAGGGCCGGATGCCGATGACCTCCTCCAGGGTGTCATAGGGTCCGCCCACCGGGCTGAGCAGCTCGTCCCCGGGCAGCAGATTGGCCCCCAGGGCCAGGGCCAGGGCATGGGTGCCGCAGGTGATCTGGGGCCGCACCAGGGCCGCCTCGGCGCCGAAGCAGTCGGCATATACCCGCTCCAGGTTGTCCCGGCCCTCGTCGTCATAGCCGTAGCCTGTGGAGAGGTTGAAATGGGTGGCGTTCACCCGGTTTTTCTGCATGGCGGCGATGACCTTGGCCTGGTTGAACTCCGCCACCTGGTCAATGTGCCGGAACTGGTCCGTCAGCCCCTCCAGCACCTCCTGGCCGAAGCGCAGCACCTGATCGCTGACGCCCAGCCGGTTATAAATGGAATTGGTATCCGTCATTTCTCCTCATTCCTTCCCATATCTTCTAAAATCTGCCGGGCCACCCGGTCCAGCACCTCGGGCTTGGACAGCACCAGGCCGCTTTCGCCGCTGCCCAGCACCAGCACCGTGTCCCCGGGCCGTATGTCGTAAAACTGCCGGGCCTCCTTGGGAATCACGATCTGTCCCCGCTCTCCCACCCGGGCCGTGCCAAAGATCCGGTGACTTTTCGGCTTGCCCAGAATGTGCTTTCCTCCGGCCATGCGCCCACCTCGCAAATTCATACTTTTCACACAAATGTGACAGCTGACAGTATACCACATTTTTCCCCATTTGCAAGAGAAAATTGTATTTCATCCCTACCATTTCCCGCCGCCTCCGCCTGCCGTTGCCCGGCCCGCCGGGGACGTCGGCCCCTATGAGCTTGGCTCACCCTCTGGGAGAGCTGTCGGCGCAGCCGACTGAGAGGGTCCGAAGGGGCGGACAAGCCTGTCCGCCCCTGAAATTCCTACTCCCCCATCAGCTCCTCCAAACGGCGGCGCTTGGTGCGGACGTCGCCGGTCAGGTGCAGCTTGGAATAGATCTGGTTGATGTACTGCTTCACGGTGCCCTCGGTCAGGAACAGCTGCCCCGCGATCTCCCGGTTGCTGAGCCGCCGGGCCATCCGCTGGGCCACGGCCCACTCCCGCTCCGTCAGGGGGGCCAAGGCCTCCGGCCGCTGCTCCTGCTGGGTCCCCTGCTCCAGCACCCGGCTCAGCTCCGCCGCCTCCCGGCCCAGAGTCCCATACTCCGGCAGCAGCTCCCGCAGATAGCGGCCATTTTCCGCAAGGGGCGTCACCAGGCCGTCCGGCTGGGCCAGGGCCGCCGCCTGACGCAGCAGCTCCGCCGCCTCCCGGCGCTTGCCCAGCTTCTCATAGGCCGCGGCGGTCTGCACCAGCACATAGAGCTCCACCAGGGCATAGTGCATCCCCCGGCACAGGGCCAGCAGCCCCTCGCTACCGCCGATGACCCGGGCATAGGCTCCCTGGGCCAGATACACCTGATTTTCGATCATCTGCATCATAGGCAGGCACGGCCCCAGGAAATTCACGGTATCCAGCCGATGCTCCCGGAACAGCTCCGGAATATCGTCCGCCCGGCCCAGCACCGCCTGACAATAGGCGGCGGTGCTGTCGAAAATATGCAGCCACATGGCATTGTGCTGCTGCAACAGCTGCCGGCGGCGGCGCAGGTCCACCCCCACCGCCTCCCCGGCGGCCATGTGCAGCCGCATCTCCAGAAAGTCGCAGCACAGGGCCATATTCTCCTGTCCGCTGCCGCTGATGGCCGCCCGGGCCCGCTCCAGAGCAATGGCCGCGTCGTTGAGGCGCCCCTGGGCCAGGGCCGCCTCGCCCTCCATGATCCGCTGGGCGCCCATGCCGTGGCCGCCGGTGATCTTGTAATAGTGGGGCATGCAGTCGTCCATCTCCGCCAGCTCCCGGGAAAGCTGCCCCGGGGTTCGGTGGAACATCATCAGCACCGACGGCGACCCGAAGGTCCAGCTGCCGCGGCTCTGGATGCTGACGGCCTGGTCGGTCATCTGGCGGCTGGCGCTGCGGTGCAGGCGGCTCATCTCCGTGATGTCGTTGTAATGCAGGAAGCTCTCGATCAGGTCGCACTCTCCCAGCAGATTGCCCCGCTGCCGGGGCGTCATGTCCGGGTGATTCCGGACGGATTCCAGCAGCAGCGCCTTCAGCTGCTGCATCCGGGGGATCTGCCCCCAGGTGAACATCCGCCGCATCAGCACCAGCAGGGCCGTGGGGTGCTCCATCAGCACCTGGTCGCCGCAGCGGTCCAGCAGCTCCAGCACCTGCTGGGGCCGCAGGGCCGCCAGCAGAATGCCCGCGTCCTGCTGCACCACCTCCAGGGCGTCGTCCCACCGGCCTGCCTTACTATAGGCCGCCAGGGCCTGCAAATATTGTCCGTTTTCCGCGTACCAGTGGCCGTACCGGGCCTGATACGTCGCCTGCTCCTGCGGCGGCAGGGCATCGAAGTCCCGCTGGGCGCAGGCTTTCATCATGTGGTGGAACCGGTATCCCCCGCCGGGCAGGCGGGTGACAAAGGCGTTTTTGGCCGTCAGATCGGACAAAATCTCCGCCGTGTCCGGTTCCTTCGTGATAAACTGGGCCATCTCCCCGGTGAACTCGTCCGCCAGGCCCATCACCGCCAGGAACTTCTGCCGCCGGGGCGGCAGAGGCCGCAGCATGGCGGCGGTGAACATATCATAGATGTCCGCCGTCTCCGCCGGGGCGGTCCCCCGGTCCGCCAGAGCCTGCAAATGCAGATACACGGCGGCCATCCACCCCTCGGTGGCCTGCTGCAGCTCCGCCAGCTGCTCCCGGTCCAGGGCCGCGCCGAACCGGTGGGCATAGGCCGCCAGCTCATCGCCCTCCAGCCGCAGCTGCCCGGCCCCGATGCGGTGCAGACGCCCGCCCAGCCGCAGCACCTGGTCCCCGGACAGGGCCTTGTCCCGGCTGGCGGCGATCAGATGCACATTATCCGGCAGTCTTGCCGCCAATTCGCACAAGAAGCGGGCCACCCGCCGGTCCGGCATCAGGTGCAGGTCGTCCAGAAACACATACCATGGCTCCTGCCGCCGCAGCTCCCGGCACAGGGTGTCGGCCAGCAGACCGGCGGACGCCGGATCCCCGGGGCACTCGAAGCCCTCCAGCGCCGTCAGTCCCGCGTCCCGGAAGGCCCGGCGGCCGCTTTGCCACAGGGCGGGCAGGCTGTCAGAATAGATGCTGATACGGATGGCGCAGCCCGGGGGCTGGGTCCCCAGGAACCAGTTCACCGCCGTGGTCTTGCCGTAGCCCATGGGGGCCGTTACCACCGTCAGGGCGCAGCGGCCCACCGGCTCCAGGCTGGCCCGGAGTCTTGGGGAAATATAGATCGCACCGGTGTCCGGCTTCCGTTTTGCCATGAAAAATTGCCTCCTTACCGGGCCATATAGGCCGCGGCCCGCTGGGTCAGCTTGCTGTATACCCGCTGGACCATCCACGGCTCCGTGGAGGCCTTCAGAGCCTCCTCCGGCGTGAACCAGGCCACGCCGCTGTTTTCATCGGGCTTCTGCCGCAGCTCGTGGTCCGCGGCCCCCAGCAGATAGGTAACGTTCATGTGAATGTGGCTGGGGACATACTGCCCCCGCTTTTCGTGGCCGTCCACGGTCAGGCACTCCAGGGAGAAGATCCCCGGATGCAGCAGCTCCAGCCGCTGCAGCCCCGTCTCCTCCGTCACCTCCCGCATGGCCACCGCCAGCAGGTCCCGGTCCCCGTCGGCGTGTCCGCCGGTCCAGGACCAGGAGTGATAGAGGTTGTGATACACCATCACCACCTGCCGCCGGTCCGGGCTTAAAACCCAGGCGGAGGCGGTCATGTGGGCGGTGAGATTTTCCCGTTCAAATGCGTCTGGATTTCCCGCCAAAAACCGCAGTATCCCGGCCTTGTCCCGCTGTTCCTGGGGACAAAGCGGGACAAAGTTTTTGATTTCCTGTATGATATCCATATTATTCACTCTCATTCGCTATCAGGTTCCGGGCGATGGCGGAGGCCATCAGGATCCCCGCCGTGGAGGGTACCCAGGGCACGCTGGCCGGAACGCTGCGCCGCCCGGGGGAGGGGGCCTCCAGCTGCCGGGTCTCGGCGGCAGGCTCCGGACTGTACACCACCTGCAGATGCCGGATGCCCCGGTCCCGCAGCTCCCGGCGCATGACCCGGGCCAGGGGGCAGACGGAGGTCTTGGAAATGTCCGTCACCTGCAAAAGGGTGGGGTCCAGCTTGTTGCCGGTGCCCAGGGCGGAGATGATGGGGATACCCCTCTCCCCCGCCTGCTGGATCAGGTCCAGCTTGCAGGTCACCAGGTCGATGCAGTCGGCGATATAGTCGAATTTCCCGGCGAAAAAGTCCTCCCGGTGGGCGGCGTCATAGGTGGCGCACAGGGGGTGGACCCGGATGTCCGGGTTGATGTCCCGGCACCGCCGGGCTGCGACTTCCGCCTTATACTCCCCCACGGTGGAGGACAGGGCGTACAGCTGGCGGTTGATGTTGGTGAGGCTCAAGGTGTCCTGATCCACCAGGGTCAGCTCCCCCACCCCGGATCGGGCCAGTATCTCGGCGGCATAGCTGCCCACGCCGCCCAGGCCGAACACCGCCACATGGCAGCGGGAGAGCTTCTCCAGCGCCCGGTCCCCCAGGACCATTTCCGTCCGTAAAAATCTGTGTTCCATGGTGATCTCCTTATATCCCCCGGCCATGACATACCGCGGCAGTGGGTTGCTGATTTTTCCCAGTATATCACACTCTTTCGCGGATTTCCACCCCGCCGGAAAGCCGCCCCGCAAAAAATGGCGTGCGCCGCAGTGCACGCCATTTTTTTGCGCTTATTCTATTTCCGCCCTGTGTCAGCTCCGCTTTTTCCGGGGCAGCAGCACCAACGCTGCGCCGCCCAGCAGCAAAGCCGCGCTCCACAGAACCACATAGCTCTCGTCGCCGGTCTTGACGCCGGGATTTTCGGGCTGAGTGGGCTGCTCGGGCTGATAGTTCGGGTCCTCCGCGCCGCAGGCGGTGCACTTGCCGTCCTGATAGTCGTGGTCCTTGGCGGGGATCACCTGACCCCGGGCCAGCAGTTCGCCGCGCTGACGGCGGTGACGCGCTCATCCGCCCCGCTGGCGGAGGCATAGGCGCAGCTGCTGTCCAGGCAGTAGACGTTCTCCACCTGGGAGCCGCTTTTCTTCATATCCCGGCCGATGACGCCGCCCAGATTATTGCACACCAGGCCCTCGCCCAGGGTCACATTGCCATAGTTATAGCTGTTTGCGATGCTGCCATCGCCGAACTGACCCACGACGCCGCCGACGCCGCCGTTGGCATAGGTGCTGTGACCGCCGGAGACGGTGGCCACGTCATAGCCCTCCCGGCGCTCCGCCTGCCGCTGGTCGGGGTCCAGAGCCAGTACCGTCTGCGGCAGCAGACTCAGCACCATCAGAACCGCCAGCAAGGCCGCCGAAACGCGCTTGGAGATTTGCTTCGCTTCTTGTAATTTATAAAAGCCTTCATCCGGATTTTATACGTTGATAAACCCGGATTTCCGTCCCTCGTGCACCTCAATTGAGGATAACGCATCCCCGCAAAAGCGGGGCATAGCCCCGCCATTGGGTGCGACGGTATATGCGGCAGGGCACGCGGGCCCTGCCCTACAGGATATTCTGTCGGTGCACAATCCGTAGGGGCGGACGACTCTGTCCGCCCAAAAGCCACCGCCCGGTCACGCGTCGTATACGCAGCCCTTCACGCTGCCGCCGGGGACGGGGATGTCCGCCACCGTCAGGGGAATGCGGTAAATCTCCCGCAGCAGCTCCTCCGTCAGGGTCTCCGCCGCCGGGCCGAAGGCCCGCACGCCGCCCTCCCGCAGCACCAGAACATCCGTGGCAAACCGGAAGGCGTGCTCGGGGTTGTGGGTGGACAGCAGCACCGTGTACCCGCTGTCGGCCAGCTGACGCACCTGCCGCAGCAGGCGGAACTGGTTGCCGTAATCCAGGCTGGCGGTGGGCTCGTCCATCAGCAGAATTTTCGCCTGCTGGGCCATGGCCCGGGCGATCAGGGCCAGCTGCCGCTCGCCGCCGGAAATTTCGTTAATGCCCCGGGCCGCCAGGTCCCGGATGCCCAGGGTCTCCAGCACCCGGTCCGCCGTCTCCTGCTGGGACGGCCCCGGCCCGTGGAAGGGGTCCGCTCCCATCAGCACCGTGTCCCGGACGGTGTAATTATACACCGGGGCGCTGGACTGGGGGATATACGCCGCCAGCCGGGCCAGGCTGCGGCGGTCCAGGGAGCGCAGATCGTGTCCGCACAGGGCGATCTCCCCCCGGTACCGGGGCAGAAAGCCCAGGATGCACCGGAACAGGGTACTCTTTCCCGCCCCGTTGGGGCCCAGCACCGCCACCAGCTGCCCGGGCCTGGTCCGGAAGCTCACCTGCCGCAGCACCTGCCGCTTCCCGTAGGCAAAGGACAGGTCCCTCACGTCAATGGACACGGCGGCCACCTCCCGTCACGATCAGATACACAAACAGCGGCGCGCCCACAAAGGCCGTGAGAATGCCCAGCGGCAGTTCTCCGGTGGTCACCAGCCGGGCAATGTCGTCCACTGCCAGCAGAAATGCCGCCCCGAACAGGGCCCCGGCGGGGATCAGCCGCCGGTAGTCATAGCCGAACAGCATCCGGCAGAAGTGGGGGATCACCAGGCCCACCCAGCCGATCATGCCGGACACCGCCACACTGGCGGAGGTCAGCAGCGTGGCGCACACGATCACCGCGCCCCGCAGCCGCCGGGTGTTCACGCCCATGGACTGGGCCTCCTCCTCCCCCAGGGTCAGCAGGTTCATCCGCCACCGGAGCACCAGCAGCGGCACCATCCCCAGGGTCACCGGAATGGACAGAAACAGCACGTCCTTGTCCTTGATGGAGGACAGGGACCCCATCAGCCAATAGGTGATGGCGGGCAGCTGCTGCTGGGTATCTGCCACCAGCTTCACAAAGGACGTCCCCGCCGAAAACAGGGACGAGATCATCATGCCCGCTAAAATCAGGGCCACCGTCTGGTTTGTTCTGGACAGGCGGCTCACCAGCCACGCCGCCGCCACGGCCAGCAGACCGCAGCAGAAGGCGGCGGCGGAAATGCCGAAATAGCCCGCCCCCAGCAGGATGGCCACCGCCGCGCCGAAGCCTGCGCCGGTGGAGGCCCCCAGAATGTCCGGCGACACCATGGGGTTGCGGAACATCCCCTGATACGCCGCGCCGGACACCGCCAGCGCCGCTCCCACCAGGGCAGCCGCCGCCACCCGGGGCAGCCGCACGGCGAACACCACTTTATCGTCGCTGAGGGGCCAGTCCGCCGCGCCGCCGGTGACCTTTGTCCACAGCATATGCAGCAGCTGCCCCGGGGACAGGGCATACCGCCCCAACAGCAGCGACCCCAGCAGCACCGCCAGGAAAACAGCCCCCAGCACCGCGAACCGCCGGGCATAGCGCTTATCCGCCGCGGTCATCTGCTGCCCCCGTTGCTTCGGCTGTCCCGGACGATGTAATAGGTGCCGGTCTCGGCGTCGGTCATGGTCACGGCGTGGTCCTTATCCACCGCGGCGATCAGTCCGGCGATGGTGGTGTCAAAGGCCGCCAGCAGCAGCATACACAGAACCAGGGCGCGGCAGATTTTCCTCATAGCGTTCCTCATTTCAGGGTGGAGCGGCTGAGCATACGCTCGGCCTCCTCCGCCGTCAGGTCATAGTGCCAGAACAGCCGGTAATACTCCTGGGCCACCTGCACCATGTCATAGTCGTACAGCTCCGGATACAGCAGGTTCCCCAGCCACCAGATGCCCAGCACCCGGTTCACCGACGGCGGGGAGCTCATCCAGTCATAGGGCAGGCCGGGAATCTCGTAATACCGCCCGTTCTGAACGGCGGTGAGGCCCGCCCATTCCCCCTGGGTCAGGGTGTCGTAGGGGCCGCCGGTGGACAGCAGAATCACGTCCGGCTCCACGGCGTATACCTCCTCCAGACTGACGGTGGTGCCGCCGCCCCGGTTGCTGACCTCCTCCGGGATGATGGCGTTGACGGCCCCCACCAGGTCGATGACGTCCGCCTGGACGGACCCGGCGGCGTTGCAGGCAAGGCCCGTGGACCCGGTGCCGAACAGCACGGAAAGCCGCTGGCTCTCCGAAATTTTTGCAGAATTCTCCTGGGCCATGGTCACGCTTTTCTCAATGAATTGGGCCAGAGGCTCCGCCATGCCGGCCCGGTTCAGGATATCCCCCAGGGTCCGGTAGGCGGCGGCCATATCGTCCAGGTCCGCCTCGATGAACACCGTGGGGATGCCGGTCTGCTTCTGGATGCGGTCCATATCGTCGGCGATGGTGTCCTTGGCGTCGCCCAGGTCGATGATGATCTGGGGCCGGGCGTCGATGAGGAACTCCATATTCAGGTTGGCCTTGCTGCCGTAAAACTGGCCGAAGGTGGGCAGATAGCGGACCTCCTCCGGGAAATAGGGCATCTGGGCCGTGCTGGGACTGCTGGAAAGCCCCGCCAGCAGGTCATAGGCAATGGGCATCAGGATCATCTGGGCCGTGGAGCCGCTGGGTGCCACCCGCTGGATATCGGCGGGTATCTCCACCTGCCGTCCGGCGGAGTCGGTGATGACCCGGGTCTCCACCCCCTCCAGGGGGTCATAGCCCTGCTTTTTGCCGCAGGCGGCCAGGGGCAGACACAGGCACAGGGCCAGGAATAGGGCGAGAATACGCTGTTTCATAGGTCACTCCTTATCAGAATCAGGCCGGGACGGAAGGGGTCGGAAATCCGGCTGGCCCGGCAGCCAGCCGTCACCGACCCGCCGCTGGGGCGGCGGGGGAGGGGGGATCAGGGCATCATTCTCCCCGCTGTAAAAGGCGCGGTTGTTTTCGATGAGCTGGGGAAGGGTCACGGGGCGGTAGAAATTCACGTCCACCCCGGCGTTGAGCACCCGGGGCATCTGGCGCAGGATGTCGTATTCCGGGCCACGGGTCTGGTGCAGGTGGTCGTGGACCATATAGCCCCGCTTGCGGTACAGAATGGGATAGTGGCAGAGGATAATGTGCGTGTCGCCGTCGTCGATCTCGTTGAAGTCGGTGACGGTTTCAAAATAGCGGTACAGCTCCCCGGCGTTTTCAAAGCCGGTGTCGTGGTTGCCCCGGATCAGGTGCTTATGGCCCCGGAGCCGGGACAGGGCGTCCCCGGGCACCAGGCCCCGGTTATAGCCCACGTCCCCCACCACATACACGGTGTCCTCCTCCGAAACGGCCTCGTTCCACCGGTGGATGAGCTGGCGGTCCATGTCCTCCACGGTGTCGAAGGGCCGGGAGGGCAGAAAGGGTTCATAGTGAAAATGCAGGTCGGCGGTATAGAAGATCATGGCGTCCTCCCATAGCGATATTTTCAAAATAGAATAACGAATCTCAAAAAAATTTAGATAACCAGACGGATTTTTATTCAGTATAGCAAAATCCGCCGGGATTGTCAATACGGCAGGGCGGGAAAATGCCATTTTGGGCATGACAGAGCCCCGGACGGCGGAAGGCAGATATGGCCGCCCGGGGCTTTGTCTATTTCATTCGCTCCACAGCCGCACCGTCCGTGGGGCGGTGTCGCCGTCTGGCAGCAGCGACGCCGCGAAGCCCGCGGGCTGATACGTCAGCTCCAGCAGGAATTGATCGGGCTGATCCAGATAGTCCGGGTACTCGTCCAGCACCATCACCAGCTCCAGCTGCTGCCCCTGAGCGGGCAGCGGGTTCAGCCAGCCGTTTACCACCTGATCGCTGAACTCCACGCCGGACTCATACCCCAGGGGCAGGACGCCCTTGGAGGTGTCGTGGATGTAGAATTGGGCGTTCAGCTGATAAAGCTGCCCGTCATAGAACCCGTAGACCTTTCCCTCCGTCAGCTTCAGGGGGATGTCCTTGCTGCTGGAACGCAGGAGAAAGTAGTAAAGATATTTCTGGTTGGGGACCTTCTGGATGACTACGCTGCCGTCCTCAGCCGTATAGCTCTCCTGGACGGCCTGGCCGGGAATGCTCAGCCTGGTCAGGCGGGGCGTCAGGGCCTGGGCGGTGTACCGGGCTTCGGCGTACCACAGAATGCCGGACAGCACCAGCAGCGCCGCCAGGACGATCACCGCCGCCCACAGGGCCTTCCGCCGCCGCCGCAGACGGCGCAGCAGCCGGGCCTCCTCCTGAAACTGCGGCTCCAGCAGGGGGTGGCACATTTCGTCCGCCGTCCGGCGGCAGGCTTCGCACCCGGCCAGGTGCTCCTCCAGAGCCTCCCGGGATTCCGGGCTCAGCATCCCCTCGGTGTACAGGGGCATCAGATCCTGGGCCAAGGCACAGTCGATGGTTTTCATGGCGTTCCCTCCATTTGCTCCATGATTTTCTTCCGGGCCCGGTGATAGGTGACGCAGGCCCAATTTTCACCCTTTTCAAACAGGCTGCCGATGTCGCGGAAGGACAGCTCCCCCAGCACCCGCAGCAGAAATACCTCCCGGTACGGCTCCGGCAGCCGGTGCAGCAGCCGGTGGATGCGCAGGGCCAGGTCCTTGTCCTCAAAGGCGGCGGCAAAGTCCCGGCTGTCCGGCAGGGCGGCGGTGTCGTCCAGGGGCTGGCACCGGCCCTCCTTCCGCCGCAGGGAGGTCCAGGTGTTCCGGGCGATCTGGCACAGCCAGGTGGAGGCGGCGCACTCGCCCCGGAAATCCGGCAGGGCCACCATGGCCCGGTAAAAGGTCTCCGCCGCCAGCTCCTCGGCGGCGTGTTCGCTGCCGGTGAGCCGCAGAGCGTAGCGGTACACCGTCTGATAGTGGCGGCGGTACAGCTACTCCATATCCTGGGCCATGTCCTCCCTCCTTTCTGTTTATTAGACGCGCGGTGCAGCGGAATCTGACAGAAAATTTCAAAAAAAATCCCCTTATGCGGGGGCATAAGGGGATTTTTGGGGGTCAGGTATTCAGATACGGGTCGTCCAGGCGGCCCAGACGGCGCAGCATGGTCTTTTTCACGGCCTTGAAGATGTTCTCATACCCGGTGCAGCGGCACAGATGGCCGGACAGCAGCTTGCGCAGCTGGTCGTCGGTGTAGTACACGCCCCGGTCCAGGATCTCCACCGCCGTCATGATAAAGCCCGGGGTGCAGAAGCCGCACTGAATGGCCGTCTCCTCCATGAAGGCCTGCTGGATGTCGGACAGCTCACCGTTGGGGCCCATAAGCCCCTCCAGGGTGGTGATGTGCTTGCCCTCGGCCCACACGGCCAGGTACAGGCAGGAGTTGTAGCACTCGCCGTCGATGAGGACGTTGCAGGCGCCGCATTCGCCTACCTCGCAGCCCTTCTTCACGGAGGTCATGGAGAAGTCGTTGCGGAGCATATCCGTCAGAGATGCCCGAACGTCCACCATTTTTTCCACTTCCTTGCCGTTGAGGAAGAACGTCACCAGCTGATACTGATTCTTTGCCATTACAGCTCACCTCCCGCCAGCTTCACGGACTCCATCAGGCAGCGCTTGGCGCTTTCCACGGCGATGTGGGACCGGAAAGCCTTGCTGGCCCGCCAGGAATCCCGGGGGCGGATGTCCTCCAGCACCGTGCGGCCGAACTGCTGAATGTTCTCCAGGGTGACTTCCCTGCCGTTGATGAAAGCCTCGGCGTTCAGCGCCCGCAGAGGCACGGGGCCCGCCACGCCGAAGGCGATGCGCACCCGCTCAAAGGTCTTTTTGTCCGGGCTCAGCCGGGCGTTGACGGAGGTGCCCAGGGTGGCGATGTCCATGGCGTTGCGCATGGCATACTTGATATAGTGACCGAAGGTCCGGTCATAGGACGCCTTGGGGATGAGAATGGCGGTCTGGATCTCGCCGTCCTCGATCCGCAGGTCCACGGTGCCGGCCTTGATGTAGAAATCCTTGATGGGCACCCGGCGGACGCCGTTTTTGCCGGTGATCTCGATGATGGCCTCCCAGGCGTGGAGGGTGGAGGCGGAGTCGGCGGAGGTGACGCCGTTGCAGGTGTTGCCGCCGATGGTTCCGGCGTTGCGGATCTGGGGGCCGCCCACCATGTCCACGGCCTCGCCCAGGACGTTGATATACCGCTGGATCAGAGGATCGGCGGTGATGTGGCTGAAGGTAGTGAGACTGCCGATGCGGAGGTTCTCCTCCTCGTCCAGGGACACGCCCCGCATTTCCCGGCATCCCTGGATGCTGATGAGGGCCTTTCCGGCCCGCTTGCCCTCCCGCATCTGCACCAGCACGTCGGTGCCTCCGGCGATGATCTGGGCCTCGGGATGCTCCAGCCGCAGGCGGATGGCGTCCTGGACGCTTTGGGCCTGGTAGAGCGCTGACATATCATACATAGCGGTATTTCCTCCTTAGTCCCGGATCAGGCCCTCTTCCGTGAAGCGCCGGAAAAGGACGTGGGGGGTGATGGGATCCTGGTCGATGGCCACGCCGGTGGCGTTGTAGATGGCGTTGCGAATGGCGGGAGCGCCGGAGCAGGCCGGGGGCTCGCCCAGGGCCTTGGTGCCGAAGGCGCTGGTGGGCTCGGCATTTTCCACGAACTGCGCCTCCAGATGGGGGTGGTCCATGATGGTGGAGAGCTTATAGTCCAGCAGGTTGTTGTTCAGGGGACGGCCGGTCTTTTCGTCGAACAGCAGCTGCTCGGACAGACCGTAGCCGATGGCCATGGACATACCGCCGTGGACCTGGGCCTCCGCCAGGGCCGGATTCACCAGCTTGCCGCAGTCGTGGACATTGATGATGTCCTTCAGCGTCACCTTGCACATGGGGATGTCCACCTCCACCTCGGCGAAGGTGCAGCCGAAGGAATAGGCGTTGTTGCGGATGGTATAGGTGCTCTCGGCGGTGATATGCTGGGAGTCGTTGGGGTTATACTGGGCGTGCATGGCCAGCTCCGACAGGCTCATCAGCACCTTGCCGTCGGTGGTGCGGACGATGCTGCCGTCCACGATGTCCATGTTGTACACCGCCTGGCGGGTGAGCTTTCCGGCGTAGTCCAGAATTTTCTCCTTCAGCAGCAGGCCCGTCTGGCGGATGGAGAAGCCCGCCACATAGGTCTGCCGGGAGGCGTAGGCGCCCAGGCCCGTGGGGGTGATGTCCGTGTCCTGGCAGGACACCACGTGGACCCTGCGATAGTCCCCCAGGCCCACCACATCAGCGGCCATCTGGGCATAGACGGTGTCGGCACCCTGGCCGATCTCCGTCTCGCCGCACTGCATGGTGACGCTGCCGTCCAGGTTCAGCTGCATCCGGTTGGAGGACGTCTCCAGAGAGATGGGATACACGGCGGTGTTGTACCAGAAGGTGGCCACACCGATGCCCCGGCGGACGGGGCCGGTGTCCTTGGCGAACTCCGCCACCTTGCGGTCATAGTCGATGTACTTCTTGCCTGCCTCCAGACACTGGCGGAAGGAATCGTCATAGTTCACGTTGTGGGAGAAGCCGTCCTCGTACCCCTGGGGCATGATGTTCTGCATCCGGAAGGCCAGGGGGTCCATGCCCACGGCCTTGGCGCAGTCGTCCACGTTGGACTCATCGGCAAAGGAGGCCTGGGGCATACCGTAGCCCCGCATGGCGCCGGCGGCGGGCCGGTTGGTGAACACGGTCCAGGCGTCGCACTCCATGTTGTCGCAGGGATAGTGCTGGGGGAAGGAGCCCATGGCCTTGGCCACGATGCTGTGTCCGTGGGAGGCGTAGGCCCCCTGGTTGGAGAACAGCTCCACCTTTCGGGCGGCAAAGGTGCCGTCCGGCCGGAGCCAGGACACAATGTGGAACCGGATGGCGTGGCGCACCCGGTTGGAGACGAAGGTTTCCTCCCGGGAGCAGTCGATGCGGACGCAGCGGCCCTGGACCTGGGTGGAGCACCAGGCGCACAGGGGCTCATACAGGGCGTCCTGCTTGTTGCCGAAGCCGCCGCCGATATAGGGCTTTACCACCCGGATATCGCTCCAGGGGCAGCCCAGGGCCTGGCCCACCACCCGGCGGATGATGTGGGGAATCTGGGTGGAGGCCACCACGGTGATGCGGCCGTTTTCCTCATAGGCGAAGCACCCGTGATTCTCAATGTGGCAGTGCTGCACCGTGGGGGTGTCGTACCAGCCCTCTACCTTGATGAGGCCCGGCTCCCGGATGGCGGCCTGATAGTCGCCCTTCTTCATGTCGGTGTGCTTGAGGATGTTGTTGGGAAAGGCCTCGTGGAGCTGGGGCGCACCGGGCTTCATGGCCTCCTGGGCGTCCAGCACCAGGGGAAGCTCCTCATACTCCACCTGCAAAGCCCGGACGCCCTGCATGGCGGCCACCTCGTTTTCCGCGATGACCACGGCCACGTCGTCGCCGTAGTAGCGGACGTGCCGGTTCAGAAGATGCCGGTCCGCCACGTCCTGGTGTCCCGGGTCCATGGACCAGGGGTGACCGGCGGTGGGGAAGGGATGCTCCGGCACGTCGAAGCAGGTCAGGACCTTTACCACGCCGGGGATGGCCTCCGCAGCGGACTTATCCACAGACTTCACGAAGCCGTGGGCAATGGTGGAGTGCTTGATGCGCACATACAGCGCGTCCCGGGGCATCAGATCCTCGTAATATTTGGTGCGTCCGGTGGCCTTGTCAAAGGCGTCCACCCGGACCTCCCGTTTTCCAACCTCAGCCATGAATGGTGTCCTCCTCAGCAAAATAAGAAGCCGCGATATCTGGCATAAGCCCTCGTAATTCTTCTTTATTACATTATATCATAGCATATCCCGCCGGATTTGAAAAGCGGTTTTCGTAATTTTAGTTGCAGAATAGCGCCATGACAGAAAAAGCCCCGGCGGGGCTTGTCCGCCGGGGCAGGGGAAATGCTGTGTCAGCGAAAGGAGATCGCTCAGATGGCCTTGCGCTTCTTGGAGGTCACCACCACGGCAGCGCCGGCTGCCATGACGGCCACCAGACCGTACACCACCACGCCGGTATCGGCGGTCTTGGGGCTTTCGGGCTTGGTGGGAGTAGTGGGCTCCTCGGCAGGCAGGGTGATGGTGATGCGGCCCTGGGGCTGGGCATACTGCTCGCCCACCACGCCCTTGAGCTCGGTGGTGATGTAGTCCATCAGCACCTCGTCCAGAGGCAGACCGGTGTCGAACTGGCTGGAGGCGGCAGCGAAGGCATAGTAGGTGTCGCCGCCGGCGGCGCAGAAGTTGTTGGTGACCACGGCATAGGTCTTGTTGGGGTCAAAGGCCTTGCCGTTGACGCTGTTGATGGTGACACGGTTGATGGAAGCGGGACCATAGTAGGTGGCCTTACCGCTGCCGCTGGGATAGGGAGTGGTCTGCGGATCGTATTTCTTGGTGGCGTCAATGGAGATGTTCATGCCGGCAATCTGGGGGAAGCCGCCCAGGGAGTCGGGCAGAGCAAAGGTAGAAGCCTCCAGGGCCTCCAGCAGCTCGGCGCCGGTGACGTACACCACGGCCACGGTGTTGCCGAAGGGCAGCACGGTGTTCACGTCCAGCTTGGAGATGTCGCCCTTGTGGATCCAGGCCCGGATGCCGCCGCCGTTGGTGATGGCCACCACGTTCTCGGCGGGCACGGTGAGCTCAGCGTCCTTGCGGATGGCCCACAGCATGGAGTCGGTGATCAGGTCGCCCAGGTTGGTCTCCTGGGTGCGGTTGCCGGGATCCTTGTCGCCGTTGAGCTCCACGTCGGTTCTGGCAAAAACCTTGCCGTACTCGGCGTTGATGTCGCTGATGATCTTGTCGGCGGCAGCCTTCACGGTGGCGTCCTCCTTGGTGTAGGCGGACAGGTCGATGAGGCCGTTGCTCTCGATGCTCTTGGTGGCGTTGTCAATGACGATGGCGCCCACATAGGCAAGGCCCGTGCCGGTGGACTGGACCATGCTGTTGTCCTTGCTGGCGGTCATCACCGTGTGGGAGTGGCCGTCGATGAACAGGTCGATGCCTTTGACGTTCTGCATCACATTATAGGAGCAGTTGGGCTCGGAGGACTTATCCACGCCCAGGTGGCCCAGAGCGATGACGATATCGGCATTCCCCTCGCTGCGGGCCATGTCCACATCCTCCTGGGTGACCTTGTACAGATCCTTGCCGCCGATGAAGCTCAGGCCCTTCATCAGGGCGGGGTTGGCCTTGGTCTGGGTCTCGGGGGTGGCCATGCCCACAATGGCGATGCGGAACAGCTCGGTCTCATAGGTGTCGTCGGCATAGATGGGAGCGGTGCCGCCGGGGGCGAAGATCAGCTCGCCCTCATCGTCCACCAGGTTGTTGCAGGCCACCATGAAATCGCCCTGGTGCTTTTTCAGGTTCTCCATCAGCTGGGGGAAGCCATAGTCAAACTCGTGGTTGCCCAGGGTGATGACGTCATAGCCCACCAGGGCCATCAGGTCCAGGGCGGTTGCGCCCTTGCTGAGGCTGACGTAGGGAGAGCCCTGGCTGTAGTCACCGGCGTCCAGCAGGATCACCTGGTGAGCGCCCTTGTCGTAGCACTCGTCCCGCAGAGCAGCCACCTTGGCGTACTTGTCGATGGCGCCGTGAACGTCGTTGGTGTGCAGGATGACGGTCTTGCCCTCCAGGGAGTCAGGGAGCTGATACGTCTCCTTGTTCTCGCCCCAGGAAGCCGGGACCATCAGCGCCAGCGTCATGACCAGCGCCAGCAGAGTCGCTAAGAATTTCCGCATGGTATCTTTCCTCCTTCATTTTCAGAGCGCAGTATGCGTTCTGTGGTACTTCTATCATACATGATTTTTCCGGAAAAGGAAATTCTTTTTCCTTCTGCAAGGTATACAAAAATATTCCCCCTTTTTTGTTGGATTTTCTCAGGGAAAAACCGGGAAAAACAGTATGTTTTTCTGCCCGTTCCGTGGTATAATAAAAAATCAAGCCATATGATCCGGAAAAGGAGGGCATTTCCATGAAATATCTGTTTCGCGGGGGCACGGTGGTGTCCGGACGGGGGACCCGCCGGGCGGACGTGCTGGTGGAGGACGAGAAGATCCTCCGGGTGGCCCGCAGCATCACCGCGCCGGAGGCCGCCGTCATCGACGTGGAGGGGCAGCTTCTGCTGCCGGGCTTCATCGACGCCCACACCCACTTCGACCTGGACGTGTGCAGCACCACCACGGTGGACGACTTTTTCTCCGGCAGCCGGGCGGCTCTGCGGGGCGGCACCACCACGGTGGTGGACTTCGCCTGCCCCAACAAGGGCGAGACTCTGCACCAGGGGCTGGAGCTGTGGCACAAGAAGGCCGACGGCAATTGCTGCTGTGACTACGGCTTCCATATGACCATCGACGACTGGAATCCCGGCATCGAGGCGGAGATCGACGATATGTACGCCGCCGGTATCTCCTCCTTCAAAATGTACATGACCTATCCCGCCATGATGATCGGCGACGAGGCCAT
>ERZ827524.91-NODE-91-length-119686-cov-5.749078_pt1 | contig 119686 bp, 104 predicted proteins | sample MGYA00519702_ERZ827524 | MGnify/ENA primary metagenome ERZ827524 (study PRJEB31778, sample SAMEA3449341) | human gut metagenome | biome: human gut; feature: human-associated habitat; material: faeces | place: United Kingdom | collected 2010/2012 ...
GCGTTTTGTACAGAATTTGCTTTTTGCTCAATTATTGCAGCAACGAAAAAGCCTCCCTCGAAAAAGAGGGAGGCAAAGGGCACGAAGGTCAGCCCTTCACGCCGCCGAGGGCGACGCCCGCGACGATGAACTTGCTCAGGAACAGGTAGATGATGATGACCGGCATGATCGCGATGGCGATCAGCATGTACACCTGACCCATATCGAATTTGAGGAAGTCCGCGCTGCGAAGCTGGGCGATCAAAATCGGGAGGGTCTTTTTCTTGTTGCTGGTCAGGATCAGGGCGGGGACGAAGTAGTTATTCCACGAGGCGACGAAGGTGAAAATCGCCTGCACGGCGAGCGCCGGTTTCATAATCGGCAGAACGACGTAGTTGAAGGTGTGGAATTCGCCGGAGCCGTCGATGCGCGCGGCCTCCACAATTTCCATCGGCAGGTTGCTCTTCATGTAGGAAACCATGAAGTAATACACCGTCGGCGCGGCGATGCTCGGCAGGAACAGCGGAATCAGCGTGTCGGTGAGCTTCATGTTCGTCATCAGGCGGAGGAAGCCCAGCGCGGAAACCTGCGTCGGCATCGTCATAATGAGGATGATGAACGCGGAAGCGATCTTCTTGAGCTTGAAGTCGTAGGCGTGCACGCCGTAGGCCGTCAGCGCGGAGAAGTAGATCGAGAGCGCCGCGGAGAGGGCGGCGACGAGCAGGCTGTTCTTGATGCCCGAAAGAATCGGGATGTTCGCGTCCGCCAGCACGTTTTTCAGGTTCGTCGTGAACGACTTGCCGGGCAGGAAGGAGAAGCCGCGCTGAATCTGGTAATGGTTGCGCGTGGCGTTGATGAGGAGCACATAGAAGAAGAACAGGCAGAGGAAGCAGAGAATCGCCAGCACCAGATAGCTCACGATGCGGCGCGTCAGCAGCTCGTGCCTGCTCTGCTCGGCGCCCTTATCCCTTACGGCTTGCGTAGTCATTTCTTTTTCCTCCCCTCGTCTTCATTGGTCGAGCGATAAATCACGACGCACAGAACGGCGCAGATGATGAACAGAATGACGGAAACCGCGCCGGCCATGCCGTAGTTCTTGCTGAACATGTGGTTGTTGAGGTACATAATCATGGTCGTCGCGCAGCGATCCGGATTGCCCTTGCCGTTGGTCAAAATCTGCGGCACGTCGAACATCTGGAGGCCGCCGATCAGCGAGGTAATCATCACGTAGACCAGAATGGGGCGGATGAGCGGCATGGTGATCTTCCAGAAGATCTGGTTGGGCGTGCAGCCGTCGATCTCCGCCGCTTCGAACAGGCTCAGGTCGATGCCCATGACGGCGGCCATCAGCAGGATGGTCGTGTTGCCGAACCACATCAGGAAGTTCATCAGCGCGACCAGACCGCGTGTGCCCGCGATGCTGGAAAGGAAGCGGAACGGCTCCTTGAGGATGCCCGCGGAAACCAGCGCGGCGTTGACCGGGCCGTTATCCGAGAAGAGGGCGAAGAAGAGCATGGCGAACGCGGAGGCCATAATCAGATTGGGCATGTAGATCACGGTTTTGAAGAACGGCTGGCAGCGGATGCGCAGGCGGTTATCCGTAAACCAGACGGCCAGCAGCAGCGAAACGATGATTTGCGGCACAAAGCCGAGAATCCAGAGGAGCAGGGTGTTGCCCAGATACTTGGGCAGATCCAGACTGAGCAGTTTGACGTAATTGCTAAGGCCCGTAAAGTTGGGGCCGATAACCTTCAAGCCGCTGCGATAATACTCAAAGAAGCTGTAATAGATGGTCGAAGCGAGCGGAATCAGCTGGAAAATCGCAAAGGCGATGAAGAACGGCGCGATGAAAATATAGCCCCATTTCGCGTAGCTGATTGAGCGGCGCTTGGTTCCTTTTGCGGGCGCTTGCATGCGAATCACCTTTCTTTTTTAGCGTATAGACGGGGGACGAGTGGGACGCTGTCCCACGCCCTGCCAGAAACCTGAGGTTTCTGGACTTCCCACTTTCTTTATCGCTGCGCGATAAAGGGGGATAAGAGAGGTTGAAGATAAGAAAATGGGACGGGCAGAGCGCCCGCCCCATTGACTGTGTGGGTTAGAGGATGATTCCGGGGATTATTCCGGCCAGACAACCTCGGTCAGCTCCGGATAGAGCTCCATGATCGCGGTCTCGAAGTTCTTCTTCGCGGCGTCGATGTCGATGGTGCCGTCGAAGTAGTCGCGGAACGCATTCTGCATCTGCTCGTTGCAGCCCTGATCGTACGGGCCGACGTTGCTCATGTCGATCTTCTCAGCGGACTTGGCGAACAGCGCGATGTGGTTCTGGCCGCCGAGGAACGCGGACTGATAATCGCTGCCCGCGATTTCGTTCATGGCTTCGATGTTGTTGGTGTAATCCTGCGTGTCGAGGGTGATCTGCTTGTCGATGGCCTTGTCGCAGGTCAGCTTCAGCATGACGTTCTTGATGGTCTCGGCGTTATCCGTGCCGGCCGCGGCGCACATCCATGTGCCGCCCCAGTAATAGGACTGCGGGCCTTCGCAAACCGCGTAATCGCCGAAGATGCCGTTGCCGACTTCTTCCTTGCCGCCCTCAGAGACCGGAACGGCCAGAGAGTTGCCCAGCAGGGTGAAGTTGATGCCCCAAGTGGAGTAGAAGAAGCCGAAGACCTTGCCTTCCGGACCCTGATCGGCCGCCCAGGTGTTATCCCAGAGTCTGGACTTGTTGTTGTAGCCCTTGTCGGTGAATTCCTTGGTCTGCTCGACCCACTTCATCAGGTTCGCGTCAACCTTGACGGTCGTGCCGTCCACCCACGGAGCGGAAACGTTGTTGGAGAAGGTGCGGTAGCTGTCGTCGTAGCCGGAGAGCATCTTGTAGCCCTTTTCGGCGGCCTTCGCGGCGACCTCGTTGAACTTATCCCAATCGCTCAGGTAGGTCTGCACCTCGGCGGGATCGTCCGTGCCGAGCACATCCTTGGCGATGGAGCGGCGGTAGGCGAACAGACCCGGAGTCGCCTGCCAAGTCACGCCCTTGAGCACGCCGTCGGCCGTCGCGATATCCTGCGTGTACTTATACTGGCCGTCCAGATCGCCGTCGGTCAGGCCGATGTCGGCGCGGACATCCAGCGTGTACGGAGAATCCACATATTTGAGCGCGTAGTCGGCCTCGATGAGGAACATGTCGATCTTGTCGTCATCGGCGGCGGATTCCTGCGCGAGGAGCGCTTCGTCCAGCTTGTTCTGGTAGTTGTTGTCGGCGTTCGGGTTGATCGTCCACTTGACGATCGTGCCGTCGTTCAGGGTCGTGGTGGACTTATCTTCCGCAACTTCCTTGACTTCCGGATAGTAGGCGTTGAAGCGGGACTGGAATTCGTCGTTCCAGCACCAGACGTTCAGCACGCTGCCTTCGGCGAGAGAGACGCTGGCCAGAGAGCTCATCGCAAGCGTAAGAGCCAAAGCCTTAGACAAATGTTTCCTCATGGTAAGAACCTCCTTTTTATTGTTCACCCTCGTTCCTGCGGAGGGGGAATCGCGTGTTAACCCAGTTTCGCGACGGTTTTGCCGGCGATCAGGCGGCAGGGGACGGAGATGATTTCCGGCAGCGTGGTGCGCGGCTGCTCAATCAGGTGAACGAGCTTGCGCGCGGCCTCGCGGCCGATCCGGGAGACGTCCTGCTCCACGGTGGTGAGCTGCGGCTGGCACATCTGAATCATGGCCACGCCGTCGTATCCGGTGATGGAAATATCCTCCGGAATCCTCAGACCCGCGGCGCGAATGGCGTCCATGCCGCCCAGCGCGGAGTAGTCATCCGGCATCAGGATGCAGGTCGGGCGATCCGCCAACGCAAGGAGCTGCGCCGTCGCCTCTCTCGTGGAGGCGGGATCGTGATACGGGGAGGCGACGAGGTAATCATCCGGAACGGAGAGCCCCGCCTCGTTCATCGTCCGCAGGAAGGTGGTCAGGCGGATGTCGCTGACCGTGTCCTCCGCGCCGTAGACGAACGCGATTTTCTTGTGCCCCATCGAGAGAACGTGCCGGGTGAGCGCCTCGACGCCCTGCCTGTTTTCGGATTGGATGCACGCCCTGTTGTTGAAAACGTGGTCGATGGTGACCAGCGGAAGCGAGCTGGAGACGAGCTGGAGCACTTCACCGTCGTCGAAGTGGGAACAGACGATGCAAACGCCGTCCACATTGCGATAGCGGCAATGCTCGAGGTAGGTCATCTTGGAGTGCCCCATGTTGTGGGTGATGAAGGTGATATCGTAGCCCCGGCGCTCGGCCTCCTGCTTGAAGGATTGCAGCACGGGGGAGAAATAGCTGTGGGTGAAGCCGCTCTCGGTGTCGTCCGAATAGAGCACGCCGAGGTTGAACGTGCGCCCGATCTTGAGGCTCCGCGCGATGGCGTTGGGGCGGTAGCCCATTTCGTGGGCCATGGCGCGAACCTGCTGGCGGGTTTCCTCACTGACGTCAGGATAATCGTTTAAGGCTTTACTGACGGTCGAGACGGACAGGCCGCACCGAGCGGACAGCTCTTTGATTGTTACGGCCATGTTTCCATCCTCCTGTTTGTTGAATTTGGTGGATTCGAAATGTTCTAAATCGTTTTCGTGGTTTCATTATACGACGGGTTCTCCAAAATTGCAAGCACTTTTTTCGAAAAAATAGAATTTTTTTCTGAAATCAAGCGGCCTGAATGGTCAAAATGCTCAAATCCGTTGACATTTTCACAAGGGTATATTAGGAAGCAAGCGAATTCGTTTTCAAAAAAGGCGGGCGCGCCGAAGGCAGCTCAAAAATCAAAAGACGAAAAATCACTGAAAATACTTGATTTTTCGGCATAAATGGGATATAGTTGTCATAGAATCCATCGGAAAGAAATGAAATGTTACGAAACCGATTTCGCATCGGCGGAGCTCACGCCGTTTCGATGCATCCATAAAAAAGGAGGAAACCTCATGCAGTACGGCTATTTTGACGACGCGGCGCGGGAATACGTCATCACCGAGCCGCAAACGCCGTCGCCCTGGATCAACTATCTGGGCAGCGAAGCGTTCTTCACCCTGATGAGCAACACGAGCGGCGGCTACAGCTTCTATAAGGACGCGCGCATGCTGCGCCTGACCCGCTACCGCTACAACAATGTGCCGACCGACGCGGGCGGGCAGTATTTCTACATCAACGACGGCGGCGTGGTCTGGACGCCGGGGTTCATGCCGGTCAAAACGCCGCTGGATCGCTACGAGTGCCGCCACGGCCTCGGCTATACCCGCATCACGGGCGAAAAGAACGGCCTTGAGGCGGTGGAAACCGCGATGGTGCCGCGCGGTGTGAACGCGCTGGTCACCAAGGTCGAGCTGACCAACCGCTCCGACGCGGCGAAGGAGATTTCACTGTTCAGCTTCGTCGAGTTCTGCCTGTGGAACGCGCAGGACGACGCGACCAACTTCCAGCGCAACTTCTCCACCGGCGAGGTCGAGATCGAGGGCAGCGCGATCTATCACAAGACGGAATACCGCGAGCGCCGCAACCATTTTGCCGTGTACGCGGTCAACGCGCCGGTGGACGGCTTCGACACCGACCGCGAGCGCTTCCTCGGCGCGTACAACGGCTTTGGCGAGCCGCGCGCCGTGTTTGAAAACAGAAGCGGCAACAGCGTCGCCAGCGGCTGGGCGCCCGTCGGCAGCCACCACCTGCGCGTCGCGCTGAAACCGGGCGAGCGCGCGAGCTTCATCTTTGTGCTGGGCTATTGCGAAAACCCGGAGGCGGAAAAGTTTTCCGCGCCGAACGTCGTCAACAAAGCGCCTGCCTATGCGCTGCTGAAAGCCTTTGAAAGCGAAGCGCAGTTTGACGCGGCGTTTGACGCGCTGGCGAAATACTGGGACGAGCTGCTCTCCATTTACCGGGTGGACAGCAGCGAGGCGCGGCTCAACCGCATGGTCAACCTCTGGAACCAGTATCAGTGCATGGTGACCTTCAACATGTCGCGCTCGGCCAGCTATTATGAATCCGGCATTGGCCGTGGCATGGGCTTCCGCGATTCCACGCAGGATCTGCTCGGCTTTGTGCACCTGATTCCCGCGCGCGCCCGCGAGCGGATTCTGGATATCGCGGCGACGCAGTTCCCGGATGGCAGCGCCTATCATCAGTATCAGCCGCTGACCAAGCGCGGCAATTTCGACGTGGGCTCCGGCTTCAACGACGACCCGCTTTGGCTGATTTTCGGCGTGGCGGCCTACGTCAAGGAGACGGGCGATATCGGGATTCTCTCGGAGAAGGTGCCGTTTGACAACGATGAGAGCAAGGCCGAGCCGCTGATGGAGCATCTGCGCCGCAGCTTCCATTATACGGTGGAGCACCTCGGCCCGCACGGACTGCCGCTGATCGGCCGCGCGGACTGGAACGACTGCCTCAACCTCAACTGCTTCTCCAAGACGCCGGGCGAGAGCTTCCAGACGACAGCGAATTTTGAATCCGGCGTGGCGGAATCGCTCTTCATCGCGGGCATGTTTGTCGGCGTATGTCCGGATTACGCCGAGCTTTGCCGCCGCTTCGGCTGGAACGAGGAGGCGGAAGCCGTCGCGGGGCACAAGGCCGCGATGGAAAAGGCTGTGCTCGAGCATGGATGGGACGGCGCGTGGTTCCTGCGCGCGTATGATGCGTTCGGCCACAAGGTCGGCTCGCGCGAGTGCGACGAGGGGCAGATTTACATCGAGCCGCAGGGCTTCCTGGTCATGGCGGGCGTAGGCGTGAGGGAAGGGCTGGCGCAGCGCGCGCTGGATTCCGTTCGCGAAAAGCTGCTCAGCGAGCACGGCGTAGCGATTCTCACGCCGCCGTACACGCGCTATCACGTCGAGCTGGGTGAAATCAGCTCCTATCCGCCGGGATATAAGGAGAACGGCGGCATCTTCTGCCACAACAACCCGTGGATTGCGCTGGCAGAGGCGGCGCTTGGCCACGGCGGCCGCGCCTACGACGTCTACCGCCGCACCTGCCCAGCCTATATTGAGGATCAGAAGCTGCACCACACCGAGCCGTATGTATACAGCCAGATGGTCGCGGGGCCTTACGCGCCGCGTTTCGGCGAGGCGAAGAACAGCTGGCTGACCGGCACGGCGGCGTGGAGCTTCTACACCGCGTCGCAGGGGATTCTGGGCGTTAAGCCGGATTACGACGGCCTGAGGATCGACCCGTGCCTGCCCAAGGAGCTCGGGGAGCTGACCGTGACGCGCAAATTCCGCGGCAGCGAATACGAGGTGCACATCCTCAACCAAGCGGGGGACGAAAAGGGCGAGATTCAGCTCACCGTGGACGGCAAGCCGATTGACGGCTGCGTGATTCCGGCGGACGCCGCGCCGTGCAGGCATCGCGTGGAAGCCGTGATCCGGTAAACGGATCAGGCGAGACCGCCGCGCGATATTCAGGCGCACAAAACGACATAAAAGGGGATTGCCCGGCGAAAGAAAACGCGGCAATCCCCTTCATTTGTATCTTGCATTTCATGCAGAATTGTGATATCCTCATGCCATAATCCGATTAAACCGATGGTCAAACAAGACTAACTTGCAAAACGGGAGGATGAAGCACCATGATGATTTGCGATACGCATTGCGATACCCTGTATATGCGCGCGCTCCAGCCGCAGAAAACGCCCTGCGTGACGATGGAGGCCATGAAAAAAGGCGGCATGAGCCTGCAAACCTGCACGCTGTACGCGGGCAACGCGGGCATGGCGGGGCACCCGTATGACAAGGCGATGGCCGAATACCGCGCCTTTGAGCACCTGCGCGATACCGAGGGCTGGACGCGCGTGGATTCGCCGCTGGAGGCGGAGGACGGCAAGGTGAAGATTTTGCTGAGCGTCGAGGGCGGCGAAATCTTCGAGGGCAAGGTCGAGCGGGTGCACGAGTTTTACGGCTACGGCGTGCGCATGGCTGCGCTGACGTGGAACAACGAAAACGAGATCGGCCATTCCGCGAAGAGCGGCTCCAAAGAGGGCATCAAGCCGGTCGGCTGGGAGATTCTGCGCGCGATGGCGGAGCTTAAAATGGCGGCGGATACGAGCCACCTGAACGAAGCGGGCTTCTGGGATTTGATCGACAGGCACAGCCAGCCGCCGATGGCCTCCCATTCCTGCGCGATGGCGCTGTGCAGCCACTTCCGCAACCTGACCGACGAGCAGATTCGCGCGATGGTGAAGCGCGGCGGCTGGATCGGCGTGAATTTCTATCCGTCCTTCCTGTCGCCGGATGGAAAGGCGAGCGTTTCCACGATCTGCGACCACATTGATTACATGTGCCAGCTCGGCGCGGAGAAGAACGTCGGCTTCGGCAGCGATTTTGACGGCATTGAAACCACGCCGGTGGACTGCAAGAGCCCGGCCGATGTGCCGAAGATCCTCGACGAGCTGCGCCGCCGCGGGTACAACGAGGAAGCGCTGGCCGATATCGCGGGCAACAACTTCCTGAATTATTACCGCAGACTGGGCTGGTAAGCGCGAAAAGGCCATGAAAGAAAGCTATCTTGTGCCGGATTATTTTCCGAAATTCGCCTGCAAAATGGGCGAATGCCGCCATCCCTGCTGCAAGGGCTGGCCGATTTCAATCTCCACCGACGATTATTTCCGCCTGCTGAGCGTGTCGTGCGGCCCGGCCATGCGGGAGCGGTTGGATAACGCCGTCCGCGTTTCGCTGCATCCCACGCCGGAGGCTTACGCGCAGATTGCGCCGACGTGGGCGGGCGACTGCCCGTTGCATCTGCCGGACGGACGCTGTTCGGTGCACGCGATGCTGGGCGCGGACGCGCTGCCGACCATCTGTCGGCTCTATCCGCGCGGGATTCGCGTGGAGGACGGAAACGAGTGCTCCTGTGCGAATAGCTGCGAGGCCGTGATCGAGCTGATGATGGGGCAGAAAGAGCCGATTCGGTTTGTGCGCGCCGATTTGGAGCTGAATCCGCCGAAGGCCGCAGAGCGGGCGTTCTTCTTTGAAACCGTCGGTAAGGCGCAGCGGATTCGGCTGTATTTCATCGAGATCATGCAGCGGCGGGCGTTCACGCTGCCGCAAAGGCTGATGACGCTCGGCGAGGCGCTCAGGCAGATGGATGCGGCGCTCAGGCGGAAGGACGAGGCGCGCGTCGAGGCGCTGCTTGCGGGCGCGCCGCTGGCGGCGTATCCGCTGCCGGATCAGCCGGATCGGGGGCGCGCGCTGGAGGCGGCCTGCGACATGCTTCGGCAGGTTGACGAGCGGAGCGGCAGCATCCGTTCGCATGGCGAGGCGGCACTGGCGCTGCTCGGCGGCGCGGACGGGCGCGAGGAACGATATGCGCGCGCGGCCGGTCATCTGGACGAGGTCGCGCCGGATTGGCCGATTTTCTTTGAGCATGCGCTGGTCAACCACATGTTTTTTGAGCAATTCCCGTTTCAGGATCGCGACGAGGGGCTTCTGGATGAATTTGTCGCGATTTGCGCGGTGTATGCGGTGCTGCGCGTGCTTTGCGTCTGCACGATGGCGAATCACGCGGAGCGGACGACGCTTGCGGATGTGATGGCCGCGGCGTTCCGTTTTATCAATCATACCGCGTCTGATCGGTATGCGTCGCATATGCTGAGGGAGATTGGCTGCGCGGATGAAGCGGGGCTGGCGGAGCTGATAACGCTGTAAGCCGCGAGGGAAGAAACCTATACGTCAAAATAACGAAGGAGCGCTGGGGCAGATTGCCCGACAGCGCTCCTTTGCTATGCAAAATTACAGTAGTAAATGAGCAAATACGAAATTTTGCTCAGATTCTTATAACGGGCGCGCAATGCGCGCCTGCCTAACTCCCTCAGTCACGGCTGCGCCGTGCCAGCTCCCTCGAAGAGGGAGCTCCTTATTAGGTTATTTTCCGTCTAAGCAATAAATTGCGCGGTACCCGTAGGGACGCGCATCGCGCGCCCGCGTTTTGTGCAGAATCTGATCGATTTTGTTACAGCATAAACCGCACGGCGACGGCTTTTCCCAAAATGCGCACCATGCGCGTTTCCCCCTCGCCGCCGATATCAATGGGGGCGTAGGCCGGGTTGGAGGGGAGAAGCTGGGTGAACGCGATGTTGCCATCCGGCCCGCGCAGGCGGCGAACATGCTTGAGCGTCACCTCGTTATCCAGCGCGACGGCGGCGATTTCGCCGTCCTGCACGTGATCCTGACTGCGGAGGAACACGACGTCACCCGAATGGATACGGTCGCCGATCATGGAATCGCCCTCGGCAATCAGCGCGAAATCGCAGGGAAGGTCGTCCTCCACGGTGATGTAATCCGTCCCGTCACCGGGGCTGTAGATCGGCTCGCCGCAGGCCGCGCTGCCCAGAATCGGGACGCGCCGCCTGCCGGAAACGGGCGTCAGCTCCGGCGGCAGAATCGGCTCCTCGCCGGAAAGCGCGGCGACGGGCAGCCCCAGCTTCTGCGCGAAGGCCGTGACCACGGAGAGCCGGGGAACACGCTTCTTGGTTTCGTAACGGCTGATGACCTGCTTGGTGGTGCCCAGCAGGGCGGCCATTTCATCCTGCGAAAGATTCCGCTCGGAACGAATCTGCCGTAAAATATCGCCAAATTCCATAAAGCCCTCCTTGAATATAAAGGTTAACGTCTTTATTATACCGCAAAAGTCGCCGTTTGCAACCCTAAAATAATTTTTTATAAAAATTTGTCGCCAAACGGTTGACGAACACCCGTTCCCGTGATAGAATACAGCCATCGCCAAACGGATGACAAAATAAGACGGATGATGGATGGTGGAATGAAGATGATGGTAAACAACGCAAATAACAATCAAAGTGGTTATCGTTTCTTGAATCAACACGTCAATATGGCGCTGAGTGGTGAACATGCGCGAAACGTGAATCATCCGTCCGGCGGCAACGGGGCGCGGGAGGCCGTGCTCACCCGTCGAATCCGCCAGCTTGAACAGCGGGTGTTCGCGCTGGAAGAGACGCTGCATCAGGCGGATCAGCTTCGGAAAAAGACGGCGGAAGAGGCGCTTGTGGCGAAATACGGCGAAAGCGTGGATAAATCGCTGGCCGCGCGCATCATGGGCGTGACAAGATCGACTGTGTACGCGATGATTGCGGATGGGCGCGTGGAATCGGCGGGCGCGGGCAAGCGCGTGAGCGTGCGCAGCATTGCGCGGTATCTTTCATAAAAAACGGCATCGCATAAAAAGAGCGGATAAGATAAGAAGGGCAGGAAAAATAAAATGACGATGGTGGAAGCGGCGGTTCTCTTTGGCTTCGGTGTGCCGATTGTGGCGGCATGCATGGCGTTTGTGGTGATGGCCTGCCGGATGCAGAATGAGGAAAACGCAAAGCTCGCGGCGCAGCAGAAATAAGCGGCCCGACGCGCGGAAAAAGGGCGGCGGTTTGACAAATCATCAAAATGCGGCGAGGGGCGGTCTGCGCGGGCGGATCGCCCTTTGTCTGCCATCCGGCGGCACGGAGGCAAAGCTGCACGAAAAGCAGGGGGCGCGGACGGCGGGATTCGGCACGTTCTTTGTGCAGTTTTGCGGGAGAACATCGAGCGCAGATGTGGAATCTTCCATCTTGAAAAGCTTATGAGAAGCGTGTATAATACCGCTGATTTTCAAAGAAAAAGGATTCCCGTTCGAAAGAACAATCGTGAGGAGATTTCGATGACCAAGGATTTGACGCAGGGCTCGCCCGTCCGCTTGATTCTCGGCTTTGCATTGCCGCTTCTGGCCGGCATGCTGTTTCAGCAGCTATACAATTTGGTTGACACGCTGATTGTCGGCCGCTTCCTTGGAATGGAGGCGCTCGCGGGCGTGGGCGCGACCGGCTCCATCAACTTTCTGGTGCTCGGCTTCTGCATGGGCGTCTGTTCCGGCTTCGCGATTCCGGTGGCGCAGCAGTTCGGCGCGCGGGAGGAAAGCCGTATGCGCGAATTTGTCGCCAACGGAACGTGGCTTTCCATCGTGTTCGCGCTGGTGATGACCGTGCTGACCGTGGTTTACTGCGGGGATATCCTGCGCGTGATGAACACGCCGACGGATTGCTTCGAGCAGGCCTACGATTATATTGTCGTCATTTTCGCGGGCATTCCGTTCACGTTCCTGTATAACCTGCTCTCCGGCTGGCTGCGCTCGCTGGGCGACAGCAAAACGCCGCTGTTCTTCCTCGTGCTCTCCTCGGTGCTCAACGTCATTCTGGATTTGGCGTTCATCCTGATCTTCAAGCTCGGCGTGTTCGGCGCGTCGCTGGCGACGGTGCTCAGTCAGGCGATTTCCGGCGTGCTCTGCCTGCTGTTCATCATGGTGAAGGTGCCGATTCTGCACATCACCCGGTCGGAATGGCGGCCTCAATCCAAGCGCATGACGGAACTGTGCACATACGGCGTGCCGATGGGGCTTCAATACTCCATCACGGCGATCGGCAGCGTGATTCTGCAGGTCGCGGTCAATTCGCTCGGCTCGCTCTCCGTCGCGGCGGTGACGGCGGCGAGCAAGGTGCTCAACTTTCTGGCCTGCCCGTTTGACGCGCTCGGCTCGACCATGGCGACGTATGGCGCGCAGAACGTCGGCGCAAGCCGTTACGACCGGCTGAACAAGGGCATTTACTCCGCCTCGCTGATGGGCTTTGGCTATTCGCTGCTGGCGTTCGGCGTCGCCTGGTTCTTCGGGCGCTCGCTGACGGGGTTGTTCGTCTCCGGCGGCAGCAGCGCGCAGCTCGTCGAGCTGGCGCAGACGTATATGATTACAAACGTGCTTGCTTACCCGCTGCTGACGCTGGTGAACGTTGTGCGCTTTATGATTCAGGGCATGGGCTTTTCGATGTTCGCGATTCTGGCCGGCGTGATGGAGATGGCGGCGCGCAGCCTTGCGGGCATGTTTCTTGTGCCCGCGCTGGGGTATTTCGGCGCGGCGCTGGGCAGCCCGCTGGCATGGGTCGCGGCGGATCTCTTCCTTGTTCCGGCGTATTTCCGCTGCCGCCGCGTGCTGATGAGCCAGTCGCACCATCTTCACGTGATGGGCGAGAGCGCGGAATCGAATTGAATAATTTCATGTGGAAGATGCAGAAGGGTTGCATTTTTCGCATTTTTTGTAAAAAAAGGGTTGACATCTCTCCTGATCTCATGTATAATAGGTTTCGCTGATTGAGCAGCGGCCAATGAATGGAGAGTTGGCTGAGTGGTCTAAGGCGCACGACTGGAAATCGTGTGTGCGTTGATAGCGCACCTAGGGTTCAAATCCCTAACTCTCCGCCATAGGGCAAAGGCGACACCATCGCCAACCCCTGCGAAGTGGTAGTGACACTTCGCAGGGGTCTTTTTTTGTCAATACAGAAAATAGCCCCCGTCCTCCTTCCCGGAATCCTCGAAGGAATCCATGAATTTCACCAGCGATTCACAAACCGCTTCCGTGGTGGTGTAGCCGTGTTGCGCGCAGAAGCTCTTCAAGCGCTCGTAAAGCTCATTCGGCAGCCGCGCGCCAATACTCCGTGTGTGCTGGGTCTGAATTGACCATTTGCGTTTCTGGTTTTCCATGTTCGACACTCCTTCCGGGCATGTTCTACACGCCCATACCCAGTATAAAGCCATGTTCTACACATGTCAACCCTAGAATTCGCGTTTTTTCGCCCTTTCTTGCGTTTTTTGCGCTGGAAAGGCAACTGCCCACCACATGCGGAAAAAACCGCCACAGAGGCGCACAGGCGGCCAGAATTGCCCCCGCTGCGCCGTCGCGCCCGTCCGCTTTGCGCCCGGTGGCTTGTCCGGTCGCCCGTCCGCTTGGCCTTGCGCCCCTCTGGGCGCGGGGCAGGGGAGTTTGTGCCGCGCCCTTCGGGCAGCTTCGCCCGGCGGCCGTGCCCCCGTTCTGCGCCCCGTGCTCGTCGCTCCCGTCTGCGTCGGCCGCGCTGCTGATGCGGCTCAATGGGGCGCTCTGCGCTGATGGCAGGGAGTGGGCGGCCAACAATCGCGCCCTAGTGCCGCCCGGCCTGCGCCGTCGCCGCCCGCCTCGCCGCCGTTTCGCCGTCCGCTGGCGTGGTCGCGCCGTCTCTGGGGCGCGTGGTGGGGGGCAGTTGCTCCCGCGCCCGCTGGCCGCCTCTCCGTCGTCGGTCTGGTCGGCTTGGCCGCTGGCCGCGCTCTCCCGTGCGTCCTCGTGACGGGCTGGCGCGTGGCCTTTGCGCCCTTCCGGCGCGGCCGCGGCGCGCCTCCGGCCGCTTGCGTCGGCGGTTTCGAGGCGTTTGGTTTTGCGTCGGCCGCTCTGGCGCGTTCTTGTGGCCGCGTCCGCGGTGTTTTTTTCCCCCCTAACAACCCCCCTTTTTTCCCCGTGGCGCTGGCGCGCCGCGATGCGGAAAATTTCAGTTAGGGGGGCAAAAAACAGCTGTGCCCCCGCCCGCCTAAAGACGGGCGGCTTAGTTGCGGGCATGGCCCGCGCCTTGGCTGCGTTTGCGGCCACCGTGAGAAAGCGGTTAGCCTCCCGGCCTCTGGCCGTGCGCGCTCCGCTTGCCGCGCCGTGTGCGCCGTCCGCGCCCTGCGGCGCGCGTCGCCCCCGTCGTCTGGTGGTCAGGTTCGGGCGCTGAAGGGGTTCTCAATCCTCCAGCGTGAGCATAGGGGGACGGGCACGCGCCTTCCGGCGCTCAGATCGCCGCTTGACGGCGGCGATTTGGCCGAAACCACGCAAAAAAGCCCCCGCTTTGACCAAAAGCGGGGGGGGGATAGGGAGATTCCCCCAAACGGCCAGCAGAACGGCCGAAAATGGGCTGTCAAAGGTCGTCGCGCCGTCGGTCGGCGCGGTATGGGTCACTTTGGCCGCGCGAAGCGACGTAGTGCATGTAGTGCCGCCAGCAATCCGCGCAAACGTCGTCGATCTCGCCCGCGCACCCCATGCGGCACATGTAGAATTTGCCGTCCGGTGGGCACTGGTCGGCCAAGATCATTAAGCCGATCTGGTAAAAGCTCGGAAAGCGGGGCGCGACGGCTGCCCTTTTGTGCGTCGCCCCTTGCGATTCTGTCACGCGCCCGCCCCCTTCCGTGCTGTCCTCATCGACCACACCCAGTATACACCGGCAGAGGGTGGGGGAGCAAGCACTTTTTGTCTTTCTTTGCCCTTAAAAGCCGTTGACCTCGATTTTCAGCCCGCCGCCGCCGATCATCGGCGCAGCAGCGGGCGCCGTCTCCTGCGCTCGGTGCTCGGTGACCAGCCACTCCAAAGCAGCCCCCGGCTCGATGCGGCAGCCGTCCGCGACAGCCGCCAGCGCGGCCAGATCCGGCAGCGCGCCGCGCGCTGGGTCTTCCCATGCCTGCCAGGTCGAGCGCGCCACCCCGGCCAGCTTCGCGGCCTGCGCCTGCGACATGTTGGCCAGCTTGCGCCAATGCTTGAGCCTGCTCTTGATGATCTCCCGATAATTGGCCACCGGACGACGAGTGAAAAGCGGTCTGGTGTACATGTGTTCCCCTTTCCCGGCGAAAAAAACGCCGCACAAAATCGCGGTCAGGCGCACGACCCCGGAAAACCGCCCCTTTTGCCATCCTTCAAGGCCATATGCGCCACCGTGTCGGACTTATCTGTTCGCTGCATCTCCGTCAAAACCCTGCAAAAACCAGCGCAGCAGCGCGCCGATCAGCGCCGCAGCGTAGCGAAAAGGTGCAAGTCTGGCGCTTCATCCTGCATCTTTCAAGGCCGTTCTCTCGCGCGCATACACGCGCGCGCGCGTGGCGCGCATTGGGTAATAGCGGTATAAATGCTCTTTGTATTGTTTAAGAGTTATAGGCGGAAAAATTTTCCTATCCGACCGGAAAATATTTCCGGTCTCACCGGAAGAATCTTCCGGTCAGGGGGAAAAAGAAACTGACCGGAAAAATTTTCCGGTCAGGAAATTATTGCCGGTCTGCGGACGCGGCCATGTCGTCGGTGTTAAAATACCGTTGGACGGAGAAGGGAATAAAAAACCGATTCGCGCCGTTAAATCCGGCGCGTTCCGTCTCGATCAATCCGGCCTCGCGCAGCGTATCCAGACAGCGGCGAATGGTGCGTTCGGTGCATCCCATTTCTGCCGCAAGGTCTTTTTGCTTGTAAACGCAATAGACCTCGTGCATGACCTTCGTCCGCGTATCACCGGGGAATTTGCGCGGGTTCAGGTCGCAAAGTCTGTACGTTCGAGCGCCGAGGAATTTGTCTGAACGGTACTCATCAACCGACTTTTCCGAGAGCTTAAAGCGATCATAGAGCAGCCCGAAGCAATACCGGGCCATCGCATCGAGGCCGGAGAAAGGCCCTTCGGCGCTGGGTATCAAATTCCATTTTGCCATGTGGGTTGGGGGAGAATCTGCAAAAGCAAAGGGGAAAAGGCATGAATTTTCAAGACTGGTTCGACCTGTATTTGTCCACCTACAAGCGGGATATCAAACCCCGCACCCGCGAGGAGTACGTCCGGCAGTATCGCGTCTACATCGCGCCCATCATCGGCGCGCAGCCGCTAGAGGCTGTAACGCCGGAGGACTGCCAAGCCATCATCAACGCCGCAGCGGCCAAAGGTGAACGCATTTCTCAGGCGGTTTTCGCGCTTCTGCGCGCCACGTTCCGGCGCGCCGTGCGCTCCCGCCGCCTCTGCTGGTCACCAATGGACGCAGTAGACCGACCAAAGCACCGTCCGGAAGCCGGCAGCGCCCTGACCGAATCCGACTATCTGGCCGCCGTCCCGGAAATTGCCGACGATCTGGCTTTGTCTCTGGCTCTTTTCGCCGGTCTGCGCCGCGCCGAAATAACCGGGCTGAGGTGGGGAGACGTTGACCTCGTGGCCGATGTGCTCCATGTGCGCCGCATCCGTCACCGCGTCGGCGGTGAGCTCGTCGCCGCCGCGCCGAAATCCGCCGCAGGTGTGCGCGATATTCCCATCGCGCCCGAGCTGCTCCCGATCCTGCGCCGCTTCTACCGGCTCACGCCGTCGGCCTACTGCGTCGATGTCGCGCCCGAAGCTCTTGACCGCCGCTGGGTGCGCGTTCAAGACGGCCTCGCGCTGTCCCGGCGCTACCGTCTGCACGATCTCCGGCACACATACGTCACCAGAGCGATTCTGGCCGGAATCAATCCCCGCGTCGTTCAGTATCTGGCGGGGCATAGCAGCTTAGAATTAACCTTGCAGGTATACAGCCACATCACCGTCGAAGCCGCACAAGCCGAAATTCGTCGCGTTGCCGCGCTTCATTGACGGCCTTAGTTACAGGCTTCCTGACTCTTAATCAGGGTGCCCAGGGTTCGAGCCCCTGAAGGTGCACCAGTTTTGAAACCGAAGTCGAAAGATTTCGGTTTTTTTCTATAGGAAAGTGCATGAAATCGTCCGCGTGAGCAATGCTTTTACGCCTTGCAGGCTTCGGCGGAGGTGAGGGCGGTTTACCCGCTTTTTATGCCGGAATATGACAAAACAAGCGGAATCCGTTCAAACCGATGCGGATTCCGCTTGTTTCGCGTTTTATCGTTTGTTTCGCGCGCCTCTGGTTTTGCGCGCGTTCATGCCGCTTCATTTCAGATTCGGAATACCGTTCATAATTCCCTGTCGAATCAGGGAGTCGGCTAAAACCGCCATACCCTCGGCAGATTCCGCGCAGTCCCGGTGAAGCCACGTTCTGAGCAGGCCGACAAAGCCCAGTGCGCCGAACGCATAGCGGTATTCGAATTCCGTTTCATTATCCACATAGCCGTTGAGCCATTCCGTGCGCAGTTTCTCCTGAATCACGTCGCTGAGCCGCTGCAAAAACTTGATATCGCCGTTGTCGCTCAGCAAAACCCGGCAGATTTCCTTATTTTCGGCCACAATGTGAAATACGTCCGTCAGCATGGGGCGGATGTGAGCCAGAACCGGCTCGCCCCTGTGCGCGAGGATGACTTCGTTGAGCTGTTCGAAAAGGTCTTCCTCCAGACGTTCGAGCAGATCAAATATATCCCGATAGTAGAGATAAAAAGTTCCGCGATTGACGTCAACCCGTTCGGCCAACTCGCGCACAGTGATATCCTTCACCTGTTTATGCTGCATCAGTTCGATCAACCCCTGACTGAGCAGCTTTTTTGTGCGTCGAACCCGACGATCCTCTTTTTTCTCCGTTCCGTTTTCCGTTTTCATTTCTTTCATGTTCATAAGCGCCTCTTTTTCAACACATTTTTGATTTGTGTTTGTTTTTAGCCGTTTTTCCATTTTCTGTTCGATGAATAAACTGACCTTCAAAAACTGTTTATTGATTTTCGTCATCAGTCCCATTATACTATCACACGTTGATAAAGTCAACACAGTGTTTAATAATCAAATACAGTTCAAAAGGAGGAACTCTTGTGAACCGATTTGCAAGGTGGGTGGTCAAGCACCGTGTCGTCGTCGTCATCATCTGTTTGGCGCTGATGATTCCGTCCATATTCGGCATGGCATCCACTCGGGTCAAATACGACCTTTTGTATTATCTGCCGGAGGAGCTGGACACCATCAAGGGGCAGAACATCCTAATGGAGGACTTTGGCAAGGGCGCTTTTTCGCTCTGTATCACCGAGGGATTAAACGAAGTCGATCAAGCCGATCTGGAAGAATCCATTCGCGGGATCCCGCATGTCGATACGGTCGTCGGCTACGCTTCTGCGCTGAACGGCTCCATTCCCTCCGAAATTCTGCCGGACGATATCCGCGGACGCTTTGAAAACGGAAACGACCGCATTATCGCCGTCTTCTTCGACGATACGTCCTCCGCAGAAGGAACGATGGAGGCCATCACCGAAATCCGCAGAGTGGCGGGGGAAAAGTGCTTCGTTTCAGGCCTGTCCGCCGTGGTTACGGATACCAAGGCGCTGGTGGAGGAGCAGGAAGGCATTTACGTCGCCATCGCCGTCGCGCTTTGCTGCGTCGTGCTGATGCTGACGATGGATTCGTTCCTGCTGCCGCTGATCTTCCTGTGCTGCATCGGCGTTTCCATCCTCTGGAACATGGGCAGCAATTACCTGATGGGGGAAATTTCTTATATCACCAAGGCGGTTGCGGCGGTGCTTCAGTTGGCCGTAACGCTGGATTATTCCATCTTCCTTTGGCACAGCTATAAGGAACAGAAGACGCTTTGCAGGGACCGCGATGAGGCGATGGCCGCCGCAATCGGGCAGACGTTCTCCTCGATTGTCGGCAGCAGCCTGACGACGGTTGCGGGCTTCGTCGCGATTTGCTTTATGAGCTTCACGCTCGGTCGCGATCTCGGCATCGTTATGAGCAAGGGCGTTATCCTCGGCGTGCTGGGCACGGTGACGCTGCTCCCGTGCGTCATCCGCATGATGGATAACCTGATTACAAAGACCTCGCACAAGCCGCTCCTGCCCAGCGTGGCGAGCATCAGCCGTTTCATCGTCAAGCATTACAAGGCGCTTTGCGCGCTGGCCGTCGTGCTGTGCATCCCGGCGTTCTACGGTTACAGCAACGTAAACGTATACTATGATATGAGTTCGTGCCTGCCGGAGGATCTCCTGTCCGTGAAGGCCAATGAAAAGCTCTCCGAATCCTTCGACGTTTCCACCAACCATCTGGTTCTGATTGATGCCGACGTTTCTCAGAAGAATGTCATCGCCATGACCCGTGAGTTTAAGCAGGTGGACGGCGTGCAGGATGTGCTGTCGCTGGACAGCCTGCTGGGCAGCAACATTCCCGAGAGCATCCTTCCGGATGCAGGCATCAGCCTGCTCAAGAGCGATCGCTACCAGATGATGCTGATTTCCTCGTCCTATGTCATCTCTTCCGACGCGGTCAACCAGCAGATCGACGAGCTGAACGCAATCCTCAAGAAATACGACGAGGGCGGCATGCTGATCGGCGAAGCGCCCTGCACGAAGGATCTGATCAACTGCACCGACCGCGACTTCAAGGTGGTCAGCGTCATCTCCATCGCCGCGATTTTCGTCATCATCGCGTTGGTGCTCAAATCGTTCTCTCTGCCGATTCTGCTCGTCGCCATGATCGAGCTTGCCATTGCGCTCAACCTGTGTATTCCGTACTTCACGGGAACGACGCTTCCGTTTGTCGGCCCGATCCTGATTTCGACCATTCAGCTCGGCGCGACGGTGGATTACGCCATTCTGATGACCACGCGGTATAAGCAGGGCAGAATGGCGGGCAAGGAGAAAAAAGTGGCGGTGGGCGAGGCGGTCGCCGCGTCCGCGCAGTCCATTCTGGTCAGCGGCGTCAGCTTCTTTGCTTCGACGTTCGGCGTCGGCCTGTATTCCAACGTGGATATCATCTCTTCGATGTGCAGCCTGATTGCCCGCGGCGCGCTGTGCTCGGTGGCGGTCGTGCTGTTCCTGCTGCCTGCAATGCTGCTGCTTTGCGACGGCTTCATCGTCCGCACCACGGTTGGCATGAAGAAAAAAGCGTAAATTTCGATCAGACAGAAAGAAAGGATGGAAAACCTATGAAAAAGCATGCGGTAGCGCTGCTGACAGCGCTTTGCGTGGCGGCTGGCTGCACGGCCAGCGCCGATACGGCCAAGCACGAGCGTGTTTATGTGGTTGTCAATCACGACGGTGAGGTGCAGACCCTGCTGGACAACGTTCACCTTGAAAATGGTGACGCGCTGGATGTACTCTCGGATCGCACGATGCTGAAGGATATTGAAAACGTCAGCGGCCATGAAACGTTCACCCTCGACGGTGAAACGCTGACCTGGCAGGCCGACGGCAGCAGCATCATCTATCAGGGCACGTCCGATAAGCGCCCGGACGTTCTTCCTCACGTCAGCTTCACGCTGAACGGCGAAAGCGCCACGGCGGAAGAAATTAAAAACGGTCAGGGCGTTGTGACGATGGACGTCAGCTTCATGGTAGCGGAAAATGTTCCGTATCTTGCCCTGACTCTCATGCCCATCGACGACGCTACGCTGACCGACGTGAGCGTGGAGAACGGAAAAATCGTGAGTGACGGCAGCCATAAGCTGCTGATTGGCTGGGCGGTTCCGGGCATGGACACCGACGCCGATCTGCCGACGCATTTCACCCTGACGGCTACGGCCGACCACGCCGACTTGAGCTGGATGATGACGCTGGCGACCAGCGACCAGATCGACTGGCTTTGCAGCGCGGCCGATGAAAGAATCGGCGATTTGAACGACAACGTCAATGAGCTGAAGACGGGTCTGACCGCGCTGTGTGACGGCGAAGCGCTGCCGGAGGGCGAGGGAACGCTGCACGATGGTCTTTCCGCGCTGTTCACGCTGTATGATGGCGTTGCGGCGCTTAATGACGGTGCCAAATCCCTGCGCGACGGCGCCAAGAGCCTCGATGACGGCGCATCTGAATTGGAAACGGGTCTGACAACGCTTGTCGCCAACAACGACGCGCTGAATCAGGGCGCGGCACAGCTTTTCAGCGCCGTGCTCGCGACAGCCAATCAGCAGCTCGCGGTGGCCGGACTGGATGCGGCCGGAATCACGCTGCCGGAACTGACGAGCGAAAACTACGCCGACGTTCTGGATGCGGCGCTGGCTCAGCTCAACCCCGAAACGCTGCTTGAAACCGCCAAGGAAACGGCGCGCGCACAGGTGAAGGCCGAAGTGATGAAGCAGGAAAAGGCGGTTCGAGAGGCCGTTTCTCAGGCGGTCAAGGCGCAGGTGCTGGAAGGTGTGCTTGCGCAGAGCAGCCTGAGCATGACGGCAGAGGATTACGGCAAGGCGGTCGAAGCCGGTCAGGTAACGCACGAACAGGCGCAGCAAATCAACGCGGCCGTCGAACAGATGATGAACAGCGACGACGTCAAGGCCAAGCTGGAAGCCGCCGTTGCCGAACAGATTGACGCGCTTGTGGAGCAGAATCTGGCGGATGAATCCGTTCAGAAGCAGCTTGAAGAGGCCATTGCGCCCGCGAAAGCCGGTTATGATGCGCTCAATTCCCTCAAAACGCAGTTGGATTCCGTCCATACGTTTGTAACCGGGCTGAGCAGCTACACGGATGGCGTCAGTCAGGCGGCGCAGGGAGCGACTACTCTGCACGCCGGCAGCACGCAGCTCTCCGACGGCGCAGTGCAGCTGAGCGATGGCACAGCCCAGCTTGCCGACGGTCTTGACGCGCTCAAGCAGACGTTGAATGCCGACGTTCTGCCGCTGCTCAACGGCGACGTGCAGAAAGCGCTCGACGTGTTCGAAAACACCAAGAATCAGCTTGCCGCCGAAGTCAGCTTTGACCTGATCGACGACGGCATGGCGCACGATATGGTTTACATTATCCGCACGGATCTGAACAAATAAGGTCATTGGGCAAAATGCCGCTCGGTTTGAAACGCCGGGCGGCATTTTTGCTCTGAAAGCGCAAATTCGCCGGTTTTCGAATTGACGAAACCGCCGGTTTTCGTTACAATGGAGATGGTATGTAAATTGAGTTTTGACGGATTTGGGGTTTTGAAACAAGTCAGGAGGCAACCGGCAGTGCCAGAAAAAAGGGGCATGGCCTTCATCGGTTTCCTTCGCGGAAAGGCGGTTTTATACATATGGCTGCAAAAGAAATTCGCCGCGCAAAGCTGCGCGAACGAATGTTGGGTGATCGGGCGTTTTACGCGGAGATGATCTCCGTCGTCGTGCCGATCATCATTCAGAACACGGTATCCAACGTCGTCAGCCTGCTGGATAACGTGATGGTCGGACGCGTCGGCACGCTCCAAATGTCGGCGGTTGCGATTGTCAATCAGCTTCTCTTCGTGTTCAACCTGTGTATTTTCGGCGGTTTGGCCGGCGCTGGCATTTTTGCCACCCAATACGCCGGCGCGCACGATCACAAAGGTGTTCGCGACTGCTTTCGCGTAAAGTGGATGATCTCGCTATCCATGCTGGCCTGCGCGCTGGCCGTATTCATCGCGCTCCCCAAGCAACTCATCGGCATGTATCTGGCGGAGGAAACGGCGCAGGCAGATGCGGCCGCAACGCTCGGTTTCGGCATGGATTACCTGACCGTGATGCTTTGGGGGCTGCTGCCCTTCGGCGTAACGCAGGTCTATGCCAGCACGCTGCGCGAGGTGGGCGAAACGCGGCTCCCGATGCTGGCCAGCGTGGCGGCGATTCTCGTCAACCTTGTGTTCAATTATTTCCTGATTTTCGGCAAATGCGGTTTCCCGGAGATGGGTGTAACCGGCGCGGCGATTGCGACGGTGCTTTCCCGCTATATCGAAACGGCGATTATCGTGGTCTATACGCATACCCGAAAGGAATATTTTCCCTTTATTCACGGCGCATACCGCAGTCTGCGCGTTCCGAGTCCCCTGATGAGCGGCATTTTGCGCCGGGGCACGCCGCTGCTGGTCAACGAATTTTTGTGGTCATCCGGCATGGCGGTGCTGCTTCAGTGCTATTCCGTGCGCGGGCTTGACGTTGTGGCCGCCTGCAACATCGCCACGACGGTGAGCAACCTCTTTAAGGTCGTCTTCCTGTCGATGGGCAACGCCGTGGCCATCATGGTGGGGCAGGCGCTCGGCGCGAACGATATCGAGCGGGCAAAAAACTGCACATGGCGATTGATGACGGCGGCCGTCGGTTCAAACCTGTTTATGAGCATTCTGCTGATTCTCTTTGCGCCTTTCATCCCGCATATTTACAATACGGAGCCGCACGTTCGGCAGATTGCAACGCAGCTTCTCTATGTCATCGCCATGATGATGCCCGCCTATTCGTTTTCGCATTGCTGCTACTTTACGCTCCGCTCCGGCGGCAAGACGATCATCACATTTTTGTTTGACAGCGTATTTACCTGGTGCGTCAACGTGCCGACGGCGTGGCTTCTGGCCTATCGAACGGGCATGGGCATTGTGCCGCTGTATTTCTGCGTGCAGGCGCTGGAGCTGATCAAGGTCGTCATCGGCTTTGCGCTGGTCAAAAAAGGCGTGTGGATTCACAACATCGTTGCGCCGGTAGCGGAGAAGGAAGCGGCCGAAAAATAAAACCGCACATATCAAAAAAGCAGGAGGCGACGTTCGGTCGTTTCCTGCTTTTGCTTATTCCTGTTCGTCCTTCAACGCTTCCAGCGCCTGCCGCGCCTCCGCGTAGCCGTAGCCGCGCCGCGCAAGCGCGGCAAAAATTTTCTGCCTGTCTTTGGGGTCTGCGAGGTTCTTGCCGGAAGCGGCCTTTCTGGCCGCTTTGAGCGCGCCGGAAAGCATATCGTCGTGGTCGATGGCCGACAGGGCTTCGTCAATGGCCTCGCTGTCTACACCCTTCTGGCGAAGCTCCATGCGGATGCGGCGCGCGCCCATGCCCTTTGTCGTGCGCGAAGCCGCCCACTGCTCGGCGAAATCCGTATCGTTGATATACCCGGCCTCGTCAAGGCGCGCCATCACGCGGGCAATCGTCCGCTCCGGATAGGCGTTCTTGCGCAGGGCATCCGCGATTTCCTGCTGGGTTCTTGAGCGCATGGCCAGCAGCGCAACGGCTTTTTCCATCGCAAACGGATAGGACCGTTCCCGCAGAAACGAATCGAACGCCTCGCGGTCAAACGGCGTTCCGCCGCGATAGGGGCGCTCCTTGAGCATGGCGCGCGGCATCACAAGGGTTTCGCCGGTGGAAAGAACCAAGGTGGCGCGCCCGTGACTGCGTTGAACGCTGATGAGTTTGGTTTCCATCATCAGGCCTTGCTGCGCCGCTCTTCGAGCATGCCGCGCTTGACCTCATAAAGGGGCTTGGACAGATCAACCTTGTAGCGGTGAGGGCTGTGCAGACGCTTGTATTCATCCCAGAAGGTTTCCATTTCGCGCTTGGCGTATTCGGAAATTTCGGAGAGCGTCGGCAGCGTATAAACCAGCTCGCCGTTTTCAAAGATCGGCGCAAGCAGCGGGCGAACCTCATAATCGCAGAGCGTCATCTTTTTCCACGTATTTTCGGGATCGAAGATTTCAAGCGGTTCGCCGGAGGAATAATCCTCGTCCTCCAGCGCAATCAGATCCGCCAACGCTTTGCCGCTGAGCCTGTCGTAGAAGCGATAGAGGCGCTTAACGCCCGGATTGGTGATCTTCGCCGGGTTTTCGGAAATCTTGATGCGCGGCTCAAATCTGCCGTTCACCTCTTCGGCGGAGAGCTTATACACGCCGCCCAGCGCAGGGTTATCCATGCTGGTAATCATGCGCGTGCCCACGCCCCAGACGTTGATCGCCGCGCCCTGCGCCTTCAAATCCCAGATAACCTCTTCATCCAGGTCGCCGGAAGCAAAGATTTTCGCGTTCGGGAAACCGGCCTCGTCGAGCATTTTGCGCGCCTGTCGGCTCAGGAAGGCGAGATCGCCGCTATCCAGACGGATGCCCATCGGTTCATAGCCCTTGGCGCGCAGTTCGCCGAACACGGTGATGGCGTTCGGAACGCCGCTGGCCAGCGTGTCATAGGTATCCACCAGCAGCAGGCAGTTTTTCGGAAAAACCTCGGCGTATGCGCGGAAAGCGCTCCGCTCGTCTGGGAAGGACATAACCCAGCTATGCGCGTGCGTGCCGCCGACGGGTACGCCGAAGAGCTGACCGGTAAGCACGTTGCTCGTCGCCTGACAGCCGCCGATCATCGCCGCGCGCGCACCGTAAATGCCCGCATCCGGCCCCTGCGCGCGGCGCAGACCGAATTCCAGCACGCCGTCGCCGCGCGCCGCCTGCACCACGCGGGAGGCCTTGGTGGCAATCAGCGTCTGATGGTTGATGATGTTGAGCAGCGCGGTTTCAAGAAGCTGTGCTTCCATGATCGGCGCAATGACGCGGACAATCGGTTCGCCGGGGAAAATGACCGTTCCCTCCGGAACAGCCAGAATTTCGCCGGTAAACCGCAGGGTGGACAGGCGGGTGAGAAACGCCTCGTCAAAGATGTTCAGACTGCGCAGATAGGCAATATCGTCCTTGGAAAAATGGAGATTCTTGACGTATTCAACGGCCTGCTCAAGGCCAGCCGCCACGGCATAGGCCGTCATGTCGCCCTGCTTGCGATAGAAGATATCAAAGCAGGCACGGTTATTTTCCATGCCGAACCGCAGATAGCCGTTCATCATCGTCAGCTCATACAGGTCGGTCATCATTGTCAGGTTGCGCATTTAATCCATCTCGCTTTCTGAGGTTCTGGGGTACAGGGGATAGCAGAGCAGCCAGCCGCAGAGGATGAGCTGAATCATCGCCGCACACTGGCGTAAAGTCACATAATAGGTATTATCCGCGTTGGCGCGCCCCATGCCGGCGATGAGCAGCCCGGCCAGAAAGAGACCGTCGGCCAGCAGCGGCGCGGCGATGCGCCAACTGAATCGCCCGCTGTCCATCGTCCAAAGCGCGATGATGGCGATTTGGGAGATCATCAGCACAGCGAGGCCGATTTGGGAGAAGGTGAACAGGAAGCTGTACGCGCCGCGCTCAAATTCGCCGAGGAACGCGACGGCAATGCACAGCACCGCGCTGACCATCGGCACGACGGTCACGGCGCTGATACGGTCGCGGATGCGCAGGAAGAAATAGATCACCACGCCGAGCGCCGCCACCGCGGAAAGGATTTGCGAAATGCGGACAAATTCGCTGATGAAGGTCAGGCTGTCGTTGCGCAGCCCTTCGATCACCGTCCGGCCGGAGCAATACAGCAGCAGATACCAGCAGAACACGTCGCCTTTGCGGCGGCGATGGTTGCGGATGACCATCAGCAACACAAAGACAAACATATCCCAGCAAAATTCATAGAAGAACGTCGCCATGTGCCAATACCACACGTCGCCGACGGGAATCTCCACGGCAAAGGGGAAGAATTGAAGGCTCTCCTCAGCAATACGCAGGCCATAGGCTTCCATATTGATGTAATTGCCCCAGCGGCCGATGCCCTGACCGAGCACAAGCGCAGGTGCGACGACGTCCAGCAGGGTCAGCATGGAGATTTTGTGCTTTCTGCTGACCAGCCTCGCGGCGATCAGGCCGCCGATTACGCCGCCGTAAATGGCCATTCCGCCTTCCCGGATATTGAAAACGGAAAGCAGGTCTTCGCTGTAATCATTGAAGCGAAAGGCGACGTAATACAGCCGGGCGCAAATGAGTCCCAGCGGAATGGCATAGAGCAGAAAATCAATCACCGTATCCTGCGGCAGATGCAGGCGGCGCGCCTCGCCCGACGCAAGCAGATAGCCGATGACGATGGCGCCGGTGATTAAAATGGCATACCAACTGATGCCGAAAAAGGCAACGCGATCTAAAAGGGGTCTGCTGAGCATAAAAACCTCCCGAAAGTCTTTTATCAAGTAGGATATCGCTATCTTTGGTAGTATACCGCCGGGATATCCGTCTGTCAAGAAATGGTTGCATTTCGCACGTAACATGAACCGAAAGTTTGTTATTTTCTCTTGCCCCGTGGCGCACATGATGCTATAATGGGGAAAACGCAGGTTAAAGGCGTTCTTTCAGCGCGCCTGCTAAGGAGGAAGAAGCATGTCTATTGTTCATGTTATGGATCATCCGCTGATTCAGCATAAGCTCTCCCTGATGCGCGATCAGGAGACCGGCCCCAAGGAGTTTCGCGAGCTGCTGAACGAAATCTCCATGCTGATGGCTTACGAAGTCACCCGCGATCTGCCGCTCAAGACGATTGAAATCGAAACCCCGATCTGCCGCGCGCAGACTCAGGTGATCGCAGGCAAGAAGCTGGCCATCGTGCCGATTCTGCGCGCCGGTTTGGGTATGGTGGACGGCATTATGAGCCTTGTTCCCGCCGCGAAGGTCGGCCACATCGGCCTTTACCGCGACCCGAACACCCTTGAGCCGGTGGAATACTACTGCAAGCTTCCGGCCGATGCACAGGAGCGCGAAATTCTGCTGGTCGATCCGATGCTGGCGACCGGCGGCTCTGCCTCCGCGGCGATCGGCTTCCTCAAGAAGCGCGGCTGCAAGAACATCAAGCTCGTCAACCTGATCGCCGCGCCGGAAGGCGTTGCGCGCGTACAGGCGGATCATCCGGACGTGGATATCTACGTGGCGGGCATGGACGAGAAACTCAACGACCACGGCTATATCATTCCGGGTCTGGGCGACGCGGGTGACCGCCTCTTCGGCACCAAATAAAGCAGAAAGTACGCTGGAAACGGCGTACTTTTCTTTTGTTTGTTGCGGCACGCAGCACTTTATGATATAATGAACCCCATCAAATGAGTTTAGGGGATAGCTGCCATGAAAGACCATGTTGCCGTGCTGGTGCCATGCTACAACGAAAGCAAAACCATTGAAAAGGTCGTGCGGGATTTCAAGCGCGTTTTGCCGGAAGCAACCGTCTACGTTTACGATAACAATTCCAGCGACGGCACGGGGGAGATTGCTGCCCGCGTCGGCGCCGTCGTTCGCAGGGAGCGGATGCAAGGAAAGGGAAGCGTCATTCGCCGGATGTTCCGGGAGATCGACGCGGATTGCTACCTGATGGTGGACGGCGACGACACCTATCCGGCGGAAGACGCGCCCGCGATGGTATCTGCCGTGCTTGACGAGCAGGCGGATATGGTGGTCGGCGACCGACTGTCCAGCACCTATTTCACCGAAAACAAGCGGCCGTTTCACAATCTGGGCAACGGCCTTGTCCGCGCGAGCATTAACCATCTGTTCGGCAGCGACATCAAGGATATTATGACGGGCTACCGCGCGTTCAGCTATGCGTTCGTCAAAACCTATCCGGTATTATCCAAAGGGTTTGAAATCGAGACCGACATGACCATTCACGCCATCAACCGGCGGATGCAGGTCAGCAATATCGTGGTTTCCTATCGAGACAGGCCGGACGGAAGCGAATCCAAGCTCAACACGTATCAGGACGGCGCAAGGGTGCTGCTGACCATCGCCCGGCTGTACAAAAACTACAAGCCGTTTGCATTTTTCGGTCTGCTGGCGCTGATTCTGGCGCTTGTATCCACCGGATTTATGATTCCCGTGCTGATGGAGTTTGCGAAAACGGGGCTTGTGCCGCGCTTCCCGACGCTGATTGCCTGCTGTGTGACGATGCTGGCGGCGTTGCTTCTGTTTATCGCGGGGCTGATTCTCTCCACGCTTCAAGAGAAGGACAAGCGGGATTTTGAATTTGAACTTCAGCAGGTCAGCGATCAATACCGCCGCCTGACGACGGAAGAAGCGACGCGGCAGGAAAAGGTTTCCGCATAACAGACGATGGAGCAGATTGACGAAAAAACGTTTGCGCAGTTGGCCCGTCTGGCCGGTTTCGGCAAGACGGGCTTTTGCAGCGCGGCGGCGTTTACGGCGGAGCGGAAAGCGGTTGAGCGCGGGCCGGAAATCGCCGAACGGCGGCAGTTAAGGTTCGATCCCACAGCGGACGATCCGCGGACGAAGAGCATTGCCGTCATGCTCTGGCCATACGTTCCGGCCGCACAGGAAGAAGATGGCTGCGTTTTTGTGGACGGCTATTATTTCGCGTCCAACGCCGCGTATCATGCGGCAAGGGCGCTGGAGGCGCAGTTGACCGAGGCCGGGCATTTTGCCAAGGCGAACGTATCCTATCCGGCAAGAGAAGCCGCTTTGCGCGCCGGAATGGGCGTAATCGGGCAAAATGGGATGCTGATTACGCCGGAATATGGTTCTAGATTTGTCATCATTTTAATGGCGACGGATATTGTGCACACCGCGCCCGATTGCGGCGAGCACGGCGGCTGTCTGCACTGCGGACGATGCGCCAAAGCCTGCCCTGCGGGGGCGATTGATGCGCGCGGCCTGTGCCGCCCGGAGCGCTGTATCCGCAATTTTATGATGGAGGGCGTCGTCGCGCCGGAGGCGCTTCGCGAAAAAATGGGCATGAGGCTGATCGGATGCGATATCTGTCAGCGCGTCTGCCCGATGCAGCCCAAATTTGAAGCGGGAAAGACGCTCGGACTGAAGCTCTGCGCTCTGGTAACGGAGGATCAGTCGCTCTTTTCCGCCGCCATACAGAAGCTCTCCGGCGAAATCGGGAAAAATGCCGCCAGACCGCAGCGCGTCCGCGCGCAGGCGGCGCTGCTTGCGGGCAACAGCGGCGACGCAAAATATCTGCCCGTGCTGGAAAGCTGGGCGAATCTGCCCTTTGAAGCCGTGGCCGAGCATGCGCGCTGGGCGAAGGAAAGGCTTTCAAAGGCAGGGCTTGACCGAACGAATAAAACAGATTAAAATACATTCAAACGGCTGATGGGGAGGAAATGCTTTGCTCAAAGAACAGATTGACAGCCTGCTCGACCGCGTTCAGAAACCGGCACGATACATGGGCGGCGAAATGAATTGCGTGCTCAAAGACCCGAACAGCGTAGATATCCGCTACGCTTTTGCATTCCCGGATGTTTACGAGGTCGGCATGAGCCATCTCGGTTCGCGTATTTTGTACGATATCATCAACAAGCGGGATGATGCGCTCTGCGAGCGTGTTTTTATGCCGTGGGTGGATATGGCCGATCTGATGCGTCAGGAAGGCGTTCCGCTGTTTTCGCTGGAAACACGCTCGCCCATCGGCGGCTTTGACATGCTGGGCGTCACCCTTCAATATGAGATGAGCTACACCAATATTCTGGAAATGCTCGATCTGGCTGGGATTCCGTTGCGGAGCGAGGATCGCACATGGGATCACCCGATTGTGATTGCGGGCGGCCCCTGCGCGTTCAACCCGGAACCGCTGTATGCGTTCATCGACGCATTTTCCATCGGCGACGGCGAAATCAGCACGCTGGAAACCATCGACGTGGTAAAGCAGTGCAAGCAGGAGGGCGTCTCCCGCGAGGAATGTCTGCGCCGCCTGTCCCGCCTGCACGGCGTATATGTGCCCAGCCTGTATCGCGCGTCGTATAACGAAGACGGAACGCTTGCGTCCTTTGAGCCGACGGAGGAGGGCGTGCCGCGCACCGTCGTCAAAAACATGATCGCCAACATCGACACGGCGGCTTACCCGGAAAGCATCATCGTGCCGTTTATGGAGATCGTGCATGACCGCATCAATATCGAAGTGCTGCGCGGCTGTACGCGCGGCTGCCGCTTCTGTCAGGCGGGCATGATCTATCGGCCTGTCCGCGAGCGCAGTGTGGAGCATCTGCTCGAGCTGGCGCAGAAGCTCGTCGATTCCACGGGCTATGAAGAAATTACGCTGTCCTCCCTGTCCACGGGCGATTACACCTGCCTGCCTGAGCTGGCGCATAAGCTGATGGATAAATTCCAAGAGGAGCGCATCGCGCTGTCCCTGCCGAGCCTGCGGCTGGACAGCAAGCTCAAAGAAACCCTCGAAGAGACACAGAAGGTACGCAAAACCAGCCTGACCTACGCGATGGAGGCCGGCACGCAGAGACTGCGCGACGTCATCAACAAGGGCATCACCGAAGAAAACCTGATGAGCTCGGTGAGCGATGCGTTTGCGGGCGGCTGGAGCAGCGTGAAGCTGTATTTCATGTTCGGTCTGCCGACGGAGACGACGGAGGATCTCAACGGTATTGCGGATCTGGCTTCCAAAGTGGTTCGCAAGTATTTTGAAACGCCGAAGAACGTTCGTGCGCGTGGTCTGCGCATCAACTGCTCGGCGAGCTGCTTCGTGCCCAAGCCGTTTACGCCGTTCCAATGGGAACCGCAGGACACGATTGAGCAATTTGAAGAGAAACAGAAGCATCTGTGCCAGATCATGCACATCAAGGGTGTGGAATTCAACTGGCATACGCCGCAGGTTTCCTTCCTGGAGGCGTGTTTCGCACGCGGCGACCGAAAGATGGCCGATGTGCTGGAAGCCGCGTGGCGTCTAGGCTGCCGGTTTGACGGCTGGACAGATCAATTCAGCTTTGAAAACTGGATGAAGGCATTCGAACAGTGCGGCGTAGATCCGGCGTTTTACGCCAACCGCCGCCGCGAGAAGGGCGAGCTGCTGCCGTGGGCGTTTATCGACGCCGGCGTGACGGAGGCGTATCTCTGGCGCGAACACGAGCGCGCAATGCGCGCGGAAGTGACGCCGGATTGCAGACAAGGCTGTCAGGGCTGCGGCCTCAAGCGATTTGAAGGAGCGTGTGAAGGACGATGAGAATGCTTTTGCAGTTTCAAAAAGGCGACATCGTTCGTCATCTCGGCCTGCTGGATTTGCAGCGCACCATGCAGCGCGCGCTGCGCAGAAGCGGACTGCCGATCGCGTATTCCAACGGCTTTAATCCGCATATCGTGATGTCCTTTGCTTCCGCGCTGTCCTCGGGCATTCCCGGCGACGCGGAATTGCTGGATGTTTCGCTCAAGGGCGAAGCGACGGCGGAGGAATGCATGGCGGCCATGAATCGCGTTCTGCCTCCGGCGCTGCAGGTATCCCGCGTCCGCATGGTGGACGACCGCTTCCCGAAGGTCAGCGCGGCGCTCCGTCAAGCGGAATATACGATCACACTGCGGGGCGGCGGCGCATGCGCGATTGCGTCCGCTCTGCCGGCATTTCTGGCGCAGGATGAGATCGTGGCGCTGCGCAAGACGAAACGTTCGGAAACGATGGTCAACATCCGCCCGATGATCCATGCGCTGACAGCGCGGACGGACGAAGAGAAAAACACGGCGGTACTGACGGCTCGCGTCTCCTTTGTGGAGGCCGCGACGCTCAAGCCGGATTTGCTGGTGGAATCGCTGTGCACGTTCGCGGGTGCGCAGCCGGAGCGCTGCGAAATTCGCCGAACCTGCCTGCTTGGCGAAAAGGACGGCCAGAGCGTGCCGCTGATTGATCTGTAAACGATGAAAAGAGAACTGATTGTGGATTGCAGATCCGGCGGCATGCGTGCGGCGGTGCTGGAGGATGGCGAACTGGTCGAGCTGCATATGGAAGGCGGCGAGCCGGATCGCCAGACGGAAACGCTGTATTATGGCCGGATTCAGGCGGTTCGTCCTTCCGTCCACGCGGCGTTTGTGGAAATCGGGCAGGAGCTGAATGCCTTTTTGCCGCTTGAAGATGGCGTAAAGCTGAAAAGCGGCGACATGCTCATCGTTCAGGGCGTCGCCAAGCAGACGACGCAGAGCAAGGGGCTTCGCGTCAGCACACGCATCAACCTGACGGGGCGCGCTCTTGTGCTGATTCCCGGCGAAACCGGCGTACACATTTCCAAGAAGGTCAAAAATCCGGAAACGCGCGCGCGGCTTGCCGCAATCGGGCGCGCAATCTGCCCGCCGGATTGCGCGATCATCATTCGGACAGCTTCCGAAAGCATATCCGCCGAACAGCTTCAAGCCGAGGCAGAAATGCTTCTGAAATCGTGGCAGGAGACGAATCAGCGGGCAAAAGGGATGGTTAAACCGGGCGTTCTGACGAAGCCGGAACCGCTCTCCCTGCGCCTGACGCGGGATTTGGCGGGAAATTTGGAGCGCGTGGTCATCAACGATGGCGATGAGTTTGACGCGCTCTGTCAGGCGCAGAAGGATGGCCGTCTGCCGCTACAGACGCGTATCGAATATGCCGACGAGCAGAAAACGCTCCTTTTTGATGCATTTAATCTGGAAACGCCGATTGATAAAGCGCTGAAAAAGCGCGTATGGCTTCCCTGCGGCGGCTATCTGATCTTCGATTTCGCGGAGGCGCTGACGGTGATCGACGTCAATTCCGGCAAGATGGTCACTGGAAAAAGCATGGAGGAAACGGCGCTCCGGGTGAATCTGGAAGCGGTGAAGGAGCTTGCCTGCCAGCTCAGGCTGCGGGATGTGGGCGGCATCGTCATCGTGGATTTGATCGACATGGAGATGGACAAAAACAGGCAGGCCGTTCTCGCCGCGCTGAAGGATGCAGTGAAAAGCGATCGCATGCCCGTCAAGATCGAAGGCATTACGCGGCTCGGTCTGTTGGAGATGACGCGCAAACGCAAGGGCGAGCAGCTTCGGCGCGCGCTTCGAACGACGTGCGGCGTCTGTTCCGGCTCGGGCGAGCTGCTTTGCGAGGAAGAAATCGCGCGGCGGGCACTGCGTCAGGCGCGCAGAATGGCGCTTGCCGGTCAGCGCGGGCCGTTCGTAATCTGTCTGGCCGAAAAAGCGGCAAAGGTTCTGGCGGCAATGCCCCAGCCGGAAAACTGCCCGCCTGTTTACGCGCTGGCCTCAGGCGGATACCGAGAGAAATTCAGCGTCATACAGCCGGGCGAGGGCGAAATTCCCGAGCAGGCGGCAGCGCTCCAAACGAATAAGTAACCCAGAAGTGAGAACACAGATAAAGGAATCAAGCATGAAAAGAACGCAGGCTATCGAGCTCCCGGAAGAGGAGATTGCAAAGCAAAAGGAATGGATGGCGGCATTCGCCGCGCTGGAAGATCGCCCGCACACCTATTGTGTGGTGACCTACGGCTGCCAGATGAACGCGCACGACAGCGAAAAGCTGGAAGGCATGCTGACCCAGATGGGGATGACGCCCGCCGCCAACCGAGAAGAGGCGGATTTTGTCATCTTCAACACCTGCTGCGTCCGCGACAATGCGCAGCGGCGCGCGCTGGGCAACGTGGTCTGGCTCAAGGAACTGAAAAAGACACGTCCGGAGCTGATGGTCGGCGTTTGCGGCTGCATGATGCAGCAGCCGGGGATGGGCGAGCAGATTCTCAAGCAATATCCGTTTGTGGATCTGGCCTTCGGCACGCATAATTTGTATCGTTTTGCGCAGTTGATGCTCAAGGCGGTACAGTCCCGCCGCCGCGTGGTCGAGGTGATTCAGGATGACGAGGGCAGTATTCCGGAAGATCTGCCGGTGCGCCGCAGCAGCCCGTATCACGCTTACATCACCATCATGTACGGCTGCAACAACTTCTGCTCGTATTGCATCGTTCCGTATGTGCGCGGCCGGGAACGCTCCCGCGCGTCGGCACGCATCATCGAGGAAGCGCGCGAATTGAAGGCGGACGGCGTGAAGGAAATCATGCTGCTTGGGCAGAACGTCAACTCCTACGGGCTTGACGTTGAAGGCGAATTGAGCTTTGCACAGCTTCTTTCTGAGCTGGACAAGGTGGGGATTGAGCGAATCCGCTTTATGACCTCCCATCCGAAGGATATTTCCGACGAGCTGATTGACGTGATGGCGTCGGGCAAGCACATCTGCCACGCGCTTCATTTGCCGGTTCAGCATGGCAACAATCGGATTCTACAATCCATGAATCGCCGCTACACGCGCGAAAAATATCTGGAGCGCGTCGAAGCCATTCGCTCGAAGGTGCCGGATATCAGCCTGACGACCGACCTGATCGTCGGCTATCCGGGCGAAACGGAAGAAGAATTTGAGGAAACCTGTTCGCTGGTTGAGCAGGTCGGATATGACAGCGCTTTCACCTTTATCTATTCGCCCCGTGTGGGTACGCGCGCGGCGGATATGCCGGATCAGATTCCCGAGGAGGTTTCCTCTCGCCGGATTCAGAAGCTGATTGCGCTGCAAAAAGACGTCACCCACAAGCGCTACGCGAATTATATCGGTCAGGTGCACAGCGTGTTGGTGGAGGAATCGTCCCGCCGGGACGAAAACCAGATGGCGGGCAAGAACGAATACAACATCACCGTCAATTTCCCGGGCGACAAGAGCCTGATCGGGCAGATTGTCCGGGTGAAGATCACGTCCGCCGGCGAAAGCACATTGCGCGGCGAACGTGTGGAATAAGCCGAAAACGGCGAGAGGAGATTTTGATTATGAGCAAGGTTACGGATTGCGCCCGCGCGCTGGGTCAGGCGATTGTCGATTCTGAAGAATACAAGGCCATGCAGATCACCGAAAAGACCGCGATGAACGACCCGGCTGTGGCGGCCGCAATGAGCCGGTATCTGGAAGCGAAGGACGGCATGCATGCCGCGATGAGCGCGGGCAACGCGGACGAGATTGCGCGTTTCAGCCAGGAGATGGACGACGCGCAGCAGACGCTGAACGCGATGCCTGCGGTTGACGCGATGACGACGGCGCGCCAGAATTTTTCCGAATTGATGAATCAGGTCAACCACGTGCTTGAATTTATGATTACGGGTGAGGTTGAGCAGAGCGGCGGCTGCACGGGCAACTGCGCTTCCTGCGGCGGCTGCCACTAACGGGATAAAGGCGAAAGAAAAGGCTTGACGGAGGCACATAAATGGCAAACATGACCCCGATGATGCGTCAGTATCTGGAAATGAAGGATAAATATCCGGGCATGATTCTCTTTTTCCGGCTGGGCGACTTTTACGAGATGTTCTTCGATGACGCCAAGCTGGTTTCAAGAGAGCTTGAGCTGACGCTCACCGGGAAAAGCTGCGGCATGGAGGAACGCGCGCCCATGTGCGGTGTGCCCTTTCACAGCGCGGAAACATACATCAACCGGTTGATCGAGAAGGGCTATAAGGTGGCCATCTGCGAGCAGATGGAAGACCCGGCGACAGCGAAAGGCCTTGTAAAGCGCGACGTCATCCGTGTGGTTACGCCGGGCACCGTGATCGAGCAATCCATGCTTGACGAGCGGCGAAACAGCTATCTGCTGTCCGTCTGCATGGACGGCGATCGGGCAGGCTTGGCCTTCGTGGATGTTTCGACGGGCGAATTTCAGCTATATGAAATCGAAAGGGCTTCCGTTCGGCTTCAAGACGAAGTTGTGCGCATGATGCCCAAGGAGATTATCGCCAACACAGCGCTGCCCGAGAACGCGACGACGCTGCATGTCGATGTGCAGGACGGCGCGCGCTTCCAGCTCGCCCGCGCGCGCGCGGCACTGCTGGAGCATTTTAAGGTGCAGAGTCTGGATACCTTCGGCGTCAGCGGGATGAAACTCGGCATTCGGGCGGCCGGCGCGCTGATGCGTTATCTCGAAGAGACACAGAAAAACGCGCTGGAGCACCTCACTGAGCTGAACGAATATCACGACAAGCGATACATGATGCTCGATCACACAGCGCGACGCAATCTGGAATTGACGGAAACCATGCGTTCCCGCCAGAAGCAGGGCTCACTTCTGGGCATTCTGGATTACACCTGCACGGCGATGGGCGCGCGAACGCTTCGCGGCTTCATCGAGCAGCCGCTGGCCATCAAGAGCGAAATTGACGAGCGTTTGGAGGCGGTGCAGGCGCTGCGCGACGCGGATATGACGGTAGATATGATCCGCGAGGAGTTGACGCAGGTTTACGACGTGGAACGCCTGCTCAGCAGAATCGCATACAAAACCATCAACGCGAAGGACTGTCTTGCCCTGCGCGATTCGCTTGCTCACGTTCCGGCGATTCACGACGCGCTGGCCTCCATCGCGCCGAACGGCATGCTCCGCAGTCTGCTCGACCATCTGACGCCGCTTGACGACGTGGTGGACAAGCTGACGCAGGCCATCGACGTGGACGCGCCCGCGCTGATGAGCGAGGGGCATTACATCAAAAGCGGCTATAACGAGGAACTGGACAAGCTGCGGGAGGCCTCCCGAAACGGCCATCAGTGGATCGCCGATTTGGAAGCGAAGGAACGCGAGCTGACGGGCATCAAGAACCTGAAAATTCAATATAACCGCGTTTTTGGCTACTATATCGAGGTGACGAAATCCAACTACGAGCAGGTGCCGTATCGCTACACGCGAAAACAGACACTGGCCAACTGCGAGCGCTACATGACGCCGGAGCTGCATGAAATTCAGGAGACCGTGCTCGGCGCGCAGGAAAAAGCAATCCGTTTGGAGCAGGGGCTGTTTATCGAAATCCGCGACTTCCTGTCCGCTCAAATTCCCCGGATTCAGCATACGGCGGTCGGCCTGAAAACGCTGGATGCGCTGGTCTCTCTGGCGGTTGCGGCGGTCAAAAACCGCTATGTCCGCCCGGAAATTGCCGATGACGGCGTGATTGATATCGTCGATGGACGTCATCCTGTCGTCGAGGCCGGTATGCACGGTGACGATCAGTTTGTGCCAAACAGCACGCTGCTCGATGACGAGGATAACCGCATGCTTATCATCACCGGCCCGAACATGGCGGGTAAGAGCACCTATATGCGGCAGGTGGCGCTCATCACGCTGATGGCGCACATGGGCAGCTTTGTTCCGGCGGAAAGCGCAAAAATCAGCACTGTCGACCGCATTTTCACGCGCGTCGGCGCGTCGGACGATTTGGCGAGCGGCCAATCCACATTCATGGTGGAAATGAACGAAATGGCGCACATTCTGCGAAGCGCTACCTCAAAGTCGTTGATTGTGCTTGATGAAATCGGCCGAGGCACCAGCACGTTTGACGGTCTGAGCATCGCGTGGGCCGTTGTGGAATATCTGGTGGATAAAAAGAAGATCGGCGCCAAGACACTGTTTGCGACGCATTACCACGAGCTCAGCGAGCTGGAAGGGCGGCTTGGCGGTGTGGTCAACTATCGCATCAGCGTAAAGGAGCACGGCGAGGACATCATCTTCCTGCGCAAAATCGAGCGCGGCGGCGCGGATAAGAGCTTTGGCATTCATGTTGCGCATCTGGCTGGAATGCCGAGGCCCGTCATCATGCGCGCGCATGAAATTCTGGCAAGGTTGGAAACGAACGACGTCAGCCAGAGCACCATCGGCCAGAATATTCTGGGTGAAGAAGAAAAAAAGCCGAAGCAGGTCAACCTTTTCGAAGCGCCTGCCATGGATCTGGTTGAAGAAATCCGAGCGCTTGACGTGATGAGCATGACGCCGATTGAAGCGCTCAATACGCTGTTTACGCTCAAAGAAAAGGCTCGCAAAGCGTAACTCTATTCAAATCAACGCTATAAAAAAGAAAGGAAGGCTGCCGTGGAAGACAGACCGATACTCAAGCTCAATCAGGAGCTGATTGGCAAGATTGCCGCAGGCGAAGTCGTTGAAAGCCCCGCCTCGGCGATCAAGGAGCTGGTGGAAAACAGCTTAGACGCAGGCGCAACATGCGTCACCGTGGAAATCCGCGACGGCGGCATTGCCTATCTGCGCGTCACGGATAACGGACGCGGAATCCGCGCCCGTGACGTCCGTATGGCCTTTGAACGCCACGCGACAAGCAAAATCACAAAATCGGACGATCTGTTCGCCCTGCACACGCTGGGCTTCCGCGGCGAGGCGCTGGCCTCCATCGCGGCGGTATCCAAATTAACGATAACGACACGCAGCATCCACGAGGAAACGGGAACACGCGCGATCAACGAAGGCGGAGAGATCAAGAGCATCACGGAAGCGGCCAGTCCGCAGGGGACGACCATTGTGGCGCGCGAGCTGTTTTACAACACGCCGGTGCGCCTCAAGTTTCTGAAAAAACCGGCGACTGAAGCCGCGAAGGTCGCTGAGATGATCGCGCGGCTGATTCTCGCGCACCCGGATGTGTCCTTCCGTTTGATTCACAACGGCAAACAAATTTACGCCAGCTCCGGCAACGGAGATCTTCGCAGCGCGGTATTCAGCCTGTACGGCCGGGAAATCGCCGGCGCGATGATCGCGGTAAAATCAGAAGGCGCGGTCGCGGTCAGCGGTCTTGTCGGCGTAGGGCTTCAGGCCAGATCGAACCGCGCGCGCCAGACGTTTATCGTCAACGGGCGCACCATCCGCAGTCAGGTCTTGACGCAGGCGCTGGAGGACGGCTGCCGCGAGCGCGTGACCATCGGACATTATCCCATCTGCGTATTGAACATCGAGATGCCGACGAACATGGTGGACGTCAACGTGCACCCCAACAAGCTGGAAGTGCGTTTCAGCGACGAGCGTTTGCTTTACGAAAATGTTTGCGGCGCTGTAACTGACAGCTTTTCGGTTTCGCCGCTGAAAAGCGCGCCGCATATGACGCTGACCCGCGAAGTGCCGCAGACGACGCTCCGCCCCAGCGTTGTGCAGGTGATTGATACGCAGACCGAGGAAGGCATCGAGCAAGCGCGCGAGCAGCTCAAGGCAGAAGCGCCGCAGCCGACGGTGCGCGCCATCAACATCAAAATCGCCCCGCCGCAGCAAACGACCGTAAGCCCATCGACGGAGGAGACGGAGAGCACGCCCACCCCTCGGCAGCAGGCTGAATTCACGTCGTTTGTGACGCAGTATTTCGGCGGCGCGGCGCTTCGCGAAAACGCCGTGCCCGGCAGAAAAGAACCGCTCGCCTTTGCCAAGCTGAACGATGCGCCGCCGGAGCGCAAAGCACCGGAAAGCACCCGCGAAAACGAGCCGACAGCGCAAAATGCGTCTGCGCCCGCTCCCCGGCAGGAAGCGGTTCAGCAGGAGCTTCTGCCCAAAGCGGAAAGCAATTCCCTAGGCGACGAGCTGAGCGGCTATTCGATGGTGGGTGTGGCGTTTGACACTTATATCATTCTTCAAAATCAGAAACAACTGATCTTGATCGATCAGCATGCCGCGCATGAACGGATTCTTTACGAAAAAATGATGCGGGAAATCGACGCGGGAACGGGTTCTCAGGTGCTGATGGTCGCGCAAGTGGTGCACGTAACGCCGCAGGACGCAGTAAAAATTGAGGCGTATCGAGAAGATATCCGTGCCGCCGGGTTTGACATTGAACCGTTCGGCGACGACGCATATCAGATTCGCGCCGTGCCGAATGTGCTCGGTATCCCTCAAACAAAAAGCGCTTTTCTGGATATGGTAGATCGCCTCGGAGAATTGCGCGTGCTTTCAACGGCGCAGAAGCGGAGAGACGCGATTCTGCAAATGGCCTGCAAAAAAGCGGTGAAGGGCGGCGATAAGCTGACGATGGAGGAAATCAAGCCTCTGTTGGCGGATATGCTTCGCACAAACGCGCCGCCGACCTGTCCGCACGGCCGCCCGCTGGTTGTTGTGCTTGAACGCACGGAAATTGAAAAGCGGTTTCGGCGAATCAACGACTAATCGTTCCATCGGGAGAAAAAAATGAAACCGATTTTATTGGCGCTTGTCGGACCGACGGGCGTTGGCAAGACGCAGGTATCGCTGGATGTGGCAAGCGCGTTAAACGCGGAAATCCTATCCATGGATTCCATGCAGATTTATCGCGGCATGGATATCGGAACGGCGAAATCATCCTTTGAAGAAAGACGAGGGATCGCCCACCACATGATTGACGTTGCCGATCCGAGTGAACGATTCACGGTAGCGGATTATCGCGATCAGGCGATACCGATCATCGACGATATTCTATCCCGCGGAAAGCAGCCGATGTTGGTAGGTGGAACGGGGCTGTATCTGGACGCAATTCGCTACGACATGAACCTCGGAAGAAAAGGCGCAGACGAGGCAATCCGTCTGCGGCTGAGAAAAATCGCGGAGGAACCTGACGGGCAGCTTCGGCTGCACGAAATGCTGAGGGCGGTGGATCCGCAGACAGCGGAAAAGCTGCATCCAAACGACGTGCGACGGGTCATGCGCGCGCTTGAAATCTACGAAACCTCCGGCAAAACCAAGAGTGAGCAGGCGGACAGCGCGCGCGCGGAAGGCAAATACCATGTATTGGTTTACGGGCTGTCGCAGCCGCGCGAAATCATGTATGCGCGAATCAACGCGCGCGTGGATGAAATGATGGAAGCCGGGCTTGTAAACGAGGTCAAAGCGCTGTTGACGCAGGGCGTTAAACCGAACTGCGAGGGCGGCGCGATGCAGGCAATTGGTTATAAGGAAATCGTCAGCGCGCTGCAAGGCGATATTTCCATGGAGCGTGCAGTGGAATTGATTAAGCAAAATTCCAGACGCTACGCCAAACGCCAATGGACGTGGTTCAGGCATGATGCGCAGACAAAATGGTTTGATTACACGGATTTCTCCACACGGGAATCACTTGAAGATACGCTGCTGCAATGCATCCAAGCGGATTGCGCCGCTTATGCACAGCAGGCATGAAGAACAGACCGGGGGACTAAAAAACCTCGGTCTGTTTCTTTAGACGAAGCGAACATGCGGATGGAATCCGCCATAGGCTAATACCGACTCAAACAAGACGAGAGGTGGATGCCATGGACAGAAGCTGCTGTGACGAAGGACGCGGCAAACCAAGCCGAATATGCGGAAGCAGCGAATACATCGTTGAAAAAGTCATCGACCGGTTTCGGCAATCATGCTGTTACAGCGGTCATCTGACCCTTGAACAGGGGCAGAACAATTGCCCGCCCCTGTGTTTAAGGCACGTCGAGGTCACCGACATCAAACCCGTCTGCACATCATGCTGCCATCCATGCGGCATGCAACGGCTTTGCCTGACGCTGACGCTGTTCGGCACAGATGGGCGAGGCTGCCGATATCAAGCCCAAACACAGATTGAGGTTGAAGTCCGAAATGCGCAGAACAGACCGAACGTCGGTCTGGAAAATCTAAGAAGAGGTGCGCGCGTCTGCGTAAAATATGCGCATTACTGTCCTTCGGTCGGTTTTGACGTCGAGCTGCTGATTGAGATTGAAACGCTGATCACCTGTCTTTGCGTGATGGGGCAAAAGGGAGCGTGCACGCAGAATTGCCCGCAGCTTCCGCTTTATCCGCCGCCTCCGCAGCATAAAGGTGAATGTTCGTGCGAATGGCCGGGATAAAAAACGAAAAAAGGGTTGAACGAACGCGCAAAGTGATGTAGAATGATAAAATCAATTTTGATATCAAGATGAAGGGGTAAAGATACGTATGCAGATGCTGAAGGATGCGATTCTGGAAAGAGGCAAGGCGCTCAATCAGGATATTCTGTTGGTGGATTCTTTTCTAAATCATCAGGTCGACGTTGCGCTGATGAAGGCCGTCGGCGAAACGTTTGCCGAGCATTTCGCCAACCGGGGCATTACGCGAGTGGTGACGATCGAAAGTTCCGGCATCGCGCCCGCGTCCTTTACTGCGCTGGCGTTAGGGCTTCCGCTTGTAATCATGAAAAAGCAGACTTCCCGCATTTTGAACGGCGATCTGCTTCAGACGACGGTCCGCTCCTTTACAAAAGGCACGGAGTATCAACTGTCCGTAAAGCATGAGTTTTTAAATGCGGACGACAACATTCTGCTGATTGATGATTTTCTGGCCAGCGGCGAAGCGGCGTTCGGCGTCATCACGCTGGCTAAGCAGGTCGGCGCAAAAATCAGCGGCGTTGGCATCGTGATTGAAAAAGCCTTCCAGAGCGGCCACAAGCGTCTGGAGGACGCGGGCATCGACGTGTATTCTCTGGCGCGCATCGCCTCCATGTCTGCCGATCGCATCGAATTTGTAGATTGAGTTTCCCAACTCCTTCCGCGGCGGATTTCGGTCTGCCGCGTTTTGTTTTACCAAAAAATCGAAGGGTTTACCGTTTATTTTTCTGCGCAATTTGCTAAAACGGCGAATTTCTGGTGCAAGCGGCACCAGAATATGATATAATGAAATGAAAATGCATACGGTTTGCAGCCCGCGCCTGTCGCGCGGTTCGTACTTTTCAGCATCGAGAGAATATCGAGGAGGTTTTATATATGATTCAACCTGTGCTTCCGCTGATTCTGGCATCCGGCTCACCCAGACGCCGCGAATTGCTGGATTTGATGGGGCTGACATATACCGTGGAAACGCCGGACGTGGATGAGAGCTTCTCGGGTCGTCCGTCGGAAACCGTTATGGAGATTTCACGCCGCAAGGCTGCCGCAGTCGCGGCTCGTCACAGCGATTCAATCATCATCGCGGCAGATACGCTCGTTTTTGCGGACGGCGCGCTCGGCAAGCCGCATACGCCGGAAAGAGCGAAGGAGATGCTGCGCAGCCTTGCCGGAAACTGGCATCACGTCTATACCGGCATCACGGTCATTAACACGCGCAGCGGCCGTATTCTCCGCAATGTGGATAAAACGCGCGTCCATCTTGTTCCCATGACGGAGCAGGAGATTGACGCCTATGTGGCGACCGGCGAGCCGCTGGACAAAGCCGGCGCATACGGAATCCAAGGCATGGGCGGCATGTTTGTGGATCGAATTGACGGATCCTATTCCAATGTTGTTGGGCTTCCGATGTCGATGCTGCGCATCATGCTGGCGCAGGTCGGCGGCGTGGATGAACGAGGAGTTATTTAATGGCAGGTTTTCAATTTGTTTCGCCGGATATCGCGGTGGATATCGGCACGGATAATACCCGCGTTTACGTCAAGGACAAGGGCATCGTCGTCAACGAGCCTTCCGTGGTCATCACGCGGGGAGAGGGGCCGCGCAATATCGTTGCCGTAGGCGACAGCGCGGAGGAGATGATCGGCCGCGCGGGCGGAAATATCCGCATTATTCACCCCTTGAGGGACGGCGTGATCGTCGATTACGAGATGGCGCAGATCATGATCCACTACTTTGTCAGCAAGGCGATTGGAACGCGGCGCTTTGTGCGTCCGCGCGTGGTGGTGACTATGCCGGGCGACGTCAGCAAGGTCGAGCGGCGCGCGGTGATCAACACGATGGAAAAAATCGGCGCGCGGCAGATTTTCGTAGTTGAGCAGGCGTTTGCCGCCGCGCTGGGAACCGGTCTGCCCGTGTATGAGCCGCAAGGCAGCTTTGTTGTGGATATCGGCGGTGGCACGACCGAGGTTGCGCTGGTTTCGATGGGCGGCGTTGTGCTGTCCCACTCGGTTCGCGTCGCAGGCAACAAGATTGACGAAGCCATCGCGGGCTTTTTGAAAAAACAGCATGCGATTCTGGTGACGGATCGCGTAGCGGAGCAGATCAAGTTCGACTTAGCTGACGTTCGCAGCGAAAAGAAGATGGAGCATATCGCTGTCGTTCGCGGCCGCGACATCGCAACCGGCATGCCGCTGACGGTGGATGTGAATATGGCGAACGTCAGCGAGGCCATCCGGGAACCGCTTCAGGAAATCCTTGGCGCCATCAAATGGGTGCTGGGGCGCGTTCCGCCGGAGCTTTGCTCGGATATCCTGCAAAATGGCATCTATCTGACGGGCGGTTCGGCGGCGCTGCCGAATTTGGATACCATGATCGCGACGGAATTTGGCGTACCGGTATCTGTCGCCAGAGACGCGGGCGAATGCACGACGCTCGGCGCAGGCTATATGGCGGATCACTTTGACATGCTGGGCGGCGTGAGCGGCAAAAACGATTAAGGCTCACCTGCAGGGGAAGGCAAGCGATGAAGAAAAAACATCCTTTTTTATACAACGTCATCCGCAGATCCATCGTGGTGATTCTGCTGGCGATGATGGTGCTGACGGCCTACAATCAATCCACCGGGTCTCTCGTTTCACCGGAGGGCTTTCTGGCGAAAATCATCACGCCGGTGCAGGGCTTCGTGTCTCAGGCTAGTCAGAATATCTCCAGTTATCTGTATCGTGTGAAGCTGAGAAGCAATATCGAGTACGAATACAATCAGCTCAAGGCGCAAAACGACGAGCTTACGCTGCGCAGCATCCTATACGAGGAGCTTGAGCAGGAAAACGCGCAGTTTCGCGCCCTGCTTGGCGAATATGAGACACGTTCGACGATGAACCCGATGCTCGCGCGCGTCATCGCCAGTGAAACGGGCAACTATTTCTCTACGTTTACCATCAACAAAGGCAAAAAAGACGGCGTAGATACGCAGATGGCCGTCATCACATCCGAAGGTCTGGTGGGCTACACATACGAGGTCTTTGATACCACGTCGAAGGTCATCACGATTATCGACGATCAGGCCAGCCTTGCCGCGCTGATTGAAAGCAGCCGCGACCAAGGCGCTGTCAAGGGCACGCTGGGCAGCACGGGCGAGCCGCTCTGCCGCATGTACTATCTCTCCGCAGACAGCGTACCCCGGCCGGGCGACCGGGTGATTACTTCCGGCGTAGGCGTATCCTTCCCGAAGGGTCTGTTGATCGGATACGTCCGCGAGAGTACCCGTGCCATCGAAGATAACAAGCATTACATTGTCGTGGAGCCTGCCGCGGACTTTGAGCATATCGAAAATGTGCTTGTCCTGCGGTACTATGCCGACGTTGAGGAAATGCCGGACAACTACGACAACACGGAGGTCATCATCGCGCCTGTCGCGACGGCCAGACCGCAGGCTGTGATCGAAGAGGAGCGCCTGACGAATTCCACGCCTGTTCCGCTGCCGGATGCACCGGGGCGCGTAACGCCGACCCCGACGCCCGAAACGCTGGACATTATGGTTGACGAGGAGGCCATGGGCGATCTGGCGGAGCGCATCGCAACGCCGACGCCTGCGCCGGCAATGACGCCCGAGCCGATTTACGATGATCCCGAGGTTGACGCGCCTTTCCCGGATGATCTGTGAGCCGACGGCATGAGGTGAGAAGATGTCAAGAGCAATACGGATTGTCATAACGGTGATTCTGGCGTGCATATGTCAGACGGATTTGGTCAAGTACATCCGAATCGCGACGATTGCGCCGGACATGCTGACGGTCTTTCTCGTGCTGCTGACAGGCTATACCGGCGCATATGGGGGGTTTTGCGCCGGCAGCCTGCTCGCCATGCTGTACGACGCGAGCGTGGGCTACGTTCTGGCAATCAATCTGGTTTGCTACACGTTCATCGGGTGGGCGTCGCCGATGCTGCGCCGCGCAATGAACGTGAAGCTCAGAAAAGTAAAACACAAAAGCTATCTGGAATTGATGCTCATCTGCTTTTTCCTGACGCTGATGCGGGAGATCGTCTATATCGGCTATCTGTTCCTCATCGGCGCAGAGCAGAGCATGGTGACGATTCTGCGCGCGCTGCTCTGCGCGGCATACAGCTCGGCCATGATTCTGCCCAGCTCGTTCGTCGTGCATAAAATTATGAGCGTCCATCCGTTTAAGAGGAAGCATGGCGATGATTTGACGGGAGATTCAGACGTCATGGGAAACAATCGTTAAACACTTTCGGAGGTTTTGTGTTCTGTGAATAAAAAGTATCTGGGGCGATATCGGACGATTGCGTGCGTGGTGGCGCTGCTCTTCGGCGTTTTGATCACGCGGCTGTTTAATCTGCAGATTGCCGGCTATGACGATAACCTTTCCAGCGCGGAAAGCAAGAAGACCAAGACCATCACCAGTCAGGGTTCGCGCGGCACCATCATGGACGTCAACTCGCTGACGCTTGCCTATGATAAGCAGATTTACAACGTGCAGTTCTACCGCGATCCCAATTACACGCCGACCGACATTGACGAGACGACGGGCAAGACGATCAGCCAATACAAGGTTTATACGAACGCGATCATCAACGTCATCGATATCATCGAGAAAAACGGCGGCACGCTGAATACCTCGTTCTCCCTCGTGCAGGATGAAATGACGGGGCTCTGGGTCTTCACGTGGAACAACAACAAGTATACGCAGGCGCAGCAGGACGCGCGCGAGAAGATGTGGCGCAGCAACTTTTACGTCAGCAGCACCACGGCTTACCCGCAGCAGCAGCTTTTTGAAAAGCTGTGCAGCAAGTATAAGATTCCCGAAGCGCTGAGCACGGAAAAGAAGATTCAGGTGCTCAGCGTCTGGGAAACGATGCAGAATAACGCCTTCCTGTCTCAGCCGATCACAATCGCCTCCAACGTCAGTTGGGAGACCGTCATCGAAATCGAGGCAAAGGCGCTGACGATGGAAGGCATCAGCGTTTCCGTGAGCACGCAGCGCGTGTATCCGAACGGCACGCTGGCCTGCCATGTGGTCGGCTATATCGGCAAGATTCAGAATTACGACACATATTACACGTCCTACAAGGACAAGGGCTACGCGCTGTCGGATTTGATCGGCCTCGATGGTGTGGAAAAGACCATGGAGGATTGGCTTTCCGCCTGCACAACGCAGCGCGTAGGCAAGCGCGTGGTGGAAATTGACCGGTATGGCGCAGTCAGCAGGACGCTCTCCTCGACAGAGGCGACGGATGGCAACAACATCAAGCTGACCATCGACTCGAACCTCCAGCGCGTCGCAGAAAATGCGCTGGAAGAAAACATCAACTACATCCGCGATCAGCAGGAGACTTTGCTCAACAGCGATTCCTGGCTGGATAAGAACAAGGCCGACCTTCAGGGCACGACGCGCGATTTTGAAACCAACCCGATTGAGTTGGCGGAAAAGGGCGCGGTCGTCGTCATCGACATGGAAGGCCGTGTTCTGGCGCTGGCAAGCTATCCGCCCTATGATCCCAATGCGTTTATCGTCGGCGGCGATGCAGCGGCCAATATCCTGCTGGATTCCCGAAACCCGCTGGTCAATTACGCCATCGGCTCCCGCGATACGCCCGGCTCCATTTTTAAGATGGTGACGGCAACGGCGGGTCTGCTGAACGGTCAGCTTACGCTGACGGAGCAGATCAGCGACGACGGCCTGTTTGACAAATACGATCAAACCAACCCGCCGCGCTGCTGGCTGAACCAGAACAGGCTGAGCCTGCACGCCAATCAGACCGTCGTAGAAGGCATCACCCATTCCTGCAACTACTTCTTCTACACGGTCGGTTCGCGCCTGTATGAGCATACGGACGATCAGCTCTACAAGACAGCGGCGCTCTATGGGCTTACGACCAAGACGGGAATCGATCTGCCCGGCGAGCTGCAAGGCTATGTCGCCAGCCAGACGACGCTGTATGACAAAAACAAAGCCATCAGCGCCGCGGAGCAATCGACATGGAGACCTTCGATCGTCTTCAACAACATCAAAAAGCACCTCGTTGACGTCGGTGAAAAGTATAACATGACCTTCGACGAAGAAAAACTGAACAAATGCGTGAAGCGGCTGATGGATATGGCCGTTGATTACAACCAGAAAGACTGGCTGCCGGAAATCCGAACCATCCTGATGGAAGAATTGGATATGCCGCGCGAGCTCGTCTATTTGCAGATTGTAGCCGGCGATACCTTCATCATGCTGAACGAAATTAAGTGGGGCGGTTCGGAGGCGATCATGGCCGCGGTCGGTCAGTCGATCACCACGGTTACGCCGGTCGAGATGGCGCGCTATGTGGCGGCCGTTGCGAACGGCGGCAAGGTATATGACCTGCGGCTGATCGACTCCATCATCTCCCCGGACGGCGAAGTATTGAGCGAAAGCACCCCGATTCTGGCTTCCGAAATCGAGGGCGAAGGGGTGCAGGAATATCTGGCGGCGCTGCGAAAGGGCATGAGCGGCGTTACTGGCGACGACGGTACTGCTGCGAAATTCTATAAGGGCGAATATGCGGACGTCGGCGCAAAGATGGGTGCAAAAACGGGAACGGCAGAAAAGACGACCATCGACCTTGAAAACAACGCATGGATGGTTGCGTTTGCGCCTTTTGACGATCCGCAAATCGCTGTCTGCGTCTATATTCCGCACGGCTACAGCGGCTCCTACTGCTCCATCACGATTCGTGAAGTGCTGAATTATTATTTGGAACACATGGGACTGGATGGAGAAGATACCATGCCGCCCTCCAATTCGCTCGCGTATTGATATCGGAGAACAACGATGGCAAAAATATATGCTGTGTGCTCAGGCTGCGGCGGCGTCGGAAAGACGATGATCGCACTTTCGCTGGCGGTCAGCGCCGCGAAACGGGGTAAGCGGACGATTCTGCTCGACGCTTCGGGCGTCAGCCGCGCGTGCGATTTGGCGCTCGGGCTGGAGAACGTAGTCGTTCTGGACATGGCGGACGTCGCGAATCGGCAGGCTGGTCTGGAAGCCGCGTTGTACAAAGCGCCGAAATACGAAAACCTGCGCTTTGCCTGCGCGTCGCTTTACGACGATGTGCCGGTCACGGAGCTGACGAGCACGATGCTTGCGCTCCATTCGCTCTGCGACGTGCTGGTGATCGACTGCCAAACGGGTCATTTTGCAATGGGCCGCGAACTGCTGGGGCGCGACGATGTTCGCGTGATCGTGACCCGTCCGGACGATGCCTCCATCCGCGCCAGCGAGCGCATGATGACCAAAGCCGGGATCGGCATGGAGGAAAGGCGGCTCGTTGTCAATCGTGCAACGGCGCAGCGTGTTCGAAAAAAGGCGCAGTATGACGCAAAAACAGTGGAAATGACGCTGGATTGTCCGTTGGCAGGGTGTATTCCCGAGGACGATTCCGTTGCGGCTTGCTCGCAAAAGGGACGAATCGCGCTGGAATGTGACGGCCCTGCGCGCAGGGCGCTTGCGCAGCTAACGGATGCGTTGCTGGACGAGGCCAAATAACAAGGAGATCGAATCATGTTCTTTTCGGAAAACAACAGGCTGTCCAAGCCGCATTTTGACTGGCCGCTGCTGGTAACAAGCTATCTGCTTGCGCTGTACGGGGTGTTGGCGATCACCATTGCAAACTTCAACCCGTCCCTCGGCTCAGACCGCTCTTTGCAGGATCTGATTATGGACGCAAACAACGGCCGTCTTCAGTTGATGTGGGTTGTGGTGAGCATGGTGGTTGTGGCGATCATCATGTCGATCAACTATAACATCATCGGGCGGCTGTGGCCGGTGATCTATTTTGTAGATGTGCTTCTGCTCGGTCTGGTGCTGACAACATCCAAGATCAACGGCGTCCGCGGCTGGTTCCAGTTTCTGGATCGCACCTTCCAGCCCTCCGAGCTGGCCAAATTGGCGCTGATTATCACCCTTTCAAAGGCGCTGACGCGCTATCCGGACAGACCCATCCCGAATTTCCGATACTTTGTTTATATCTGTATGCATTTTGGCATTCCGGCGCTCCTGATCGCCGCGCAGCCGGACATTGGTACGCTGATGGTTTTCTGTATCATCTTCATCGCGCTTCTGTTTGTCTCGGGCTTTGAGCTGAAATGGATGTTTCTGCTGGGCGGCATTGTCGCGTCGGGAATTACGCCGATTATTTTCTATCTGGCTTCCACCAATAACTTCCGCTGGCTGCGGCTGGTTGCGTTTATAAACCCGGAATCCGACCCGACCGGCAGCAGTTATCAGATTGTAAATTCCAAGATCACCATCGGTTCCGGCGGATTATACGGCAAGGGCGCATGGGCGGAAGGCACGCTGACCCACCTCAACTATGTGCCCGAAAATCACACCGACTTTATTTTCTCGGTTGTCGGCGAAACGCTGGGGTTTTTCGGCTCGCTGGTGCTTCTGGCGCTCTATGCGTTCGTCATCTACCGCATGCTGGTTCTGGCATTTCACACCAACGATAAATTCGGTCAGCTCATCATCATCGGCGTGATGGCCATGCTGGTTTTCCACGTGTATGAAAACATCGGCATGTGCATCGGCGTCATGCCCATCACGGGAATCCCGCTTCCGTTCATCAGCTACGGTGGAACCAACCTGGTAGTGAATATGGCCGGCGTGGGCTTGGTGCTCAACGTAACCCAGCATAAGAGCTCGGTCGATTTGAAGACCAAGCGCTCGTAGTTCTGATAAAAAGTCCCTCCGCATAGGGTTGAGCAGAAATGTGAAGGAGGGCGAAGCGGCATGGACAACGGCAAGCGTAAAGTGGTCATGGCGCAGATGAAGCCGCGTGAGCGGCATGAATGGACAGCGAAAACGCCTCATCGCAGGCGGTTCAAATGGGATAAGCGGCTGCTGAGAAGGTCTGTGCCTTTGGCAGCCGTTTTTCTCTGCATAGGGGCGGCCGCCGTTACAACAGCGCTTTTCGGCGGCGACGTTCAGGCCGTTATGAGCCATGTGACGGCGGGTTTTGAATATGATGAAACACTGGGGCGGCTGCAATTTGTCAGCAATATATTGCCGGAAAGCGCCATGGTTTTTCTCGAAGGCGGCGACGATGCACAAACATGCGCGTCGATTCTGCCGACGGAAACAAAACTGCTTCATGCATGGAGCGCGGATGAACCGTGGATGGAATACGAGGGGAACGGCGAAATGAGCTGCTGCATGGCCGGTGAGGTGATGAATACCGTCCGAAACCGGCAAAACGAGTATACGGTGCGTATTCTGCACCCAAACGGCTTTGAATCGGTTTACAGCGGCCTGAGCGACGTTTGCGTTCAGGAAGGGGAAAGCGTCGCCTCCGGCGCGGCCATCGGCACCATGTCGGGCATGGCCGCCTTTGAACTACGGAAAGACGGGCTATCCGTAATGCCCGTGTTCGCCCCGTGAAGCTCAAAATACAGCCGCTCTGCGTGTTCTATTTCCTGAGCATTGCGGTTTTCAGCTCGATCTGGACATGTGTGGGCGCGTTTCTCGCGCTGCTGATTCACGAGCTGGCGCATCTGCTGGCGGGATACTGGCTGGGCGAAAAAGCGGAATCCGTTGAATTTACGCCGTTCGGCGGGGTGATTCGTTATCCCTTCGGCGTAAGCGCCATGAAGGGGCTTCGGGGACTGGCCGTTGCCGGGGCGGGGCCGCTTGCGAATTACGCGATGCTTTGGCTGCTGTCCATGCCCTGGGCCAAGCGCCTGCCGCAGCCCTTTTTGCAGCAGACGCTTTTCATGCATGCGGGCATGCTGTTTCTCAACCTTCTGCCCGTTCTGCCGCTGGACGGCGGCCGGATGATCTTTTGTGTGGGGTATTACGTGTTCCCGATTGCCGCGCTGACGAAGGCGCTGTCTCTGGGCGGCATGGTCGTCGGCGCGACGCTGATTGTGTTCGGCCTTTACGGCGCGATTCTGTGGGAAAAGCTGAATCTTTCGCTGCTGCTCGTCGGGGGATATCTCATCGTCTACGCGCATCAAAATCGCTCGGCCTTGCAGCTTGAAAATCTGTATGCGCTTTTGCAGGAGCGCCAGCCGGATAAAAAAGCGCCGGTTTCGCTCAAGCTGTATGCGGCTGCGCCGGAGGCTGCGCTGCTGTCGTTCGTCGACGCCATCGCGGACAACCGCGCGGCGCTTTTTCGAATCGGCGAAGAATGGGTGGATGAAGAACAAGTGATTCGCACCCTGATGCAAAATCCCCGCGCAATCGCCGCGGAAACGCTCGAAAAAGCGGATAACTTTCACGAAAATGATGGGAAGTGCTTGCAACATCAACCGCTGTGAGATACAATAATACGAGAGAATGGATAAGAAGTGAGAGGATAGAATCTTGAACGAGACACAGACAGCAGCAGTCCATCCGCTTGAAGAGATGGGGATCAGCCGGGAGGTTGTTCAGGCCTTTGATTGGATGGGTTTTCAAAACCTGACGGCCATCCAGCAGAAGTGTATTCCGCTTATGATGGACGGGCACGATATCATTGCGATTGCGCCGACGGGAACCGGTAAAACGCTGGGATTCGGCATCCCGATGCTGGAATACGTCAATCTGGACGACAGCAATATTCAGGAGGTTGTACTCGCGCCGACCCGCGAATTGGCGCAGCAGATCGCCGACGAGCTGACCCATCTGGCGCATTTTATCAAGGGGCTGAAAATTGCCGTCATCTATGGCGGTCAGCCGTTTGGCAAGCAGATGAGCGCGCTGAGCCGAAAGCCGCAGGTGCTTGTCGCCACGCCGGGGCGTTTGCTGGATCACATGCAGCGGGGCAATATCCGTCTGGGCACGGTACACACGATGGTGCTGGACGAGGCGGACGAGATGCTGAAAATGGGCTTTGTGCAAGATGTTGAAAAGATCATCGAGAGCGCAGATCCCAACCGTCAGCTTGTCATGTTCAGCGCGACGACCAATCAGGACGTGCTGACCGTTTCGTGGAAATATCAACACGATCCGATTGAAATTGTCGTGCAGGCCGAGGCGGAAAACAAGCCGAACATCACGCAATACATCATCGAATCCGATCAGAAACAAAAGTATGAGCATCTGCTGTATCTGCTCGATTCGGATCAATATAAGCGCGTGATGATTTTCTGCAACACCAAGGATATGACGGCCAGACTCTGTGACCGGCTGAAAAAAGCGGGCTATCAGGCGGAATGTCTCCATGGCGATGTGCGCCAGTCCTTCCGGGACAAGGTGATGTCCGGCTTCAGAAAAGGCGAATTTGAAATTCTGGTGGCGACGGACGTTGCAGCGCGCGGCATTGACGTGGACGATGTGGAGGCAGTGTTCAACTACGACCTGCCGGATAAGCAGGAGTTTTACGTCCACCGAATCGGCCGCACGGGGCGCGCCAAGCGCGCGGGCGTGAGCTTTTCGTTCGTCAGTTTCCGCGACAGCATCCGCATGGATGAAATTCTGAAATACATCGACAGCAAGCCGATTTCGCTTGTCTTTGATGACTTTGGAACGCTTTGCTATAAGGAAGACGGAACGCCTTTCCTTGAAAACGCATAAAACAGGTGTCAGCGGCAGAGAGAAAAGCCGCTGACGCCGCTTTTTTCGAGCAGAGTCAAATACTCTCTTTCGGTAATCGGCGAATGGAGCAGCAGCAGAAGTTGGCCGCCTTTCGCATCGACACGGCGCACCTGCGGCAGATTTTCCAGCAGGGCGCGCGCACGGTCTCGGGCGTCCGCCGAGCCGTAGAGCAGCAAGGATTGACAATAGGCCACGCTTTTACCTCCGTTGCATGACAAAATTTTAAGGAAAGCATTGCATAATATCTTTTTCTGTGATATTCTTATATACAGATACAGACTTCGGTTTGTATCGTATGACGAAAGCGAGGGTTTTAACCATGGATGATATGGAAAAGATGGAGAATGATAACATCATCGTTCTGACCGATGAAGACGGCACCGATGTGGAGTTTGAGTTCTGCGCGTCCATCGAGTACGAAGGCAACGAGTATGTCGTGCTGCTGCCGACCGATGATGACGACGGCGAGGTTGTCATCCTTCAGGTGATGGAGGATGCGGAATCGGACGACGAGGACGAGGTCACCTATGTCGGCGTGGACGACGAGGACGTGCTCCAGAAGGTGTTTGATATCTTCAAGGAGCAGGCCGGCGACGAGTTTGATTTCGACGAATAAACTGACTAAACGCATGAAGAGCGCATCCTAAGCGGGTGCGCTCTTAAAATTTCCGGATCAGGCTGACGACCTTTCCCAAGATCATAACATCCGGCACGATGATGGGCTCCATGGCGTCATTTTCGGGCTGAAGGCGAATGTGTCCGTTTTCCTTATAAAAGCGCTTCACAGTCGCTTCGTCGTCGATCATGGCAACGACAATTTCGCCGTTATTGGCATTCATCTGCCTGTGAACGACGATATAATCGTCGTTCATAATGCCTGCTTGAATCATGCTTTCCCCGCGAACGCGCAAAATGAACAGCTCGCCGCTTCCAACCATTTCCTCCGGCAGGGTCATGGTTTCCTCGATGTTTTCTTCCGCAAGGATGGGGGTTCCCGCCGCAACGCGGCCGACCACAGGGATTTCGCGAAGCGAAGCGTTTTCATCAAAGGGCGAAAACGCGGCGGATAAACCAATCGCGCGCGGCTTCATGGCATCGCGGCGAAGAAGCCCTTTCTTTTCCATCCGCGTCAGATGGCCGTGCACCGTCGAGGTGGATTTCAAGCCGACGGCCTCACCGATTTCCCGGACAGAGGGCGCGTATCCGCGCGTTCTGATTTCCTGTTCGATGTAGGCCAGAATTCGAGCCTGCATGTCTCCACGTGGCTTCCGATCGGTCATCGCTTCCACATTCCTTCCGTTGTCAATCTTTTGAACATTATACCATATCAAATCGAAAAAAAGCAAGAAACATCAAACATATGTTCGCGTTTCCGCCGAAAAATGCTTGATTGCGCTTCAAAACGGTGCTATAATGAGCCGACAGGAAGAGGGGATAGGGCAATGGAAACAAAGCGCTGTGTTTTATATGATCGGGTGTGCATCGAGTGCGGCGAATGCAACATGTGCGATCTCGATCCAACGAAGGTTTGCGACAACTGCGGAAAGTGCATCGGGCTGGATCATACCGATAAAAGCCCGGAGTATCGAGCCATTAAAGTGGATGGCATCATTGATGAAACGATGAATCCCAGCGATTATCTGTACGACGAAGAGACGCTCGAGGTGCCCGACGAGGACGACGATATCTTCGGGGACGATCTTTTTCCGTTTGTACGAGGCAATCAAAGATAAATATGAACCCCGAACAGTTTTGCGAAGTCTGCTTCGCGCTGTTCGGGGTTTTGTTTGAAACGAATTTGTCTAAAAAACGAAACGATTCTTATTCGGGCGATTCGGGATGGACGGGCTCTTCGCGTAAGACGGTTTTCTGCGCGGCAATACGGCGATGATCCTCAGCGATGGCCGCGTAGTGTTTGCGCGTCGTGTTGACGTCCGAATGTCCCAGTACGTCGGCAACGAGATAAATATCTCCGGTTTCACGGTAAAGATTGGTACCGAAGGTGCTGCGGAGCTTATGCGGACTGATTTTTTTCTTGAGCGGCGCAGCAATCGCCGCATATTTTTTGACCATGTTTTCAACGGCGCGCTGCGTGATCCGCCGCCGCTGAATCGACAAAAAGAAGGCGTTTTCATGGCCGGGAAGCGCCTCGATTTCCTTGCGCTCCGCCAAATAGTCCTTGAGCGCGTCCGCGACCTCGTCGGAAAGGTATAAAATAACTTCCTTGCCGCCTTTTCGGGTGACGACGAAGGCATTTTGCTCAAAGTCAAAATCGTCGATATTCAGCCCGACACATTCGCTGATTCGAATACCCGTGCCCAGGAACAGCGACAGCATGGCCACGTCGCGTTTCCGGGTCACATGGTGGTATTTCTGACAGGCTTTCGGCAGGGACTGTCCGCTTTCAGCGACATCCAGAATACGCGCGACTTCGTCCACGTCAAGGCGAATGATGGCATGCTCGTGAAGCTTGGGCAGCGGGATCAGCGAAGCCGTGTTGCTTTCAATCAAGCCTTCCGCAAACAGATATTTATAAAAGGCGCGGAGGGAAGCGTATTTGCGCTTGATGCCGTATTCATGGTTGGTCATTTCGCGGGAAGCGATTTCGCCGTCTTCAAGCGTTTCATTCTTGACGTAGAGCGTCAAATAGCGCGCGTAGCGCTCCAAATCCTGCTTGGTGACCTGCTGAATGTCCGCGGCGGTAAACGACACAACGGGCTTTCCGCCAAATTTGGGCAGCTCGTCAGACAGATATTGAAAAAAGAGCTTGAGATCGTAGGCATAGCTAAGCCGAGTCAAAACGCTGGTCTGTTGTTCGATGGCCATAAAGTAATCGGAGCAGAAATCCGGCAGCTCGCGTTGAAACTCGCGCAAACGTCGCGTCCGGGTCAACTGAGCCTGCGTGTGGTAATCGTTGGGCATAAAATCGCTTCACCTCGCCATAAACTTCGTAAAACCGGCGTTTCGCGAAGTCTTGTAATTCCTTCCCTCCGCATCGAAAAAAGGCGTTCTTTCGAAAGTCGGCACCGGTTTCAGCCGTTTCGATGGCTGCGAATCTGCCCGGTCGCCAATTCATCGCAGCGGTTGTTCCACGGATTATCCGCATGTCCCTTTACCTTGATGATCGTAACCTGATGCGGCTGCATGACCGTCAGCAGCCATTTCCAAAGATCCTGATTTTCAACGGGCTTCTTGGCCGCTGTTTTCCAGCCGTTTCGCTGCCAGCCGTCGATCCAGTTCTGCTTAAACGCATTGACCAGATAGGCCGAATCCGAATACAGCGTCACGGCGCACGGCTGTTTGAGCGCCGTGAACCCCTGCACGGCGGCGAACAGCTCCATCCGGTTGTTCGTGGTATCCGGCATAAAGCCGGAAATTTCTTTTTTGTGCTCGCCGAACATGAGCACGGTTCCCCAGCCGCCGGGGCCCGGATTTCCGGAACAGGCTCCGTCGGTATACATGATGATCTCTTTCACAAAAACCTCGTCGTTTCAATACATAACATCAGCACTAAATGCAAATGTCCTTTATTTTTTTTCCATGCGCATGGTCTTTTCGACAGTCGCGCCGACAGCGTCCATGACGGCGGCGCGCATGCCGCCCTTTTCAAGCGCATACATTCCCTCTATCGTCGTGCCGCCCGGAGAACAGACCGCGTCCTTCAATCGGCCGGGATGTTCGCCTGTCTCAAGCACCATTTTCGCCGCGCCGACAAGCGTTTGCGCGGCCAATTCATACGCCAGCGCACGCGGCACCCCGTAGCGAACGCCGCCATCCGCCATGGCCTCGATAAAGGCATATACAAAGGCCGGGCCGCAGCCGCTGATGCCGTTTGCGGGCGTATAGACGTGATCCTCCACCACAGCGACCTTTCCGGCTGCGGCAAAGGCGGATTTCGCAAAATCAAATTCCTCATCCGTACAGGTGCACAGGCTGGAAATCAGGCTCATACCCTCTCCGACCGCGAGCGGCGTATTGGGCATGACGCGCACAAAACGCGCGGTGTCAGGCAGCGCATCCTTCAGCATTTCATAGGTCCACCCGGCAATGATGGAAATGACGAATTTGTTGTCCAGCGCATCGTAAACCTCTCGAATGACATCCGCAGCGTAAACGGGCTTGACGGCCAGCAGAATGCAATCGACAGCTTGAACCAGCGAAAGGTTGTCCTTCATAATATGAACACCCTTTCGCGCCAATTCCGCGCCTTTTTCCGGGTGTTTGCGGCTGACGTAAATGCAATCGGCCGGAAGCGCCCCTTTATTCAAAATGCCGCTTATAATGGCCGAGCCCATGTTGCCCGCGCCGATAAAACCAAGTTTCATAACTGATAAAACCGCCTTTCTGCGAAAACATCCATTTGAAAGCAGCGTGACGCTCGATTCTTTCAAATACCACTCCCGCATCGCGAAAAGTCGCGACGGGTTTACTATATCATATCCTTTCCGTTTTGTAAATGAAGGCGAAGACAAATTGCGCTTTTCTTTTCGCCTAGCGTTATGGTATACTGTCTGTAACACCAACCTAAAAAGGAGGAATCCCTATGGCTTTCACCATGATTCACGAAAACTACAACGTCAGCAACCTCGACGTATCCATCTCCTTTTATGAAAAGGCGCTGGGGCTGCACGAGGTGCGGCGCAAAAACGCGGCGGACGGTTCGTTCGTCATTGTCTACATGGCCGACGATACCGAAACCTTTGAATTGGAGCTAACGTGGCTGCGCGACCATCCGCAGAAATATGATCTGGGCGAATGTGAATTCCATCTGGCCTTCCGCACGGATGATTTCGCCGCCGCGCACGAGAAACACAGCCAGATGGGCTGCATCTGCTTTGAAAACAAAGCGATGGGCATCTATTTCATCGAAGATCCCGACGGCTATTGGCTGGAAATTGTCCCCACTCGCTGATCCTGATCCGCCCTCTTGCAGTGTTTTCCAATATCAATGTTCGTATAATTCCGAACATTCGATTATGTAGCCCATGTTTTATTCGATATTCTTCTTGTTATTTTTCATTTTTCTCTTTACAACGGGACGAAAAAGATGTATCATGTCTGCGTCATCAAAATTTCGTTTATCGGTTCAATTCAAGGAGGAAACACGCATGAAGAAGCTGATTGCTCTGGTGCTCGCCGCTATGCTGTGCATGACCGCCTGCATCGCGCTGGCTGCCGACCTGAAGATTGGCGCTGTGATGCTCGGTGATGAGACCGAGGGCTACACCCTCGCCCACATGGAGGGCATTAAGCAGGCTGCCGCCGAGCTGGGTCTTTCCGACAGCATCGTTTGGAAGTACAAGGTTCCCGAAGATCAGACCTGCTACGACAGCGCGCTCGACCTTGTGGGGCAGGGCTGCAACCTGATCATCTCCAACTCCTACGGCCATCAGAGCTACATGGCGCTGGCCGCCGAGGAATACCCGGACGTGACCTTCGTTGCCATGACCGGCGACTTCGCCGCGCTTTCCGGCCTTGATAACTTCAAGAACGCCTTCACCAAGGTGTATCAGTCCCGCTATGTGTCCGGCGTTGTGGCCGGCATGAAGATCGCCGAAATGCTCGGCGACGGCACCCTTTCCGCTGAAAAGCAGCCCAACTCTTTCGACGCGGACGGCAACGTGAAGATCGGCTACGTCGGCGCTTATAACTACGCCGAGGTTATCTCCGGCTATACCGCTTTCTTCCTGGGCGTTCGCTCCATCGTTCCGAACGTGACCATGGAGGTCATGTATACCAACTCCTGGTTTGATATCGACAAGGAAGGCGCTGCCGCCGAGGCGCTCGTCGCGAAGGGCTGCGTCATCATCGGCCAGCATGCCGACTCCACCGGCGCTCCGGCTGCGGTTCAGAAGCTTCAGGATGCCGGCACCGTCTGCTACTCCATCGGCTACAACATTGATATGCTCCCGACCGCTCCGACCGCTGCGCTGACCTCCGCCACCAACGTTTGGTCCGTGTTCTACAAGGAGCTGTTCGAGGCCGCGCTCAACGGCGAGGAGATCGCGCCCGACTGGGCGAAGGGCTATGACGACGGCGCGGTTGCCGTCACCGAATTTGGCCCGTCCTGCGCCGCCGGTACCGCTGAGAAGGTCGCCGAGGTTGAAGCCGCTCTGCGCGACGGCAGCCTGAAGGTCTTCGACACCGCCACCTTCACCGTGAACGGCGAGACCGTTACCTCCGCGCCCTGCGACATGACCATCATGGACTGGGCGACCGGCACCGTTGCCTATCAGGGCGAGACCTACGAAGGCATTGTGGACGGCGCGTTTGAGGAATCCACCTTCCGCAGCGCTCCGTACTTCACCCTCCGCATCGACGGCATCGTGGAGGACGCCCAGTAATCCCCATCCGAGTCTAAAACGAAAAGGGAAGCCATTCGCTTCCCTTTTCGCTGTTTATCTACTTGAAGGAGTGAGCGGCAGCTTATGCAAAACGCCATTGAATTGCGCCATATCACCAAGACTTTTGGCAGCGTCGTTGCCAACAAAGACGTTTTTCTGACCGTCCGCCGCGGCGAAATTCTCTCCCTGCTGGGCGAAAACGGAAGCGGCAAAACCACCCTGATGAACATGATCGCCGGTATCTATTACCCGGACAGCGGCGAAATTCAGGTCGATGAAAAGCCTGCGGAGATTCGCAGCCCCAAGGACGCTTACGCGCTGGGAATCGGCATGGTTCATCAGCATTTCAAGCTCATCGACGTATTCACGGCGGTGGAAAACATCGCGCTCGTGATGGATCAGCACGAAAAATATGACCTCAAGGCCATCCGTCAAAAGGCGCGCGAGATCTGTGACCGCTACGCATTTGATATTGATCTGGATCAGAAGGTCTATGAAATGAGCGTCAGCCAGAAGCAGACGCTTGAAATCATCAAAATGCTCTATCGCGGCGCGCAGATTCTGATTCTGGACGAACCGACCGCCGTGCTCACGCCACAGGAAACGGAGAAGCTGTTCCGCGTCATGCGCAACATGCGTCAGGATGGAAAATCCATCATCATCATTACCCACAAGCTGCACGAGGTGCTGGAGATTTCCGACCGAGTAGCCATCCTGCGCAAGGGCGAATACGTCGGCACGGTGGAAACCGCAGGCGCAAGCGAGGCGTCGCTGACCGAAATGATGGTCGGCAAAAAGGTTGAATTGAACATCGAGCGGCCTGAACCGGTCAATCCGCATCTCCGTCTGAGCGTTCACAACCTCAGTGTGACCAATGCCGAAGGCGTGCGTGTGCTGGATAATATCTCCTTCGAGGCGTTCAGCGGCGAAATTCTGGGCATTGCGGGCATCTCCGGCAACGGCCAGAAGGAATTGCTGGAGGCCATCGCCGGTTTGCAGCAGACCGATCCCCATTCCAGCGTCGTCTATTATCCTGACGATGATCGCGATTCCACGGCGGAACAACTCATCGGCAAATCCCCGAAGGATATCCGCGATATGGGCGTTCATCTCTCCTTCGTGCCGGAGGATCGTCTGGGCATGGGGCTGGTCGGCTCCATGGGCATGATTGACAACATGATGCTCAAGAGCTACGGTCAGGGACATTCCCCCATCGCCGACCGCCGCGCGCCGCGCCACCTGGCCGAAGAAATCAAGGATTCGCTCGGCGTGGTTACGCCGTCGGTCACCACGCCTGTTTCCCGCCTCTCCGGCGGCAATGTCCAGAAGGTGCTCGTCGGCCGCGAGATTGCGGCGAGCCCGTCCGTGCTGATGACCGCTTACGCCGTTCGCGGCCTCGACATCAACACGAGCTACACCATCTATCATCTGCTCAATGAACAGAAAAAGAAGGGCGTCGCCATCATCTATGTCGGCGAGGATCTGGACGTGCTGATCGACCTGTGCGACCGCGTACTCGTGCTCTGTGGCGGCAAAAACAACGGTATTGTGGAAGGGCGCAAGACCAATAAGGAAGAAATCGGCTTGATGATGACCAAACTCCGCGAGCCGCAGGAAAAAGGAGGCGTCGCCTGATGCAAAGCAAAACCATGCATGAGCCGTTTGTTCGCGTCGTCAAGCGAGGTGAAATGCCCATGAAAAAGAAGGTGTTCGTTCGCCTCGCCGCCGTCGCGCTCGCCTTGGTGGCGGATGCGCTGTTCATCTTCTTTGTGACCGGGCTGAACCCGATTGACGTTTACAAGGCGATGATTCAGGGCACGTTCAGCACGTCCATGCGCTTTTCATGGGCGATGCGCGACCTCGCCTCTCTCCTGCTGATCGGCATCGCGCTGGCTCCGGCCTTCAAAATGCGTTTCTGGAACACGGGCGCGGAGGGGCAGGTTCTGATGGGGGCGCTGGCCACCGCCGCCGTGATGGTCTATTACGGCGGAAAAGTCCCGAATGCGCTGCTGTATACGGCGATGCTCGTCGCCAGCGTTCTGGCCGGCGCGCTGTGGGGCTTCATCCCCGCGTGGTTCAAAGCACGCTTCTCCACAAACGAAACCCTCTTCACGCTGATGATGAATTACGTCGCAATTCAAATTGTCGCCTGCTGCGTCAACATCTGGCGCGGTCAGGCTTCCAGCTTGGGCAAGCTGAACATGAAATCCAAGGCCGGCTGGTTCCCGCAGATCATGGGTCAGCGTTATACCATCAATTTGATCGTCGTCGTCGCGCTGACAATCATCATGTATTGCTATCTGCGCTATTCCAAACAGGGCTATGAAATTTCTGTCGTCGGTGAGAGCGAAAACACCGCGCGCTACGCGGGCATTAACGTCGGCAAAGTGATTATCCGCACCATGATCCTCTCCGGCGCGCTGTGCGGCCTGACAGGCTTTTTGATTGTCGGAGGGCGCGATCAGGCGATTTCCACCGGCACAGCGGGCGGAAACGGCTTCACCGCCATCATTGTCGCATGGCTGGCCAAATTCAACACGTTTACGATGGCGCTGATTTCCTTCCTACTGATCTTCCTTGAAAAGGGCGCGGCGGAAATCGCCTCCGCATACAACCTCAACGACTTTGCCAGCGATATCATCGCGGGCGTTATCCTCTTCTTCATCCTCGGCAGCGAGTTTTTCATCAACTACAAGGCGATTTTCCGCGGCCACGCGGGCAAGGAGGTTTGCTGATGGATACGCTTATCGCATGGATCATGCGCGCCATTCCCTTCGGCACCATCATCATGTACGGCGCAATGGGTGAAATTGTCACCGAAAAATGCGGCAACCTGAACCTCGGCGTGCCGGGCATCATGTATCTGGGCGGATTCGCCGGTTTCGCAAGCGCTTATCTGTATGAGAACACCGCCGCCAATCCGAACATGGCGCTATGCGTCGTGATTTCGCTGCTCTGCGCCTTCGCCGCGTCGATGCTGGGCGGCCTGATTTACAGCTTTTTGACCATCAGCCTGCGCGCCAATCAAAACGTGACCGGCCTTGCGCTGACCACGTTTGGCATGGGCGTGGCAAACTTTTTCGGCGTATACATTCTCAACGGAAGCACCGCCACGCAGAGCATGGTCTACAAAACCTTTCAGACCAAGCTGCCCGTGCTTCCCGGTTTGGGCATTGTCGGCCAAACGATCTTCAACTACGGTTTCATGGTCTACGTCGCCATCATTCTGGCCGTCATCCTGCATCGAATCCTGAATCATACGCGAATCGGCCTGAATCTGCGCGCAGTTGGCGAAAACCCCGCGACTGCGGATGCCGCCGGTATCAGCGTCACAAAGTACAAATATCTGGCCACCTGCCTCGGTGCGGGCATTTCCGGCCTCGGCGGCCTTTATTATGTGCTGGATTACAATCAGGGCATTTGGGCAACCACCACGCAGATTGAAGCGCTTGGCTGGCTGGCCGTCGCGTTGGTCATCTTCACGACCTGGAAGCCGCTCAACGCCATCTGGGGTTCTTACCTGTTCGGTCTGCTCTATTGGCTCTATCAATTTTTGCCGACGCTGCTGCACATCTCCGTGCCCGGCTATGTGACCGACCTCATTCAGATGGTTCCCTATCTGGTGACCATCGTTGTTCTGGTCGTCACCTCACTGCGCAAGAAGCGCGAAAACCAGCCTCCGGCAAGCCTGGGTCTTGCGTATTTCCGCGAGGAGCGCTGATTTCTCTCCATTTAATTAAAAAAAGCAGCCGCAGCACGGATGATTCTCCGTTTGCTGCGGCTGCTTCGCTATCTTCAGCCTATTCCGTAAAAGCGTCTGCCGTTTTCCCGCGTAATATCGCAGAGCTGCTGTGCATCCATCTGCCGAAGCGCTGCAATCAGGCGGCAGATATGCCCCACGTTCAGCGGTTCGTTGCGGTGCCCCCGAACGGGTTCCGGCGCCAGATACGGGCTGTCCGTTTCGATCATCAGGCGATCCAGCGGCACATTTTTTGCAACCTCCTGCAAGTTGACCGATTTCTTAAACGTCACCGGCCCTGCAAAAGAAATCATACAATCAAGCGACAGGTAGATCTTCGCGCTCTCCCAACTGGCCGAGCAGCAATGGACGACGCAATGCGGCAGCCTGTCCCTGTGCGCGCGCAGAATTTCGATGGTGTCGCCGTGCGCGTCGCGGATATGCAGGATGACCGGCTTTTTCAGTTCATACGCCAGATCAAGCTGGCGCTCAAACACGGTCTTTTGAATCTCTCTCGGCGAAAGATCGTAGTAATAATCCAGCCCGATCTCCCCCAGCGCCTTCACCTTTTTCTCCTGCGTCAGCCAACGGGTTAGCTGCGGAATATCCGCCTCGGTGAAATCCTTTGCGTCGTGCGGATGTACGCCGACCGCCGCATAGATATTCTCATTTTCATTGGCCAGCGCCACGCTCTGCGCGCTTGAAGCCATATCCGCGCCCACGCACATGCAGAGCATCCCGGCTTCACGCATGCGCGCAAGCACCTGCTCGCGATCCTCATTGAAGCGTTCGTCCGTAGGATGGGCATGCGTATCAAACAGGCCGATCAGTTCCTCTGTCATCATTCTTCTCCATTCAAAAGACGCGCCGACTCGCAGGAGCCGACGCGCTTTTATGATTCATCAGCCGATTTCGCAGCCGTCTTCCATATCGGAATCAACCGTCAGCAGGCTCAGCTTGCTGTCGTCCGCGTTCGCGGCACACAGCAGCATGCCGTGGGATTCCACGCCGCGGATCTTGCGCGGCGCGAGGTTCGCCAGCAGCACAACCTTCTTGCCCACCATCTCTTCCGGCGTGTAGAACTTGGCGATGCCCGAAACGACGACGCGCTCCGTATCGCCCACCTTGAGCGTAGACATGAGCAGTTTGTCGGCCTTCGGAACCTTTTCGCACTTGAGCACCTTCGCGACGACCAGTTGAACCTTTTCAAAATCCTCAAACTGAATCAAATCGCGCTGCGTGAAGACCGTCTTCTCCTCGTCAGCCGGCGCGGGAAACTCATTCTGCTTCGCGTCCTTCTCCGCCATTTCCTTGGCATGATCAAGCGCCGCCTGCTTTTCCGCCTCCAGCAGCTCCAGCTCCTTGGCCACGTCAATGCGCGGGAAGAGCGCCTCGCCCTTGTGCACCTTGCTGCCCGGCACAACGCCGCCGAACACCTTGACGGATGCCCATGTTTTCAGCGTCTCGTCGGTCACGCCGATCTGCGCAAAGATGCGCTCCGGCGTGCGCGGCATGGTCGGCGCGATGAGCACCGCCACGATGCGCGCGCATTCCAGCAGCACGTAGAGCACCGTGCCCAGCCGAGGCCGATCCGACTCGTTCTTGGCCAGCACCCACGGCGTCGTCAGATCAATATAGCGGTTGCACTCGCCGATGAGCTTCCAGATTTCGGTCAGCGCGTTGCTGAATTGCAGCGCGTTCATGCTCTTCTCAACGTTCACCCACAGCCCCTGCGCCTGCTCGATCAGCTTGTGATCCAGCTCGGTATACTCGGCGGGCGCGGGCACCACGCCGTCAAAATACTTCTCGATCATTGCCACGCTGCGGCTGACCAGATTGCCCAAGTCGTTCGCCAAATCGGCGTTGATGCGCTTAATCAGCGCTTCGTTGGAGAACTCGCCGTCTGCGCCGAAGGGCATTTCACGCATGAGGAAATAGCGCACCGCGTCGGACGAATACCGCTCGCAGAGCTTCACCGGGTCAACGACGTTGCCCTTGGATTTGCTCATCTTGCCGCCGCCCATGACCAGCCATCCGTGGCCAAACACCTGCTTGGGCAGCGGAAGGCCGAGCGCATGCAGCATAATCGGCCAGATGATCGTGTGGAAACGCACGATTTCCTTGCCAACCAGATGGATATCGGCCGGCCAATACTTCTGAAACAGCGAATCGTCATCCGAGCCGTAGCCCAGCGCGTTGATGTAATTGGTCAGCGCGTCCACCCAGACATAGACGGTGTGTTTCGGATCGAAGTCCACCGGAATTCCCCACTTGAGCGACGTGCGCGAAACGCACAGATCCTGCAGGCCGGGGATCAGGAAGTTATTGAGCATTTCAGCCGTGCGCGTCGGCGGCTGGATGAAATCGGGATGGGTCTTGATGTAATCAATCAGCCAATCCTGATACTTCGAAAGGCGGAAGAAATAGCTCTCCTCGCGGGTCTTTTCCACCGGGCGGCCGCAGTCCGGGCAGCAGCCGTCCTTGAGCTGAAGTTCCGTCCAGAAGGATTCGCACGGGGTGCAGTACCAGCCCTCGTATTCGCTCTTATAGATATCGCCCTGATCGTGCAGTTTGCGGAAAATCTGCTGCACAGACTTCACATGGCGCTCATCCGTCGTGCGGATGAAGTCGCTATAGTCGATATCCATCAGCTTCCAAAGCTTTTTGATGCCGTCTACAATGTGATCCACGTATTCCTTCGGGGTCACGCCGGCCTCGCGCGCCTTGCGCTCGATCTTCTGGCCATGCTCATCCGTGCCGGTCAGGAAGAACACATCGTAGCCCGTCATCTTCTTGAATCGAGCCATCGTGTCCGCCGCAGTGGAACAATAGCTATGGCCGATATGCAGATTATCGCTCGGATAATAAATCGGCGTTGTGATGTAGAACGTAGGTTTTTCGCTCATCCTCATCTCTCCTTCAAAAAAACGCCCCCCGCATGCGCGAGGGGCGATTGCTTATGCAATCAACCCTTGACAGGGGCCGCACCAATCGCAATCGCATGGCGGCATTACTTATTCATTATATGGAAAAAAGGCCGATTTGTCAAGCAAAAATCACATTTCGGACAGATATCGCTGCCAGACGATGCGCGCCACATTGCCGCTTGCATCCAAGTAATAGGAAAGCTCGACGAAAATCGTCGCTTTTTCATCCACCGGGTCGTAATAATGAATCACGTAGGTGCCGTCCCCATTGCTGCGATAGGTGCCGAACTGCGTGTTGGCAGAGTTGTAATTATACAGCAGCCGGTTTCCTTCTTTATCCAGTGCGGCCTGCCCCAAATCGCGGAATTTGCCGAGCACTTCGTCGCTGCTCATGCCGACCTTGGTGGAACGCGGTCCGGTCATTTTGCTGCTTGTCGTGTCCAGCGCATAAAGCACCGGCGTACTGCCCGCCTTTTTGATGCAGAACCGCGCCGTTCCCCACTCGTATACCGCTTCATAGCTCTCCATATCCGGGCTGTACCATTCCTCCTCCGGCAGTATTTCGTAGCTGCTCGGCGTTCCCCATGTCTTCGTGAACGTGGTATATCCCGTCTTGTATAGCGTTAGATTTTTAAACGTATCCTCCGATGTGAACATCCGCTTGAGATTGCCCTCCACATCGTAGGTCACGTTCATTTCATAGCTGATCTTTCCGTTTGCCGCCACCGCGATGGCGCGCAGGGTACTTTTGCCCGTCGGAAGCTGAATGGGTTCCGCGTCGTTATACAGGGTCGATTCCGTCGTAGCCTGCCGACCGTCGATGGTATAATAAATCGCGACAATCGGCGATGCGTTCTTGTCGTCCTCATCGCCCGGCCGCAGGCTGACCTTCGGCGCTTTTTTGTATTTGCCGGATGCATAGTTGGCTTTCGGCGCAGCCGGGGTCGGAATGATGACGGTATAATCCGCCGAAACCTGATCGCTCGGCGTTCCGTTCTCCGTAAAACCGATGGCCTTGATGGTCATCTTGCCTTCGGCCACATGCAGGCTCGTCCCTTCCGTGTATATCAGGCCGGATTCGGAGGGATCGGTGCCATCCGTGGTATAATACACCGTCTCTCCCTCCGGGATGCTGATGGTCACGTCAAGTTCCTCGGTGTATCGCCCTGCTGTTTTAGAAAGCACCGGCGCGGTCGGCGTGTATTCGCGCAGCATCACATCAAATTCCTGCGTACTGTTGGCCTTTTCCGCCGCCTGCCTCATCAGCGCAAGCGCCTCGGCGTTATAGCCCTCATCCTGATAGATCTTAATCAGGTTTCGGTATGCGCTCGGATGCGCAGGCGCGATATCGTTAATCAGAGATTCATAAATCGCCTTGGCTTCGTCAACACGGTCAAGCTCCGTATAGGCCTGCGCCATCAGAATGAGCGCATCGACGTTTTCCGGCTCGCGGTCAATCGCGATTTGCAGCGTTTGAATGGCGCGGGTGTAATACGCCTGATCCAGCAGCTCCTTGCCCAGCGTAACGTAAGCGTCCGTTCTGGCGATGCTCCATCCCCACTGCGCCATCAGCTGCTGGCCGCTTTCGGTTTTCAGCAGCATGTAGCCGCCAGCCGAACCGACGAAGAGCAGCAGCAGCAGAATAATCACCATGATGCGGAGCAGCTTTTTGTGCGACCGCTGGTAGATCGGCGGATTCATGGTCTCCGGCTTTGCATCGACCTTTCGCCGCAGGTTGTCCGGCGCGTGACGGACATGCCGCACCTTTGCTTGTTCATAGGCTTTCTGTTTTTCCAGCCCGATGGGCACCTTGCTCCCCGATCCCGTTTGGGCATGCGTTTTGCCGCCCGCGGGAACCCGTTTCGGGGTGGATACCGTGCCGATATTCTGTGCTCTCGTCTGTTCTCTCTTGTGCGCGGGTTCGGCTTCGGGCGTTACCCGGCGCGCCACATGCGCGCGCGGTCTTTCCGATTCAACGTCGGCTTCCGCCTGTCTGCGCCTGTATGCGCGCTGTACGGCGTTACAGCCCGGGCACACGCGCGCCGTATCCGGCAGTTCTCGACCACAATTTGGACAAATCACGAAAGCAGCTCCTCCTTTAAGGGCAAAACATGCGCGTTCAGGCCGTTACACCTGCCTGAGAGATTCATAATACGGGTCGCCAGAAAATTCGCGCTCCGGCGGACGCTCACCGCCCAGCGCCTCAATGGCGTTAACGACCTCCACATAATCCAGATAGTTGATGTCCGGGCTTTGCGCGGCCTCCTTGAGCATCGGAATCGCGCGTTCGTCGCCCAGCTTTGCCAAATAGGAGGCAAACAGCGCGCGCCGCTCGTCTCGCGTAACAAAGCGCTCGATCATCAGCTCATAAATGCGCTCGTCGCCGGGATAATTGCTCAAAACATCCGCAAAAATATCGCGTCCGGTCTGTCCCGCGCCGGAAAGGGTGGCCAGAATCGGCTCGACAACCGATTCGCCCATGCTCATCAGTGCCTCGGCGCAGAGATCGCCCTTGTCGCTCGGTTCTTCCAGCGAAGCGATATAATCAATGTAGCGCTGCATCGGCGCTTTGCTTTCCATCTCGCGGAGCAAGGAAATGGCCGTCATCTGCGTCTCTTCCGGCAAATCATCGCGGGCTACCAACGCCAGCAGGCTCTTTTCAGCCGGGTTGCCCAGCGCCGTCACCCGCTCCAGCAGAAGATCCGGCACCGGTACTCCCTGCGCGATGTAATCGCAGAGCCAGTTGACGAGCATATCGGCGTTATCAAACTGCTCAAAATAATCCTGCGGCGCAACGCCATCCAGAAAATCGGCCGGTTTTTTGAGAAATTCCAGATAGACGTCCGGCATCATATCTTCGATCACATCCATGTCATCCTTGTATTTCTCGCTGTTTTTCTTGATCCATTCGGCCATATAGCGCTCAAAGGCGCGATCAAAGTTGATGCATTTCATCATCGACACTCCCTTTTGTGTTGTTTTCCGCCTGCTTTCGAACCGCTCGCAGAATTCTATTTGCTTTCGTCCGGCAGAGTCTGGGCGATACGCCGTATTTGGCTGTAATTCGGTTCAAACCGACCTTTCTGCCGGATAGCCTGTGAAACAGATACTCGAGCGCCGCCGCGCAGGCAGGCTGTTCACGCCTCTTCGGCACACCGTTTTGCTCCAGAAACGCGATGTACATCGGCAGCAGCATTTTCGGCGCCTGCGGAAAATCGGGCGACAGCGCGTCGCAGGCCGCCTGCACAACCGTTCGCACCGCCTCTCCGTCCATCGTCCGTCCGGACAAAGCGCCTGCCGCAAGGCGAACATAACGCCCGCCGATATCCACGTCATACGGTTGAAACCCGCGTGAAGCCGTCAGCGCCTGAAGAATCGCCCGCTTCACACCGTCGCTCACCTGCGGATCGGTCAGCGCATCCAGCAGCACGTCAAGCGCCTCCGGCGTTTCCAACGCGCTCATCAGCATCATCGCAAGCAGCGCCGTATTGGTTCCGGCGATGGCCGAGCGCAACGCCCACGCGCTCAATTCGTACAGCTCCCGCGTTCCCTGCAGCGGCGTTTCCGCCATCGCGGAAATGATACGCATGGCGCGGTTGACCGCCTCCTCCGGCGGCACGTCTAGTCCCAGCGTCAGCCGCCCCTCCGGCGGCTGCTCGTTTCTGGCCATCGCGTAATACGCCTGACAAACCGTATCCTCCGGCAGCAGGACGCAGAGACGGCCAAAGACGCGCTTAGCCTCATCGAACCGGCGCAGGTTCATCAGCGCACAGCCTCGGAGCGTCATGCCGCGCATACAATATGGATCGCGCCGAAGCAGCGAGCGCGTCAGCCTGAGCGTCAGGCCGTCTTCTCCGTGCTTGGCAGATTCAACGGCTACGTTCAGCCGTTCGTCCACGCTTTGTGCGCGCAGCACCGCGATATGCAGCATACGGCGCGCCTGTTCCGTCTTTCCCGTCGCATACAGCACATCGACCAACACGCAGAGCGTCTGCACTCTGGCGGGCGCAAGCGCATGCGCCTGCTCGGCGTGGGTCTGCGCCTCGTCCAACCGTCCGAGAATCAGCTCGCAACAGGCGAGCAGCGTCAGCCTCTGCGCGTTTTCCCACAAATCAATGGCATGCAGCATCGTCCGGCGCGCCGCGTAAACCCGACCTCCCTGCAAGCGCTCTACGGCGCGGCGTTCCAACGCCTTCGCGCGTTCCCGCCGCGTCTGCGGCGTGGGCTTTTCAAGCGCCTGCCTGAGCTGCTGACCCAGCAGCGCGACCAGATCCGGAGATACGTGGCGGCGGTCGCTCTTTTCAAACTGATCGAAATAAGAAGCCGCACGCACCAGCTCCGCGCGCTGCGCCGCTGAAAGCGCCAGCTGGAACAGTGCTTCTGCCCGGTATTCGCCTTTCATGCGCGCCACACGCAGATACGCCCGCGCCGCTTCTTCCTCGCAGCCCATTTCGTCATACGTCTGCGCAAGCTCTCGTTCAAGCGCTTCGCCCATGCCGTATTGCTCCCTCGTTTTTGCCAGCAGTGCCATGGCCTCGTCATATCGCCCGGCAAGGCGGTGCTTCCGCGCGCGGCTGATCCAATATTCACTTGTGCGCGCCATGGAAACCACCTTGGTCATGACACTCCTCCTGTTCACTCGTCTCCGTCGTTCTCCTTGTGCGCCTGCGCCAGCAGTGCCTCAAGCTCCTCGCCGCTGAAACGGTAGTGCTTGCGGCAGAAATGACACTCCACCTCGCAGCCGTTCTGCTTTTCGATCATGTCACGGATTTCATTTTCGCCCATCGACAGCAGCACACGCTCGATATATTCACGCGAACAGTCGCATTGCAGCCGCAGCGGCATTTCCTCCAGAATTTCAGGGTTCAACCCGTGGAAGCAGCCCTCGACGATCTCCTCCAGCGTCATCTCGGAAAGGAGCTGGGAAATCGAGCTGAACAGTTCCGCGCGGATTTCCAGCGCGTCAAGCAGCTCTTCCGAGCAATCTGGCATGGCCTGAATCAAAATACCGCCGGAGGAAATGATGTTTTCACCCACCAGTGTGCCCAGCGCGCACAGGGACGGCGTCTGTTCGGATTCCAGATAATACATGGCGAAGTCCTCGGCAATTTCGCCGGAGACCAGCGCCACACGGCCGACATACGGCTCGCCGAAGCCAAACGAACGCATGACGGTCAACTGGCCGTCCTTGCCCAGCGCGCCGCCGACGTTCAGCTTACCGTTTTCCTTGAGCGGCAGCTCAACCTCCGGGTGTTCGATGGTCACCTTCACCGTGCCGTCCGGCCCTGCAATCGCGCAGATCGGGCCAGCAGGGCCGCCGCCGTTGATCGTCGCCGTAATCCGGTCGCCCTCGCTCTTGAGGTTTGCGCCCATGATTGCCGTCGCGGCCAGCATGCGCCCCATCGCGGCGCTGCACGTGTTGCTCGCGTTGTGGATGTCGCGCGCCTGCTGCGCCAACTCGGTCGTATCGCAAATAAACACGCGCGCCTGACCGCCCATCAGCGTCAGCCGCAGCATTCTGGATTTCTTCTGTTCCATATCGTTGATTCCTCCGAATTATCCGTCTATTTCAGGTTTTTTTGCCGTGATGTGGATGCGCAAATCGTCTTTTTTCGGCGCGTCCATCCGCATTTCACCGTAGGTGCGCACACCCTCAAATCCGGTCTCGGCAAGCCATTGCGTCAGCTCCCCTTCGCTGTGTGCGCGCTGATGGTGCTGCTCGCGGAAGCGTCGGTAGCGCCCATCCTCCTCGCGAACGAAGAACGTCACGTCCATGGCAAGCAGATGTTCCGCCTGATTGAGTTTATTCTGCCAAAGCACTGCCGCGCCGTCCCGTTCCTCGCCGAAAAATGCGTCGCCCATGACGTCCTCCAGCTTATGCCGGGTCGAGCAATCAAAGCACAGCGCGCCGCCCGGCAGCAAATTGCGATATGCCGCGCTGAAAAACGCGCGCACATCCTCCGGCGTTGTCAGGTAGTTTACGCCGTCGCAGGTTGCCAGCACAGCGCCGACGCGGCGCGGAAGGGTCAGTTTCTTCATATCCTGCCGAACAAACGCGGCCTCCACGCCGTAATCGCGCGCCTTTTTTTCCGCCTGCCGCAGCATCGCGGCAGATAAATCCACGCCCGTCATCGCCATGCCGCTTTGCGCCAGACGCACGGTCAGGCTGCCCGTTCCGCAGGCACATTCGGCCGCGCGCCGGGGCAGCTCGCCCGTCGCAAGGCGAATCAGCCGCAGATAGTGTCGGCTCCATTCGTCGTAATCAAAATCATCCATCAGCGTATCGTATACGCTTGCAAAATCGTCGTACATCGCTTTTTCTACTCTCTGTTTTTGTGTGCAAGCAGCCCGCCGATCCGACCGCTTTCCTTCGCGGTCAGCCCGGCCCAGCCGACCTCCAGCACCCGCTCAAGCAGGCCTGCCTCCTGCGCCGCGCGATATTTATCGCGTTCGCGCTGAGTCGGCGGTGTAAATCCCTTCATTTCTTCACCTCCCCGGCCACATTGTGGCCGCAAAGGCGTCGTTTCATGTGGATTTACTCGTCTTCCTCGTCCTCGTCGTCCTCGTCAGGCAGCTCGTCGTCCTCGCTTTGCGGGCGCAGACCCTGACCGACCTGCGCGCCTTCGATGTGCGGGTTGAGATACTTGTCAAACACGCCGTTGGCAAACGACGCATACACCAGACGGGACAGTGCGAAGCCGAACAGCAGATAATACAGCGAAACGATCATCAGCACGATGCCGTTTCCCGCGTAAATCCCCATCAGCAGCGCAATAACCGGAACGGCAGTGATGAGCCTCGCCAGCAGCATTTGCGGAAGACGCGCCGCGCCCATCAGAAACGCATTTTTGATCAGATTCCCAAAGCTCAGCTCGTAGCCGACCATCATCGGATAGAGCAGCGGAAGCATGACAATATAAATCAGCGTGGCGGAAAGCACGAGCATCAGCGGTACAAACATAACCGCGCTGCCCTTTGTCATCTCGCCGTAATACGAAACCGCCGTATATGCCACAAGCGGCACAACGGAGGTCAGCGCGGAAACGCCCAGCGCCTGCTTCCAGTTGGATTTGAACGCATCCTTGAAATCCGAAAACAGAAACGCATGCTGATCGCGCGCCCAGTTGCGCATCACATACGCCGCGCCCGCCGACGACGGGCCTGTGATGGCGATGCACGGGATGAGGCCGATCAGCCACATCATCAGATAGCCGGAAATCGCGCTCAGCAGCTCCGCCGCGCCGTCCGCATGCGAAAGCACCGTCTCGGTGTCGATGCTCTGCACCGCCGCCAGATTGATATATGTCCACAGCAGGAACGGAATCCAGAAGATCAACTGCATCAGATTGACCTTAATCAAATCAAAGACGTGATCCTTGAGCACCATGAAGAACAGCGAAATGCGGTTTTTCGGCATATCCATCTCGCTGTAATCCCGTTTGCCCGCTTTGCCGTAATATAATCTGTCAAACAAGCCCATTTTCTTTATCCTTTCTGGCGGTCAGGCCGATAAACAGCGCGAGGCCGGTAATCAGCGCGCGCTCGTCAAAATCAAACGTATCCGCATGCAGCGGGCTCCGGTGTTCTTCATCCATGCAGCCGCAGAAGACGAATACGCCCGGTACGTTCAACTGGTAATAGGCAAAATCCTCCGCGATCATGCGCGGCTTTTCCGTCACAAAACGATCGCCCAGCAGCGCGCGGACGCGCTCCACCTCCGCCGGATCATTCTCTACGCACGGGTAAAACACACGCTTGAACATCTCGGTTTTTGTGCCGAAAGCCACATCCACACTCGCCATGTTCTGAAGGATTTTTTCTTCCAGCTTCGCGTAGACGGCGTTGGAAAACGTGCGGATGATTCCCTCCATCTTCGCTTCCTCAGCGAGAATATTGCGCTGGTGCCCCGCCTCAACGCGGCCGATGGTCAGCAGCGCAGGCTGCGCCGGATCAATGCTGCGCGCGACAGTCGTTTGCAGCAGCGTCAGCAGATGCGCCATCGCCATCACCGCGTCGCGCCCGAGATGCGGCATTGCGCCATGCGACGCGAGCCCGTGAATGACGATATCCATTTCGCACGTCTGCGCCATCATCGGCCCCGCACAGGCGGAAATCCTGCCGATCGGCACATCCGGCATCATATGCATGCCGTAGACGACCTCGACGTGCGGGTTTTCCAGCGCGCCTTCCTCGATCATGTTCTTCGCGCCGCCGATGGTTTCCTCCGCAGGCTGAAAAAGAAGCACCACGTCGTCGCACAGGCTCGCCCTGTGCTCGCTGAGCCACTGGGCAAACGTCAGCAGATTGGCCATGTGTCCGTCGTGGCCGCAGGCATGCATCTTTCCCGGATGGCGCGAAGCAAACGCGCACCCTGTTTTTTCGGAAATCGGAAGCGCGTCGATATCCGACCGGAAAGCGATCACGCGCCCCGTCCCGTCCCCGCGGAATACGGCGCGAATCCCCGTCTCCGCATACGTCTTCAAATCGTCCGGCGCAAGCGCACGAAGCTGCTCCATCAGATACGCATATGTTTCATGCTCTTCGTAGCCCACTTCTGGAATTTGGTGCAGCGCGCGTCGATGCGCGCGCAGTTGATTCTCGTATCGGCTCGCCTCTTTTTCAAGGGCGCTGAAATCCATGCTCGATTCCTCGCTTTCCGTTCTCTTCATTTTAACATCCACTTTCTCAAGTTTATATTTTAGCATAATTGCGGCAAAATGAAAAGCAGGGGCGCACATTTCCTCCGCATGCAGCGTATTTTTTATCAGGGCGGTCAGCCGATACGCCCAAATTCTGCCATGGCAGGGTTGACAAAGCGCCGCTTATGGTGCTATGATGAGCAGGTCATTCCTTTTTTCTCGTTTTTACGGGATATATTGCTGATTTTTGAAAGGATGGATTCGTCATGGAGCGTAAATGGCGTGTTGCCGTTGTCGGCGCCACCGGCATGGTGGGGCAACGTTTTGTTTCTCTTCTCGCCGATCACCCGTGGTTTGAAATCGCCGTCGTCGCCGCTTCCGCGCGCAGCGCCGGGAAAACGTATGAAGAAGCCGTTTCCGACCGCTGGGCGTTTGATTGGCCGATTCCGCAGAACGTCCGTCCGCTCGTCGTGCGCGACGCCTCCGATGTGGCGGCCGTCACCGGCGAGGTCGATTTCGTCTTCTGCGCCGTGGATATGAAGAAGGACGAAATCCGCGCGCTGGAGGACGCCTATGCCAAGAGCGAAACGCCCGTCGTTTCCAACAATTCCGCTCACCGCGGTACGCCGGATGTGCCGATGATCGTGCCGGAACTGAACCCGCAGCACGCGGATGTGATCGAATATCAGCGCAGGCGGCTGGGTACAAAGGTCGGTTTCGTCACCGTCAAGCCCAACTGCTCCATCCAGAGCTATGTGCCCGCGCTGACGGCGCTGTATGATCTCAAGCCCTCGCGCGTGGTTGTTTCCACCTATCAGGCGATTTCCGGCGCCGGAAAGACCTTCAAGCGCTGGCCGGAGATGGTGGATAACGTCATCCCCTACATCGGCGGCGAGGAAGAAAAAAGCGAGCAGGAGCCGCTTAAAATCTGGGGTCATTTGGAAAACGGCGTGATCGTGCCCGCAAAAGCGCCGATTATCAGCGCGCACTGCGTCCGCGTCGCCGTGGCGGACGGCCATCTGGCGACCTGCTGGGCGAGCTTTGAAAAGCCCGCAACAAAGGAAGAAATCATCGAGCGCTGGCGCACCTTCGAAGGCCTGCCGCAGAAAATGAATCTGCCGAGCGCCCCGCATCCGTTCCTTCAGTATTTTGAGGAGGACAATCGGCCGCAGACCCGTCTTGACCGCGATTTTGAGCGCGGCATGGGCATTTCGCTCGGTCGTCTGCGCGGGGATTCGCTGTTCGACTGGCGCTTCGTCGGCCTTTCTCACAACACGCTGCGCGGCGCGGCCGGCGGCGCTGTGCTGATTGCCGAGCTGCTCTGTGCGCAGGGCTACATTCCGAAAAAATAAGGGCTTTGCGGCCGTTCTTCGCCGCAAACGCGCGTTGGGCGCGTCGCCCGCTTTACAAAACAATACGCATGGTTTTTGCCGCTTTGGAAGACACTGAGGATGCAGTTGTTTGCCAAAGCGGCTTTTCTCTGTCTTTGAAACGTCGGGAGGTATGCCTGATGAATTTTCCTCTGTTTACCGGCTGCGCCACCGCGCTGATTACGCCGTTTTTGCCGGATGGCAGGTTGGATGAGCCCGCGCTTCGCCGCCTGCTCGCAATGCAGACGGCGGCGAAGATGGACGCGCTCGTTCTGCTGGGCACAACGGGCGAGCCATGCACGCTTTCGATGGATGAGCGCGAACGCATCATTGAAATCGGCCTTGAATGTACGGGCAGCTCGATCCCTGTCATCGTCGGCACCGGCTCCAACGACACGCGCCGCGCCATTGAATATGCCCGTCAGGCGCAAAGGCTCGGCGCTGCCGGTCAGCTCAGCGTCACGCCGTATTACAACAAAACCACGCAGTCCGGCCTGATTCGGCACTATCACGCGATTCTTGACGCCTGCCCCCTGCCGATGATCCTCTACAACGTGCCGGGGCGCACCGGCATGGGGCTCAGCGCCGATACCGCCGCCGCCCTGAGCCGCCATCCCTCCGTCGTCGGCCTCAAGGAAGCCAGCGGAAACTCGACATTGACCGGCGAAATTCTGGAAAAAACGCGCGGTGAACTGCCAATCTACTGCGGCAACGACGACCAGATTCTCCCGATGATGGCACAGGGAAGCTGCGGCGCAATCAGCGTCGTTTCCAACATTCTGCCCGATAAAACGCGCGCGCTGACCCGCGCCTGTCTTGAGCGGCGCATGGATGACGCGCAGGCGCTCCAGCTTGAGCTGATGCCGCTGATTCGCGCGCTGTTCCTACAGGTCAGCCCGATTCCCGTCAAGGCGGCGCTCGCCATGATGGGGCTGATTCACGACGAGCTGCGTCTGCCGCTCGCGCAGATGGATGAACCGTATCGCAGCCGGTTGAAGCAGGCGCTGCTCGACGCCCGTTTGCTCTCATAGGCAATGCAAAAGCCGGACGATTTTGTATCGTCCGGCTCTATTGTTATTAGAGAGATTACATGCCGCCGCGGGTGTAATTCGGCGCTTCCTTGGTGATGTTGATGTCGTGCGGATGGCTCTCCACCAGACCCGCGTTGGTGATGCGGATGAAGTCCGCGTCATGGCGCAGAGATTCGATATCCGGCGTTCCGCAGTAGCCCATGCCGGAGCGCAGGCCGCCCAGAAGCTGGAAGATGGTGTCGCTCAGCGCGCCCTTGTAGGCCACGCGGCCTTCAACGCCTTCGGGCACGAGCTTCTTCGCATCCTCCTGGAAGTAGCGATCCTTGCTGCCCTTCTCCATCGCCGCGAGGGAGCCCATGCCGCGATAGACCTTGAACTGACGACCCTGATAGATTTCCAGCGCGCCCGGCGCTTCCTCGGTGCCTGCCAGCAGGCTGCCCAGCATGACGGCAGAGCCGCCCGCCGCAATCGCCTTCACCACGTCGCCGGAATACTTGATGCCGCCGTCGGCAATGATGCGCTTGCCCATCTTCTCGGCCTCCTCGGCGCAATCGCTGATCGCCGTCACCTGCGGCACGCCGATGCCCGCAACCACGCGGGTGGTGCAGATGGAGCCCGGACCGATGCCGACCTTCACGCAATCCGCGCCCGCCTCAAACAGCGCGCGCGTCGCGGCGGCCGTCGCCACGTTGCCCGCAACAAGCTGAACGCTCGGGAACGTCGCGCGGATCTTCTCGATCTGGCGGAGCACGCCGACGCTGTGGCCGTGCGCCGTATCAATGCAGATGATATCCACGCCCGCCGCGATCAGCGCCGGGATGCGCTCGAACACATCGTGACTCACGCCGACCGCCGCGCCGCAGAGCAGACGGCCGGAGGCGTCCTTCGCGGAATTCGGATACTTCTGCGCCTTCTGAATATCCTTGATGGTAATCAGGCCACGCAGATGACCCTCTTCATCCACCAACGGGAGCTTCTCGATGCGATGCTTGGCCAGAATCTGGCGCGCCTGCTCGTGGGTCGTGCCCACCGGCGCGGTGATCAGATTCTCGCTCGTCATAACCTCGTAGATCGGGCGGGAATAGTTGGTTTCAAAGCGGAGATCGCGGTTGGTCAGAATACCGACCAGCTTGCCCGCTTCGTCGGTAATCGGCACGCCGGAGATGCGGTAGCGCGCCATCAGCTCTTCCGCGTCGGAAACAAGGTTGTTCGGGCCGAGGTGGAACGGATCGGAAATAACGCCGTTCTCCGAGCGCTTCACGCGGTCAACCTCCTGCGCCTGCTGCTCGATGGACATGTTCTTGTGGATGATGCCCAGACCGCCTTCGCGCGCCATGGCGATGGCCGTCTTAGACTCCGTCACCGTATCCATGGCCGCAGACAGGAACGGGATATTCAGCTTGATCTTATCGGTCAAATACGTTTCCAGCTTTACTTCCTTGGGCAGCACCTCGCTGCGGCGCGGAACCAGCAGAACATCATCAAAAGTCAGTCCCTCACGAATCACTTTCGGCAGCATGCTTTCTTCCTCCTGTTGTCTTCCTGAACTGTGCGGGCTTTTTGAAGCGAAATGTTCGGAAAAGCCACTCAAAAATGGGATTTGAACTATTATAAACGGCTCGCGTCCTCTTGTCAAGGCCGCGAGCCGCCATAAGTCATCGAACTATTTTGTTGAATTTGCTTTGATTCCGAGTTTTTTCATCAAATCGACGGCGTACCAAATCAGCGCAACCATCGACAGCGCGACGGAAATCCACAGCAGCGTATCGGCGATCTGCGTCAGCGCCAGAAAACGCGCGATGATGGAAAGTACGAAAACCACCGTCGTCACCTTGCCGATGGGCAGCGCGTAGACAACGACGCCGCGCTTGAGCGCCACGCCGCCGCCGATCACCATCGTCACTTCCTTGACGAGGATGATGGCCAGCACCCAAAGCGGAATCTGCCCGTCGGAAACAAACAGACCGAGCAGCGTCACCAGAGACAGCTTATCTGCCAGCGGATCAAGCAGCTTGCCCAGCGCGGTGATCTGGTTGAACTTGCGGGCAATAATGCCGTCCAGCGCGTCGGTCAGCATCGCGGCCAGATAGGCGATCAGCGCACCGGTCGCGTCCCCGATTATGAACCGCCAGACAACGACGGGCAGAAGCAAAATCCGCACCACCGTCAGGGCGTTCGGAATGTTGATGATTTGATCCTGTTTAATATGCTCCACGGCATGTCCCTTCTTCCTGCTGTCTCAGTATACCATAAAAACGGTGCCGTGTGCCGTTGACCAGACAACTTTTTTAACGCATGGGAAATTGTGTCAAACCGCCCGCGTGAGCAGAGCCTTGATGCTTTGCAAACTTCGGCGGGGATGAAAGCCGGTCTTTGTTTACGCCTGCATGAGCGCGGCACGCTGCTGCGCGGCGATTTCGCTTTCGATATAATCGTCGTAGCTCTCGCGGCGATCGACAAGGCCGCCCGGCAGGATCTCCATGATGCGGTTGGCGACGGTCTGAATACATTCGTGATCCTGCGTCGCAAAGAGCATCGAGCCGGTAAATTCGATCATGCCCTTGTTCAGCGCCGTGATGGATTCCAGATCGAGGTGGTTCGTCGGCTCGTCGAGAATCAGCACGTTCGCGCCGGAGAGCATCGTGCGCGCCAGCATGCAGCGCACCTTCTCGCCGCCGGAGAGCACGCGCGCGGGCTTGAGCGCCTCCTCGCCGGAAAAGAGCATGCGGCCCAGCCAGCCGCGGATATCGCTTTCATACTGGCTCTGGGAGAACTGGCGCAGCCAGTCAATCAGGTTATATTCGCAGTTGTCAAAGTATTTGCCGTTGTCCTTGGGGAAATAACTCCGGCTGGTGGTCACGCCCCACTTAAAGCTGCCCTCGTCCGGCTCCATCTCGCCCATAAGAATCTGGAACAGCGTGGTTCGCGCCAGCTCGTCCGTGCCGACGAAGGCCACCTTGTCGCCGGGGGTCAGCACAAAGGAGATGTTGTTGAGCACCTTGCGGCCGTTGACGGTCTTGGAGAGGTTGGTCACGGTCAGCAAATCGTTGCCGATATCGCGATCCGGCTTCCACGCGATATACGGATAGCGGCGGGAGGAAGGCGTATAGTAGTTTTCCATTTGCAGGTTATCCAGCAGCTTCTTGCGGCTCGTCGCCTGCTTGTGCTTGCTGGCGTTGGCGGAGAAGCGCTGAATAAACGTCTGCAATTCCTTGATCTTCTGCTCGTTCTTTTTGTCGATGTCCTTCTGCTGGCGCGCCACCATCTGGGTGTATTCATACCAGAAGTCGTAGTTGCCGACATACATCTGGATCTTGCCGAAGTCGATGTCACAGATATGCGTACAGACCTTGTTGAGGAAGTGACGGTCGTGGCTGACGACGATGACCGTATTCGGGAAATCCAGCAGGAAGTTTTCCAGCCAGCGGACGGATTGGATATCCAGATAGTTCGTCGGTTCGTCCAGCAGCAGGATGTCCGGATTTCCAAACAGCGCCTGCGCCAGCAGCACCTTGACCTTCTGGCTGCCGTCCAACTCGCTCATCAGCTTATGCTCAAGGTCGAGGCTGATGCCCAGACCCGTGAGAATCGTTTCCGCGTTGCTCTCGGCGCTCCAGCCGTCCAGCTCGGCGAACTCACCCTCCAGCTCGCTGGCGCGCTCGCCGTCCGCGTCGGTAAAATCCTCTTTGGCGTAAAGCTCGTCCTTTTCCTTCATAATCTCATAGAGGCGCTTGTGCCCCATGATGACCGTTTGCAGCACTTCATAGCTGTCAAACTCAAAGTGATTCTGGCGCAGGACGGCCATGCGCTCGCCGGGGGTGATGACCACTTCGCCCGTGGTCGGCTCCAGCTCGCCGGAGAGCACCTTCAGGAAAGTCGATTTGCCCGTTCCGTTTGCGCCGATGATGCCGTAGCAGTTACCGGCGGTGAATTTAATGTTGACGTTCTTAAAAAGCGGCTTTCCGCTGTAAGAAAGGGAAATATTTTGGGTTGCGATCATGTGACCAGGTTCTCCTTTTTTCTGCTCCACATTCCAAAGTTTACATACATCTTTTATTATCGCATAAAATCAGCTTTTCTTCAAGCCCTTATTCCGCCAAATTCCGGGTCGCGCGAATCACGCGGCACACCAGTTCCACCCGTTGAAACGGTGTCATAATGTAATAGCCGTCAACAAAGGGCGAAATGCGGCTTGCCGCCTCCCTGCACAACCGAACGGCCATGTCCTCGCCCTGCGCGCGATCAAGCCCTGCATAGGCGCGCACAACGGCTTCATCCACCGTGATGCCGTGCACTTCGCTCTGCAAAAACCGGGCGTTTTTCTCGCTGACCACCGGAAACAGGCCGCCAATAAGCTTCGCGCCGCGCAATTCGTCCCTCGCCCGCTCCAAATGGAGCGCCGCCTGCTCGCTGAGCACCGGCTGCGTCAGAAAGGCCGACACGCCGCAATCCATCTTTTCCTTTGCCCGATCCAATTCCGAGTCAAAGCGCACCGCGTTGATGTTCAGGCCGCCGCAGACAAAAAACGGTTCCGCCTCGCCGCTCTCGCCCAGCCCGCGAATGAATTTCGCCAACACGCGGGAATTGAATTGATATACGCTCTTGACGCTGCCCCGGTCGCCGGTCGGAATCGGGTCGCCCGTCACCGCCAGCACGTTGTGCACATTCTCCATCGAAAGTCCCAGCAGCAGCGCCTTGGTTGCGTTCACGTTGCGGTCGCGGCAGGTCATATGCGGCAGCGCCTCAATGCCAAGCTCGCGCGACAATTTGCAGGCCAGCAGGCTGGAATCCATCCTCGCTCGGCCAATCGGGCAATCCGCAATCGTGATCGCGTCCGCGCCCGCCTGTTCAAGCTGACGCGCGCCCTCCATAAAGCCGCCGATATCCGCGCTCCGCGGCGGATCGAGCTCAACCAGCGTGATGCGCTGCCCCTGCTCAAGCCGACGCAGAATCCGGCTTCGACGATCTTTTTCCGGCGGCTGCGCCGCCTTTTCATCGCCCATCCGCACGCGCGGCGGCATCGGCGTCCCCAGCAGGCGGGCAATCTGCCGGATATGCTCGGGCGTTGTGCCGCAGCAGCCGCCGACAATCCGCGCCCCCGCCTTCACACATTCCATGACCTGCTGGGCGTAATACGCCGGCGCGCTGTCGTAATAGGTGCGTCCTTCCTCCACATGGGGATAGCCTGCGTTGGGCATGGCGCTCATCCATTTATCCCCGACGTCCAGCGTAGAAAGAAGCTGCCGAATGTGATACGCCCCGCAGATGCAGTTCAGGCCGATGGCATCCACCGCGCCGCAGGCGGACATTTGCAGCGCAAGTGCGCTCGCCTGCTCGCCCGCACGCGTGAATCCATCCGCATCCGCCGCGAAGGAAACCATGATCCACGCATCCGGACAGGATGCTTTGATGTACGCCGCAGCCTCCGCAAGCCCTTCGCCGCTTTGCATGGTTTCAAACAGAAAGCACGTCGCGCCAACGTTCAAATATTGTTCGGCCATTGCGATATAGCATGCGGCGGCGCTGTCCGCGTCCGTCGGCGCAGGGCCGATATCCGCAAACACAGCCGCGTCATACGCATCGCCCGCCCGACGAGCCAAATCGTATGCCGCCCGAATCAGCGTTTTCTGATCGTCCTTATTTTCACACGCCAGCGAAACGTGCGCTGCAAACGTATTCGTCTTGATCGCCTTGCATCCCGCTGCCAGATAGGCGCGATGCAGCGCCAGAACGCGCTGCGGCTGGGTCAGGCACAGACGTTCTACGGCTTCGCCCTCTCCGCTCTGCGCACAGAGCGCCGTGCCCGTCGCGCCGTCAAAAAGCAAAACGCCCTGCGCCAGCAGCTCGCGCACACGTGCCGAATCTCTGTATTCCATATTTCCTCTCCATCTGCGTCAGCCGAGAATTGATTTGGCGATGTCGGCGGATTGCTTGGCGTCCTTCGCGTAGTAATCCGCGCCGATCTTTTTGGCATAGTCCGGCGTGAGCACCGCGCCGCCGACAATCACCGGCACATGCAGCCCGTTTTCATGCAGACGCGCAATCGTCTTTTCCATGCTGGGCACGGTCGTCGTCATCAGCGCGGAAAGGCCGACGATCTTCGCACCGTATTGCCGAACTGCCTCGACCACGCGCTCCGCCGGTACGTCTCGCCCCAGATCGACAATTCGAAAACCGTAGTTTTCCAGCACGGTTCTGACGATGTTTTTTCCGATATCGTGAATGTCGCCTTCCACCGTGGCCAGCACAATCGGGCCTTTCCCTTCGCCCGCCGCGCTGCTTTGCCCGATAACCCGGCGCACCTCGTCAAACGCCGCGCCGGAGGCAACCGCCGCGTTCATAAGCTGGGGCAGAAAGATGATCTGCTTTTCGTATTGTTCGCCCACCGCGTCGAGCGCCGGAATCAGCTCCTTTTCCACCACGTCAAGCGGGGGTATGGTCTCCAGCAGCTCTCGCGCCGCTGCGGCAGCTTCGTCGCAAAGCCCCTTGGCGATTGCATCCGCAATAGAGAGCTTCACGCCGGGTTTTTGCTTCGCCTGCGGCTTGGTCTGCGCCGCGTGGCGCTCGATATAGGCCGCGCAGTGCGCATCTTCTCCGCTGAGCACCCGGCAGGCGTCTACCGCATCCATCATTTCCTTCTGATTGGGGTTGATGATGGGCAGCGTCAGGCCGCTTTGAATGGCCTGCGTCAAAAATGCCTGTGTAACCAGCGTCCTCTGCGGCAGACCGAAAGAAATGTTGGATACGCCGAGCACCGTTTCAAGCCCCAATTCACCGCGAACCCGCGCAACGGCTTCAAGCGTCTGCTTCACCTGATCCTGCTGCGCGGAAACCGTCAGCGTCAGGCAGTCAATCGCCACATTTTCCCTCGCAATGCCCGCTTCGAGCGCCGCGTTCAGAATCGTGCGCGCAAAACCCATGCGCGCCTCGCAAGTCGTCGGCAGTCCGTTTTCGCCCAGCGCAAGTCCGACGACCGCCGCGCCGTATTTTTTTGCAATCGGGAGCACCGCTTCCAGCGACGTGCGGGATGCGTTTACGCTGTTAACCATGCACTTTCCCGGCGCGGCGCGCAGACCCGCTTCAATCGCCTTCGGACTGGAGGAATCAATCTGCAACGGAAGGCTCACTGCGCCGCTGATTGCCGTTACCACGCGGCGCATGGTTTCCGGCTCGTCGATATCGGGCAGCCCCACGTTGACGTCCAGAATCTGCGCACCGGCTTCGGCCTGCTCAATCGCCTGCGCGACGATGTAATTCATGTCGCCCTCGCGGAGCGCCTGCTGAAAGCGCTTTTTCCCCGTCGGGTTGATTCGCTCGCCGATCACGCGAACGCCCTGTCCGAACGGACAGATTTCGCCCGCCGAACAGATTCCCCGCACGGTTTTTTCATCCCACCTCGCCGACTTTCCTTCAAGCGCCCGGCCAAGCGCCTCGATGAACGCGGGGGTCGTGCCGCAGCAGCCGCCGATATACACCGCGCCGACGTCCGTAAGCGCCGCACAATCCCGCGCAAACTCATCCGGCGCGGTATGATACGCGCCCGTTTCCGGGTCGGGCAGACCGGCGTTCGGTTTGAGAATCAGCGGCAGATTGGTGCATGTACGCATGGCTTGAAGAATCGGCGCAATCTCCTTCGGACCAAGGGAGCAATTCACACCCAGCGCATCCACGCCCAGCGCGTCCAGCGCCATCGCCGCCGCATCCGCACGGCAGCCGAGGAACGTCCGGCCGGAAGCCTCAAACGTCATCGAGGCAAACACCGGCAAATCGGAGCACTCCTTGGCCGCCAGGACGCCCGCGCGGAGCTCGTTCAAATCGGAAAACGTTTCAAAAAAAACGCCCTCTGCGCCCGCCGCCGCGCCCGCGCGAATCATTTGCGCAAACAGCGCGTAGGCCTCGTCAAATTTGAGCGTCCCCAGCGGCTCAAGCAGTTCGCCGATGGGGCCGACGTCGAGCAAAACCTTCGCATCCGTTCCCACACAGGCGCGCTTTGCCACGGCGACAGACGCGCGAACGACGTCTTCCACCTCAAAGCCCGTTCCGGCCAGCTTGTGCGCGTTCGCGCAGAACGTGTTCGCCAGCAGCAGCCGCGTCCCCGCCTGCACATACTGCCGCTGTATGCCCTCCACAACGTCCGCCGCCGTGATGGAAAGCGTCTCCGGGCGGTCGCCGAGCTTCAGCCCCGCTTTCTGGAGCATCGTCCCCATCGCGCCGTCGAGCAGCGTAATCGCTTTCGTATATGCCATCGTCATTCCTCCGTTATGTCTTCGCGTCTTGCAAATGCGCAGGTTTGGCGCGCCGAACACCCCTCGCAGCCCTTCGGTCTTCGAAAAACCTGCGTTCGGCTGATCCCCAGCACGGCCGTCACCGATTTTCGCGGCATCAAAATCCCGCTTTGGCTGACCGTCAGCCCGATGGAGCGTCCGGCGTTCAGCACCTCGCAGATTTGCCCGGATTGCGCAAGCGGCATGTCGCCGTAGCCAGGGCTGAACCGATCCGTCAAATACAGCGCCTGCGCTGCCAGCTTCTCCCTCAGCGTCTCCTCCATCCGGTCGCAGACTGCCTCAATCGCCGCGCTGAGCACCGCGTCCAGAATCAGCGCGTCCGCGGCGCTCTTTGTCTGCGCCCGCAAAAGCATGCGCTCGCTGTCCGCGCCCAGCGTTGCCGCCAGCAAAACCGTTTCATGGCAGGCAGACAGCATTTCGCGCACATCCTTTCCCTGCGGAAAAAAGCGCGTTCCCTCGAGCGTTCCGTCCGGCAGGCGGACAAAGCGCCGCATGACCGCCCGCGGCTTCACCTGTTCAAGCGCCTCGCCTCTGATTCGCCTGATCTGCTCCATCAGCGGCGGCTCGACCGGCGTTCCGTGCCAGCCCAGAAAATGCAGGATTTCCCGCATGGGAATTTGCAACAGCGTCACTTGCACGGCGTTCACGCCTCCTTCGCAGGTTTAGAGAAAAGATATCTGTTCCTCGACGCACAGCTGCTCGCCGATCGTCCGTTTTCCGCTCAAATCAATCCTTCGCGCGCCGTATTCAAACAGCGCGCGGTTTCCTTCGAAATCCGCGCCGTCTCCGTCCGGCACGTAGACCGACGAAAAATTGCCGCACAGCCCCGCCGTCGCCCCTCGCCAGCTCCCGCCAACGCCGTTTCTGGCCGCGACGACAATCGCGTTTTTTCCCAACGCATAAATGGTATGGTTGCGCGCCAACGCCCTCGCGGCAGAAAACGGCGCATCCGGCAGCGTCTCGCTGAGCAGCAGCAGCCTGCCCGTTTGCAGCGCCGCCGCTTCCTTTTCCCGCGCGCAGGCCTGCTCCGCAGAAACCGCCGGAACGAGAATCAACGAACCGTCGGCGTCCAACAGCGCATCCTGCGCCGCGCGATCCACGCCGCGCGCACCGCCGCAGACCATCGTTATCCCTTCTTCGGCCAGCATGGCGCCAAGCCGCGCCGCCATGTCGTTTGTCGCGGGCGCAATCTCCCTGCTGCCCGCCACCGCAACGGTTCGCCGCTCCAGCAGCGCCGCATTTCCCTTCATAAAGAGGAAGAGCGGTTCCCGACCGCCGAGCGCGCGCAGCGCCTTCGGCCATTCCCTGCTTTCCGGCAGAATCAGCCGATATCCCAGCTTTTCATAGGCTTCCAAACACAAAAGCGCGTCACTCGTCCGGGTGAGAAGCATTTCCGCGCGTTCAAACGTCGCCTGCGGCAGCATGTCCGTCCGGCGCAGGACGAGCCCGGAGAGCGCGCCGCATTCCATCATTCGCCGCACAGCCATGCGGGAAAACAGCGGCGGCATGGATTCGTCCCATGCGATGGGCGTAAGCAGGCACAATCTGGCACACGCCGTTTCCATCAGCCGATTTGTCATCCTCCTCACGCTCCTCATCCCGCAGAATGAGCCTATTATACCGCATCTTCACGCCTGTGCGCAATATGTCATGTTGTCCGTTTGAAAACAGGCCGACGCTCGAAATCAGAAAAACAGACCAAAAGTCTGTTTGGACTTCCGGTCTGTTTCGGTTCAGCTTTTCATCTTGGGCTTAAACAGGACTGCGGCCAGGTAGCCGAAAAACACCGCCGCCGCAATGCCGCCCGCCGCAGCCGTCACGCCGCCGGTGAACGCGCCGAGAATCCCCGTTTCCTTCACGCCTTCGATTGCGCCGCGCGCCAGCGCATACCCAAAGCCCAGCAGCGGAACGGTCGCGCCCGCGCCCGCAAAATCAACAATCGGTTTATACAGCCCCAGCGCGCCGAGAATAACGCCCGCCGTCACATAGCCGACCAGAATCCGCGCGCTGGTCAACTGCGTCTTCATAATCAACACCTGACCGATGGCACAGAGCAGGCCGCCCACGAGGAACGACTTCACCAGCATCCACAAAATCTCTATCACGCGCCCTTCTCCTTTCGATGCTCCATCGCGACGGCATGCGCGATACCGGGCACGCTCTCGCCCTGCATGCTGCTTGTCGGGCTGAGCAGCGCGCCCGTCGCCATAAACAAAACGCGCTTCAATCGGCCTGCCGCGAGCTCGGGCAGCAGATGCGCGCACAACATACTCGCCGCACAGCCGCACCCGCTCCCGCCCGAATGAACATCCTGCCTTTCGGAAAAGATTTCGCATCCGCAGTCAAACAGCTTGCCCTCGTCCACGTCGATTTTCTTTTCGCGCAGCAGCTCAATGAGAAGCTCTCGACCCAAGCGCCCCAAATCGCCCGTCACCACCAAATCGTAATCCGCAAAGCCGCGCCCCAGATCCCTGAAATGCGCCGCAAGTGTATCGAAAGCCGCTGGCGTCATGGCCGCTCCCATGTTGTTCGCATCCGTAATGCCCAGATCCACCACGCGCCCGCATGTCGTATGCGTCAAGACCACCGGTGCGTGCTTCGAACCGGAAATCATCACCGCGCCCGCGCCGGTCACCGTCCACTGCGCCGTCGGCGTGCGCTGATTGCCCAATTCCAGCGGCGCGCGATACTGCCGCTCCGCCGTGCAGAAGTGGCTGCACGTCGCGCAGATCAGCCGATCCGCAAAACCTCCGTCCGCCAGCATGCCGCCGACGGACAGGGATTCAGACATGGTGGAACACGCCCCGTACAGACCGTAAAACGGGATTCCGAGGTTACGCGCCGCAAATCCGGCGGAAATGATCTGGTTGAGCAGATCGCCCGCGAGCAGCATTTGAATTTCGTTCAGCCGCGTTCCCGCTTTTTCCGCGCAGAGCACAACCGCCTGTTCGAGCATCGCGCGTTCAGCGCTTTCAAAGGATTGCTCCCCGTTCAACTCGTCCGGTATAATCCAATCGAATTTCGCGCCATACGGGCCTTCTTTTTCCTTTTGCCCCGCAATCCCCGCCCAGCCGATCAAGCCGGGGCACGACGGCAGCGCCGTCGTTTGCGCACCGATTCGTTTGCTCATCCGCCCACCTCCGCAGACCCGGAGGCGGCGCAACGCGCTTTTTGTTTTCTCTTCATGCGAACGCCTCCGCTTGATTTGCCCCTATTTTGAGCAAAAGCCCTCGCCGTTATTCTACTTCTGCGCATGGAGGCAATTTTGCACCTTTTCCCATATATCAAAAAAGGACGCCGCATTCAATACGACGTCCTTCGTTTTCAAACAAACCGAATTACTTCATAACCTTCGGATAGGTCGTAACCTTCGCTTCGGAAACCCACTGGGTCACAGCCGCTTCATAAGCCGCATCCTTCGCGTCGGAGAGCATGGTATCATAGATATTGCTCTTGATCTCGTCGGTATACTCAACCTCGCCCGCAGCGATGTCGGTCGCATACTGAAGAATGTGATAGCCATAGCTCGTCTTGACCAGCTCGGCGGACACGTCGCCGACCTTTTCAAGCGCCATCGCCGCATCCTGGAAGCTCTGCTCATAGACGGACAGACCGTCGCAGACCAGATAGCCGCGGCTCTTGTTCGGCTCGTTGTTCATGCCGGTGTCCTGACCATAGGTCTCAATCAGGCTATCAAAGTCCTCGCCGGACTGCGCACGGGCGAGCACGTCCTGCGCCGTCGGCAGAATCTCGTCATACGCCTCGGCGGTCACGGTCTCCAGCTTCGCGCTGGATTCATCCAGCGTCGCCTGAGCGGTCGCCACGGTCTCTTCGAGCGCCGCAACCTGCTCGTCATAGCCGGCCTTGGTCGCCTCGTCATAGGAAGAGGTATCCTCCGCTTTCAGATCGTCAAGCTGCTTCTGCGCGTCGCTCAGCGTGGTGTTCGCGGTGGAAATCGCGCTGTTCAGGTCGCTGATTTCGCTCTGCTTCTCGTCGCTGAACTTGATGAGCAGGTTCTTCACACCGCGGTAGCCTTCCGGCACATAGTAATTTGTCGTGCCGTTGTTCTCGGCGGTCACATAACCGGCCGGAGCCGCGTCATAGCTTTCCTTCTGGGCGGCCACGCGCTTGTCAAATTCTTCCTTCACCTGCTCGTCCGTCACCGCGACGTCCTTGGCGGCATATTCGCGAATCTTTTCGCGCTGCACGCTGGCGGTCTGGTTCTGCACGAAATAATCGCGCGTATAGCCGACGGTGTTCAGGTCGTTGACGAGCATCTCGTCGAGCTGATCGTTGGTGACGGTCGCCTTGCGCTCCGTATCAACGGCCTCGGCCGGGGTCGCCTCGGCCGGGGTCGCCTCGCTGCCGGTTGCCTCTTCGAGGGCGGCCAGACGCGCTTCTTCCTCTTCCACCGTCTCCAGATCCGGATAGTTCTGGTAGCGGATCATCATCTTGTAGAAGTTAAACATGTTGTCGGCGTAGCTTTCCACGTCGGAGGCATCCTCTTCGGGCAGCGGCTCGAAGCCAAGCTCCTTCATCTTGCCTTCAAGCACGACGCTCTCAATCAGCTGCTCGACAGCAGCCTCGCCGTAGGAGGCGATATCGTCGTCCGTGAGCTGCATCGACACGCCGAAGTTCTGCTGGAAATACTGCTGGTAGTAGCTGGCCAGATAATCCCGGTAAGCCTCCCACTCCGCCTTGGTGATCTCGGTGGTATCCTGGCTGGTCTCCACCTTCGCCACAACCTGCGCGCCGTCAAGCTCGTCGTCGTGGCCGATCAGGTTGCAGCCGGAGAGCAGCATCAAAGCCGCAAGCAGCAACGCAATCAGCGCGAATCTCTTATTCATGTTCGTTCTCTTCCTTTCAGCCTCTACTCGGCAATATACGATTTATTATAATAAGCTGTCATCGACTTGTCAAGCGCGTGTGTCGCCCTGCGGCTCAAATGTTCGCTCTTTTTGTTCAAATTCACAAAAAGAACACATTTCACTCGCCGCACACCCGAATTCCGAACCACTTGGAGAGCGTGCTGTTCGGCCAGCTTTCCGCGTCCTTTTCCAGCGCAATGTTCATGGTAAAGCGCGAGCGGCTTTCCACCGAGGCGATTTTCACCTCGTCCGCCCCGCTCTGCACCGCTGTTTCGATTTTTTGAGTCTGCGCTTCCCACGCCGCCTCATGCGCGCCGACTTCCCTGACAGCCTGATACCCGCTGTAAACAAGCAAAAACAGCGCCAACGGCAGCGCGCACAGCCTGGTCGCGTCCAGCGCGCGGACATGCGCCTCCATGTCGCCGAGCAGCGTCGCCAGCGCGCAGAGCGTCAGCGCAATCACGCAGGTATACGACCGATCCGACAATTCCGGCGAGGCGACCATCGCATACGCGCTCAGCAGCGCCGCCAGCAGCAAAAGCGCCGCCCGCCGGTTTCGCATCGGCACGTGAAGCGCCCGCCCCATTCCATGGACAATCGGCATGGCCAGCAATTCCGCGCCCGCATACACGCCCGTATAAAGCGTAATGCGGAGCAGCCGCTTCACGATCTCCCGCGCCATCGAATCGTAAGCATAGGCGGATGCGCGCGCAAAATTCCCCGGCGCAAGAATCATCATCGCCGCGCCCGCCGCCTGCGCCGCCAGACAGAGCCACGCGGAAACCGGCGTTCTTTTCCCGCGGTATGCGCTGTCCGCCAGCAGCAAGAGCGCCACCGCCAGCATGCCGCAGGCCGCGTTCTCATTCGTCCAGCCGCTCAAAAAGCAGAGCGGAACACCGATCACGCCGAGCGCCGCACTTTCTTTCTCCAGCAGCCGCGGGATGATCAGCAGCGGCAAAAGCGCCAGCGCCGTGCCCCACAGATAGTTGCACGCGCCGTCCAGCCACAAAAAGACCGTGCCGAAGAACGGAACCAGCGTGAACAGCGCCGCGTGGAGGACCAGCAGAACCGTCCAGCAAAACCGTCTGCCCTTCGGCTTGGCCAGCGTATACAGTTCAAGCACGAGCAGCATATACGCCGCCGTATTGGCGATGTTGAAAACACCCTTTCCCCAATAAAGGAAGAGCTGCGCCAGCGTGTGAACCACGCTGCGCCCGCCCCAGAGACGGTAATGCGCCGCCTGAGAGGCGAGCACGTCCGACACCCCGGCAAGCGGCTTGCCCGTGCTCCAACTGAAGGAATAATCATAATCGTCCATTTGCAGCGGCGTATGCGTGTTCAGCAGGAACATGGTCGCCGCCATCAGCACGAGAATCGCCGCAAAGACGCAGGCGCGAAACGCCGTCTTTTCTTCCATTCCGGCCAGAAAATCCCGTGCGCGGTTCATGCGTTTCCCCCCAGCGGCTCAACGGCCAGCACGACTTTATCGTGGCTCGTCACCGCAACGTCGCGCCCAATCAGCGCCGCGTCAAAGGGCATGGCCGACTCGATCAAAAAGCGCCGCTCGCCCTCCGGCGCCATATCCTCATAAACATTGACAATCATCTCGTGAAAATGCACGCCGTTTTCATAAACCTCTTCATCGCCGACGCGCACCAGCGTTCCCGCCGTCTTGCGCGTCAGGCCGCTGGTCAGCTCGCGCAGAAAGCAGCCGTATCGAATCGACGGCATCACAAACAAATCCCCGACAAAAATCGCCGCCGCACAGGTCAGAATCAGCCCAGCCGTGCACAGCGTCTGGTTGCGCACCGCAAAGCCCGCGGCGCACAGCGCAAAAAACGGCAGCATCGCCAGCAGCATTTTGAAAACGTCCCGCCGCAGACGCCGTTTGTTTTCTTCCGTTCGTTTTTCCGTATAAAACATGGCCGTCGCTCCTTTACCGTTCTCCCGCTTCAAAACGGATCTGTCCCGCGTCGTAGTGAATGGTGCCGGTCGAGCCGCGCACGTCCTTCTTCTCCATGCACAGCTTGAGCAGCTTGGCGGTCAGCATCGGGCCGCCCGCTCGCGTCAGTGCATCCTTCCAGATGGTGAATCTGCATCCCTCGCGGAATCGGGTGCAGTAAAAGCCCTTGCTGTTTTCCGCCACCTTGCCCTGACCGCAGACGGGGCAGGCCACACCGAGCGTCGGTATGCGCTTTTTCCCTCGGCGCTCCTCCTTGGCAAAGGCCACATCCGGCGCGCCAGCCGCGTTTTCAACAAGGAAAGCCGCCAGCCGCGCAATGCCCTGACGGAAGCGCGCTTCGCCGTCGCTGCCTCGGGCAATTTCCGCCAGCGCCCGTTCCCAGCGGCCCGTCGTCTCCGGCGAAGCGATCTCCGGCGGCACCGCTTCTATCAGGTGCACGCCCTTTTCCGTCGCCACGAGGTTTTTGCCGCTGCGCCGCACATATCCCACGTCGATCAGCCGCTCAATGATGGCCGCGCGCGTTGCCGGTGTGCCCAGCGCGCAATCCTTCATCTGCTCGCGAATTTCTTCGTCCGCAATCTGCCGCCCTGCGTGTTCCATATCCAGCAGGATACTCGCGTCGCTATATTCCTTCGGCGGCTTGGTCTGGTCGCGCGTCACCTGTGCGCGCTTGCAGAGCCGCTCGTCCCCGACGGCCAGCGCCGGAAGCCGCTGCTCGTCATCATCCGCCTTCTTTTTTCTTTTGACCTCGTCTCCGCCGTAGACAGCCTTCCACCCTTCCTGCGTGACGGCTTTTCCCGTGCTGAGAAAATCATCCTCGCCGCAGGTCGTGACCACGCGCAGCGCGTCGTATTCGTAATTCGGATAGAACGCCGCCGCCAATCGCTTGGCGACCATCTCGTACAACCTGCGCTCATCCGCAGTCAGATTCACATGATCCGCGCGCTTGCCCGTCGGGATGATCGCGTGGTGATCGGTCAGCTTCGCGTCGTCAAACACGCGCTTGGTCATCCGAACACCATAGGAAAGCGCCTGCTCGCCGATGGGTTGCAGCGCGCCGTCATAGCTGCCCAGCGTCGTCTGCACCTTGCCGAGCATATCGTGCGACAGATAGCGGCTGTCCGTCCTCGGATAGGTCAGCAGCTTGTGCTGTTCGTAGAGCTTTTGCGCTGTCGCCAGCGTCTTTTTCGCGGTAAAGCCCAGTTGCGCGTTCGCTTCGCGTTGGAGTGTCGTCAAATCATACAAGAGCGGCGGCCACACGCTCTTGTGTTCCCGCGCGGCCTGCGTCACCCGTGCCGACCGGCCGGAAACGCGCTGCGCGATCTGCTGTGCGGCCTCCTCGTTTTCAAACTTGCGCTCGCCTTTTTTGTCGATGTACACGCCCTGATAGTCGCCGAAATCCGCGCGCACCGTGTAAAACGGCTTGGGCACAAATGCGTCGATTTCCCGTCTCCGCTTGACGAGCATGCTCAGCGTCGGCGTTTGCACACGGCCGATAGAGAGCAGCACATTGTAGCGGATCGTATAGGCGCGCGTCGCGTTCATGCCGATGAGCCAGTCCGCGTCCGCCCGACAGCGCGCGCTGGCATAGAGCGCATCGTAATCCGCCGACGGCCGAAGGCTGTCAAACCCGGCGCGGATGGCTTCGTCCGTCATGGAGGATATCCACAGCCGCTTCACCGGCTTTCTGCACCCCGCCTGCTCGTAAATATAGCGGAAGATCAGCTCGCCCTCGCGCCCGGAGTCCGTCGCGCAGATGATATCCTGCGTTTCCTTGTCGTTCATCCATTTTTTGACGGAGAGAAACTGGCTTCTCGTCTTTTTGATCACCTTTGTCTCCATCTTTTCGGGCAGAATCGGCAGATCCTCCGCGCGCCATCGGGTATACCGCTCGTCCAGCTCCTGCGGCTCCTTGAGCGTAACCAGATGGCCGAGCGCCCATGTAACCACATAGCCGCCGCCGATCAGGCTGTTTTCGCCCCTGCCCTTTGCACCCAACACGCGGGCAATGTCCCGCGCGACGGAGGGTTTTTCGGCAACGACGAGCGTATGCATGGCTTCACCTCATGTCTTTTACTGCGCCGCGCCGCCCTGCTGGAGGCTGGCAAAGCGCGTGTATTGCCCCAGCCAGGCCAGTTTCACCGTACCCAGCGGGCCGTTGCGCTGTTTGGCCACAATCACCTCGGCGATGTTCTTGTCCTCGGTGTTGGGATCGTAATATTCCTCTCGATGCAGGAACATGATGACGTCGGCGTCCTGCTCGATAGCGCCGGAATCGCGCAGGTCGGATAGAATCGGCCGCTTGTCGCTTCGCTGTGCGCCCGCACGGGAAAGCTGCGCCAGCGCAACCAGCGGCACGTTCAGCTCCTTGGCGATGCTCTTGAGGTTGCGCGAAATCTCGCTGACCTCGTTCTGGCGGTTTTCGACATGGCCGTCCGCGCTCATCAGCTGCAAATAGTCGACCATAATCATATCCAGCCCGTGCTCCATTTTCAGCCTTCGGCAGCGGGAACGGAGCTGCGACGGCGTGATGCCGGACGTATCGTCGATATAGATATTGGAGGCCGCCAGCGGGCCGAGCGCGGAGGACAGCGAAATCCAGTCGTCGTCGCGCAGCGAGCCATGGCGAACGGACTGCATGTCCACGCGCGCATCCGCGCACAGAAGGCGCATCGCGAGCTGATCCTTCGGCATTTCCAGCGAGAAAACCGCCGTCGTCTTGCCCGCCATCGTCGCCGCGTAGCCGATCAGGTTCATGCCAAAGCTCGTCTTGCCCATCGAAGGGCGCGCGCCGACAATCACCAGTTCGCCTCCGTGCAGGCCGGTCAACAGGTTATCCAAATCCACAAAACCCGTCGGCACACCGTCGATGCCGCCCTTCAACTCGGTCAGCTGCTCGATGCGCAGATAGGTATCCGGCAGAACGTCCGCAATATGCGTCAGCGTGCTTCCCTCGTGGCGGCGCATGATGATATCAAAAATCGACTTTTCCGCCACGCCGAGGATGTCGCTCACTGCTTCGGTCTGCTGATAGCATGCGGAGGCGATGTCCCCCGTCGCCTTAATCATGCGGCGCAGCGTCGCCTTTTCATCCACAATCTGCACATAAGCGCGCGCGTTGACCGTAGACGGCATGCACTGGCTCAATTCGATGAGGTAGTTTGTGCCGCCGACACCCTCCAGCGTGCCGCGCCGGGTCAGCTCGTCATCCACCGTCACCAGATCAATGGGCATGCCCTGCGTATTGAGCGCATGCATCGCATCGAAAATTTCCCGGTTTGCGGGCTGATAGAAATCATCCGCCGTAAGCAGCTCAAAGGCCAGCGACAGCGCCTCTCTGTCCTGCATCATGCAGCCCAGCACGCTTTTTTCCGCATCGGCATTGTTGGGCGGTACACGCATAACTGCCTCGTCCACAATGTTCTCCCCTTTTAACAAAAGATAGGGCTTTCCCCCGTTTCAGGAGGAAAACCCAGTGCGTTGTATGGATCAGCCAACCTCAACCTTGGCGGTCATTTCCGCCGTAATGCCCGCATAGAGCCACACGCTGACCGTAAAATCGCCTGCGTTGCGGATGTTGGCCACATCAATGCGGCGCTTTTCCACCTTCACGCCATACTGCTTAAACAGCTCGTCGGCAATCTCCTGCGCGGTGACGGAGCCGTAAAGCCTGCCGCCCTCCGCGCCGCGCGCCACGATCTTGATGGCCTTGCCGGAAAGCGCCTTGCGGGTTTCCTCCGCCTTGGCGCGCTCAACGTCCTCGCGGTGCTTCTGCGCGGCCTTCGCGTTCTCGATGGCGTTCAGATTCGTCGCGCTCGCCTCGCGCGCCAGCCCCTTGGGGAAGAGGAAGTTGCGGGCAAATCCGTCGGAAGCCTCGATGATCTGATCCTTCTTGCCGGTTCCCTTGATATCCTTGAGCAAAATCACTTTCATAGCTTTATCCTCCCGAAATCTTATTTATCATCGTGTGTGCGCGGATCAAACGGATTCGGCGTTTCCTCCTCCATTTTTTCGCGGCGATGGACGACGTCGAACGTCTGATCCGCAATGCCGATCAAAATCGCGGCGGGTCGAATCGCGAAATAGCCCAGCGCAAAGACAATCCCCTGCGCCACGCGCCCCTTGCCCTTTTCATTCAGATAATAGCACACGGCGGCTATGCCCTGCAAGGCGAAAATCTGTTCAAATACGCCGGTAAAGACGTAAAACATGCTGCTCGTAAAGCTCGGCACAATCAGCGTCAGCACATACAACGCCGCCAGCGTCGCGCCCAGCACACGCCCCCAGCCCTTCGGCACGGTCCATGTGCGCAGCGGCGGATAATCCACCTTATCCCCGCGGGAGAGCACGCCCTTGCGCAGCGCGGCCTGCCCCAGCACGCCCGCCGCCACGGAGCCCGTCGCCATCTGCATCGGGATTTCCAGCCGCATCAGGGTATCCAGAATCAGCACGAGCTGCTCAATCAGCTGCCCGCGCGCCGCTGCATCCAGCGTCGCGATATCCACCGCGCCGCCGCTCGCCGACGTGATCGCGCCGAGCTGCATCATCATCGTCAGCACCATGTCGCTGAACGTCTGCGAAACCGAGAACGCCTGACGCATCATATTGGACAGCGCCGTAACCACGTCCGCCCTCGCCAGCGCGCTGACAAGCAGCATCGCCAGACCGATGGACGCAAACATGGTCACACCGGAACCCGCCGCGCTCTGCCAGAAGCTCTGTTCGTGCTCAACCATGTAGCTCGAAACAACCAGAATCGGCACAAGCAGCACCGCAGAAAGCGCCGCGCCCCAGAAGCCGAAAAACACTGTGCTGAGCGTCACGAGAATCGCCGTGCACGCCGCCGCACTGACCGGGCCGACATATCCCACAAGCAGCAGCAGCGCGATCGGCACCAGCGTCATGCCCTGCGGTATAAACACGGAAACCGCCAGCAGCGGCGAAAGGAGCATGCACAGCGCAATGCTCAACGCCGTCCATCCCCATCGGTTTGAGCGGCGAAGCAAGGATATATTCTTGTTTTCCAATGTGAACCCCTTCTTTTTTAACATCGCGGGCAAACATGATCCGCAAAAGATGTCGTCATTTCAGTTTATTATACCGCATTCGGCGAATTTTGTATAGCGAAAAAATCGGCAGGTCGATCATCCCTGCCGAAAAGCCGCCTTCCCGCGGCGTCCATGCCCCAGGCAAGCAGCGCCATCATTCCCTGCAAAAACGCAATATATGCGCCGTAACTCAGGCGATAGATTCCCTCCAGCGGCGTTCTGACCGGCGGCGCGGCCAGAAACAGAAAATCCGTTCCGAGCGCGCGGTTGGCAAAAAACGCCGCAACGGCCAGCGCCTGCAAGGCCAGCAGCACCTGCGGCGCACGGCCGACGCGCGGCCGTTCTCCCATCGCCAGCGCGCTCAGACCGATGAGCACAATGAGCGCGTGTGTCAGCACATAGCAGGCCGTGAACGCCGTCTGCCAGCGGCTGACGGCCGGCGCGGGAAACACGAGCGCCAGAACCGCCCCCGGCATGCCGAGCAGCCAAAGAAAATCCACGACGAAGGGCGCGGGAGAAAACGCGAGCGCCGCCGCCGCCAGCGCCGATACGCTGCACAGATGCAGCGGAACGGCCTCCCGAATCCGCCCCTGCAGAGCCAGCATGAGCGTCGTCCCCGCCATCGAGCAGAGGATCATAACGCCCATTCGCCGCCGCCATCTTTTCGCCATCTTCCCACCTCCCGGTTTTATCCTTTCCCGGAAAGGCGCTGCATATCCCGCGCGCACCCGCAAAATAGATTCCAGCATCCGCCGCTGCTCCGCGCAAAAATCCGTTCGCTGAGCCCGTCGAAAAGAAGCATAGCGCCCGCGTACCGCTGGCAGCCGCCCGCCCGTCCGGGCGCGTGCTCCGTATGCAAAAGCCGCATGCCGTCGCGCGAAACCGCGTGCAAAAACCCCTCCGTCGCACAGAGCAGCCGTCCTCCATCCGCCACGACCCGCCCCGGCATACCCGGAAGCGGGAGAATCTGCCGCGCGCCGACCTGCGGAACCGTTACCAACGTCGAATCCAGCGCGTCATTCAGGCAGAGCGCATGCACAGTGCCGCCGCACAGCGTCACATCGAATACCATTCCCGGCATGGACAGGCGGCGCAGCAGCGTCAGCGACCGCGCGCTCATCAGCAGCACTTCGCCGCTCTCGCCCGCCGCAACCGCCAGCACGTCGCCCGTCTCGTCAAGCGCTATGTTTTGCGGATTCAGCCCCGCCCTCGCCAGCACGAGCGGCAGGCCGCATCCCGCGTCAAGCAGAAGAACGCTGTCCGCTTCCGCGCAAAGCAGCAAAAGGCGCGTTCCATCCGGCGACGACAGAATTCGCTTCATCCCCGGCCCGCCCGCAAAAAGCCCGGTCGGCACAAGACGCTCGGCGTCCAGCCGCCAAACCGTATCGCCCCAATCGCTTGCGCAGAACACAGTTCCATGCGACACGCAGAGCGCTCCCGCGCCTTCCAGCCGGATTTGCTCCTGCGGCTCGCGTTTAGGCGGCGCAAACACGCGCACCTCGTCGCCGCCCGAGACGATCATCCGCTCCTCCATCGCCGCCACACCCCTTCTCCTCAAGCCTATGAAGCAAAGCAGCCGCGCGTCACAAGCAGGAAAAACGGGATTTGCGTCGAATAATGTCTGTCACGTTCCATTTTTACGCATATACGCATATGAGGAGGATTGACCATGAACATTTATAAAACGCACAACGTTTGCAGCCGTTCAATCGAATTTGAGGTGGAAAACAACATCATCACCGCCTGCAAATTCAACGGCGGCTGCGCGGGCAATACACAGGGCGTCGCCGCGCTCGTCGTCGGCATGACCGTTGACGAGGCCATCCGCCGCCTGAAGGGCATCCAGTGCCGCAACGGCACGAGCTGCCCGGATCAGCTCGCCACCGCGCTGGAGGAATACAAGGCGAACCATGCCGCCTGAGCCGTGCGGCGCTTCCGATCTCTACACAGAAAAACAGGCTGTTCGATGCAGCCCGTTTTTTCGTTTAGTCCTTGGCAAACGCGCCGCGCGGACCCTTGACGATATGCCGCGCCTTGACCACGCCGCGCACGCTGGAGAGCGGATAGACCTGCGAATCCCTGCCGATGATCGTGCCGGGATTGAGCACGCTGTTGCAGCCGATCTCCGCAAAGTCGCCGAGCATCGCGCCGAATTTCTTCCGCCCGGTTCCATAATCCCGCTCGCCGTGGACGACAACGTTCTTCTTGTCGCCCTTCACGTTGCTGGTCACCGCACCCGCGCCCATGTGCGCTTTGTAGCCCAGCACGGAATCGCCGACATAGTTATAATGCGGGGTCTGCACCTCATCAAAGAGAATACAATTTTTCAGTTCGCAGGAGTTACCAACCACCGCACCATCGCCGACGAGCACATTCCCGCGGATGAACGCTCCGGGACGCACCTCGGTTTTTTCACCGATGACGCACGGACCGGCGATGCTGGCCGTCGCCGCGACCGTCGCGGTTTTAGCGATCCACACATCCTCAGCCGGGTGATCGTAATCGCTCAGATCCAGCCCCTGACCGATGGCCAGCACCGTTTCGCCGATTTTAGAGAGCGCTTCCCACGGATATTCGCACGCGGCAAGCATCTTTGCCGCGCGGGTATGCGTCAGGTCAAACAAATCGCAGACTTTAATCGCGTCCATATCAAGCCAACCCTTCCGCCTTGATAGCCTCGATCATTTCGTTCACGCAGGCCTCAGCCGTGCGCAGTTCCTGCGCCTCTGCCATCACGCGAATCACCGGCTCCGTGCCGCTCTCGCGCAGCAGAACGCGGCCCGTATCGCCCAACCTCTCACCGACAGCCTTCACGACCTGCTGCACATGCGCGTTTTCGCGCACGGCGGCCTTGTCGCTGACGCGAACATTTTTGAGCACCTGCGGATATACAGCCACCGGCGCGGCCAGACGAGAGAGTGTCTGCTTGCTGTCCAGCATCGCCTCCATCAGCTCGATGGAGGTCAATATGCCGTCGCCCGTCGTCGCGTATTTGCTCAAAATAATATGGCCGGATTGCTCTCCGCCGACGCAATAGCCGTTCTGCGCCATGTTTTCATAAACAAAGCGGTCGCCGACGGCGGTTTTCTCATAACCGACGCCCACTTCGTCGAGCGCCTTATACAAACCGAAATTGCTCATCACGGTGGTGACAACCTTGTTGCCCGCCAGCCTGCCTTCTCGCTTCATCTGGCAGCCGAAGATGTAGATGATCTTGTCCCCATCCACAACCTCGCCGTTTTCATCCACCGCCAGACAGCGATCCGCGTCGCCGTCGTAGGCAAAACCGACATCCAGATGGTTTTCCACGACAAACCGCCGCAGCCCGTCGATGTGCGTAGACCCTGCGCCGCGGTTGATGTTCACGCCGTCCGGCTCAGCGTTGATGACAAAGGTTTTCGCGCCCAGCGCTTCAAAGACGGTTTTGGCGATATTCCACGCGCTTCCGTTGGCGCAATCCAGACCGACGCGCATGTTTTTATAAGAATGTGCCGCCAGCGAAATCAGATAGCCGACATAACGGTTGCGGCCGGAAACATAATCCACGATTTCGCCCAGCTCTTCGCGCTTGGCCGACGGCACATCGCCTTCGATCCCCAGTGCGGCCAGATTTCCATCCAAGTACGTCTCGATGTCAGCGATGGTTTCGTCGTCCATTTTCTCACCGCGGCTGTTGATGAGCTTGATGCCGTTGTCATAAAACGGGTTATGCGACGCGGAAATCATCACGCCGCAATCAAAATTATCCACACGGGTGACATATGCGACGCTCGGCGTCGTCGTCACGTGAAGCATATACGCATCCGCGCCGGTAGCGGTCAAGCCCGCAACAATCGCATATTCAAACATATAGCTGGAACGGCGGGTATCCTTGCCGATGACCACGCGCGCCTTTCTGCCCTTGCGCGCGCCGTAATACCAGCCGATGAACTTACCGATCCGATACGCATGTTCGCTGGTTAAATCGACATTCGCCTCGCCGCGAAAACCGTCTGTTCCGAAATATTTGCCCATAAATCTGCACCTTTCCCGGCCAGACCGGCCGACCGCTTCGATTCGGTTTTCCCTATTTTATGAACCGATTAGCGTTTCTATTATGAACCAAAGTTTTTCTTTTGTCAACTTTTTACGTCTGCAATCCGTCGATTCCCTGCTCACGCAGGCTTTTTTTTCGTCAAAAAAAGCGGGCTGAACCCGCTTGAGCTTGTTGACATAAGCAAACTTGGCTTGGATAGCAAAATCAAGAAATTCAGCTATTCTTTCATTTGCGGAAATGGCTATTCTCCCTCCTTCGGGGAGGAAAATAGCTTTTTGTCTACGATCCGAAGCGGGCTGACCCCGCTTATTTCGCCAACAGATCATTCGCGCGCTTGCGCAGTTTTTCTCTGGAAACGCGCTGCGCGAGCACCTGCAGGGTCTTCGTTTCGATGAGCGTAATGGAACCGTAAGGCGCAAGCAGCATCCGCTCGATAGCCGTTCGATAGGCGCGCGTTTTGATGATCGCCTTTTCACAAAGCTGCTGCTCGCTGTCGTCGCCCGCCAGCAGAAACGCGATTTCATCCGCAAATTGCATGTACAGCCGCAGCACCAGCTCCGCCGCCGTTTCGATATCGCTGATGAAAAAATCGCCGCTCCGAACGCCCTCGCTCAGCACCCGCTCCAACACGCCCTTCATTCCGGAAAGCTGACAGGCTTTCATTTTTTCCCGCATCAGCGCCCCGTTCTCGCAATATGCCGCCTGAATCAGCAGCATCACAAAGCCGGGGTTATCGCTCTGCCAGAGTGTCGATGACGCAAGCAGGATGTTGAGCTTTTCGCTCGCGGTCAGATTGGGCTGATCGGCGGCCGTCGTCGCGCTTTGGCAAAGTTCCTCCGCCCGCTGCTGGCAGATCGCCTCCAGCACGGCGAGCTTGCTGTCAAAATGGTGATAAAATCCGCCTTTGGAAAAGCCGACCGCATCCAGAATGTCCTGAACGGAGGTGTTTTCGTAGCCCTTCGTATAGAACAGCTTTTCACTCGCGGCCAACAGTTCGCCGCGCCGCGCATCCCCCTTTTTCAAGCCCATTCCTCCCGTTTCTCTTTGGTTTATTCGTTCGACGCGGCGCCGGAACCGTCGTTATACAGAATTTCATCCTGCATGGCGCGGTATGTCGTCGTCCAGAGTTTCTTTTTCTCCGTCACGTTGCCGCTTGCATCCTTGTAGACCTTGTAGGTATCGACAACGTAGCCCGTGCGCTTCTTGCGTCCGGCTTTCCTCGTCCCCACGGGCAGCGAAGCATCCAGCGTATAGAGCACCGCGTCGTCCGGCTTGATCGTTTTGATCACTTCGGATTCGAGATCGACCGTCTGCCCGTTCGGCAGAAGCTTGCCGTAAATCTGCACCGTCACCGTCTGGTTCTCATACCACGCGATGACGAACACCGGATAATCCCCGTTGTTTCGGAAAACAAAATCCAGAGACGGCCAGTTGACGGTTGCGTCCTCGCCCTTATTGACATAGGACGACGGCCAGCTATGCGCGCTCCGCTTGACGATTTCCAGATCCGCGCGAACCACGGCGTTGAACAGCGTGGAGGACGTCTGGCATACGCCGCCGCCGGTGTCATCCACCAACACGCCGCCCGCGATTGCGCCCGCCTCACGATAGCCCTTTTCGCCCGTTCGCTGGCCGGTGCAGTCGTTGAAGGACATCGTGTCCCCCGGCTTAACCATGCGCCCGTTCAGCGCCGCAGCCGAAATTTCGATGTTGTTGTTGCGATCCTTGTCCTTGGTCGTCGTCGTCGTGAACGAGGAAATCAGGCCAAACTGCCCGACCAGCTGGCTTTTCGTGATCGTCGGCTCAACCTGTTCGCCCTTCGGCACAATCACACGGTCATACGCGCCTTCATCCAGCGCCGCAAGGATATCCTCCTGAAGCGCCGTTCGGTTCACGCGGTAGCCGGGTTTCGCCTCCGAAAACGTAAATGTGCGCGTCTGCACGTCAAACGCCGCAAGGGTCGCGTCCGTCGCGTCGTATTCAAGGCTGTCGGCGATGATCTCCACCAGCCTGTCAATCGCCGTTCGATCATAGGAAAAGCCCGTTGTAAACGCCGCACCGTTTGTCTTCGCGTCGTCAATCGCCGCAAGCCGCTCTTCCAGTGTGCCATACCGCCCGATGTTGTATGCCTCGTCGAGCACCGTTTGCGCGTCAAACGTCATCGGCACCTCGTCGGAGGTGATGCGCCATTTGCGCTCGCCCGCCTGAACGACCAGCGAAAACGCGCTGCTCGTTTCCTGCTGGCGGCTGCCGAAAAGCGCGCCGGCCCCTTCGCGGGTCATGCCGCCCAGCTCAACGCCATCCACCGTGACGCCCGGATAATAGGTGTTTTGCGCCACATTTTGAGTGATGGCGGCATATGATTGATATGCCGCCATGCTTTCCTGATAAATTTTCGCGCCGAAAACCCACAGAGCCGCACACCCTGCGATCACGATCAGCGTCCAAAACGGGAACAGTTTTCTTTCCTCTTTGGTGCGCGGATCAAAAGCCATAAAGCGCTCTCCTTTTCGGTTGATTAGTCGCGCTGCTGCTTGCTCGCGTCAATGGCGGAAAACAGCTCCTTCTCGTTCATGCGATATGAAAGGATGTGCAGGCTGTCGGACAGATGCACGTTGTTGACGGCCACGCCCTCCGGCAGCACCAGATCGACCGGCGCAAAATTCCAGATCGCGCGAACCCCGCCGCGAACCAGCGTATCGCAGGTCGTCTGCGCATAGGCGGACGGAACGGCCAGCACCGCGATATCGACCTTGTGGGTCTCCATCCACGCATCCAGCTTTTCCATCGGCTGCACGAGAATCCCGTGCACATCAATGCCGACCAGCGCGGGCGATACGTCGAACATCGCCTGCACGTTAAAGCCTTCCTTCGCAAAGCCGGTATAATTCGCCACTGCGCGGCCGATGTTGCCCGCGCCGATGATAATGACATGGTATTCGTGGTTCAAGCCCAGAATCTCGCCGATGCGCTCCTTCAGATTGGCCACATGATACCCGTATCCCTGCTGGCCAAAGCCGCCGAAGCAGTTGATATCCTGCCGGATCTGCGAAGCGGTCAGGTTCATGCGCTCGCCCAGCTCTTGGGAGGAAATGCGCACAACGCCCGCCTTTTCAAGCTCACGCAGATGGCGGTAATACATCGGCAACCTACGCACCACAGCGTCAGAAACCCTTGATTTGTAAGCCATGTGTACTCACCTCTTCAATGCAATCAGAAAAACGTAGTCTTTCTTCTTTAGTATATCAGTATTACGCAGCTTGTGCAAGGAAAAGTTGCTCACAACCTGCGTTTTTCAATGCTTTTTATCAATGTTTCCGGACAGTATCAAACGGCTTCCGGCTATCGTTCACCCTTTAGATATCGAACTCCCGTTTGAGGCTGCGCGTGAATAACTGATTCATCTGCTCCTTCGGCTGCGCGCCGTCATAGAGCACCGCGTACACCGCGCGGCCAATCGGCAGATCCACATGATACCTGTCCGCCAGCGCGCAAAGCGCCTTCACCGTGTCATAGCCTTCCGCCAGCTCGGTATACGGCTCACCGCGCACAAACATCTCGCCAAAGCGCCGGTTGTGGCTGTATTGTGAAAAAACCGTCGCTTCGTAATCGCCCAGGTGACAGAGCCCGTAGGCGGAAAACCCGTTGCCGCCCATCGCCGCAATCAGCCGGGAAACCTCCCGCGTGCCGCGGCTCATCAGCGCGCCCTTGAGCGAGGAGAGCCCCATGCCGTCCAGCATGCCCGCCGCAATGCCGATCACATTCTTGGCCGCCGCCCCGACCTCGTTGCCGATCAGATCCGTTCCGTAATAGAAGCGAATCAGGCCGCCGGAAAGCTGCGAAATCAGCCGTTCCTTGACCGCCTCGCTGCTCGAATCAATCACCATGCAGTTGGGCACCCCGGCGAGAAATTCCTGCACATGCCCCGGCCCGAGCCACACGGCAACGTCGTTGCTGCCGCCGACGGCCTCCTCCGCAATTTCGGAAAGGCGGCGGAGCGTCGTCACCTCGATGCCTTTCATGCACAGCGCGAACGTCTTCCCGCTCACGCCCTGAGCGGCGATCTGCGCCATCAGCTCCGGCAGATTCTGCGAACGGATGGAAATGCAGATCAGCTCGCTTTGGAGCGCCTCCCGCAAATCCGTCGTCACGCGCACATCCTCTTCCAGCGTCACCAGACCGTTGGAGCGCGTCTGACGAAACTGCTCGATATGCTTGGAACCCTCTCTGCCGTACAGCGTCACCTCATGCCCGATTTTGCGCAGATACCACGCGATAAACGAGCCCCAGCGCCCGCAGCCGATGACCGTTGCCTTCATCAATCTCGTTCCTTTCCATTTTCATAATCAAATGGATTATATCACGTCATCCGCTCGGATGCAACCCTGCCCTTATGACCGGTTAAAGCCGCGCATGCGGTCGCGTTCCTGCTTTCTTTCGGAGCGCTGCCCGCTTGCCACACGCCCTTTCAGCGGCGTGAGCAGCGTCAGATCAATGTTGCACTGGGTCAGCTCGACGTTCTGCACCTTGACGCGAACCGGCTGACCGAGCGAAAACACCGTGCCGGTGCGTTCGCCGCGCAGCAGCATGCGCCGCTCGTCGAAGCCAAACCAATCCTCCAGCGTGCGCACGGGCACAAAGCCCTCCGCGCCGTTGGACAGCGTGATATACATGCCGTATTCGCTCACGCCGTTGATCGTTCCGTCGTAATCCTCGCCGACATGGTGCGCCATCAGGCGCGCCATCATCAGCTTGTCCGCGGCGCGTTCCGCGTCAATCGCGGCGCGCTCCCGCTCGCTGGAACGAACGGCCGCATCGGCCAGCGCCTCGCCCGTCAGCGGAGCGGGCTGACCGGTCAGCTTCGCCGTCAGCGCACGGCTGACCACCAGATCGGGATAGCGGCGAATCGGCGAGGTGAAGTGGCAGTAATCCGCCATCGCCAAGCCGTAATGCCCCAGCGGCGCGACGTCGTAACGCGCCTTCTGCATGCTGCGCAGCGCCAGCGCGGTGATGACGGAATATTCCGGCCGCTCCTTCGTCTTTTCCAGAATCGCGCGGATATCGCCCGGCGCGGCGTTATGCCGGATGCCCTTGGCATTTACGCCGATGCCATCCAGAAAATCCGCAAACATCGCCAGCTTCTCCGTGTCCGGCTTTTCATGGACGCGATAGAGCAGCGGCAGGCGGTTTTCCCGCGCAAAGCGCGCCACACATTCGTTCGCCGCCAGCATGAAATCCTCGATCATCATCTCCGCCTCGCCGCGCTCACGGGTGATGATTTCCACCGGCTCGCCGTTTTCATCCAGCACAAAGCCCGGTTCCTCGATTTCAAAATCAATGCAGCCCTGCGCCTGCCTGCGCGCGCGCAGTTTCCCGGCCAAAGCGCGCATCCGGCGAAGCGTATCCGCCACGGCGGCCATCGCGTCTGCCTGCTGCTCGCTTCCGTTAAACAGCGCGTTCACATCGTCGTACACCAGCCGCGCCTTGCTGCACGTGATGGTTCGGGCGATGCGCTCGTCCACCACACGCCCCGCATCGTCGATTTCCATCAGCGCGGTCATCGTAAATTTATCTTCGTTCGGCCGCAGCGAACAAACGCCGTTGCAGAGCTGCTCCGGCAGCATCGGCAGCACGCGCCCCGGCAGATAGACGCTCGTGCCGCGCGCAAACGCTTCGCGATCCAGCGCCGTTCCCGGCCTGACGTAGTGCCCGACGTCCGCGATATGCACGCCGAGGCGCACATGGCCGTTTTCAAGCTGCTCAAGGCTCACAGAGTCGTCGAAGTCCTTTGCATCGCGCCCGTCAATGGTGAACGACAGCAGATGGCGCAGATCCTCGCGCGTCGGGTCGTCCGCCAGATCCGCCGGGCGGCAGGTGTCCGCCTCCTTCAGCACATCCTCCGGAAAACCGGTGCGCAGGCGCATGCTCATCACCAGTGCGTCGAGTGCATAGGTCGCCTGCTCAAAACTGCCGATGCGTTCCTCGACGCTGACGCACAGGCCGCCTTCATCCTCCCAGCGGGTGACATGGGTGCGGACAATTTCGCCGTCCTCGGCTTCGGCATGCAGGTCGGCGACGGCAATTTCAGCAGGGAGTCTGCGCTCGAGCGGCTGAATCACGCGCACACCGTCGTGCACCCGCAGCACACCCATGATGTTTTCATGCGCATGCGTCAGCACCTTGGCGACAATCACGCGGTCGCGGCCGATGCGTTCCGCCAGGACCGTATCGCCAAAGAGCGCTCCGCGCGCGTTTTCTTTCGCGCAGGTGTAAATCGTTCCGTCCTCGGCCTCCATGCGGATTGCGCCGCGAGCCATGCCGCGAACGGTCAACTGCACCGTTTGTTCCTTTTGTGTGCGCTGGGCGCGCATATCCCGCGCGGGGCGCTCAGAGCGCGCGCTCGGCCTGCGGTTTGAGTAGCGTGTGTCGCTTTTCATATTTCTTCTCCTGCTTTTATCTTGCCTGTTCGGGTCTTCGTTCAATCCATATTTTCAAATTGTTCAAAATTTCAAATTGCTCAAAAAAGAGGCCAAAGCATCTGCTTCAGCCTCTTTCGCTTTCACTTAGCCGATCATCGCAACGATGAGCGCGCAAATGATAAACACACCTGCGGAAACCTTCGTCGCCAGAGCGAGCTTACCCTCCATCGACTTCGCCTTGTTCTTTCCAAAGAACGTCTCGGCGCCGCCCGCAATCGCACCCAGGCCATTGGATTCGCCCGGCTGAAGCAGAACGGTAGCGATGAGGATGAGCGCGGTGATCACAAGCAGCACGGTGACAATACCGTTAAGGATCGCCATATATCTTCGCCTCCTCGACTCGTTAAGCGAATTAACGCTTGGAGAACTGCGGCGCGCGGCGTGCAGCCTTGAGGCCGTACTTCTTGCGCTCCTTCATGCGCGGATCGCGCGTGAGGAAGCCAGCCTTCTTCACCGCCGGACGGAGCTCCGGATCGGCCTTCACGAGCGCGCGAGCAATGCCGTGACGGATCGCACCGGCCTGGCCGGAAAGGCCACCGCCATACACGTTGACCAGCACATCGTAGCGACCCTCCAGATTGGTGAGCGCCAGCGGCTGACGAACGGTCATCTTCAGGGTCTCCAGACCGAAGTAGTTGTCGATATCGCGGCCATTGATGACCACCTTGCCGTCGCCCGGAACGAGGCGAACACGAGCAATGGCCTTTTTGCGGCGGCCGACCGCCTGATACTGAACCTGTGCCATGTTACAAACTCTCCTTCCTGCTAATTACTTCACCAGCTCGAGCACTTCCGGCTTCTGCGCCTCGTGCTCATGCTCGGCACCGGCATACACGCGCAGCTTGCGAGCCATCTGACGACCCAGCGGGCCCTTGGGCATCATGCCCAGAATCGCGTGCTTCACAGCGAACTCCGGCTTCTCAGCCATCAGCTTGCTGTACTTGGTCTCCTTGAGACCGCCGACATAACCGGAATGATGGTAGTACACCTTCTGGTCAAGCTTCTTGCCGGTCAGAACCACCTTGGCGGCATTGATGACGATCACATGGTCGCCGGTGTCGCAGTGGGGGGTGTAGGTAGGCTTGTTCTTGCCGCGCAGAATCGCGGCGACCTGGCTGGCCAGACGGCCGAGCGTCATGCCGTCGGCGTCAACAACATACCACTTGCGCTCGACGGTCTGGGCATTTGCCATAAACGTTTTCACGTGAATTCCTCCATTATCCTGAAAATCAGAATCTAAGGTGCATCGCGCTGGTCAGACGCTCTGCTAAAGCGCGCGCAGATTCTCCCGGGGCTAATCAGTCGAACATACGCACTGGCTATTTTAACCGCTTTCTATCCCTTTTGTCAAGGCTTTTTGCTGATTTTATCAAAGAAATTTGACTTCTTTCCCCTTTTCGCCTCCGTCCGCGACATTTTTTTCAAACCACCTTGACAAACGCCCCCGACCCGGCTAGAATAAATGTCAAGTTCACAGCAACGAACCCAAAGATGATGATGGGAAATAATCAGGGGATTTCTTCCGTCAAGAGAGTCGGCGGCTGGTGCAAGCCGAACGGAACGCCTTTTGAGAACTCCTCCCGGAATCGCGCGGATGAAACGCAGTAGTTCGCGACGGATGACCCCGTGATCGGTCAGGCCTTGTCTGAGGCCGTGAGGGCTGAGTCATCAGCCGAATTAGGGTGGTACCGCGCTGAAAGTCATGTATTCAAGCGCCCCTATGTCGCTTTTTAAGCGGCTGGGGGCGCTTTTTCGTTCCCCGGCCAATCGTTTTGTTTCAGTTTGAAAGGAGAAACCCATCATGTATCAGGGCTGCAAAAAGTATATCCCGTTCACTCCCGTTTCTCTGCCGGATCGCACCTGGCCGAACAACCGCATCGAAAAAGCGCCGACCTGGTGCTCCGTCGATCTCCGCGACGGCAATCAGGCGCTCGTCACGCCGATGAACCTTCAGGAAAAGCTCGATTTCTTCAAGCTGCTGGTGGATATCGGCTTCAAGGAGATCGAGGTCGGCTTTCCCTCCGCCTCCGAAACGGAATATGAAATTCTGCGCGCGCTGATCGACGGCCATTATATCCCGGATGACGTCACCATTCAGGTGCTGGTGCAGGCGCGCGAGCATCTGATCCGCAAAACCTTCGAGGCCGTGCGCGGCGCGAAAAACGTCATCATCCACTTCTATAATTCCACCTCGACCCTCCAGCGCAAGGTCGTCTTCAAAAAGGACATGCAGGGGATCATTGATATCGCTGTCGCGGGCGCAAAGCTGGTGCGCGAGCTGACCGAAGCCGATCAATCCGGCACGAATTTCCGCTACGAATACTCCCCGGAGTCCTTTTCCGGCACGGAAATGGATTTTGCCGTAGATATCTGCCATCAGGTGATGGAAACGCTCGGCGCGACGAAGGAAAACCCGGTCATTCTCAACCTGCCCAACACGGTTGAAATGTGCACGCCCAACACCTACGCCGACCAGATCGAATATTTCATCCGCCATCTGCCCAACCGCGACGCGGTGATCATCTCCGTCCATCCGCACAACGACCGCGGCACGGGCGTGGCCTGCGCGGAGCTGTCCATGCTGGCGGGCGCGGATCGCGTCGAAGGCACGCTGTTCGGCAACGGCGAGCGCACGGGCAATCTCGATATCGTCACCGTCGCGCTGAACATGTTCACGCAGGGCGTTGACCCGATGCTCGATTTCTCCCATATCGACCATGTCCGCGAGATTTACGAGCGCTGCACCAAGATGCACGTGCCCGAGCGCTGGCCGTATGCGGGCAAGCTGGCCTTCACCGCCTTCTCCGGCTCGCATCAGGACGCCATCAACAAGGGGCATGAATACATGCGCGAATCCAAGACCCCGTATTGGGAAATTCCGTATCTGCCGATCGACCCCGCCGATGTCGGCCGCGAATACGAACCGATCATCCGCATCAACAGCCAATCCGGCAAGGGCGGTGCGGCGTTCATCATGGATCACAATTACGGCTACCACATGCCCAAGGCGATGCATCCGGAATTTGGCGCGGTTGTGCAGGCCGAATGTGACAGAACCGGCCGCGAGCTGACGGCAAACGAGGTCTACGAGCTGTTCCACCGCGAGTTCCTCAACATCAGCGAACCGTATGCGCTCTCCCGCGCAAAGTTCTACGAGGAAGCGATTGCGGGCAGCGCGGCAAATGTCACCCATTTCTCCGGCGTGCTCAGCGTGCGCGGCCAGTTCGTGCAGCTTGAGTCCCGCGGGAACGGCCCGATCGACGCATTCTTCAACGCGCTGGGGCAGGCGGGCATCGAGGGCTATTCCTTCATCTCCTATTCCGAGCATGCCATTTCGATGGGTTCCGATTCGCAGGCCGTGGCCTACATCGAGCTGCGCGTACCGGGCGGCCGCCGCATCTTCGGCGTCGGCACGGAACATAACATCAACTTTGCTTCCGTCAAGGGCATTTTGAGCGCCATTAACCGTTTTGAGAGCGGCATGGCGTAATTCAGAAAACACACGCAAAGATCCCTCCATGATGATTTGGAGGGATTTTTTTGATGGATGGAATATCGCGCAAAGCCGCTCGAGCGATATGTCCCGACCATTCTTATTCAATCGCCGTTCTGCTCATCCGCGCACAGAGAATCGCCATATCGTCGCAGGCCTCGCCCGAGCTGACTGCGCGGGCAATCAGTTTTTCGCCCACCGATTGCGGATGCAGCCACGCCAGCTTGCCGATATCCTCCCGCAGGGCGACCTCGCCGCCGGGATATGCATCGCGCACGCCGTCGGTCATCATCACCACCACGTCGCCCGTCTGCATCGTCATCCGGAGCGAGCGGGATTCCACCTCCGGCAGAACGCCCACCGGCAGCGTGTCCGCACCGATGGTTCGCACCTCGCCGTCGCGCACGATATAGGAAGCGCAGGCCCCCAGCTTTTCAAACGCCGTCTCCCCGCTGTGCAGATCGCACACGCAAAGATCCATCGTCGCGTACATCTCCCGCCCCGTGCACATCAGCATCAGCGCGTTCACCACATCCAGCGCCTGCGCCCGCGTGTACCCCGCCCGAAGGCTCTCCACCATCAGCTCAAGCGCCGCGTGGCTCTCCTGCCGGGCGCTGATTCCGCTGCCCATTCCATCCGACAGCGCCAGAACATGCCTGCCGCCCGGCAGAACGCGCGAAACATAGCTGTCCCCCGCCACGTCCTCGCCCGAGCGGCTTCGCATCGCCGCGCCGATTTCAAGGTTCAGCGCGGGCGTCTGCTCGAAAACCGCCTGCGTGCTCAACTGTCCCTCTCTGGCGCAGGCGCGCATCGGCACACCGCAGGCGTCGCTCACCCATTTGACTAGCGACGCGCTCGCTGTCGCCTCCGGTTTGAGCAGCATCACTTCCATTCGCCCGGACAGCCGCAGCGCATAGGCAACGCGCACTTCATCCAGCCCCGCGCGCACCAACGCATAGCGCAGCCGGCGATACGCCGCGTCATCCGGGTGGATTTCGCCCAGCGTCCGCTCACAAACCTGATGCGCCGCGGCGCTCGTCTTTTGCAAAAGGCGCACGCATTGGCCGATGATCGGGTTTTCCTCTCGCGGCGCGCCAAGCCCCTCCATCATCCGCGCCGTATCCTCATACAGCCGCGCCCACGAATGGATCATGGCCGCGCTGCGAATGGCAACGGCCTCCGACTGCGTCATCTCCTCCGGCTCGGCGCACTCGATCAGCGAGGTCACGCCCACGCGGCGCATATTGGATAGGGCGAGAAACGGAAGCATGCCCGGCAGCGCGTAGGCGGCGCGCCGAATCGCCGCAAGATCGCCCCGCATCAGCGCCGTTCCCGCCGCCGCGCCGCAGAGCATCAGCAGCGCGCAGACCCATCTCCGGTGCGTCTTGATTTCCCCCGCCAGAAACCCGCCGACGAGCAGCATGCCCGCCGTCTGCGGGCTGCCCTGCATCAGCGAAACCACGCCGCCCATGACCCCCGCGCAGAAAATCGCCTGCGCCGCGCCGCCGACATACGCATGCTCCAGCGTCAGGTACAGCGCCATGGCGGGAGCGAGCGCCTGCCCACCCGGAAGGGGCGCGAGACCCGCCGCAAGCGACGCACAGACTGCCAGCACGCAAATCGGCCGCGTCTCCCCGTCCAGCTCGTCCCGCCGGGAGACCGTCAACGCCGCGCCGTCATACAAAACGCTGAGCCCAGCGCCCGCCACGGCCGTCAACAGAACGACAATGATTTCATACCCATTTCCAACGCCCGTCACCGCCGCGGCCGTCAACTGGATCAGAAAAACCGCTGCCGCCATCGTCATCCGATTGGCCGGTTTCGCCCAAAGCCCCGTGCTCAGCCAAAGCATCGTGCAGACGGGGAGCTGCCAGCAGCCTGCCAACGCCCCGGCGGCATACTGCGCGGCAAAGCCCAGCATAACGCCCGCAAAGCCCGCCGGAACGCAGAACCCCTGCCGCAGCAGCACAGCAAACATCGCGCCCTGACAGCAATACCCGCCGCCCGGAAGCCGCGCAAACGACAGAATCGCCATCATCGCCGCGCAGAGCATCCGCTGAACCAGCGTGCCGCGCATGCGCAGCGTTCGTTCTATCCCGGTCAGAAACCCGCTTCCAATGTTCCCGCCGCGCATCGCTATTGTTTCCTGTGCCAAAGTCCATCCCCCGCCTTCGTCGGTTTATGGCTTCATTGTATGGCTTCACGGCGTGCTTCATTGTCGTTTTTCTCCGCGAATCGAGGGAATCGCTTGACACAATAGCGCACAAAGACCCGATTGAATCGCGTCATCCAATCGGGTCTTTGCACATATTATCAATCTTTGGGCATTTCGCGCGTTGTTTTTCGTCCGTTTTTCGCGCGTCCGACGCGCGGCTTCAATCCCACTCGTCCTCCTCGTCGTCATCGGTCAGACCGAGCAGCTTTTTCGCCTCGCTCTCCGGCACGCCATTGACGTCGGAAAGGCGCTTGGCGATGGTCTGCGTATGCTGCTGCGCATGATCCAGCTCCTCCGTCGCCTGCCTGAGCTTTTTCTGTGTACGCCCGAGCAGAGCGGCGAAACCCGCAAAATCCGTGCGGATCGCACCCAGCAGATTCATCACTTCCTGCGTGCGCTGCTCAATCGCCAGCGATTTGAAGCCCAACTGCAAGCTGGAAATCAGCGCGGCCAGCGTGGTCGGCCCCGCGATGACCATGCGGCTTTCCTGCTGCACCCGTTCGGACAGCCCCGGAATCCGCAGCACTTCGGCAAAAAGCCCCTCGCTTTGCAGGAAAAGCACGGCGTAATCCGTCGTATAAGGCGGCGCTATCAGCTTTTCGGACATCCTTCTGGCGTGCATGCGGACGGCGGATTCGAGCAGCCCCCGCGCGCTTTCGATATCTGCCCGTGTGCCGTTCTCCTGCGCGACGCACAGCTCATGGTATTCGCGCATCGGCAGGCTGGCGTCAATCGGCAGATACACGGTGTTCTGACCGCTCTGCCCCGGCATGACGACGACATAATCCGCGACGGGTTCCCCGTTGGGGCGCACCGGCGCATGTTCGGCATACTGCGACGGCGCGAGCATCTGCGACAAAATCGCCCCAAGCTGCGCCTCCCCAATCACCCCCAGCGGCTTTGCCCCGGAGACCATGCGCCCCAGCTCGTCGATGCTCCCGGCGAGGCTCTGCACCGCGCTCAGGCTGGCCGTCACCTGCTCCAGACGCTTTGTCACCACAGAAAAAGACGCTTCCAGCCGCTGATCCACCGTCGCATTCAGCTTTTCATCCACGGTCTGCCGCATCTGTTCCAGCTGCTGCCGGTTCTCCACGCTGATTTTTTCCAGACCGCCTTCAATCGTCTGGCGCATGCGCTCCATGCGCTCCTCGTTGCTGCCCAGCTTTTCTTCCAGCGCCTGATTCACGCCGCCGATTCGCTCTTCATAGGCGCTCAGCCGCCGATCCATCGTCTGGCGCATATGCTCCATGCGTTCCTCTTCCTGCCTGCCGGCCGCGCGGAGCTGACCGCCCAGCGCGTCCATCTGCCCCTGCTGCGTGCGGGTCATTTCCCCCATCATACGCATCATGGAATCGTTGACGCTTTGCACGGTTTCGCTCAATTCCTTCCGCGCCTGAGCGCTGTTTTCCCGTCCGGCCTCATCCGCCTGTGCGAGCTTTTCCTGAACGGCGGCAGCCATCTCCTTCACCTGTTTTTCGGCCGTAGCTGATCTTCGAAACATCAAAATCAACGTAATCGCCATCATCAGCACCAGCGCCAGACACACCAGCACAACGACGTAAAGCGCCGACTGTTCAGAGAGAAAAACCATGAAGGGACACCCCGCTTTCTTCCCGGCAGTAGCGCGCGGGAGCTAAATGTGTTATAATCAGCTTGCCCGTTTGGGCAAAGGAGGTAAACCATGGCTCAAAAACGCAGAAAAGAACAGCTTATGAAACGCAGGGAGCGCAGGCTGACCGCGCTTTGCATCGGCGGCGGCATTGGCGCCATGCTGCTGAGCCTTTTCGTCTGTATGATGATTTTCGATATTCGCCCGGATGAAACGCCCGTTTCCGCGCCCGTAACGACCGCGCTGCCGTATGATTCTACGCAGCCCTTTTCCGCAGGCGATCTCACGAGCACGCAAATGAACGACCTTCGCGCAAACGGCCGCATATCCGTCAGCGATGGCCCGCGCGGCGTCAGCATCGGCGATTCACTCGATACGCTGCTCTCCCGCTACCCGAGCACCTACACCAATTCCGAAACCACGGGCGACCTGACCGGCGAACAATCCAACGAGGAGATGATCCTCTATTGTGCGCAATACTTCGAGAATCAAAACGGCGTGATGACCGCCCTGCCGCCGCGTGGGCTGCTCACCGTCGATTCCGGCTCGATCATCGTGACCCTGATGGCGCCGACCTCCGCCTATCCGGCCGGAACGCTGGAGCAATACAGCCGGTATGAGCACGTCTACTGCATCTACACCGTTTCGCCCGATACCATGACCGTTCAATCCATCGTGCTCGGATTGAGCCGATAAAGATGGTTTCATTATAGAAAAGAAACGCCTTATTGTCAATTCCCCGCGTATAAAAGGTCTTTTTCGTCATGCACCGCTCATGCGAAAAAGACCTTTTTTGATTTCAGCGTCGTTCAAAAACGCCGCCCGTTTATTTTGCAAGTTCCGCCCATGTCATTATTTTCGGCACAGAAAAAGTTTTTTCGTCTCCCGTTGTGATGATCTTCAGTTCACCTGTCTGCGCATCAATGGGAATCTGCGAAAAACCGTATGTTTTCCAGATCGACCGTTCCGCATTTTCCTGATTTTCAGCTTCAAAAATATCCGCTGTCCGCTGGTTTTCCGTCGTCAAATATCGGCAATCCAGTACCCACGTCGGCACAGCACACGCATACTCCGTCATATCCGGATTCGAATAACGCAGATAACCCAAGCGAAGCGCATAAACCGCCCGAATATTTCCCGCTTCAATTTCCCTCTCAATGCGCTTCAGTATTTCTTCAAGCGGCGCAAGCGGAATATCATCGATCTCCACCGTGCGAACCCGATTCACACCGATGTGCACAAAATAATCTGACTCATCCGACGCGGCCATCTCCATAAAAATCTTCGTATTCCAGAACGAACCTTTTCTGTATGGTTTCAAACGCCGTTCTTCCGCATCGTCTTTGTCTGTTTTCGTATATGGCACGGTAAAATGGTTTTCCGCCTGAGAGGACGCGATGGCTCCGATCATGGGGATTCCTTCTATGAGCTGTTCTGCTGTAATCTGATAAAATCCCGTTGAATCACCATTATCATATCTGCAAATCTGAATCCGTTTAGGCGCGATACGAATGGATTGCCCCGGATATACAAAGTTCAAGATATTCTGCCATTTCTCCATGGTCTGCTCAATGGTCCAGTTCTTCCCCGGAATATAGCGCTGCCGCATATCCACTTCCCAAGGATATTTCCATTCGACGGCCATCTGTCGATCATCCGCCGCGTATTGTCCCGCTTGAATTGTCACGTCTTTCACGGCTTCATACTTCGTCGTACTGCCGTTTCCATTTGTCAGAAGCTGAATTTCAACCGTTTGTCCATCAATGTCATACGAACAGAATGTCTCCCCGTCTCTTTTTTCCGTTTTCTTCTGAATTTCTCGGATCATTGTCTCATTCCACGGCTTTTGATGCTCCACCATTACCACCGGGCAGCGTTCCACCTCCGGCACAATAATCGGAACATCAATGCTCACCTCACCGTTTACCGTGTCGTATTTTTCTTTCCATCGCCCCATCTGCTCGACCTGCCCCCGCAGCTCCGAGATGGAAACCATCTCGCCTTGCGCCATCGCCAGCGTTGGCATAAGCAGCATCACGCCAAGCGTCGTAATCCATCGTTTCATCCGAATCCCTCCTCGCCGCTTTGTTCTCATGTGTAGCGGAAATCCTCATCGTTTCTCCGTTCGCTGCTTATTAAGACGTAAAAAGCATCGGATTTTATATACCCATTTTTCAAGTCTTTTGATTATTCTTTTTTATTGTCCGATTATGGCGAATTGCGATTGTTTTCGTTTATAATATTAAGTTGCATGTTGATGCAGCACAAATCTACCGACGTCATTTAGCCAAAGTCCAAGCATACACAAGACGCGAAAAGCATCGTTCTTCGCGCCTTGTGTGCTTATCTGCTGTGGTACCAAGTCGGTACCACATTCTTCATTCCGTCATACCATTCCAGCACCTGCGCAGCCTGCTTCCGCATGACCTGAATTTGTCCCTCTCCAAAGGGCATTGCCCACGGAAGCGAACCGAGAGTATTTGAGCAGATGTAAAAAGCAAGCAGTTTCCAGAATTCCATCGGGATATTGCCGCCAAAGTAGCCATCCACCATACCGGCAGCAAAAGCCGGCGCTGTTTGCGCGCACCAGACAACACGGTTAAATTCCTCCCATGGATCGCCAAAATCGTCCCGGTCAAAATCAATGATTGTCAGCACACCGTGGCTGTCGATCATCATATTGCCGATGTGGTAGTCGCCGTGTTGATAGCTCTGGGGTCTATCCTTCAGTAGATGCCGATTCCGGGTAAGGTAGGCAAGAAATAAATCCCCACCGCCATCATACTTCAGCTCGCAGTTTTCATACATAGCGATTCTTCTATCAATCTTAGCGTTAAATCGAATTTCCCAATCGGGAGCATTCGCCGGAGCCGGAATGGTATGGATTGAAGCCAATATGCGTCCTGCATCCAGACCATAGCTATACTGCTGCTCGGGGCGCATTGTCATCATCGCGTCCTTTGCATCTACGCCATCAATCCAGCTTTGAATAGAGTAAACCCCTTCGTCGCAGATTCCAAATTCCACAGGCAGACACATGGGGATATCAAGCTGTGAAACTTCACTCATTTTCTCGTATTCCCGGCGCTTGCGTTCCAGTCGATCAATAGACGAAACCCGAAGAAGGTACTTTGTGCCATCAGCGGTAACGGCACAATATTTCTGATCTCCCGACCAACCTTTGACTATTGGTGATTTGTTTACAATCGACTCCAGAATCATGTATTATTCCCCCCTGTAAATCCCTCAGCCAAGCGTAGTTTGTCCTCTTCGCAGTAGTCAAGTTTTCCCGGCCTGTTGCTTTGTACATTCCTCTCATCTCGTTTCTCATGTTTTATAACTGTAGATGAGCAAACAAATAAAGACATCCCAACGTGGTGAATGGTACAACAAAAACTCATCCAACCACCGCCACAAAAGGAGATGTCTCATACCTACAGTGTAAAGCAGTCGGAAGAAATTTGCAAGATCTTAAACGCATTGCGGCTCAGGAATTTTTATCCGATGTCTATCTAGAACATGTAAAGACCATGACCCGCTCTGTCTGACGGTTGCAAAGCAAAACTTTTCATGGAATTCAGCAACGTCCTACTCTCCCAAGTGACTTTTCCTGCCTGAACCCCACACAGCGGGCGGCAGAAAAAAACCTAACCAAGTACAATGTCGCACATTCATTGAAGACGACCAGAGAGTAAGAACGTTGCAGATGGAATGAAAAAAGAACCCACC
>ERZ827524.104-NODE-104-length-116104-cov-6.904204_pt1 | contig 116104 bp, 112 predicted proteins | sample MGYA00519702_ERZ827524 | MGnify/ENA primary metagenome ERZ827524 (study PRJEB31778, sample SAMEA3449341) | human gut metagenome | biome: human gut; feature: human-associated habitat; material: faeces | place: United Kingdom | collected 2010/2012 ...
GAGCGCGTCATGGAGCATATCGACGCAGCCCATACCCGAAAGGCAAGCAAAATGGCGGCGAGAAAAGCACAGGAGGAAGCGTCGGCACAAACAAAATCGTCCCGCTTGCAGTTTACCGAAGAAGAACTTTCCACGCCGGAACTGGAAAAGTACATTGAGAAATCCAACCGGGCAGCCGACCGCCTGGACGCGGCAAAAGCAGCTATCCCGAAGCAGAAAAAACTTGTCAAGGAACGCACCTTTGATGAAGCCACCGGAAAGGCAAAGACCCGCTTACGCTTTGAGGAACGGGAAAAACCCATGCCCGGAAGCAAAAACCATAAAAACCCGCTGTCCCGCCCCGCGCAGGAAGCGGGTATTTTCGTCCACAACAAGGTACATTCCGTAGAAAAGGATAATTCCGGCGTGGAGGGCGCGCACAAATCCGAAGAGTTGGCGGAAAAAGGCGCGAAATACGGGGCGCGGAAAGTCAAACAAGGCTACCGCAGCCACAAGCTCAAACCCTACCGGAAAGCGGCAAAGGCAGAGAAAGCGGCGGCAAAGGCAAATGTCAACTTCCAGTACCACAAGACGCTGCACGACAACCCGCAGCTTACTTCCAACCCTCTTTCCCGCTTTTGGCAGAAACAGCAGATTAAAAAGCAGTATGCAAAAGCGGCAAGGGCAGGCGGCGCAAAGGGTATCAAAGCCGTAGCGGAGAACACCCGGAAAGCGGCAGCCAAAGCCGCCGAGAAAACAAGGCAGACCGTAGCGTTTGTGGCAAGGCACCCGGCAGGCGTTTGTATCGCCATAGCCGCGCTGCTCCTGATTATCCTTGTCTTTGCGGGGCTGTCGTCCTGCTCCGCTATGTTTTCCGGGACGATAAACGGCGTTGTGGGGACTTCCTATACATCAGAGGACAGCGACCTTGTGGCGGTGGAAAACAATTATGCCGCTATGGAAAATGAGCTGCAAAGCGAGATAGACAATATCGAGCGCACCCACCCCGGCTATGATGAATACCGCTACGACCTTGACACTATTGGGCATAACCCCCATGAATTAGCGTCCTATCTGACCGCCTTACTTCAAAGCTACACCCCGGAAAGCGCACAGGCAGAAATCGAGCGCATTTTCGGCTTGCAGTACACCCTGACGCTGACCGAGGAAGTGGAAATCCGCTACCGGGAGGAAGAACGCACTAACACATGGACGGACGAGGACGGCAACGAGCATGAGGAAACTTATACGGTTCAAGTGCCGTATGAGTACCATATCCTCAATGTGGAGCTGACGAACAAGCCCATTTCCTCACTTGCGGAAGAACTTCTGACCCCGGAGCAGCTTGAAATGTTCCGCGTCTACATGGAAACAAGCGGCAATAAGCCGCTGATTTTCGGCGGCGGTTCCCCGGACACTTCCGCGTCGGAGGATTTAAGCGGCGTACAGTTTGTAAACGGCACACGCCCCGGAAACACCGCCCTTGTAGACCTTGCGAAACAGCAGGTCGGCAACGTGGGCGGCTATCCCTATTGGAGCTGGTACGGCTTTAATTCCCGCGTTGAGTGGTGCGCCTGCTTTGTGAGCTGGTGCTACAATCAGGCGGGTGTGAGCGAACCGAAGTTTGCCGCCTGCCAGTCGCAGGGCGTCCCGTGGTTCCAGTCACGGGGACAATGGGGCGCAAGGGGCTATGAGAATATCGCCCCCGGCGACGCTATCTTTTTTGACTGGGATTTAGACGGCAGCGCAGACCATGTAGGCATTGTCATAGGCACAGACGGAAGCCGCGTCTACACCGTGGAGGGCAATTCTGGCGACGCCTGCAAGATAAAAAGCTACGACCTGAATTATCAGTGTATCAAAGGGTATGGGCTGATGAACTGGTAAACCGACCAAAAAATGAAAGGAGAAATTTTATATGGCTATGAACAAGATTGAACGTATCGACCGGGAAATCCAAAAGACCCGTGAGAAAATCACAGAGTACCAGAACAAGTTAAAAGGCTTGGAAGCACAGAAAACCGAAGCGGAAAACCTGCAAATCGTACAGCTTGTGCGGGCTATGAAGCTGACCCCGCAGGAGCTTAACGCCATGCTTTCGGGCGGCGGTATTCCGGGCATGGAACCCGCGCCGGACTATGGCACAGGGGAAGCCGCTGACTATGACGAGGAACAGGAGGATTTCGCACATGAAGAATAAAATCACACGGACACTGACCGCCTTTTGCGCCGCCCTGCTCCTTATAGGCGGCGTTTCTGTTCCCGCTTTTGCACAGACCCCGGAGGACATGCCCGACGCGACCGACGACAGCGGCGTTGTCGTGGAGGAACCACAGGAAGCCGAACCCCTCACGCCGGAGGGGAACGCCACCCTTGTAGACGATTTCGGCGGGAACAAGCAGCTTATCACAGTGACGACCAAAGCCGGGAATTACTTCTATATCCTCATTGACCGGGACGACGAGGGGGAAAACACCGTCCATTTCCTCAATCAAGTAGACGACGCAGACCTTTCCGCACTTTTGGAGGACGGGGAAACGGAGGAAACGCCCGCCGTCTGCACCTGTACGGAGAAATGCGAAGCCGGAGCTGTCAATATAAACTGCCCCGTATGCTCTACCGACCGTACCCAGTGTGCGGGCGTGGAAGCTGAACCGGAGCCGGAGGAACTGGAAGAACCACAAAAGGAAGAAAGCGGCGGCAACATGGGCTTGCTGCTTATCGTCCTTGTGCTTGCCGGGGCAGGCGGCGCAGCGTTCTATTATTTCAAAGTGTTGAAACCAAAGAAGGACACGGCAAAGGGAAGCGACGACCTGAGCGATTATGATTTTGACGACTACAACGAGGACGAGGAAGAACAGCCGGAGGAAGCTGACGACGGGGAGGAAGCTGACGACGGACAGGAGGATAAGGACGTATGACCCTGTTCACAGACAGCCCCTATGAAAAGATGATGATACAGAAGCCGGAGGACGGGAAGCGGGACAAATCCCCGCCCGCTTCCTTTTCCCCGCGCTGCGCGTGCTGCCCCTATCGGGGGCAGTCCCCTTGTATCGGGTATTGTATCAAACAAATTTCTATCGACCTTTCCAAATAGACGTATTCATAGTGATATGGTAGAATGGAAAGAAAAAGGGAGCGTGAACCTTATGGAGAAAAAAACTCTATTTGAAATACCGATTTACTCTATGAGCGAAAAGGAATTTAATAAACGGTGGGATAAGCAAAAAAAATCTCTGTATGATACTTATATCAGTCATGGACATTCTGATGAAGAAACACGATTTAATATATCAAATACTTGTTTTCCGCGTAGCACATGGAAATATAATCAAATTGTAGGTTATATTAAAATATCGGTTTCTCGGCATGATGTTTGGTTTGATATTTTTTGCTCTATGGATAAAAAATATTATGTTGACAGTACACAAAAACACTTTATCTTACACCTCCCTTCAAATGGAACACATTTTTACTGTTCCAATCCGCAGGACGATAAAATAAAAAGAAAAATTACTGAATATTTAAAGTCTATTGAGGACGACCATTTAAAGAAGATAAGAAAATTTTTATATGTAGATTACTCTACATTCGATAATGTCATTGAATACGTTAATATTGAACAAATAATGAAAGCTATGTAAACAAATATTTTAGTCACTGACGGCAAATTTCTATCAAAGAGATTTGCCGTTTTTTAATGTCCGAAAGGAGGATTTTTTATTGACTTCACATATCTTAGTAATCGCTGAAAAGCCCAGTGTGGCGCAATCTATTGCCTCTGTCCTTGGCGCAAGGGAGAAAAAGGACGGCTTTATCGAAGGGAACGGCTACCTTGTTTCATGGTGTGTCGGACACCTTATCGGGCTTGCGGAAGCTGCCGCCTATGGGGAACAATACAAAAAATGGAGCTATGACAGCTTACCCATTCTGCCGCAGGAATGGAAATACACTGTTGCCGCCGATAAGAAAGCGCAGTTTGACACCCTCAAAGGCCTTATGCACCGGGAGGACGTTTCCGAAGTTGTCAACGCCTGCGACGCAGGGCGCGAGGGGGAATTGATTTTCCGTTTCGTCTATGAAGTTGCCGGGTGTAAAAAGCCCATGCGCCGCCTTTGGATTTCCTCAATGGAGGACGAAGCTATCCGGGACGGCTTTTCCCACTTAAAGGACGGGCGGGACTATGGCCCCCTCTTTGCTTCTGCCCTTTGCAGGGCAAAGGCTGACTGGATTATCGGTATCAACGCTACCCGCCTTTTCTCCTGCCTTTATAACCACACCTTGAACGTGGGGCGCGTCCAGACCCCCACCTTAAAAATGCTTGTTGACCGGGACGCTGCCATTACCACGTTCAAGAAAGAAAAATACTATCATGTACGGCTCATGCTTCCCGGCGCGGAAGCCGTAAGCGAACGGCTCCCCGCCGCTGATGAAGCGCAGGAACTGAAAAACGCTTGCGAAGCAGCGCAGGCGGTTTGTGCTTCCCTTTCCAGAGAACAGAAAACCGCAGCACCGCCGAAGCTCTTTGACCTCACTTCCTTACAACGGGAAGCGAACCGGATTTTCGGCTATACCGCAAAGCAGACCCTTGACCTTGCACAAGCCCTTTATGAAAAGCGGCTCCTTACTTATCCGAGGACGGACAGCAGCTATCTGACCGACGACATGGGCGACACGGCGGCGGGTATCCTCACAATGCTATGCGGAAAGCTCCCCTTTATGGAGGGCGTCGCCCTTACGCCGGAAGTTTCCCGGCTCTTAAACAGCAAAAAAGTGTCCGACCACCACGCAATCATTCCCACTATGGAGCTTGCGAAAACCGACCTTTCCGGGCTGCCGGAAACGGAACGGAATATCCTTACCCTTGCCGGGGCAAGGCTTCTCATGGCTGCCGCCGAACCGCATACCTTTGAAGCGGTCACGGCGGTTTTTGAATGTGCGGGGCAGACCTTTACCGCAAAGGCAAGGGCGGTACTTTCCGACGGGTGGAAAGGATTGGAACGCCGCTACCGGGCGACCCTCAAAACAAAACCCGACCCGGAGGACGACGGGGAAAGCGGGCTTCTTTCCGGTACGCTTTCTTTTAGCGAGGGGCAGACCTTTGATAGCCCCACGGCAAAGGTAACGGAGCATGACACTACGCCGCCGAAGCCACACAATGAAGCGTCCCTGCTCTCCGCTATGGAACGCGCCGGGAATGAGGAAACCGACCCGGACGCGGAACGCCGGGGGCTTGGAACGCCTGCGACCCGCGCCGCCGTCATTGAAAAGTTAGTCAAGGGCGGTTTTGTGGAGCGTAAGGGGAAGCAGCTTATCCCTACAAAGGACGGTATCAACCTTGTATGCGTCCTGCCGGAAGCCCTCACTTCCCCGAAGCTGACCGCCGAATGGGAAAACAACCTGACGCAGATAGCAAAGGGAAAGGCAGACCCGGACGCATTTATGGGTGGTATCGAGGAAATGGCAAAAGGGCTTGTGAAATCCTATCCCTTCCTTTCCGACGAGAAAAAAAACCTGTTCAAGCCGGAACGCGCCGAGCTTGGCAAATGCCCCCGCTGCGGCTCCCCGGTCTATGAGGGAAAGAAAAATTATTACTGTTCTAACAAAGAGTGTAATTTTACCATGTGGAAGAATGACCGTTTCTTTGAGGAAAGGAAAGTCAATTTCTCTCCGAAAATCGCCGCCACGCTCCTAAAGGACGGCAGGGCAGCCGTGAAAAAGCTCTATTCCCCGAAAACAGGCAAGACCTATGAGGGAACCGTCCTTTTGGCTGATACGGGCGGGAAGTACGTCAATTACCGGGTGGAACTTCCGAAGAAACGAAAGTAACGCAGCAAGCATAGGAAAGGGGTACCCTTTCCGTAAAATCCCCGCTTCCCCTTACCGGGAACAACGGGGATTTTTGCTTGTTGGGAAGTGTCCCAAACCCTCTGAAAAAATAAAAAACACTTTGGCAAAAGCGCGGCAGCCCCGTAGTAGGGAGTGAAACCCCGAAACAGCAGCTTCCGCGCTGCCACTTGCGAAAGGAGGTTATATATGGCAAGTTTGCGCGACGCGATAAAGGAACAGCAGGAAGAATTACAAGGCGGCAACGTATGGGTGGCGTTCTGGAAAGAGGGGCGGTCATGGCACAGCGAAGCGTTCCACCTTGATATGGGCGCGACCCTCTACCCGGAGGACGAATGGCGGCTGCGGGAAATCGAAGCGGCAGACCCCGCCGCTATCGTGCTGAACGGATATTTGAGTGAGAACATGACCCTTGACGAGCTGACGACCTCTATCCGTTACCACTACGAACACCGCATGAACGGCATTACCGGGTTTATCACAGAGTACAGCGACCGCTTATCCCCGGAGGAAATCGAGGAAGGGCGGGCAGCCGCCCACGCCGCAGGGCTTCCCTTTTCCGAAAAGCCGTTCCGGGACGGGGAAGATTTTGACCCTTATGTATATGACGGCAGCATGAGCATGGAGGACTACGAGCTTATGCACCGCATGATTGAGAACGAAAGGAGTGAACGAATGGACGAACCGATTTTAAGCGGGTACCTCTCAAACCTTGGCGCAGACACCGGGGGCAGACCCGCCGGGGAATGGGTAACATTCCCTACCACCGCCGGACACATGAAGGAAGTCTTTGACCGTATCGGCATTGACTTTCAGAATAAAGAAACATGGCACTTTACCGAATTTCAGTCCCCTATCCCCGGATTGGCGGCGAAGTTAGGCGAACACGAACACCCGGACGAGCTGAACTATTTAGGGAAGCTCTTGGAAATGCAGTTTGACGACGACCGTGAAAAATTTACGGCGGCTATCGCCCTTGACGACCACGCTTCCAGTGTGGAGGAACTTATCAACCTTGCACAGAACCTTGACTGCTATTGGATTTACCCGTCCGTCCACAATGAAGAAGATTACGGGCATTACCTTGTTGATGAACTGGAAGAACCGGAACTGCCGGAGGAAGCCAAAAAATATTTCATGTATGAGGAATACGGACGGGACGCGGCTATCAATGACGGGGGCGCATTTACAGAGTGGGGCTACGTCTACAACAACCAGAACACGTTTACAAGGTGGTATGACGGGCGGGATGTGCCGGAGGAATACCGGGTAACGCCTGCCCCGCCGGAACCGGAACGCCCCGACCCGGAAAAGGTGGAAATGGACGCTGCCCCCGCAGGGCAGACCGCCGCGCAGCCAAAGGAGCAGGCGCAGGAGCCGCGCCCGGTTATCCCCATTGTCCTTACGTCCGAGAAACCCGCCGACAAGCTCAAAGAGATTACCGACCGTCTGGAGCAGGGGATAACGGAACTGTTTGAAAGCGAGCGTTACAAAGAATATCTGCGCGTCATGTCGAAATTCCACAATTACAGCTTTAACAATACGCTGCTTATCGCCATGCAGAAACCCGACGCTTCCCTTGTGGCAGGCTTTTCCTCATGGAAAAATAACTTTGGACGCAGCGTAATGAAAGGCGAAAAGGGAATCAAAATCATAGCCCCGTCGCCGTTTACGGTAAAGCAGGAAGTAGAGAAAACCGACCCGCAGACCGGGAAGCCTGTTATCGGGAAAGACGGGAAGCCCGTTACCGAGGAAAAGGAAATCAAGGTACCCGCCTATAAGGTAGTGTCCGTCTTTGATGTGTCCCAGACCGAGGGGCGGGAGCTGCCGGATATAGCCGTGAATGAACTGACCGGGGACGTTGACCGCTTCAAGGACTTTTTCGCCGCACTGGAACAGGCTTCCCCTGTCCCTGTCAGCTTTGAGAAAATCGAGGGCGGCGCACACGGCTATTACCACTTGGAGGAAAAGCGGATTGCCATTGACGAGGGCATGAGCGACTTGCAGACCCTTAAAACCGCTATCCATGAAATCGCCCATGCGAAGCTCCACGACATAGATTTAAACGCCCCGAAAGAAAAACAAAAGCCCCGCGTTGACCGCCGTACCCGTGAGGTGGAAGCGGAAAGCGTCGCTTATACCGTCTGCCAACACTACGGGCTTGATACGTCGGACTATTCATTTGGGTATGTCGCCGGGTGGAGCAGCGGAAAGGAGCTTGCAGAGCTTAGAGGTTCCCTTGAAACAATCCGCAATACCGCCGCTGAAATGATAAACGCCATTGACGGGCATTTTGCGGAGCTTCAAAAGGCACAGGAGAAAGAGCAGGCACAGCCGCAGCATGAGGACAACGCCCCGGAGCAGCCGGAAGCTGCCCCGCAGGAAAAAGCCGCCTTTATCCCCGAAACTATTTACCGGGTACGCCGCAACCCATACAGTGACAGGGAAGAAAACGCTTATCTGCTGCAAGCCTATGTCACACAGGAGAACGGGCGGGCAAAAATGGGCGAAGTGCTTTTCCGGGGGACGCCGGAGAAATGCCGGGAACTTTTAGGACAGCTCAATGCCGGGGAGCTGACCGAGGGACAGGTAAAGGAACTGTACGCAAAGGCACAGGAACAGCCGGGAACTGGACGGGACGACACCTTTTCCATTTACCAGTTAAAGGACGGGGACGAAACACGGGACTACCGCTTTGAGCCTTACGACCGCCTGCAGGCGGCGGGGCTTGCCGTTGACCGGGCGAACTATGCGCTTGTCTATACCGCGCCCCTTGTGCCGGGAACGTCCCTTGACGATATTTTTACCCGGTTTAATATCGACCACCCGAAAGATTTTAAGGGACACAGCCTTTCCGTTTCTGATGTGGTAGTGCTTCATCAGGGCGGGCAGGACACCGCCCACTATGTAGACCGTGGGGATTTTAAGCAGATACCGGAGTTTTTGCAGGAGAAACAGCCGCAGCGGGAAAATCCCTTAAAAGCCGCCGAGCAGACCACCGAGCAAAACTACAACATGATTGACGGACGGATAAACAACACCCCGACCGTGGACGAACTGGAAGCAAAGGTCAAGGCGGGGGAAACCATTTTCCTTGTTGACCTGGCGAACGCGGTCAAAGCGGATAAGGAGCGCGGCAAGGCGGCGAAGCCGGAAAAGAAGCCCTCTATCCGGGCGCAGCTCAAAGCCGATAAGGAACGGGCGGCGCAGAAGAAACCCGCAAAGCAGAAATCACAGGGCTTGGAAAGGAGCTGAACCATTGAATAAGTTTGAGAACGTGGACGTTATCGCGTCCCTTGACGCTATCATGCGGCAGAACACCGCATTTTATCAAGATGATTTTGACATAGACAAACGGATTTTACAGGAAGCGGCGGCAAGACCCGGCGCGGAGGACAGGAAAATCCTCTGGTTTTCCCGTCCGTCCGGGACTTGCTGCGTCCGGGAGCGCGACGTGTTCCTAAAGGACACAAGGCAGCACAACACATGGCGGTTTTACGGGGAGCAGACCCGCGATACCGTCCTTGCCTATCTGGTGGAGCTGACTGGGAAAGAGGGCGGGAAGCTCAAAGGCAACCTCTATGAGCTTGACTATGAGCAGCACTTCCGGCGCGTGATAGAAAAGTCCGTCCCTGCCGATAATTACACGCTTGTTTATGAGCATGGGGAGCGCAGCATACCCGCCGGACAGTATTTTGACGGCAACCCCGACCCGCAGCTTGGGAAGTTTGAACGCTTTGAAGCGCAGCCGAATGACCCGGAAGCCCTGCGGGGCGTACTCATGGAGGAACAGCGCAGCCGGGAAAAGCTGCGTCCGGGGGATTTCAAAACCCATGTAACCATGCTGCACGATAACCGGATAGAACGGGAAGCCCGCCGCGTGGTGGAGAAAATGAAGTCTTTGCAGGAGCCGAACAGCCCGGACAAGACCCGTTTCATGGTGGAGCTGTCCCCGTATTTTGTCCGACTTGCCACAGAAAAGGACGCTGACCGCCTGTTTTCCATGCTGCCCTATAAGACCCTTGCCTTTTCCAGAAGCAAAGACCGTTTCGGAACCTATGCGCTGATTGACAAAGGCGAGGACAGGAGCAAAGGAATACGCAAGCCCCGCCCCTCTGTCCGGGCGCAGCTTGCCGCAGGCAAAGAGAAAGCCGCCCCGAAAAAGGCGGCGGCAAAGACCAGACAGAAAGAAATGGAGGTATGAGCATGACACAATTTACCGTGGAAGAAATGAACCTTTTGAGCATTTACCATGAGGGGAGCCGGGAGCAGCTTAGGGAGAACATGAACGCTGCGCTTCCCTACATGGACGCGGATATGCGGGAGCTTGCAAAGCGCACCCTTTCCAAAGTGGACGCGCTGACGGAAACGGAATATGCGGAGCTTGCCGTCTACGCCGCTGATGAAGCATGAGCGCGGTCAAGCGGCTCACGCCGCCGCAAAGCCGGAAAGTCAATGCCCTTGTAAAACGGGAGTGCTGCAACTGCGATAACGGACACTGTATCTTGCTTGACGACGGGGAGGAATGTGTCTGCCCGCAGCTCATTTCCTATTCCCTGCTCTGCAAGTGGTTCCGTATCGCCGTACTTCCCGGCGACAAGCTGCTCTATGCGGAGCTTTATAAGACCGAGGACAGGAAAAAGTGTACCGAGTGCGGCGCGTTCTTTGCTTCAAGGTCAAACCATGTCAAATACTGCCCGGAGTGCCGGAAGCGTATCACGAACCGACAGGCAGCGGAGCGCATGAGGAAACGCCGCGCCCTTGTTACGCAGTAAGGGCGAAAACAGCCTTGATTTATGCTGCTTTCCGGGCAGGAAAACAGCGCAGCCGATACAGATTACCTTTTCCCTCAAAAATAGGGTTCTACTGCGTAACAAAACCATAGCAGCACCCATACAGACACGGGGCGCGGTTAGCCTTTTTTGGCTTTCCGCGCCCCGTTCTTTTTTTGCCTATACGATTTCTATATCTGCTATTCTGGCTGCTATTACAGCGTAAAGCCTGCCGTCGTCTACTTCTATGATAATCATATCATTTTTTGGGGGAATATCCCCATATTCGACACATAAAACGCGACCTGCGAGAGTTTCCCCGTTGTCGAACGTAATCCTGACTTTACAACCCGTGTCAAGATACATTTCCATGCCGCACATTTCATTTTCCATTGTTATTTTGTAAGATGTTCTAATCTCTGTTATTTTCATACTATTCCCGTTCCTTTCCTTTTTCCCGTTCCGGCTCCCTTGGCTGCCGTAAAATGCTGTCTATGTTCTGCTTGATAACGTCGTATTCCCTGACCTGCTTTTTCAACTTCCCGTAGTCGGCGCGGAGGGCTTCTTTCTGCTCTTGCAGCTTTTCATATTCCGCTTGCAGGGCTGCAAGGTTCGGTAGCTTGGAAATGCCCGCTGCCTTTAGTGCCTTTGCCGCCGCTTCATGGAGAATGACAGTCCCCTCATGGGCTGCCCGGTATCGCTCTTTGTTCCTTGCTTTCCGGTAGGTATCATAGGCGGGCTTTGTCTTTTGGAACGTGGAAACATTCTTGATAAGTACAGCCATATCCGCAAGCCGTTTTTCCACTTCCTTTAGTGCGTCGCCTGCCTTGTCACTTTCTGTCTGGATTTCCGTTATCTTTGCAGTCAAATCCTCATACCGGCTTATCTGGTGTTCCGTAAGGAAATTGAGCGTCTTTGCCGCCTGCTTCAGATTGTGGATTTTCGCCCACTGTTCATAGCCCCGGCTCTGCGCTGCCTTGATACTGTTCTCAATGTCGATAAGCAGGGACACGCCTGTTTCCCGCTTTGGAGCTTTAGCGGCTCTGGTACGCCTGCCCTCTATCCGTTCCCTTATGGCTTCTTCTGTATAGTCTGCGCCGAGGGTTTTTAAGCGGGTAAACCGTTCCTGTCCCGGAGCGCGGCAGGAAACGTATTTCCCCGGCTTTATCTCATAGCCCGCTGCTTGCAGCCGGGAAAGCAGTTCTTCAAAACTGGACACTTGGGGGATAAGCCCGTCTACGGCGGTTTTCAGCTTGCCTTTCCAACTGGTTCCGGTTTTCTCCGCAAGATATTCCGCGTAGCTTTTTCCCTTGCCGCCCTTTTGCGGGGCGACGACGGACAAGCCGTTTTCCCGGCACAGCCTGTCGCTCATGTTCCGTATGCCGTAATAACTGCGTTCATTGGAATTGTACTTATGGTAGTCTACAAAATTGACCGAGCAGAAAATGATGTGGTTATGAACGTGTCCCTTGTCTATATGGGTGGTAAGGACGTATTCATACTGTCCCTTTGTTACCGCGTCGGCAAGCTGTTTCCCGATTTCATGGGCTTTCTGGTAATCTACTTCCCCCGGCGCAAAGGACTGTATCAAATGGTGGGCGAGATTGTTTCCCCGGTTTAACGCCTGCGCTATGGTAAACTCAAATTCAATGTCTGCCGTTTCCGGCGAGCAGCCAAAGGAGGACACAAGCATTTTCCCGTCCGTCTTGTCCGGGTTCTGGATATAGTCAAGGGCTTTCTTCAACGTGCTTTTAATAGGCTTAATCTTTGTAACCGCCATATCTCCGCAAGCACCCCCTTTATTTCCTCTATGTCCTCTTGATAGACGCTGCCCGTGGCATTGACGCGCCGCGCTATCTGGTTGATGTTGACACCGATTTTCTGTATCTCCGCTGTCATGGCTTTTATGTCGGCGTGGTCTATCTGAATGATGTACCCGTCGATTGCCATTTTCCGAAGATAGGCTTCCATGTTCCGGGTGGGGACGAGCTTCATTTTCTGTTCAATCAACGCCCGTTCTTCCTCTGTTACCCTGAATTTGATTTGTACCGTCCGTTTCCTGCCGTCCATGCGTTCATGCTCCTTTCCGTTTTTTAGAGGGTTTGGGACACTTCCCAACAAGCAATTTTCAACCGACGCGCCGCAGCGCAGGAGGGCGAAAATACGGAAAGGGTACCCCTTTCCTATGCTTGCTAAGCTAAGAAACTTTCTCTCTTTATCCCTACTACGGAAGAAGCCTTGATTTTGCCAAACTTACACAAAAGAAAAACGCTGCAATCTGCAAAGATTACAACGCTTCCTAAAATCCATATTCAATTTTGCCGGACATTCTCATTCGTCCTCTTTTTCGACTTCCGCTATTTCTTTCGCGGTGGCTGTTACAATCCGAAGCCCCGTATCGCTTATCCCGTCGAGCAGCGCGTCAAGCTGCCGCCGCTGCGTGTTCTTTTCGGCGGGCTTATCTGAAAGAAACTGGTCTACGGATATATTGTAACGGAGCATAAGCTCAAAGAAAATCTGCAAACTGGGGTGCTGCCCATTGTTCTCTATATTCGCAAGGTAGCGGGGAGAGATAAACATTTCGTCGCATACTTTCTTACGGCTCTCTTTCCTGCCCGTTCGCGCTGCCTTTATTGCTGCTCCAAAAGCCTTGAAGTCGTATTTTGGTACTGGTCTTTTTGCCATATTCATTCACCCAGTTACATTTTACTGTTCCTCTTTTCTATTGGATATGTCTACATACTTCCTACTATGCACTAAAATAATTCTTATATAGATTTGGGAATTTTTTTGGCATTTCATTGACAATTAAGTGCTTATTGTTTATAATGTGTATATCACAACAGCACACCAAAGAAAGGAGATGTTAATTATTTGAAAATACTCATTTCAAATACTTCTGACAGCCCTTTGTATCAGCAGATAAAAGACCAGATAAAAGACGCTGTATTAAAGGAAGAATTAGTTGAAGGAGACGCACTTCCCTCTATACGAGCCCTTGCTAATGATTTGAAAGTTAGTGTTTTAACGATTCGGCGAGTTTATGAGGAATTGGAACAAGAAGGGTTTGTTACAAGTCAAGTAGGCATAGGAACTTTTATATCTACGAGCAATCTCGAATTGCTTAGAGACTCCAAACGGCGTCTTGTGGAACAAAAAATGGCAGATATGATACAAACAGCAAAGTCACTGAAAATAAGTAAAGAAGAACTCAATGCTATGATGGATATTCTTTACGAGGAGGATTAAAATGAACGATATTTTGAAAGTAGAGAATTTAAATAAATCGTATGGTGATTTTTCTTTATCAAATGTAACATTTTCTTTGCCAGAAGGGTGTATAACAGGTTTTATTGGTGTCAATGGTGCAGGAAAAACTACTACATTACGGACGCTCTTAGGATTGGCAAAAAAGCAATCCGGTAATATTCAATTTTTTGGCCTTGAAATGGAAAAGAACGAGAAACAGATTAAAGACCGTATTGGTATTGTTTTAGATGACGGCTGCTTTTATGACGAACTTTCTTTAGCTGAAATGAAAGGCATAATTTCAGCAGCGTATACGGATTGGTCTGAACAGGACTTCAAACGGTATATGGATATGTTTTCTCTTGACCCAAAGCAAAAAATTAGTATGCTTTCAAAAGGCATGAAAATGAAATATGCACTTGCTTTAGCTCTTTCACATAATGCTGAATTTTTAATTATGGACGAACCAACCAGTGGACTGGACCCTTTAATTAGAAGTCAACTTTTGAAGGTATTAACAGTTTATATGGAAAATGGTGGCAAAGGGGTTTTCTTTTCTACGCATATTACATCTGACCTTGATAAAATTGCGGATATGCTTATTATGATTGACAATGGGCGTATCATCTTTCAAGAGGAAAAAGATTCTTTACTCGATACTTACCGAATTATCAAAGGCGATGTGAAAGAATTGACTGATGATGTACGGAAACTTTTTTTGAGCATATCAGAAACTACATTTGGATTTACTGGGATTACAAAGCAATTAGCAGAGGTTCAATCTTATTTTTCAGATGCTATTATCGAACGTCCTACGATTGAGGATATTATGCTTGCTAATATAGGAGGATATAAAAAATGATGTTATTTCATTTGTTAAAAAAAGATGTTCTCATTATAAAAAAATATGTATTGGTTATGTTGGTTGCCGCTATTCTTATTCCACCTTTTATGCTTTGGCGCGCTCCACAGTATACAGGGATTTTAGGATTTATGCTATCTGTTATTTTTTGTGTATTTATGTTACTGCAATATGTATCTTTAAAAGAATATCAATTCCCTAAAGCTGCAACATTATTATGCGCTACTCCATATTCACGAAGAATGATTGTTTTGTCTAAATATACTTTTTGCATGATAACCTATGTAGCTTGTTGCGTTATATATGGAATTGAAACTTTAATTATTCCGGAACTAGGCACATGTGATATAAAATTATTTATGCTTATGTTCTTTATAATCTCTGCCTTTATTGGAATATATTTGCCAGTACAATACAAGTTAGGGTACGAGAAAACCAAATTTACTTTTGTGATTGTTATCATGGCTTCCCCTTTTATTCTTCCGCAGCTTATGAAAATGGAAAATATAAATTTGAATTTTCTCTTTTTTCTTTCTCCGCTACTTGTATATGGAGGAATTATCCTCTTGAGTTTGGGAATTTTATTTATTTCAATTAGCTTGTCGATGAAATTCTACAATAGTGTAGACTTGCTATAAAAGCAGAAAGGATATATAAAAATATGAATACTGATATTCTTGTTCTTTATGTTATTGCCGCATTAACATTTTGTTTTGCACTTATAAATAGTATTCAGTTTCTTTTAAAACGAAACAAGACAGCACAAGCGACAGGAACCATTATTTCAATTAAAATGCCAAATCCCGAAACAGCAAAAGCACGTAACTCGAAATGGGCAAAAGTTTCATATACGGTTGACGGAAAGCATTACGAATCACAAAACCGTATACAAGTACCTATGGCTTTACAAGTGGGAGCAACTATCAAAGTGCGTTATGACAAATCTAATCCTGAAAAGCTGTATAGTTTTTCCTTAATGCGAATTGTTGTATCAATTTTAATTGCTGCAATTTGTATTTTAGCAGCTATATTCAAGAAAATATAAGGAGGAAAAAAATATGCCACATTTTCCAGAGTGGTTCGTTGTTATTTGCATTTTACTTCCTATTGCTACTGCCATATACAAGGCATGGAAAAACAACAAAAAGAGATAGTCATAGGAGGATATTATGGAATGGGACATTTATGATAAGGAAAGAATAAGTGATAAGTTGGCAATAGAAATATTCTCTAGCATATTGAACGGAACAATTCCAACAGGAAGTAGACTTCCTACATTGCAAACGCTTTTAAAAAAGACAAATACTAGTATAGAAACTTTACGAAAATCATTAAGAATACTCATTGATTGGAAAGTGATATTTAAAACACGAAAAGGATATTTTGTTACAAAGGATATATCTGTAATTCATGCCGTCCGTCAAAACTATATTGAGCAAGAAACAGTTAAATACAAAACCAACCTATCCAAAATGATTTGTAAATCGAAAATCAGCCTTGAACTGTTGGAGGTACCGGAGTGTGAGAATTGAAAAATGGTTATTATGCCCTGTCTGTAAAAATAAAACGCGAATAAAATTGCGGAAAGATACAGAACTAAAAAATTTCCCGCTATTTTGTCCGAAATGTAGGCAGGAAACACTAATCAATGTAAAACAACTAAATACATCAGTTATCAAAGAGCCAGACGCACAGACGCAGAGCCGATAACACGCAGATTAAAATTGCGGTTATCGGCTCTTTCTTTTTGACAACTGCTTGCGCTGTATGATTACTGGTTAAACGGAAAAATAAACCGCTGCTATATTAGTATTGAGTGCGGTTGCAAACCGAAGCGGCGGTTTTGAATAAGTCAATCAAGGCCGCCGTTTTCTTTTTCAAAAATTAAGATACGGAAGGTGTATTAAAGTCGCCCTTTTTTAAGGATACGGCGGTATCAAGGAGGTATCGTCATGTCCTTTTTCTATGCTCCAAATCCCCCTAACTTATCAAAAAAAGCCCGTCCACCGCCGCAGGATATTACGGCTATAAGTATGAACTATTAAATCATCTAAATACTTTTAATATTTCCTTTGCGCCTGTCTGCGTCTTGCAGACGGGCGCATTTTGTTTTCAGAAAAACTTTTTAAAAAAAGTTTGCCATTCCGGTTGGCAAATCTGCGGTGCGTCCGTGGAAGGCAGCCGAAAAGGGATAAATAACCCACCCCTGGGACGGAAAGGGGGTGAGAATATGAACCCCGAACGGTTTGAATGGCAGACCAGATGTGAGTTTAATGCGTATTGCAAACACGCGCTACGCAACGAACTGATTGACGCTCTGCGGGAGCGTAAAAGTCGGGAACGCCGAGAAGTTTATTTTTCAGACCTTTCCCCACATGAAGAAAAGCAGCTTTATACCGTTGACCGCTATTTTGTCAACGAGGAAGAAGAAGCCTTTTGCGCGGGTGGTTTGAAGATAACGGCAAAGCTGTTAGCTGACGCTTTACATTCCCTGCCGGACGAGAAACGTCAAGCTGTATTGCTGTATTACTTTTTCAGTATGACAGACGCGGAGATTGCGGAAATGATGAAAATTCCCCGCAGCACAGTACAGTATCGACGGACAAGCTCTTTTGAACTGCTAAAAAGATTTTTGGAGGAACGCGCTGATGAATGGAATGAACTCTAACAATAATGAGCGCGGCTTATTACCTTTCCCGGTCATTTTAGCCGCGACAAAGGGCGACCCTGACGCCATGAAAATTGTTTTGCAGCATTATCAAAGCTACATAGCCCACCTGTCTATGAAGAAAATCCGTGATGAAAACGGAAATACCTACTGGGGAATAGACGAGGACTTGAGGGAACGGCTGCAAACAAAACTCATGCAGGCTGTCCTGAATTTTAAGATTTACCGAGACTAAACCGCATTTGCAAAGTGTTTTCCCTTTTCCACTTTGCGCGGCTGATAAAGCACCTTGACAAAGAAAGCGGCGCAAGATAACGGCGGCGCAGTATAGGGCAAACCGGATACATTCGATATATGGGGAGCCGTTGGGCTGATACGCGACGACGAAAGGAGGGACAAACTGAGCGGAAAATATCAGCGTTCCAAAGCAGACTTAGCAACTCTGCCGCCATAATCCATATATCGGTACAATGATACTCCTTTACCGCCGTAGTCCGAGCGTTCAAAGCGTCGCAGGCAACGGGTAGAGCTTCGGCAGACCGCCGGAGGGGTGAAAGTCCCGTGGAGCTATGCTAACAGCCGTCCGGTTAAAGCCTATTTTGATTAACCCGAATAATGGACAGACCATTATTCATAAGTTGTATTAGCCATTACGGAAAGGGGGCTAATCTCTTGAATAAAAATCAAGCTACCGTTACAACAACGGAGCATAAAATAGGAAAAACAACTTACTTTGTGTGCGCGTCGCCCAGTGAAAAAGCAACGGACACACTTGATAAAAAGATAAAGAAACTTATTCGCAAAGACCTTGAACAAAGTGCCGGAAACGCCCGTAAATAGGGCGTTTTTTCATACTTTGAACATGACACAGGCAGCGGTATCTGGTATAATATAATTAGTACAAATACCATGCTTGTCTGTTGTCGGAAAGGAGGACAAAATGTTACAGACAAGCAAGATTACCGCTTTATATTGCAGATTGAGCCAGGAAGATATGCAAGCCGGAGAAAGCGAAAGCATACAGAACCAAAAATTGATTTTACAGAAATACGCAGACGAACACCATTTTTTCAACACCCGTTTTTTCGTAGACGACGGATTTTCGGGCGTGAGTTTTGAACGTGATGGGCTTCAAGCTATGCTGCGCGAAGTAGAAGCTGGAAATGTGGCTACCGTGATAACGAAAGACCTGTCCCGTCTGGGGCGTAACTACTTAAAAACCGGGGAACTGATTGAAATTGTGTTCCCGGAATATGAAGTACGCTATATTGCTATTAACGACGGGGTAGATACCGCAAGGGAAGATAACGAATTTACTCCTCTGCGGAACTGGTTTAACGAGTTTTACGCCCGCGACACTTCAAAGAAAATCCGGGCGGTCAAGCAGGCAAAGGCGCAAAAGGGCGAACGTGTCAACGGCGAAGTACCCTATGGTTATATAGCCGACCCAAACGACCGTAACCACCTACTGCCCGACCCGGAAACAGCACACGTTGTAAAACAGATTTTTGCTATGTATGTGCGCGGCGACCGTATCTGCGAAATCCAGAACTGGCTGCGGGAGCATGAAATACTGACTGTTTCAGAACTGCGTTACCGTCGTTCTGGCAGTTGCAGGCACCCGCGTCCACACCCGAACTGCATTTATAACTGGCCGGACAAAACATTGTATGATATTTTGGGACGCAAAGAATACTTAGGGCATACCATAACAGGCAAGAGCTACAAGGTATCTTACAAATCAAAAAAGACGAAGAAAAACCCGGAGGAAAAGCAATACTTTTTCCCCAATACCCACGAACCGCTGATTGATGAAGAAACCTTTGAACTTGCACAAAAACGGATTGCCACAAAGCACCGCCCTACAAAGTGTGAAGAAATCGACCTGTTTTCGGGGCTTCTCTTTTGTGGGGATTGCGGCTACAAGATGTATCTGCAACAAGGAGCCGGAACACCGGAGCGAAAACACGCTTATACTTGCGGGAAGTATCGGAACCGTATAAGGACTGGCGAACTTTGCACTACACACTATATCCGAAAAAGTGTCCTTAAAGAACTTGTCCTTGCCGATTTACAAAGGGTACTGTCTTTTGTGCAGTCCCATGAGCAGGAATTTATTCAGACCGCTAATGAATACAACGCCAAAGCAGTACAACGGACGTTAGCACAGCAGCGGAAAGAACTTGATAAGGCACAAGGCAGAATGGGCGAATTAAATGTCCTGTTCCGTAAACTCTATGAGGATAATGCTTTAGGAAAATTATCAGATGAACAGTTTGCATTTCTGACTTCCGGCTATGATGAAGAAAAAAAGACGCTGACCCGGCGAATTGCGGAGCTGTCACAGGAACTTGATACCGCCACCGAGCGCAGCGCAGACGTAAAGAAGTTTGTCGCACTTGTACACAAACACACAAAGGTTACAGAGCTGACTTACGAAAACGTCCATGAATTTATTGACCGTATTCTTATTCACGAACTGGATAAGGAAACGAACACCCGCAAAATCGAAATCTTTTATAGCTTTGTCGGCAGAGTTGATACAGGTGACAAGCCTACCGAAAGTATCTCCTATTTCAGACAGATAGGAGCCGACGTAAAGAGTTATGCTATCTAACATATATCAAAAAGAGGTAAGATAACGCCCTCTATGAAAAAGGTTACGTTATCTTACCTCATCAAAATCGGCTCCTGAAAATCCGTCATCCACATAAAACTGAATGTTTGGGAAACGATGTTCTTCCGCATATCTTTGCAGCATCAGTCTTTGGTTTTCGATGGACAGCGATTCGCCAAGCCTTTCATCCTCCTGCGAGAGCCTGCAATAGAGTGCTGTTATTAAATTTCAGTTTGTATTTTCGGTTGATCTCATTTTCACATTTCCTTTCCGAGCGAAGCTTCGCTCTATCAAACCGAATAGGATACATCACCAACATATCACTACTCCGGTCAAAAGTCCAGCGAGAATACCACTAACTTTTTTGACCGTTTATCAGATATTCAAATTTGCTTTTGGCATGTCCCGCATCCGTTCCGACAGGGAAGCAAGCCATAACGGGATAATGCTTTCCGTCAATTATCAATTCATAGCCAAGACTGATGTGCTGTTGTTCATTCTCCTGCGCTCTCAGCCTGAGAATTTTCTCACGCCTTTTTCGCAGTAATTCAAAATCTATACTTTTATCTTTCATAAAAATCCTTTCTGCCTTTTGGCTGTCAAAATTAAAGCGACTGTGTGTCCTTGCGTTTAAATAAATCATCCAGCCGGACTTTTCCTCTTGTACGGCGGATATTTCGGATTGCTTCTTTTCGCATTTCTTCAATTTTGCTCGGAGTAAAGTCTGTAATTTCTGAAAATATCCGCATGATGAGTTCCATTTCCACAGCATAGCGGAACATACTTTTTGCGATTTGCAAAGTCTGCTTTTCACTCATCTCTGCGATGGATCTTGACAGCTTTTCGCTGATGACCGTATCGTTTTCATCCAGCAGTTTGTCTGCGATCAGGTTATCCACCGCAAAGGAAACAAAATCATTGCGGGAACGATAATCATATTTTTTGATGGCTTCATCCATTTTTAGCACTGTTTCTTTGTCTAAATAGAGGCTGATTCTCTGTTTATCCTCTGAATCCATATTTGCTCCTTTCCCGGCGTTACACCAAACGGTAACGCCGTATTTTATTGCCTGAAACACCTTTGTTTCGGGCATTTTTCTTTTTAGCAATCCTGTTTTTGATGCCAAAGTCTGAAACAGGTGCACCTGCAACCCCGAATTTCATTGAAGGTGAAAACCTCCGGGAAACGCCGTAGCCACGCCATTCTTCGGTCGGCATTGCCGTCCGATGTGAACCGCAGCGGGGCGTTTACAACCCCGCTGCTTTCTCCTGCAATCTTTTCGACCCTGAAAATTTGCTGCTGCAACCCCGTATTATTTGCCCAACGATTCTGCACACTTCCTGCTGATTGTTTGAGCCGCTTTATTCGCACCGCAAACCGCCTGCAATCGCTTTTCTGACTATCGGTCGAGCAAACAGCCGATGGTGTGGTTTACTCGCTGAAACCGGCGGATTTTCGCCCTGTGACGATTGTGACGATATTTTGAGGAGCAGGGACTGTGACGGTACCGTCATCCCGGCAAATTAAGCTGTGTCAAGGGTTTGCGGACTTTGTGACGGTTCTTTTCCGCACACCGTTTCAATCGTCATATCGTCATTACCGTCATAGATAATCAGCAGCTCCCTGCGTTTTCCTGTTCGGTTGCAGGTGAATTCTACCCCCATATTTTTCAGCTCTTTTTCATACCGGTTCAGTTTTCGTGTAAGAACATTTCCGTTGATTCCGCCGCCCAGCTTTTCGGATAACTCGCCTGCCGTTCCGCAGAATTCTTTTTCTGCTGTCAGACAGTTCATCAGCAGAGGAAAGAATACTTCGCTCTTTAACGAATTGACAAGCGGCGTATCGCTCGAAACAAATATCCATTCGTTTGTTTCTTCATCCCTGCGGATATTCAGAATCTGTTCCTCTACATCCCGCCCTTTGATATACAGCTTGGCTTCCTTGTCGCCGACATTTTCCCGCTTGAGAACATAGCTGCCGTCCGCCGCGCCGAGCAGTCCGGTTGAACCGGTGACCATATTGTGCGGATCGCTGTCGAACTGTTTTCTCAAATGCTGTACGACTACAACGGCAATATGGTATTTATCCGCGAGAGACTTTAACAATCCGATGTCTTTGTAGTCAGTCGCATACAAATTGGACTCTCCGCTGTTCTCACGCACCTTTTGCAGCGTGTCAATGATGATGAGGTTGGTATCAGGATGCTCGATAATAAAATCTTCAATCTGTTCACACAGCCCATCCGATAAGGATTTGGACAACGTTGCGAAGTGAAGATTGTCCGGTGCATCTTCTGTTAAATCCATCAGCCGCTGCTGGATACGGTTGAGGCTGTCCTCTAAGCACAGCGACAGTACCGTTCCTTTTTCTGTCTGCAGATTCCAGAATGGTTTTCCCTGCGCTACCCGCAGAGAAAGCAGAAGGAGCAACCATGATTTCCCAGTCTTGGCAGCTCCGGCTAAGATATGAAGTCCCTGCGGCAGCAACCCATCCACCACAAACCGAATCTGAGGCAGACGCATATCCAGCAGGGTTTGTCCGTCTACTGTTTTGATTTTTTCTTTTTTTATGCTGTTTTCCTTTCGTAGTTTTGAGTTTGTTTGATTTCCATATCGACACAATCATATATGGCGCACCAACCCCTTTTCCGCTTTTTGCGGGCAAAACAAAAATACCCGCACATACAGACTGCGAAAACACAAGTAAGCGAACGGCATTGGGTCGCTTTCAAATGTTCCGCGCCTATGTATGTACGGGTATCTGCTGAAAAAATGGCGCTTTATAATTCAGTTGTTTATGTTCATTCAGTTTTTATCTCAACGTTTTCTTAGTATATCATGCAGCACTAATGTTTGTTAAGGCCTTTGTATATTTATTTGAGAACTGGGGAATACTATTTAGTTTGCCACAGAAAAAGCTGACCGGATACGAATACCGGTTAGCTTTTTTCTGCTGTTTTATTGCTCGCTGCTGTGCCTGAACTTTTTCCCGCTGTTGACAATTTTTCCGCTGTCGCCGGGGGCGAGGGTCATTTCTTGTCCGAAGCAAGATATGCTTATGGTGCGATCTGATCCGTTGATAAATTCCAGGCTGTCCACATCCGTATCGTACAGACGTAAGGAGAAAGGATAGACAAAAAATCGGATTTGACACTCCTTTTTCAATGAAATTATGGCTTGCAAAAGCGTTTGTTTCAAGGTAACATACAACAACCTTTGGAGAACCGAAGGAAAAAACAATTTCCGTATCATACTTTTCGGATACAATATATCCGGAGGTGCATCGAGATGAAAGGAAGAATTTTAACAAGCGAAGCAATCGATTGCTTCAAAAAATATTTGCGGGAGGAGGAAAAAAGTGAGAACACCATAGAAAAATATCTGCGGGATGTGCGGGCGTTTGCCGCATATCTAAACAGTTCGGAGATCACGAAAGAGGCGGTTATTGCCTACAAAAACAAACTGCTTTCCGAAAACTATGCCGTACGCAGTATCAATTCAATACTCGCTTCCGTCAACAGCCTGTTTGCATTTTTAGGCTGGACGGACTGCAAGGTGAAATCTATCAAGCTTCAGCGGCAGGTCTACTGCCCTGAAGAAAAAGAACTGACCAAAGCGGAGTATACAAGGCTGGTAAATACTGCAAAGCAAAAGGGCAATGAACGGCTGAATCTTATCTTGCAGACAATATGCGGAACGGGTATCCGCGTCAGCGAACTCCAATATATCACGGTGGAAGCAGTAAAGTGCAGTGAAGCTGTTGTTTCCCTCAAGGGCAAAACACGAACAATATTTATTGTTCGTGAACTGCAAAAGAAACTGCTCCGGTATGCAGCGGAGCAAAAAATACACTCAGGATGTATTTTTATTACAAGAACAGGCAAGCCAATAAGCCGCACCAATATTTGGCGTGAAATGAAAGCGCTGTGCGAGCAGGCGGGGGTAAATCCACAAAAAGTATTTCCGCACAACCTGCGCCATCTCTTCGCGAGAGTATTTTACGGCATTGAAAAGGATATCGCAAAACTCGCCGATATTCTCGGCCACAGCAGTATCAACACCACAAGAATTTACATTATTTCCACCGGCAATGAACATCGCAGACGGATGGAAAATATGCGGCTGATTATATAGCTTTGCTGAATGACGGCTTCGCCTTATTGAAAAAAGCCGCCTGGAAAAGCGGTTGAATACATAATTGACATTATGTTGTAAATGGTTATAACATACCTATTTTATTAATATAACTATATCATAATCAGAGTTAAACTACAAGCAATTCAACGAAGAAAAGTGTGATTTTTACGGGATATTGTCAAAAACAAGTAGCACAAATAAGTCTTTTCAAAGCGAATTTTGAAAAGACTTGACTTTCTGCGTTCATTTTTAAATTTAATTTGTAGCTTATGAAAAGCAGATGATGATATACGGTAAATTTCAGCCTGCGTTTATTACATAATGTCAATTATGTTGTAGTTCATTTACGGAGGGAGAGAAAACATATGAAACGAACTTTTTGCTTATTATTCTTATGGAGGCAGGCTGACAAGGTGCTTCTACACGGAAAAGAACTGACAAAGCAGGGTGTATTCGTAAGGAAAACGGTGTAAAAACGCATGGACAAATTGAGATATGCCAATATTGTGCTGGATATTTTCTGTATTATATTATCCATATTGCCAATCGTTTACCTGGTCGGCAATCACCGGTACCGGCAAAAGCTGAACCAATTCTTTTTGGGCGCATGCATCTCTAACATTTTTATGATTGTGGGGGATCTTTCGGACTGGATATTTCCCACGATTGCATCAGCTTCGGAGAGGATTATTCTATCAGCTGCTACAACGCTTTACTACGCAGCCTCTGCGTTCGTCCTGTATTTTTTTATACGTTATATCATGAAATATCTGCAAATGACAGGATGGACAAAAAAATTCTGTTTGATTTACGCTATGGTTCTTTGTGGTATACAAATTGTTTTTGCACTTATAAGTCCTTTTACCGGTTCCATCTTCTATGTAACAGCGGACGGTTATCAGAGAGGACCACTATTTTTGATTTCACAGTTTGTGCCATTGCTTTGCTATCTGCTTTTTATGGCGTTGGTCATTGTCTACCGAAAAAAACTGCTCAGGCGTGAAGTCGTATTTTTCCTGTTATATATCTTTATCCCGCTGGGTTGCGGTGCGGTACAGATGGCTATGCGGGGAATCGCAATTGTTAATGCGGGAGTTACTATCGCTACGCTGATTATCCTCATGAACATACAGTTTGAGCATGAGGTTACCATGAAAGAACGAGAAAGGGAATTGGCAGAGCGCCATATCGATATCATGCTCAGCCAGATCCAGCCGCATTTTTTGTACAATTCCCTGGGGGCTATCTATCACCTGTGCGAAAGCAATCCAGAGGCGGCAAGAAAGGCGATAAAAAAATTTTCGGAATTCCTGCGTGGCAATATGGAAAGCCTGAAATCACGTGAACCCATTGCATTTGAATCAGAACTAAATCATGCGGCAAACTATCTGTATCTGGAACAGCAACGGTTCGGCGACAAGCTTCAGGTTATTTACCAAATTGCAATAGAGAATTTTTTGATCCCACCGCTTACCCTTCAGCCGCTTGTAGAAAACGCCGTACAGCACGGCGTCCTGAACAGAAGGAGCGGCGGTACGGTTATCATCCGTACTGAGAAGACGGACAAATGTGCCGTCGTGATAGTTGCTGACAACGGGGTCGGGATAGAAAAAGCGAAAGAGATCCATTCCATGGGAGACCGAGCTCATATCGGGATTTCCAATGTCCGCAGCCGTTTGAAGGAAATGGTGGGCGGCAGTCTGGATATAGAAAGCAGCGGCGAGGGAACCACAGCCATTATCCGGATTCCCTGGGCGGAAGGGGGCGGCACGTGAACATATTAGTCACCGACGACGAGCCTTTACAGCTTGAAGAATTGATAAATGTTTTAAGGCGGATACGCCCAAACGCAGACATTTTTCCTTATACCTGGCCGGGCGATGCATTAGAGGCGGCAAGACAGCGCCCAATAGATGTCGCTTTTCTGGACATTCAGACGGGTGGCATGAACGGACTCCAGTTGGCGGTAGAGCTAAAAAAGGTGAAGCCGGATATACATATTATCTTTGTCACTGGATACTCTCAATACGCTGTAGAGGCTTTCTCTATACATGCTACCGGATATCTTTTAAAGCCGGTTACAGAAGAGGCGGTAAACCGGGAGCTTACTTTTATCTACCGGGAACGCCTGCCAAAAAGGCGTATTGAAATCAAAACATTCGGTGGATTCGATCTTTATGTGGATGGACAGCTTGTCCGGTTCGGCAGGGCGAAATCGAAAGAACTGCTGGCCTATCTGGTGGATCGGAGAGGTCTGTCTGTTACAACGGGAGAGGCTTATGCCGCCCTTTTTGAAGATGCGCAGGATACGCTTTCCGGTAAGTCGTATTTTCGGACTATTCTTCATGAGATGGTTAACAGTCTGAAAAGGGCCGATGCCGAGGAAATTTTGTTGAAAGAGCGCAATAGTTATGCGGTAATTCCAGAAAAATTCGATTGCGACTATTATCGGTTTCTGCAAGGAGATCCTATGGCGGTAAACGCTTTTCAAAACGACTACATGTTGTCTTACAGCTGGGCGGAGATTCGTAACGCCGAGCTTGGGTCCAAAGAATATTAAGCAGAAAAAGTTAGAGGAAAATCCGGTGTTTTGAAAAAACACCGGATTTTTTTTTTCTATGAACCGGATTTGTTGCGCTTTTGTTGCGCTTGGGGTGTTATGCTGGATACACAAACAAGATATGGGAGAGGGGGGATGTTATGACAATCCTGCTCGTCGATAGCGATAAAAAGGCACTTGACCGGGAAATGTGGCGCTTTACACAGCGGCCGTTTGCCGTCACTGTTTCGCTGCACAGCAGCGGGAACGACGCAATTCGGTTTTCTATGTGTCATGACGTAGATATGGTATTTACCAGAGCGGTGCTGTCGGATATGACGGGAAGAGAATTAGTAGAAAAGCTCCACCAGATTAATCCGAAAGTGAAATGTCATATCCTTTCCTCATACGAGGAGATCCCGATCAGCCGATTTTTGGGGCAGTCCTCTGATTTTACAGACAAGGGGAGCGCACAGCCCCAACCCTTGGAAGAAAAAAATCAAACAAGAGATACAGATATAACGGAGAGAAGACGGCTGGGAATTCCCAGTTGCTCCTTTCAAAAAGAACGAGAGAAAGGCGATAGAACAATGACAGAGCAAGAGTTGCGAAGTTTAAATAGAAAAGAGCTCCTGGAAATCATGATTGAGCAGGGCAGGGAGCTGGAAATCAGTAAGGCGAAATACGAAAAGGACCTGGCCTTTCTGAAATCCGAGCATGAGAAGGACATGGATTATTTAAAAGCCGAATACGAAAAAGAGATTGCGGCGTTAAAAAAGGAACTAGAAGGTGCCCGAGCGGCGCTGCAGAACAGGCAGATCGCCATTGATGAAGCAGGCTCCATTGCGATGGCCGCTCTGCAGCTCAACGGAGTTTTCGAGGCGGCTCAGGCGGCCGGTCAGCAATACATTGAGAATATCCGCAGCCTGAGCGACCGTCAGGCATCCATCTGCGCTCAGCGAGACGCTGAAAGCAAGGCGGAACAGGAGCGCAGGATGCAGGAGACAACGACCAAGTGTGCACAGATGGAATATCTCAGTAAAAAGAAGTGTGAAGAGATGGAAGCAGAAGCAAAGAGAAAATCAGAAGCCTATTGGGCGGAAGTTTCCCACCGCCTGCAGTCTTTTTACGAAAACCATCAGGAGCTGAAAAAATTGTTGAATTTCAGCGCCCCCAATATTTCGTTATAACCGGGGCGCCGCTATGAACCGCAAACCAACTTCATCCTCTTTGCCTACGGTTGAGCAGCTGGAAGCGGAGCTGAAACGGGAAACAAGCCGAAAAAGGCACAAACAATCCACTAAAACGAAGGAGAAGGAGGATTCCTCTTCGTCTTTTGTGGACCAGTTGGAAGAGGAACTGAAACGGGATACCTACAAAAAGCGGTACTGGCATATGCTGCGCAGCACCGTTTCGATATTGATTGTAGTGGCGGCGATCGTTGTACTCATCTCAAATCTTTTTCTGCCGGTGCTTCGGATTTACGGGTCTTCCATGACGCCGACTCTGGTGAATGGCAATATTGTGGCTGCCATGAGGTACGGTAACTATGACCGCGGAGATGTGATTGCTTTTTACTACAACAATAAGATTTTAGTAAAACGTGTAATCGGCCTTCCCGGAGAATTGGTGGATATCGATGAAAATGGAAATGTCTCGATTAACGGTGAGACGCTGGAGGAACCGTACTTGGAGGAAACGGCGCTCGGAGAGTGCGATATTGAATTGCCATACCAGGTGCCGGACGGAAGATATTTTGTCATGGGAGACCATCGAAGTGTTTCGAGCGATTCACGAAGCAGCCAGGTCGGCTGTATTTCAGAAGAACAGATTATCGGGAAGCTGTTTTTCCGTATCTGGCCGCTCAATGAGATAGGAACATTCGAATAAGATTCAGAAGGGAGGCACTCCATGAAATCAGAAAGCTGGAAAAACAAAATCCAGGAATATATACATGAGCATAAGCTGCGAAAACGCTGGTTTAAGATAACGGCCTCTCTTGGAGCCTTAGCTATCGTCATGACGGCGGCGGCCATGATCCTGCCGGCCATCACGATGGAAAACACCCCACAGATGCTGGAATGCCGGATCGACATCCACACGCACACGGACAGCTGCTATGACGCGGAGAGAAATGTCATCTGCGGATTTGCGGACTTTGTCGTCCATACGCATAATGATTCCTGCTACGCGGAGGATGGGACCCTTATATGCCCTCTCGACGAAATTGAGGCGCATACCCATGACGCATCTTGTTATCAGGAAACATGTGTGTCAGTCTGCGGATTAGAAGAGAGGGCGGGTCATATCCATGATGCCTCCTGTTATCAGACGGCGGAAGAACCTGCATGTGGCCTGGAGGAATCTGTTGCCCACGTCCATGAAGGGCATATCCATACGGAAGCGTGCTACGAAGTCTCAGAAATTCTCATCTGTAGTCAGTCAGAAGCAGGCCATACTCATACAGTGGAATGCTACGAAACGCGGAGAACGCTGATTTGTACGCAGGACACTGGCTGTTATGACGCAGAGGGAAATCTTGCATGTGAAAAGACAACAGAAGGCCATACCCATACTGTGGAGTGTTATCCGGAGGAGCTCATTTGCGGGAAGGAAGAGACGACCGCTCACGCCCATACGGACGATTGCTATGAGATTCAGGAGGAACTGGTCTGCGGGAAAGAAGAGATCATTCTGCATACCCACATCGATGCCTGTTTTGATGAAAACGGAAATCTGACCTGCGGCATGCTGGAAGTGAAGGAGCATATCCACAACGAAAGCTGCATACCCAAAAAAGAAGCCAAAGATGGGGAGACTCTCATCCAAGCGGATACCAGCTGGGCCACCGTGTCCAAACCGGGTTATACGCCTCCGGCGGAAAATGCGGCCCGGGCTGTTCCGAATGCAGTGCTCTTTGCTGCGCCTCAGGCAGAAACGGGAAGTTATGATTTTTCCGGCGATATCACCAGCGTTACGGTAGAACGGCAGCAGGGCGGCCAATGGATCCAGAGCGATACCTTTACAGACGGAGATACCATCCGGGTGACGATCCGCTATACTATCCCTGAGGGAGAGATTCATACGGGACAGCGGAACATGCATTATCAGCTTCCTGCCGGTATTGCACTGGAGAAGGAAGAAACAGGCGTCGTGTATCTGGAAGGCGGGAACGTGACCGGAACTTATACTATTTCCGCCGATGGGTTGATCAGTATCGCCTTCGATGAAGCGTTTGCCAACGGCGCGGCGTTTTCCGGAAATTTCTTCTTCCAGGGCTCTATCGCCCTGGTGGATCTGGAAGAGAGCCAGGAGATCACGTTCGGCGGCGCCGGCAGCACTATTACGGTCGTACCGGAGGAAAAGCAGTATAGCCTCAATATTGGGAAGCCGGGCGTTTACGTTAAGGATGAAGAGGAAGCCCAATATTATAAAGACAATTTCCAGCTGGGGGATATAGACATCCTGCCGGGGCACCTGCTCTATACGGTCAGTATCTGGTCGGATAACGGCAGTGACGGCACGATTGCCGTTACCGATCGGTTTACCCACGATCCCGCCCAGGGAGTGGTCACTTATGACGAAGGAAATATAGCGGTTTTTAAGATTACGCCGACTCTGGATGGACCTCCTTCTGCGGTACCGATCACAGAATTTGAGCTGGAATACACGCATCGGCAGACCGGAGCAGATGATACACAGACCAGCAGTTTTACCATTACCGGACTTCCGGCACTACAGCCGAGCGAGAGCTACAGCATCAATTACACTGCGGCAGTCGATTTGGATACAGTCACAATCTCCAACGGCTACATAGCAGTCTCTAATGAGGCTGCAGCAGAAGACAACTCCCAGAGAGTCACCGCCGAATCCAATGTGGAGATCAGCCGGCGGATGGTGCATAAAGAAGCCAGTACCAACGAGGGCACCGGCAATGTGCAGTGGACGGTCGTTTTGAATGAGGACGGCCGGGATCTGAGCGGAAGGACATTCCGGGACGAAATGACTTATACGCTTGATGGCAATACAGTCGCATACGACCTGGCGGATATCAAAAACCTCCGGGTGACGGCATACGAAATCAACGACACCGGGCAACAGGTGTTAAAGGGCGATGTAACGGCTGTATTTGAAGCGTTGATAGAGATTGATAACGGAGCAATGACGGTTAAGTTCCCAGTGGCATGGCCGGACGGGCTTGGCACTAACTGGGTCTATGAAATCGTCTACGAAACGCCCTTCCCGGAAGATGCTGGGATTGAACAGCAGATCTCCTTTGCGAACACGGCACGGCTGGATGAGTATTATGTAACCGCAAATTGGAATGGAACGGTGCCGGAGCCCGGCTACGGCCTTGTGAAGCGAAGCACCGGCCAGAATCTGAATACCGGAACGGATATTGGGACAATCGATTGGGAATCCACCATCAGCTACCCATCCGATCTTTCGGTGCCGGCGGGCTGGGAAGATTCTGCAAAGAGCGGCTTGGATGTCATCCGGTACATGGACTGGATACCGGATGCCTATTATGGCGATGGAGGGCGGTTTATTCCAGGCAGCCATTACACCACGGCCGCGATGCTGAGGGATACGCTGCACATTGAAAACGCAGCGGGACAGAAGCTTGTTTGGGGAGAAGATTTCACCGTCAGCGCGGCGTATGCGGAGGATATGCCGGAATATGATACATTCCAAACGGCGTGGAACGATACAGAAACCATTTTCGCACAGAACTTGACCGAGCTGACGGACGGGACGGACAGCGACAAGCCCATCGCACTGTTCTGCATCACCCTTACGGAAGCATCACGGACAAAGCTGGAAGGCGGACAGCGTCTGTACATCAGCTATCAGACTTTGTTGAACCGTCAGGGAGTGACAGACGGCAATCTGGTGAAGATCGACAATGTCGGAGCGATTTTGGGGCACACAGTACAGACGGGGCTGGAGACCGCCTTCCATGAGCAGCTGCAAAAACAGGTCAGCACCACCGGCATAGCCCCCAGCGGCGATGATTTTGATCTGGATTCCGATGTCTATGTGGACGGTCCGGTGAATATCGACCTGGGCGACTCCGGCGGCAAGCTCTATTACCGCATTTTGTTCTATAACTATGGGGACACAATCGAATTCCACGATGATATGCTGGAGAAGTTCAACGGAAACTTCGCATTTGATCAGCAGATGCGGATCTACAATGTGATTACAGGAGAAGCAAGAACGGTTAAAACATGGGACTATCTCGACAGTTCCGGAAGGTATTATGGAAATTATACATTGCGTAACCTTGGGCAGTTCAAAGACTGCATTATTGGCCTGTATTACTCGATCGATGTGAGCGGTGACGAAGCGCTGGCAGAATTGGAAGAGGGGGAAACCTACACATACCACAATACGATTGACTGGACAGGTGTTGATCAGGATTCCGCAACGGCGAACGTTACCAACAGCGAAGTTACCTTGAAAAAGGAAAGCACGGTGCAAAATCTGGAGACTGGGGAGACACTGGTTTACTACTACGTGACCGTGAACCCTGAAAGCCGGAATCTGCATCCAGGCAGCAATGAGTTGGAGCTGAGGGACACCCTGACCCTACCGGCCGGCGCTTCAGCCACTTTGCGGCTGGAGACCATCGGACTGTACCACTATGACCCCAACAATCCGGACGGCCATTACCTGGGCGAAGAAGTAACGCGGGATGAGTTCAGAGGCTTTGAAGTGGTAAAAACAGAGGGAACCGCCAATTCCTACACCTTTACTTTGCCCGATGAAATGGCCTGTGTGGTGGCCTATGCCTATGAAATCGATCAGGGAACCAGCGCCTTGGACGAGATACAGGTAAACAACACGGCTTCACTACTGGGTCGGGCGGTCATCTCCGCGGGAGACCAGATTCAAATCGAGGCTCAGGAATCCGGTGGCCAGGTGAACAGGGCTACCCTGACCATCTATAAAATCGGTGGAAATGATGTTGCCAACTTGTTGCAAGACGTGCTCTTCGACCTGTTCCGGTATGAACAGCAGGAGGATGGAAACTATGATTGGGTGCGTACTGACCTGACGGCAAAGGGAGAAATGGCTGAAGACGGAGGGTATCATTTTGTTACCGGCGGCGACGGTGTGGAGGGCGCTATCATTCTGAACTTCCTGGACGAAAGAGAGGAAGGACAAAACTCCTACTACAACGTCTTATACCGCCTGACGGAATTCAGGAGCATAGACGGCTATGAGTTGGATCCCACACCCCGGTATTATGTGTGGGGCGAATATAACAAAACGGCGGAGCAGACCGCTGCAGAGATGGCCGATGCCTTAGCGGAAGCTAATGTGGACTGGGATCAGGTCACATTTATTCCCTTTGGCCAGAGCATGACGGAAACCATCAATAATGAGCCGCTGACCACTTCTGTTAGGGTCACCAAGCGATGGCAGAATATGAATGGTGAGGAGCTGACTCCGGAAGAACTGCCGGAAAACATTATCCTCACCCTCTATCAGCACACCGACGGGAGCAAGACCCAGTATGGCGATACCGTTACCGTGACACCCGATGAAAACGGCAGCTGGACCTATACATGGGAGAAACTGCCCAGAAAAGACGACACAGGGAATTATTACACGTATTCTGTGGAGGAGGCCGCAGCGGATGGCTATGAGACCTCCTACCTTTACCCGGAGGGTGGCGGGAACGCGGAGACTGGAATCGACAAAGGTGAGGTTATCATCACCAACACAAAGATTGTCAGCTTTATTTTGCCGGAAACCGGCGGTGCTGGCTCAACTCCCTTTATAATCGCAGGACTGCTCCTTGTGGGAATGTCCGGCGTTGGATACCTATATTTTAGGCAAAAACGGCGGAAAGGAGGACACGCGCAATGAGCAATCCGGCAATATGGCGACTTTAATTTTCAAATAAACGCAAACACAGAAAGGAGAAACATTTGATGAAGAGGATAAAAAGTTTGGCAGCAATTTTGCTGTCGTTGACTATGGTGATGCTGATGGCTGTTCCGGCTTTTGCCGCTGGCGCCTATTCCATTACCATTCAGAACGATAAAGAAGGACATACGTACGAAGCCTACCAGATCTTCGCCGGCGACGTGGCCAGCGATGAGGCGCAGGAGGGCAATGTGGAAGGCCCCATCCTGTCCAACATCAGTTGGGGCAATGGTGTGAATGGCGCCGAACTGCTGGCAGCATTGAAAGCAGCCAACGCCGAGAAGTACGGCGAATGCGAAACAGCCGCTGACGTAGCCGAAGCGCTTGGCGCCGAGAATGCTACCGCAGCCGATGCAGCCGCATTTGCTGAAATAGCGGCTCTACATTTAACAAATGTAGAGGGGACTGCTACGGAACCTGTGGGGGGTAATTATGTTATCAACAACCTGGCCGCCGGCTACTACCTGGTGAAAGATCAGGACGGCAGCCTGGAAGGCGACGCCGATACTGCCACCGGATATATCGTTCAGGTGCTGGGCAACGTGACGATGGAACCCAAGGACAGCGACATCCCCACCGTGGAGAAGAAGGTCTCGGACGAAGAATATACGCAATATGAAGGAGCACAGGGGCCTGGCTATCAGCCTCCCTATGGTTACGGATACAACGATGTGGCTGACTGGGACATCGGCGATTCCGTGCCCTTTAAGCTCATCGGTTCCATTCCGGATATGTCCGCCTATGATACCTATGAGTATATCTTCACCGATACCCTGTCAAATGGCCTGACCCTGCAGGCAGATACCATCAAGGTGTATATCGCCCGTAATCCGTATGATCAAGTGAATAATTATGAACCGTTGATTATGGGAGCGGATTACACCCTCGATGTGCAAAATGTAGGTGCAAACGGCAGCGGCTCTTTCTCCATCGCTTTTGAAGATTTGAAGACCAATCGATATCTCACCGGGGCAAATAAAGAAGATTATCATTACGTCATCGTGACCTATGACGCTACTCTGAACACCAATGCCGTAATCGGATTGGATGGCAACCCCAACAGCGTGGATCTCCAGTTCTCCAACAATCCCAACGGGGATGGCTTGGGCCGCACCCCAGAGGATACTGTTATTGTTTTCACCTATGAGCTGGACGGCACCAAGGTGGACGGTGAGAATGTGGACACCAAGCTGGAGGGCGCTGAATTTGTGCTGCTTAACGGCGGCCATACCCAGGTCGCTCATATCGAAAACGGCAAACTGGTTGGATGGATTGATCTGCCAGAGGGATATACTTACGAGAATTACAAAGAAATCCCCTATGAAACGTGGGAAGAATTCAACGCAACCAACAATGTTATTATGACTTCTACTGCGGAGGGCGTGTTCGGCGTATCCGGTTTGGATGATGGAACGCTGTATCTTTTAGAGATCAAGGCTCCCAATGGGTACAACCTGATGGAGAATGACTTGAGGATTGATATTGCTGCCACTACCGAGAACGGCCAGGCTTGGGATGGCATTCCCGCCAATGCCCTCACTGCCCTGACTATCTCGGTTGACGGAGGCAATGCTGAAAATGGCAACGCCGAAACCGGTGCTGTGGCCTTGACTGTGCGCAACAATCAGGGTTCGACGCTTCCTGAAACCGGCGGCATAGGCACGACCCTGTTCTATGTCATCGGCGGGCTGCTGGTGATCGGCGCCGGCATCCTTCTGATTGTCCGTCTCCGCATGAGAGCCAGCAATAAGGAATAAACCGACGCTGCATACTGCTGTGACCGGGGAGGGGAAATTCTCTCCCTCCCCGCTGTACAGCAGTAAGGAGAACCTTGTATGAAGAAAAAGGCTTCTAAGAAAAACAGAATTACTGCCATACTTTTGGTCGCTGTGCTTCTTGCAGGGCTGTCTTTACTGCTGTATCCGTTGATCTCCAACTACTGGAATTCAATACACCAGTCCCAGGCAATCGCCGCGTACATGGATGATGTATCGGAGTTAGATGACAGCGCCTACGTTGCATTATGGGAAGAGGCGCAGGACTATAATACTTCTTTGTTAGATGATGAAAACCGATTTTTCCCGGATGAAGAGGAGCAACAGCAATATGAACATTTGCTGAGCATCTCTAATGATGGGATTATGGGATATATAGAGATCCCCAGTATCGATGTAACACTGCCCATCTATCATGGAACCAGTGAGGAGGTCCTTCAGGTAGCCATTGGGCATATTGAAGGTTCCTCCCTTCCAATAGGCGGTCCAAGCACCCACTGTGTTATTTCCGGACACCGGGGGCTTCCGTCCTCCAGATTGTTTACAGACATTGACCAGCTTTCGGAGGGAGATCTATTTACTCTCCTGGTATTGGATGAAACGTTGACCTATGAAGTCGATCAAATCCGTATTGTGGAGCCGGACGATACCTCTTTGCTGGAAATCGAAGAAGGAGAGGACCTCTGTACCCTGGTTACATGTACGCCCTACGGCGTAAATTCGCACCGTTTACTGGTACGGGGACATCGTGTGGAAAATCAGGAAGCAGCGGGTATTCTAAGAATTACGGCAGATGCACTGATGATTGACTCCCGTTTTGTGGCGCCGGTCCTTGCGGTGCCAATCCTGCTTGTAGTAGTCCTATTCATGGTGCTGCGGCCATTAAAAAGAAAAAAGAGGAGGGCGGCAAAAGGTGTGAAAGAGGTGATAGATGGATGAAGGCGCAGAATATTTTAAAACGGTTTGGAACATTGTTGCTTTCCTTTTTGCTTGGAGTCTCCTGTATGGCAATGACAGCGGTTGCCAGTGGGAACATTGAAACTGGGCACCAGGGATCCTTAAGCGTGCAGTTTGAGGAGAACGGGATAGGTTTCGCAGATGTAGCCTTTTCAATTTATCGGGTTGCCGATATTTCAGAGGACGGGACTTATACGCTGACCGGTGATTTTGCGCAGTACCCAGTTCGCATGGAGAATTTGGATAGTTCAGGCTGGAGAGCGTTAGCGCAGACATTGGACGCCTATGCTGCCCGTGATGAAATTGCTTCTCTCATGACACGACAAACAGGGCCGGACGGGAGTTTTCAGATTACCGGGCTCTCCACAGGGCTCTATCTGATATCCGGCGGGCAATATATAGATGAAGATATTGTCTACACCCCGGAGCCTATGCTGGTATCTATTCCCGGATTGTCTGCGGACGGTACATGGGTATATGATATAGTCGCTTCTTGTAAATTTGAGCGTGAGGACACGACGGATACGCCTGTGAGCCGTAAAGTGCAAAAGGTCTGGAAGGACGATGGCAATGAGGAAAAAAGACCGGAAGATATCACGGTGCAGCTTCTGGAAAACGGAAATGTGGTAGATACAGTTGTCCTAAGCCCGAAAAACAACTGGGAATATACATGGAACAATTTGGACGGCAGTTCCAAGTGGCAGATCGCAGAAGATGGCGTGCCGGATGGATACACCGTTACCACGACACAGGAGGGCAATATTTTTGTTCTGACCAATACCTATCCTGGCAAACAACCGCCTATATTGCCGCAGACGGGAATGCTGTGGTGGCCTGTGCCTCTTCTCGCCTGCAGTGGATTGCTGCTGATCGTGACCGGTTTGGTGGTGCGGCGCAGACAGAGGGACGGTTATGAAAAGAAAAGGTAAGGCGGGAATCGCTCTCATAACGGCGGGATCACTACTATTGGCGGCAGCCCTGCTTTTGGTTGGGTATAACTTGGCTGACGAATACAGAGCCGGAAAGGAGGCGGAACACGTGCTGGAGGTGCTGCAGCAACAAATACCTACACAGGAGGAACGGAAGGCGCAGGAAGACGCGGCACTGGAGCAGACAGAGCTTCCTGATTATGTTTTGAATCCGGACATGGAGATGCCGACACAGGAAATCGAGGGAAACGACTATATCGGCGTGGTGGATATCCCGTCCCTAGGGCTTTCTCTGCCGGTAATGAGCGAATGGAGCTATCCCAAGCTGAAGCTGGCTCCATGCCGCTACTACGGTTCGGCTTATACCGGTTGTCTAACGATTGTTGCGCACAATTACCGTACCCATTTCGGCCTGTTGCGGGAAGTCCTCGTCGGTACACAGGTGTTATTCACCGATGTGAAAGGTCGGCAGTTTTCTTATGAGGTCTCTACCGTGGAAACGATAGAGGCCACGGCCATCGAGGATGCGGTGAGCAGTGTATGGGATTTGACACTTATCACCTGCACCACCGGCGGTCAAACTCGCTTGGCTGTGCGCTGCTTAAAAACCGATTAATGTTTACTTTATACTATTTAGAAATATAATGTATCAACAAAGCAAGCATTTTTTGTATGAGAAATAATAAAATGTATATACCTGTATAACGGATTATCCAAATCGGCTTAAAGAGATTAATAAAACCAGTTTTCGGTCAAAATGACCGAAAACTGGTTTTTGTATCCCATTCGATTGCTTTGTCCCTTAACGACACCACGCTTTTGCAGTGAGTTTTTTGTCTTTTATAATGTAAAATTAAATAATATTGACGGTAGAAGTGTTTCTCCAGCCTGTGTTTCCTGTTCCGCGTTCTGGTGTCAGATCATCTCCGTCTTCCGTGCGGCAGTCGTACCACAGCACCTGCTCCTCCAACTCGTCTATTTTATCAATAGAACCGTTACAATAGGCGTTAATTACATCGATAACGCCGTTTAAGCGCTGCTTCATTCCGCCCAGACGCAACTGCTGAACCTCCAGTCCAAATGCGCGGCTTTCCAGCCTCCACTGGGTTTCAACCGCTTTTAAAAGCTTGTCGGCAGCTTCTATAAGAGCGGGGATATCCTTTTTTGCAAGTTCTGCAAGCGCGTTTTTGTCCTTTTTGCCGTATGCTGTGCGAAGGTCATGCGGTATTGTCGCCTTATAGGAATTCAGCTTTGCCACAGAGCGTGCTACCTCTACAACATATCCGAAATTTTTGTTATCACAATACGGTTCGAGAGCGTGCGCCATATCCGCATAAAATTTCTGCGCCTCATCCCTTTTTATATGTTTGTTTAAAAGTCCGGTCAGCACGTCGAAATATACCATTGCCTTATGGAAATACGTGCGTCTGCCGCTCTCAGGCGTCTTGAATCCTGGCGGGCAGTCAACAGCATCCATAATCTCAAAAGGCTTCATGGGTATTTTGAAAATGTTCTCAAAACGCGCATCAAACCACTCTCTGTCAAAGCTGCCTTTGTAGCATTTTTCTGCGTAGACCGTAAGCCCGGGCGCTATTGAAAAATGCGCTGCCTCAGCACCGTCGTCACCCCAGCCGGTGGCGATTATCTGGGTGAGGCCCTCTTTTATACACTCGTCAATATGCATGCTCTCCAGCTCGTATGTCACCATGTTGTTTGCAACAAAACCGCCCCACTTATGGCAGCCGCCCGCAAATGCAATCGGGTTGTCAAAAGACTTGTGACATTTAACCATATGCGAAAACATTTCCTTGTCGGAGGTGTAATAATCCCAGTAGATAAGCGTGAGATTATGAGGAACCTTGTCTCTGACCTCTTTTGTAATCTCGCCCGATTTTACATAATATGTTCCGAAAGCGAGACGGAAGAACATGTCACTCCACATCATGGGATGGAAGTTGTATTTTTCTGCAATTTCACAAATTCTTTTAAGGTGTGATAGCATAATCTCTGAGCGATTGTGATAGCCGTTTTTGTCGAGATATTTACCCAGTCCCAGCATATGCGCCTCGTCAAGACCTAAGTTTATTTTGCGGCTTTTAAAGCATGCTGCGCACGCCTTGAATGTATCTTCTATAAATGCATATGTCTTTTCGTCGCCGGCAAGAAGTATGTCGTCGAAGTCAATAATGTCTTTGTAGCACTTCCAGCGCATCATGCGCTTGAGATGAGCCAGTGCCTGAATGCAGGGAATAAGCTCAATGCCGAACAGTTCGCCGTATGCAACAAGCTCTTTAAGTTCGTCCTGTGTCCAGCGTCCGCGCATATAACCGAAATAGGGCTGACCCTTTACTTCATATGTATCTTCTGTGTACAGCATCAGAGAGTCAAAGCCCAGCGCAGCGAGATAACGTATCATGCGCTTTGCCGTATTCATATTCATAACAGCGTTTCTTGACTGATCTGCCATGTAGCACAGCATCGTCTGACGCGGATTTTCACAGTATTTTCCCTCAACCCTGCCTGTCAGCATTGAGAGCATTCTGAAAAACTGCGGTTTGGTGTTGTATGTGATAACAACGCCGTTTTCGCATTTCTCAATCGACATGTCGCCTTGCTTTGCCGTAATTGGTATTCCGGCATCTGAAGTCGGAATTTCCAGCATAGAACAAAGTTCCGCCGCGCCCGTTTTCAGTTCTGCGGGCAGTAAATCAAGCGTGTACATTTTTTAAAAACCTCCCTTTTTTCATTGATTTAAGTATATATTTATCGGGTGTTAAAGTCAATCATACTTTTTTGCCTTTATGTGTTGTTAAATTGTCTTTTTGATGTTATAATCGTAAAAAACGGGAGGATATGTATAATGTCGCTTAAAATACTCAGTCAAAATGTTATGTGCTGGGGCGTGGAGGGTAAAAATTCATTTGAAATGCGTCGTCCGCTGATGCAGCGCGCCGTGCGTGAGAGCGGTGCCGATATAATAGGATTTCAGGAGGTGACGCCTGTTTGGAAAGAGTATTTTGATAAGGACCTTTCTGATTTTGAGCATTATCTTGTCTACCGCAGTGAAAAAAATCTCGAAGGTACCCCGATTTATTGGAATCCCGCGCGGGTTGAGATGTTAAACTGCGGGCATTTTTGGTTGTCCGAGACGCCGACTGTTTCATCTCTTGGTTGGGATGCCAGATGCGTGCGTATTACATGCTGGGCGCTTTTTCGTGAACTTGAAAGTGGGAGGCAGTTTGCCTTTGTCAACACTCATCTTGATCATGTTGGTATGACGGCTCAGGTAAAGGGCATTGAACAGATATGTGCTTTTATCCGTCAGCGGTTCGGTGACGGTATGCCGCTTATTCTTACGGGAGACTTTAACGCGCAACCCGATTCAAGGGTAATTGCCGTTACCAATACGCTGCTCCAAGATGCAAGATCTGCTGCGAAAACGACAACGGACGGTATAACCTTTCATGGGTTCGGAGAGCATACTCCGATAATTATAGACTACATATATCTGAGCCGGAATATAGGGTGCGACAGATTTGAAATTGTAGATGTACATGACGATAAAACTGTACAGTCGGACCATTACGGAGTGCTGGCTCATCTGAATATATAAAGTTAAAAAGCGAAGTGTTTACAGCTTCGCTTTTTATATGAAATAATAGTCTGTATCCCATGCCGGAATATATGGATGATGACGCATATAAACCTTGTAGTCGTCTCGTATTTCCAATACCTGCTTTACAATCTCAGTCAAATCCTGCGTGCGGTGGTACGCCGCAATTTTAAGGCGGGGTTTAAAGGATTGTATTGTTTGTCTTGCGCCATCTATTGCGGCGTGTTCGCCGCCCTCTACGTCAAATTTTATATATGTTGCGCGTTGTCCGTTTAATATACCGTCGACAGTTACGACCTGCACCGGCTGACCTTTATCCGACAAGTGCGAGCTTCTGCCTCTGTTGGCTTCTAACCTTCCACTGCTTTCAAACGCTCCGGCAGCGGCGTTTATACAGACAATATCTCCGGCGTCCGACTTGCAGCTAAGCTGCTGTTTCAGCTTGGCAAAAGTTTTGCGGTCGGGCTCTACGGCATATATTTTTTTAAAGCTTTTTGCATATTTTAAAAATTCCAGTACAGTATCTGCGCGGTATGCACCGAGATCTACAAAAATCTCATCTTTTTTCAGCTTTAGGATATTTTTAAACGGTTCGCTTTTATCACATTCGCATCCGATAAGGTACCTTATATTTCCTGACAGTTTATAATTTACGATACTGTCAAAGACGTTTTTTGAATATTCGTCACTCAGCAGTGACCTGACAAACTCAAGGTCTTTTATGTTTGCGTGGAAGTAGTCGTTATTAAAAAGCGTATTTCCGTATACAGGGATGTCGGGTGCGTAAAGTTCGCATTCACCGGCAATTCTTATTATGTTGTCTATAACATTCCGCCTGTTAGAGCCGAATGCCGTTAGTACGATGATATCTCCGTATTCCCGGCGCACATCACCGTAGCTTTTAATTTTAAAGCCGTTGAAGCATTTATCTCTTACAAATTCGTCGCTCGCGAATACGCCGCATACCGGTATTTTGTACTTTTCAAGTATACCGAACAATTTTTGGGCACCGTTGCCCATACCGTAAATGAATATAGGCTTACTGCGTGTTTTCAGCCTTGTCCAAAGGTCTGTCATGACTGACTTTTTTCCGTGTTTTCCGTCACGGCGGCGCGTTTTCTTTTTAATTCGCTTCTGTACGCCGTAAAATCAGAAAGAAGAGTATAAACAACCGAAGCTATCGGCACCGCCATAAGCGCACCCAGCGCACCATATACACCGTTGCCTATAATTACTGCCATAAGCACCCATACACCGGGCAGACCGACCTGTCTGCCGACCACGCGCGGGTATATGAAGTTTCCCTCAAGTTGCTGGAGAACGATAAGAAATACAAGAAACCAAAGGGCTTTAATCGGGTTGTTTATAAGTATAAGTATGGCTGAAAGTCCGCCGCCTATCCATGCACCGAGTATTGGGATAAGCGCTGATACGCCGACAAGAACGCCGACCACGGCGGGATACGGAAAGCGAAATATAAGCATTCCCAAAAAGCAGAGAACTCCGAGAATGATGGCTTCGATAAACTGCCCGCTGATGAAATTGGCAAATGCTTTATTTGATAAACTCATCACCCGAGATATTCTGTTGTATATTTTGTCGCTGAAAAGTGCGCCTGCGAGGCGGCGGCACTGGTTTATAATCATCTCCTTGCCTGTTAGCAGATAAATTGCAATAAAGAGACTTAAGAATATATTTGCGACGACACTTACTACCGAGCCGCCGATGACGCTCGCCGATTTTAAAAATCCGTTCAGGTTGTTTTTTATGAAATTTCCTACCTTTGTCATCAGCTCTTCGCCGCCAAGCAAAATCTGCGAGATACGCTCATGCGTTATATCGAAGCGTTCAAGTGTGTCTTCGATAAATTGCAGCGCGCGCTCCGAGAATGCCGGGAAGCCTTCTACTATTGATTGTACGGTAGCTCTTACCTGCGGAATAATTACAAGCAGAATAATTGTTATTGCACCGATAAATACGAGCAGTGAGGCGATAAGGCTCAGCGGTCGCCGCAGCTTTTTCCAACGCTTGCTTCGGTCTAAGAACACAAACACCTTTTGCTCAAACAGCTTCATCACAATATTGAGAATAAAAGCGGTGCAAAAGCCGCCGATGACGGGGGTCAGCATTTTCAGCATGGCAGACAGCCAGCTGAAAACACTGCCTATGTTCAGCGCCACGGTAAGCATTGCAATTATGCAAAAGCTTATAAACAGTATTTTTTTGGTAGGTTCATTTGAAATTTTCATTTTTCATTATCCTATTGTATCCACCTTGATTAGGTTGGTGTTCCCTGAAATTCCGTTGGTAATTCCGCCCGTTATGACTATTCTGTCCCCTTTTTTCAAAGAGAATGTTGCCTTTGAAATGCGGTTGGCTGTATAGAACAGAACGTCTGTTGAATTGAATTCGTCGCACATGACAGGCGTAACTCCCCATGACAGAGATAGCTTTCGCAGTGTACGCTCGTTTGTTGTAAGTCCCAATATGTCAATAGGCGAGCGAAAACGCGATACCATCCGTGCTGTCATTCCGGAAAGTGAACAAACTGCTATCAGCTTTGCCTCGATGTCAATCGCCATGCCGCAGGTAGCGTGTGATATTGCATCCAGTGTGTTTCGAATCTTAAATTCCGACTCGGCAAAACGTGTTTTGTAGTCTATGTTGTTTTCGGTACATTCGGCAATGCTTGCCATTGCCCGAACCGACTGAACCGGATATTTTCCGGCTGCGGTTTCTCCTGAAAGCATAACGGCGCTGGTGCCGTCGTAAACAGCATTTGCAACGTCGGAAATTTCCGCTCTTGTCGGGCGTGCATTGTAAATCATGGATTCCAGCATTTCGGTTGCGGTTATTACACGTTTACCGAGCAGCCTGCATTTTGTGATAAGTTGTTTTTGAATTATAGGTACTTCTTCAAATGGTATTTCAACGCCAAGATCGCCGCGAGCAACCATTATTCCGTCGCATTCCTCACAGATTTCTTCAATGTTTTCAATGCCGCTGCGATTTTCTATTTTGGCAATTATATCTATGTCATGAGCACCGATTTCTGACAAATACTTTTTGACGTCTAAAAGATCCTGCTTGCAGGATACAAAGGAGCATGCTATAAAGTCAATGTCGTTTTTCACACCGAAGGCGATGTCGCTTTTATCCTGTTCACTCAAATATTTCTGCTTCAGCACTTTTCCGGGAAAGCTCATGCTCTTTCTGCCGGACAGCTCACCGCCGGTGATAACCCGGCATTCGGCGTCCGTATCCGACAGTTTTTCAACTTTAAATACCATCAGACCGTTATTTAAGAGTATTGTATCTCCGGTCTCAAGGTCGTGCGGCAGTCCCTTGTAGTTGACCGAAACCATTTTGTCATCGCCCTCGATGTCTTTGGTTGTAAAGGTAAAACTGTCTCCGTCGTTCAGATTTATTTTCTTGTTGTCTTTAAATGTTTTTATTCTGTATTCCGGTCCTTTAGTATCCAGCATTATTGCAATCGGAAGCTTCAGTTTTTCCCGTACTTTTTTAATAATTTCTATATTGTGTGAATGTTCGTCATAATCACCATGTGAGAAATTCAGCCTTGCAACATTCATGCCGGCAAGGCACATTCCGGTCAGCGTCTCTTCGTTTGAACACGCGGGACCGATTGTGCATACGATTTTTGTTTTTCTCATGTTTTAGTTGCTCCTTTCAGTTGATTATCGGTTATTTTAATCAGTTCATTTTGCGCTCTTTTTCGTTAGGGTCAATCATTGTGAGCGAAATTCTTTTTTTATCAGTATCGACAGAAAGCACCCATACCTTGACGATATCGCCCACATTGAGTATTTCAGACGGATGTTTTATATACTTTTTGGTTATTTTGGAAACGTGTACCAGACCGTCCTGATGAACGCCGACATCAATAAACGCGCCGAAGTCGATAACGTTTCTTACAGTGCCTGTAAGCTCCATTCCGGGCTTTAAATCCTCCATGCCTATAACGTCCGTGCGCAACAGGGGAGCAGGCAGCTCGTCGCGCGGGTCGCGACCGGGTTTCATGAGCTCGTTTATAATGTCGGTAAGTGTCGGTTCGCCTATACTGAGTTCATGGCATAATTTTGAGAAACCATATGACTTTGCCTTATCCATCAGAGACTGTAAATCGGATGTTTTTACTTTTTTTATATCAAAGCCGCATTTTTCCAAGAGAGCCTTTGCCGCGGCATAGCTCTCTGGGTGTACGGCAGTGCTGTCAAGCATATTTTTGCTTTCGCTCACGCGCAGAAATCCTGCGCACTGCTCAAAGGCGCGCGGACCGAGCTTAGGTACTTTTTTCAGTTGTGTTCGTGAACTGAACGCACCGTTTTCCTGACGGTAGATTACGATATTGTTTGCAAGAGCGCTGCCTATACCTGATACTCGCGACAGCAGAGGTGCGGAAGCCGTGTTGAGATCGACTCCGACCGAGTTTACGCAGTCCTCCACCACTCCGTCAAGAGCGTCGCTTAAGTGTGCCTGCGGCATATCATGCTGGTACTGCCCGACTCCTATCGCTTTCGGGTCTATTTTGACAAGCTCTGCAAGTGGGTCCTGAAGCCGCCTTGCAATAGAAACAGCGCTTCGCAGAGATACGTCGAAGTCGGGAAATTCCTTTGCAGCAAGCTTTGAGGCGGAGTAAACCGAAGCACCTGCCTCGCTTACCACCATGTATGTTATACCGCAGTCAAGCTCGCGTATGACCTGTGCGGCAAATACCTCTGTTTCATGCGACGCTGTGCCGTTGCCGATGGCAAACATGGTTACGCCGTATTTTTTGACAAGCGTTTTGACTGTCGATTTTGCCTGTTCTATTTTACTGTGGGGCGGAGCAGGATAAATAACTCCAGTGTCCAGTACTTTCCCGGTGCCGTCTACAACGGCAATCTTGCAGCCTGTACGGTATCCAGGGTCAAGTCCGAGTGTAACCCTATTTTTTACGGGAGGCTGCATTAAAAGCTGGCGAAGGTTGACGGCAAATACTTTTATAGCGCTTTCCTGTGCGCGCTCGGTAAGTATATTTCTTATTTCCCGTTCTAATGCGGGAAATATAAGCCTATCGTATGCATCTTCTGCCGCGGCGCGCACAAACTGTGAACATTCGCCCGAGCCGTTAACGTGGTTGCGGCAAACGATTTCCATTGCACGTACACGGTCAAAATCAATTGATACTTTCAGAGCTTTTTCGCGCTCTCCCCGGTTGAGTGCCAGAATTCTGTGACCGGGTATGGATTTTATCGGTTCTGAAAATTCTTTGTACATTTCGTACACGCCCAACTCGTCCGCTGCACCTTCGGAGCGTATACTGCCGTGTTCAAGGCAGACGGTTCGGAGTCCGCCGCGAACCGCCGCATCGTCGGATATCATTTCTGCAATAATATCGCTTGCGCCCGAAAGTGCACTTTTTTCGTCTTCAACGCCCTTAGCGGGGTCAATATAGTCTTTTGCAAGTTCTGAAAGTCCGGGATATCCTATTTTCTGTGCGAAAATTTTTTCTGCAAGTGGCATAAGCCCTTTCTCACGTGCCACAGAGGCGCGGGTTTTTTTCTTGGGTTTATAAGGACGGTAAATATCCTCAACTTCGGCAAGCGTTGCCGCCGCTTCAAGGGCTGCGGCTATTTCATCTGTCATAGCTCCCTGCTCTGTAATGGATGCTGCGACTTTTTCACGCTGCGTTTCAAGATTGCGCAGATACTCCAGCCTCTCAGCAAGCTCTCTCAGTATCTGATCGTCCAAAGAACCTGTGAGCTCTTTTCGATAACGAGCGATAAACGGTATGGTATTTCCGTCGTCAATCAACTTGACGGTATTTTCAACGTTTGTTCGTTTTAAACTGAATTCTTTTGTAAGGGCTTCAATTATGTCCATTATTTATCCTCAAAAAATTTTGTGAGTTTGTTAACATTTTCTATGATGTAATCGGCTCCTGCGTCTTTTAGCTCGGACTTAGAACCGTAGCCGTAAAGTACACCGATGCAGCTCAGCCCGTTCTCCTTTGCGCCGAGGACGTCGTATGACCTGTCGCCGACCATAAGAGTCTTTGCCACGTCGAGCGAAAATTCCCGTAAAACGCCTCCGATGACCTGACCTTTTGAAATATTTTCGCCGTTCATGGGAATACCGCGTATTGCTTCGAAAAATTTTTTAAACCCAAAATGTTCTGCAATTTCCAAAGCAAATTTCTGCGGCTTGCTCGTTGCTATAAATAGCCTGAAACCTCGATCTTGGAGAGCTTGCAGCATAGGTATAATACCGTCGTATACACTGTTTTCAAATTTACCTTTGTCTGAAAAATACTCGCGGTAAATTTCTACTGCTTCAAGACATTGCTTTTGGTCAAAGCCGTAGTATTTATTGAAGGAATAAGTGAGAGGCGGACCTATAAACGCACAAAGCGCGTTGCGGTCGGCAGCCTCTATTCCGTAATGCCTTAAAGCATAGGCAACCGAGTTTGTAATGCCGTCCGCAGGGTCGGTCAGTGTGCCGTCAAGGTCAAACAAAATATTTTTGTAGTTCAAAATTACCACCACTTTAATTATATTTTAAACAGTTGTCAAAGTCAACATTTGCAGATAATTTTACCAACATTAATAGAGGGGTAACGGAGAAGTTTTCCCGTTACCCCTTTTGTTTATTTGTATTTTGCAAAATTTTCGTAATCAGACGGAGTTAAGTGATGGGCATAGAATCCGTATGCTCCGTATTTTGCACAGTCTGCAAATTCGTTATAGTATTTTATCGTGTGTACGTACACAAGCTTGTCATACGGCTTTAGCTTTCCCGCTAAGTCGGAATTCAAAAACCGTTCGTCTGTTTTTCGTACGGTAACCACCTTTATATTTTCTTTATCTGCAACAAATTCCGCTGCACGCGCAGATGTGGATGCCGTAGCATAAAGAGTGTAAATAATATCCTGAAATTCGTATACCTCCATTACAAGGTCGTACATTTGCTCGTTGTAAATCTGCGGGATTATACGCTTGAGAAGAGCAGGGTCGCGCTTCATTGCCTCATCACGGATTATTTCAAACTGCCTTCGCGTTTCCTGTTCGCTCACCTCAAAGCTTTTTGTATCGGTGATAACAAACATGTCCCTGTTTATCAGCATTTGGTCAAGCAGGTCTCCGATCAGCATTGATGTATAATAAACGCCCTCTGTCTGAGGATAACCGTGTGTTTTCATTTCAAGCCACTGTTTCGCGGTGGGTGCGGTACCGTCATAATTTGCATAGTGCTCCCAGTCGTGAACTACCGCTAAATTATCGTCGCTTGTGAGATAAAAGTCCATCTCAAATAAGCGAAATCCCAAATCATAGTTTTGTACTATACCCTCAAGAGAATTTGTATAGTAATCAGTGTAGGTTCCCGCTCTCACGTCTCCGCCCGAATGTGCGACGATAGGTGCAAATTCGGTTGTCCACTGATGCGCAGCGTAGTCAATATCCTGCGCCGTGATTTTTCCATTGCTGACAGTTATATTTTTATTTGTTATATCGCCTGCCGTCTTACTGTCAATAAAATAAGACGAGTCCGCCGTTATGTATTTTCCGGATATGTCAAAGCTGTACAGATTTTTGGTGCAGATGTTATTTGTAAAATCAAAACACACCTCGATTTCAATTCCGTTTGAGACCGTTGTGAATTTTCCGCCGCCGCAGTCGTCATAGCCTGCCGCTTTCATTGCCTTTTCAAGAGGTATATATCCGTTGTCCCAAATAGTGCGCTCTGTCAAATGCCATGACAGCAGCACGCATACAATTATTGTAACGGCAGCCGTGATTGCTGCCGTTATGTATATTAAACGTCTTTTCATAAACATATTTTAATTTAAATAGATGGAAGTGCAAAAAGAATATCATCTGATTCTATAAGGCTTTTAAGAACCGTTTCCTGAGAGAGATTTTTGCTGATTTTAACTGTCGCTTCGATTCCCGCATTATTGGCAACGCCGCTTCTTGGAACAGTTACCAAAAGATCTCTTGCATTGTATTCGCTCTCGAGTTTTTCTATCAAAGCATTTATGCGTGTTACGTCTCCGATTTCTATGTACACACGGAATTTTTTACTGCGTTCGATGACATGCGCGTCAAATTTTGAAAGCAGCGTCATTGTCAGCACTGCCAGCAGCGTGCCGATGACAGCGCCCTCGTAAAAGCCTATCCCGAGTGCCAGGCCGATAGAAGCCGTTGTCCAAAGTCCGGCAGCTGTTGTAAGTCCTGTGACCTGAAACCTGCCTTTTGATAATATTGTTCCGACGCCGAGAAAACCTATTCCTGATATAACCTGTGCGCCTATTCGCATTGGGTCTCCGGTATAGCCCGTAATATGTACCATGTCAAATTGACCGATAAGAGTTGTTATCGCAGCGCCTAAACAAACAAGAATGTGAGTGCGAAGTCCGGCAGCCCGTCCGTGCCGCTCGCGCTCAAGTCCGATAAAACCGCCAAACATAACAGCCGTTATAAGGCGGACAATTATAGTTATAATATTGAAATCCCGAAGGTAGTCAAGGGTATTTTGTAAAAATGTCATTTATGCCTCCGCAATCTTTTTTTACTGCGGCAGAGCCGCATATATAATATTATATAGCAATTAATATAGCACTATGAGTTTCAAAAATCAATAAAAAACGACATTTTTTATTATTATGTGTGTAAATACGTTGTTTTTTACCGAAAATCCCGCTAATTTCAGAAAATAAGGGAGCTTTCGGATTTAATATAGCCTGATTTTCTCATGGATTTTGCTTTGTTTTCACAAAAAATCAGGTGATCGTGAAGCTTTATGCCCATTCTCTGTAAAAGTCCGCATATGTCGTTTGTAAGTATTACATCCTGTGCCGAGGGCAGGGCGCTTATAAAATGATTGTGAGCCAAAACAACAGAGGACGCGCCGCGCTTCAGCGCTTCTTCTATCAGTAGCTTTTTATCGAATATCAGGCTGTCGCTGTCACCTTTTGCAATAAGCTTGAGTCCCAGCACGCGGTATTTTGCACTCAGCGACAGCAGATAAAGCTTTTCGACCTTTTCGTTTACAAAATACGGACAAAGATAGTCCACAAGCTCATCCTGAGTATAGAGCCTGCGTCTTTCGTCCGAGCTGTTTTCAGACAGTATGTTGGAAACCGCGGCGCCGCATACCTTTAAAAGCCTCGCGCCTTTTCTTTTGACGCCCTCAATGCCCGCAAGCTCATCGTAGGGTGCCGCGCAGACTCCGGCCATGCTGCCGTATCTGTCAATTAGCAGCTGCGCGGTTTCAAAGCTGTCACAGACCGGCGATATCCCGTCGAGCAAAACAGCGATTAGTTCGGTGTCCGTTACGGGAGTACCTGTGTCAATCATCCGTATTATAGACGCTATGCGGTCATTTTCACCGTAAATTTGCCGTATCAATTATTTATCACATCCCCTACGCCGTCAAGTATATATTTGGGACGGTAGGGGAAGCTCCTCATAATAGCTTTTGTGGTAACTCCCGTCATGACTAAAACAGTGTCGATTTCCGATTCGATTCCGGCAATTATATCGGTATCCATACGGTCTCCGATAATTGCAACGTCGTCTTCGTCGCAGCCAAGCAGGGACAAACCGCAGCGCATCATGAGCGGATTGGGCTTGCCGAGAAAGTACGCGGATTTTCCCGTCGCAATTTCGATGGGAGATACCAAAGCGCGGCAGGCAGGTTCTATTTCGCCGCCTTCTATCGGACCCGTAATATCAGGATTCGTGCCGATAAGCTTTGCGCCGCCGAGCACAAGGTTTACTGCTTTTGTGATGTTCGGCATATTGTAATTTATGGTTTTGCCGTCGCCTATTACAACATAATCGGGGTTAACGTCGTTCATTGAAATACCCATATCGTAAAGTGCGTTTATAAGCCCCGATTCGCCTATTACATATGCCGTGCAGCCGGGCTTTTGTTTTGCAAGATATGACGCAGTTGAAAGGGCCGACGTGTAGAAATGAGAAGGGTCTATATCCATGCCCATTCTCGAAAGCTTTTGCGCAAGCTCTTTGGGAGAGCGAACCGAACTGTTTGTCAGAAATAAAAATTTCTTGTTGTTGTCCTGAAGCCATCTGATAAATTCCTTGACGCCCGGAAGCAGCTCGTTGCCGTGGTATATAACGCCGTCCATATCGCAGATAAAGCCTTTTTTATCCTGTAATTTCATGCCGTACTCCTTTATGTTATTCTTAAACTACATTATATATAGCTTCACAATTTTTGTCAATCAATAAAAAAATCAACATTTTCCTTGTAATATATGCGCTTTTTTGATAAAATGAGAAAAATTAAAAAGGAGATTACGTGAAAATGGAAAATCTGACTGTTTTCGATCATCCGCTTATTCAGCATAAGATATCAATACTGCGCAGCGTTGAGACAAGTTCAAAGCAGTTCCGCGAGCTTGTGGAGGAAATCACAATGCTGATGTGTTATGAGTCAATGCGTGATTTGCCGCTGGAGCAGGTTGAGGTGGAAACTCCCATTACAAAGACAAAGACAAATGTGCTTGCAGGTGTTAAGCTTGCGGTTGTTCCGATTTTGCGTGCGGGACTCGGCATGGTAAACGGCGTATTGAATCTTGTTCCGTCGGCGAGAGTGGGACATATAGGTATGTATCGTGACGAACAGACGCTTGAGCCGCATGAATATTACTGCAAGCTCCCTAAAAATGTGGACAGGCGCCTTATTATAGTTACAGATCCTATGTTGGCGACAGGCGGTTCTGCAATCGATGCTATTACACGTATTAAAGAGTATGGAGGACATAATATAAAATTTATGTGTCTCATTGCCGCTCCGGAGGGCGTAAAGGCACTTACGGCAGCGCATCCCGACGTGCATATTTACTGCGCGCATATAGATGAAAAGCTCAATTCAAAAGGATATATCGTTCCGGGTCTGGGCGACGCAGGCGACAGGATTTTCGGAACAAAATAAATTTGATACTTTTTAGATGTTTAAACGACCGTGCATTCGCACGGTCGTTTATTTTTAAAGTTTACATAACTTTTTTGTCACATTAGGTTGTAATTTGTCAGACGTTTAATTATAATAATAGATATAACAAAATTTTCAAGCGGTGATATTTTTATGTACGGCACAGCTCCTTCTATTTTTGATATTGACAGAAAAACAGATAAAAAAAGAAATTTGGTTTTTTATCTGTTTTTTCCTTTAAGTATACTTTTCTCGGAAACTGCGGTCAAGCTTTCCGTTTACGGTTTCTCTATTGATAAATCGTGGATTTTCGTTACGCTTTTTGCGCTCGGCGCCGGTTCGATTATAACTGCCGTAATTTCATTTCTGCCGCGGCGTGCGGCATTCATAACGTCCGTTTGCGTATCTTCCGCTTTACTTGTGTTTTACGGTTTTCAGCTTGTATATTATAAATTTTTCAAAAACTTTTTTCTGTGGCAGACGATAGGCTTGGCGTCAGGTCTTACCGACTTTTGGAAGTCCGGAGCGCTGGCGACGCTGCATCAGTGGTATATGATATTAATTCTTGCTATTCCGCTGGTTTTTTTGAGTGTTTTCGGCAGAAAATTTATGAATTTTGAAAGAAAAAGACCCGCTTTCGGCGCCTTTGCAGCGGTAGCGTTTGTTATTTTAAACGCTCTGGGCATCGGTCTGACATTCATTGATAGCGGATATAAAACAAGCTATTTTGACAGCTATTCTGTCGACAGTGCTATGCATAATTTCGGTATGCTGCACAACACCTGTTTAGAGCTCAGATATTTGATGTTCAAACCGTCTGTCGGAGCGTTTTCCGAAACAAAAAATCCTGATGATAATCCAAAACCGCCCTCTGATACTCAGCACAAGCCAATAGAGTATAACAAAATGGATATTGATTTTGAAACTCTGATTGCAAATGAAACGGACAGTGAGATAAAGGCTATGCATGAGTATTTCAGCTCCCGTACGCCGACTGCTAAAAACGAGTATACCGGAATGTTTGAAGGAAAAAATCTTATTTTACTGACTTTGGAGGGATTTTCAGATAAGTGCATAGATCCTGTTTTGACGCCTACGCTTTATAAAATGGCAAACGAGGGGTTTATTTTCGAAAATTTTTATAATTCTCTTTGGGGTGGTTCTACCGCGTCGGGCGAATATGCCGTAACAAGCGGGAATTTTTATACTGCCGCCACGGCTCTCAAGCTCGCAGGCGATAACAGCTGGCCGTTTGCTCTGGGCAATCAGTTCTCAAAGCGCGGATATCTGACAAAATCTTATCATAACCATACGTATACATATTACGGCAGGAATCTTGCCCATGCGGCATACGGGTATGATTATAAGGGCATCGGCAACGGTTTGGAGGGTATAACAAAATGCTGGCCGGAATCCGACCTTGAAATGATGGATATAACCGGTCCGGAATTTGTAAACTCGGGGCAGCCGTTTCATATTTATTATATGACTGTATCCGGTCACTGCGAATACAGTTTTAACGATAACATGATGTGCTATAAAAACCGCGAGCTTGTAAAGGATATGCAGGCAAGCGACAGCGTGCGCGCTTATTATGCATGTCAGATTGAGCTTGACCGTGCGCTTCAGTCGCTTGTAAATCAGTTGGATGCGGCGGGAGTGCTGGAAAATACCGTGTTTGCAATGTGCGCAGATCACTATCCCTATGCTTTGGACGACGCGGCGCTTGCCGAATTGTACGGACTGGAGGCAGAGGGTATACGCAACAATTTTGATTTGTATCGTAACGGTTTCATTCTGTGGAGTCCGTCGATGGAGGAACCGATACGTGTTTCAAAACCCTGCTCAGCCATTGATATTCTGCCGACGCTTTCCAATCTTTTCGGGTTGGAGTACGACTCCAGGCTTTTGATGGGCTCTGATATTCTGTCCGATGCCGACAGCCCGGTTATACTCAACAGTGTCGGCACAATCGGCTCAAACCACTGGATAACTGCTCAGGGGTCATATAACGCTTACAGCAAGACATTTACGCCGTCGTCCGACTGTACGATGTCGGAGGAACAAAAGGAGGAATATATCAAGAAAATGAATTCCACCGTACTCGCCAAAGAAAAATATTCCATTAAAATTATGGACAGGGACTATTACGCAAAGGTATTTAAATAAAAAAGCGGCGGATACCCGCCGCTTTTTGTTAAGACTGAAGATTAATAATTTTTCCGTCGATTTTCTGTATAAATCTGTGATCACAAATATAACCTTTTGGCACATCTTGTGCATACGTCATGGTATTAGACGCTTTATTGTAATATGCTAATACATTGGAATTATCCTGCATATTTTCTCCTGATATAAAGAAGTCGTTACCTGCTCCGTAAATCAGTACGCTATTGCAGACTTTGAATTTATCACATTCTATTTCGGTAACGTTTATAAGTGAAAGGTTTTTGTCATACTCGTTCATCCAAATGCGTTCGACAAAGCTTGTTGCATCAATTCCTGTTTTGTTTATAAACTCACCGAACGTGATAAAACCGTCATTGCTTTTTTGAAAATGACATATTGTTTCATCCATTACCGTAAGGTTCTGTATCAGTTTTGTTTTTAGATTGTATTTTATCAGAAAACTTGTATTATGGAATGTATGAATTTTTCTTATCAGCGGAGAAAATGTTACACACATAATCAGATTTTCATTATCCGCTATCATATTAAACCCTGCAATCTTGGAAATTTCTGCTTTATCCCATACATGCACAGGGTATTTCATTTGTGCGTCAATATTAAATTTAAGGTTTATTTCTTCGTTGAATACACATATTTTTTCTCTTGATACTTGACCTGTCGCCGTATCTACTGCGAATATAGTACCGGAGCATTCAGTAAACTCATTATTCCAACTAAAATAATCTGCAAGATATACTGTTTTATTTGAGTTGTCATAATATAAAAATCTGACGTCGTTTCCTTTGGAAATTTCAATTAATTCTATATTTTTGTCTTGTATGACAATAAGAGTATTTTTTTGCTCTGAACCCCAATTCCAATATAAAATGAATTCTACATCGTTGAAACAGCGGTAATCGTTAAACTGACCAAGCTGTTGTTCATTCGCAATACTGAGTATCTGGTCTGCATATGGTGAACTGAAATAAGACGTATCTTGCGCTCCAAACTTTATATTTTGATTTGTTACAGGTATTACAGTATTATTTTCTTTGTCATAAACACATCTCCAGCCTTCTAATTTACCGCCTCCGTCGGGGTGTAAGAAAAAATCCAAAGTGGGACCGTAATTTTTTTGATTTTCGTATTCTTTATAATTGGTTTTACATGAGCATAGACAAAGTATAAAAATTGTACAGAATAACAGGGTGTGGAATTTTTTCATTGATTATAAACCCCAGTCGATACTTTCAAAATTAGATGTTCTTAAAATATCGCCGTTTTTGTTGTATTTAAACCTTATATTTTTTGAATAGTATACATTCGACGGGAGGAGAATGGCGTTTGAATTAACATCTGGAACTATATCATATGATGCCATGAAATAATATGCTCTTACCGCCAATCCTACGCAGTTAATCTTTCTGCTGTCGTTGTTTCTTGCTGTGGCTTTTGTGTTAAACGCCTCATATCTGTAATTTGAGCCTTCGGCATAGTACCATGTCTGGTTACCGGCTCGTTCTCTGTCTGTTACGGAAGCGGTATTAGGATAGGTTAAGCAAAGTGAGTTCCTTTTTCCCCAATATGTTTGTCTTACATTAAAGTCATTGCCTATATGAAGCGGATGACAGTATACTTCTGTTGCCGGGTCATCATGCTGCCAGGCGTCGGTGACATATTTAGGGCTTGAATTATGATTTTGTATAACTCCAATATGACCATGGCGATAATTATAGTTGATTGAATCTTTGGTGATAAGGATATTTCCGGTATGCGCATTTTCATATATATCAGCCCACATTTCGGTTGGAAGGTAGTTGCTGCTGTCGGAACCCCCGCCGGAGGAAGCTGTATTGATGCCTTTCTCCAAACTGTTGTTAAAAGCATTTATTATTTTATTATATACATTGATACCGCATATACTTAAGTGATTATTAATTTCTGAAGTGTCTGTATCAAATAAAAGAGCACAATCATTTATACTTAAGGATAGAGTAACATTTTCTGTGCTTATATTATTTTCCATGTTATACATATCATCGGTATATTTGCGTGATTCAAGCATATTTTCTAATATTTCCTCAAATTCCAAAGCAGATGTTTCATTAAGTAGTTTTGCGACTTCATCATTTGATGTACCTAATATTACGGCATAATATTTCAAAGTGTTGCCGGACACAGTCGATATTGCATTAACTTTGGATGTGACAGGTACTACTGCAATAATTGCAATTAATACCAAGACAATCAGCTTTTTCATATTTTTCATTTAAATTCTCCTTTTTCGTTAAATACTCGTTTTGATTTTATATAATAATTGGAAATAACCTCCTTTCTTATAATATATTATTACATTATATATGTTTTGTCAACTTGACAAAACAATATTTCATAACGTCATATATTAATCATGTTAATTTTCTGAAATAAACGAATTGAAATTAATAAAAAAGCTTGAAAAACGGAAACCTATGAGTTAATATATAGTAAATACAATTTGGAGGAAAAAAGTTATGTCATTACCGGTAGCCGTTCAGGTATATTCGGTGCGCGATGACGCCAAGGCGGATCTTCGCGCAACTCTTGAAAAAATCAAGGATATGGGTTATGACGGTGTGGAATTTGCCGGTCTTTACGGCAACAGTCCCGCTGACATAAAAGCTATGCTGGACGAGTTAGGTCTTACCGCTGTTTCGGCGCATGTTCCTTTTGCGGATTTGCGTCGTGACGCAAAGGGAGTTATAGCAGACTATGTGACACTCGGCTGCAAATGGATAGCAGTGCCTTATCTTGACAAGGCCGACCGCCCCGGCAGCGGTGATTTTGATAAGACGATCGCTGATATCGAGATGATAGGCAAAGAGGCAAAGGCGCAGGGTATCCAGCTTTTGTACCATAACCACGATTTTGAGTTTGTAAAAGTCGGAGACGAGTATGCGCTGGATATTCTTTACAGCAGTATTTCGGCGGATTATCTTCAGACCGAGCTGGACACCTGCTGGGTCAAGGTTGGCGGAGAAGACCCCGCACAGTATATCATGAAATACGCAAACCGTTCGCCGCTGGTGCATTTAAAAGATTTCAAGGGCTCAAAGAGCGAGAACATGTACGGACTTATCGGTAAAAGCGATAAGGCGGAAGCTTCAAGCACTTTTGAGCTGCGCCCCGTAGGCTTCGGCGTTCAGGAATGGCCGTCTATATTGGAAGCGTCTGAAAAAGCGGGCGCACAGTGGGTCATTGTCGAGCAGGACAACGCGACAATGGGTAAAACACCGCTTGAATCCATAAAAATGGCAAGAGATTATCTCAAAATACTTGGTTATTAACGGAGGATCTAAAAATGGGAAAAGACGACGCAATTCTCAATCAGTTTAAAGAAGACCAGTCCGCTGCAGCTGCGGTTGATACCAGTAAGCGTATGCGTATCGGTATTATAGGTACCGGCTGGATAGCGGACGCGCATATAAAGAGCTATCTTAAAATGCCGGATGTTGACATTGTTGCCGGCGCAGACCTTATTCCGGGCAAGGCAAAGAAGTTTTTTGAAAAATGGGGCGTTGAGAACGTCAAATGTTATGAGAGTCATCAGGCGATGCTTGACGACGAGAGCTTAAAGCTGGACGCGGTAAGCGTTTGTACATATAACTGCCAGCACGCCGAGCCGACAATTTATGCGCTGGGTAAGGGCATACATGTTTTGCTTGAAAAGCCGATGTGTGTTACCACTGAAGAAGCAGTTGAGATAATGCGGGCTGAAAAGGTATCCGGTAAAGTGCTGTCTATCGGTTTTCAGCCGCGCCTTGACGCAAATATGCAGAAAATCAAGGAAATCGTTGAAAGCGGCGTTCTCGGCAAAATCTATTATATTCAGACGGGCGGCGGCAGACGCCGCGGTATTCCGACACCATTCGGCACAACGTTTATAGATAAAAAAACAGGCGGAATCGGCGCTTTGGGAGATATAGGCTGCTATTCGCTCGATATGGTGCTTAATGCAATCGGCTATCCTAAGCCTCTTACCGTTTCGGGATATAAGTCGGATTTCTTCGGCAAGAGTGAAAAAACGTATCCCAAGCATCCTGAGTATGCCAAGATTTTCGGTGTTGATGATTTTGCGGCGGCGTTTGTCCGTCTTGAGGGAGATATTATCCTTGATTTCCGTATTGCTTGGGCGATGAATATGGATACTCCGGGGGATACTATCATTCTCGGCACGGAAGGCGGTTTGCGCATCCCATCAACCGAGTGCTGGAACGGCTCTGTCGGCGGTCCTATGAAGATTTACCATGAGGTCGCCGGTATGCAGGTTGAAACCGAAATTCCGATTATAAAAGCAAAGGACGGTGCTCCGTCGCTGTTTGACATGAAAATACGCTCTTTCCTTGACGCATGTAAGAACGCCACGCCGGCTCCCGTACCCACATCTCAGATTATATACAATCAGGCTATTTTGGACGGCATTGCAAAATCATCGGAAAAGGGTTGTGAAATTAAAATCGAGATTCCCGAAATATAAAACCGTAAAGCCGAAGCAGCTGCTTCGGCTTTATTTTTCTTTTAATGTTGAAAAAATCGGGAAAATCAGGTATAATAAATTTATATCGGTGCATTTTCCGGTTTGGGCGAAAGCTTTTTAAAGTATTCGGCTTTACGGATAATTTTATGTGCATATGACGGAGAATATAGAATGAAACTTTCGTTTTTAGGTGCAGCCCACGAGGTTACGGGCTCTTGCACGCTTTTGGAGGCGTGCGGCTATAAAATACTTATTGACTGCGGTATGGAACAGGGACAGGATATTTATGAAAACTGCGATCTGCCGGTTGCCGCAAATGATATTGACTGCGTTTTGCTGACTCATGCTCATATAGACCATTCGGGTAAGCTGCCGGCGCTTTCACGGGACGGCTATGACGGACCTGTGTATGCGACATATGCTACACAGAAGTTGTGCGATATCATGTTAAAGGACTCGGCTCATATACAGGAATTTGAAGCGGAGTGGCGAAACAGAAAGGCCAAGCGTTCGGGTGAGAAAGAGTATGTACCCGTCTATACCATGGAGGATGCGGAAAAAATACTATCACACTTTTCTCCGTGTGATTACGGTAAGCGGTATGATATTGCCGACGGTATAACAGCGAGGTTCTCAGACGCGGGGCATCTGCTCGGCTCATCAAGTATTGAGCTTACCGTTACGGAAAAAGGAATTACAAAAGTAATTCTTTTTTCGGGTGACATTGGAAATGTTTCCCGCCCGCTTATACGCGACCCTCAGAAACCTGAAGAAGCGGATATTGTTGTTATAGAGTCTACCTACGGTAACCGCCTTCACGGTGAGCGGCCGGACTATGTTGCGCAGCTAACGCAGGTGATACAGACAACACTTGACCGCGGCGGCAATGTTGTTATACCTTCGTTTGCCGTCGGAAGAACACAGGAGCTTTTGTATCTTATAAGATATATAAAGGAAAATAATCTTGTTAAAAATCACGATGGCTTTCCCGTGTGGGTGGATAGCCCTATGGCGGTTGAAACGACAAATATTTATTCGGACGATATGACCGATTATTATGATGAAAAAACCCTTGAACTATTAAAGTCGGGTGTTAATCCTATAATTTTTGATGATTTGAATCTTGCCGTATCAAGCGATGAGTCAAAAATGATTAATTTTGACGAGACTCCTAAGGTTATTCTTTCAGCTTCCGGTATGTGTGAGGCGGGCAGAATACGTCATCATTTGAAGCATAATTTGTGGAAGAGCGAAAGTACAATACTGTTTGTAGGTTATCAGTCGGAGGGTACTCTTGGCAGAAAGCTGTTGGACGGTGAGGAAACTGTTAAACTTTTCGGTGAGGAAATTACGGTTCGGGCACAGATAGCCAAGATGGACGGTATCAGCGGGCATGCCGATAAAAACATGCTTCTTGACTGGCTTAAAAATCTTAAAAATAAGCCTGAAACCGTGTTTGTAAATCACGGTGACGATACCGTGTGCGACGAATTTGCCGGCGAAATTATAAAAAGCCTCGGATTTCCGGAGGCTATTGCACCGTATAACGGCGCTCAGTATGATATTTTGAACCATGTCTGTATTTACGGCGGAAACAAAAATCAGATTGCGAAAGATGGAAAGTTCGGTTTTAAGGTCAGTGAGGCATTCAAAGTACTCATGGATGCCGGACGCAGACTTATGCTCGTTATTGAGCATAACCGCGGCGGTGCAAATAAGGATCTTAAAAAATTCACAAAGGAGATAGATGCGCTTTCCGACAAGTGGGACAGGTGAAATAATAAGGACTGATCGTAAGGTCAGTCCTTTAAATATGCTTCTTTTATAATGATGTCTTCAAGCGGGCGATCCATATAGTCTACATCCGTGCTTGCTATCTTATCAACAGCGTCCATTCCCGAAACCACTTTGCCGAATGCCGCGTACTGTCCGTCAAGATGAGGTGCGTCAGCATGCATGATGAAAAATTGACTTCCCGCACTGTCAGGGTTCATTGATCGTGCCATGGAAATCACGCCGCGGGTATGCTTTAAATCGTTTTTAAATCCGTTTGCCGTAAATTCACCTTTGATACTGTACCCCGGACCTCCTGTTCCCGTGCCGTTAGGGCAGCCTCCCTGAATCATAAAACCGGAAATAACGCGGTGAAAGGTTAGACCGTCATAAAACCCGTCTGCCACCAGTTTTTCGAAATTTTCACAGGTTTTCGGTGCAATATCCGGATAGAGCTCTATTTCTATTTTTTCCCCGCTTTCAAGTTCAAGTACAACCACTGTATATTCCTCCGTTATATATTACTGTACGTCTACCTTTTTGATATTTGCTCCAAGACCGCGGAATTTTTCTATTATATTTTCATATCCGCGCTCGATAAATTCAATTTCTTCGATTACCGTTGTGCCGCTTGCCACAAGTCCCGCAATTATCATTGCAGCGCCCGCTCTCAGGTCGCAGGATCGGATGGGAGCGCCAAGTAACTGCACGCCTCCTTCGATAGTGGCGACGTTGCCAGTTACAGCAATTTGCGCACCGAGCTTTCTCAACTCATCTACATACTTAAATCTGCTTTCCCAAATGTTTTCCGTTACGCGGCTTGTCCCATCGGCCAGTGACATCAGCACTGCCATCTGCGGATGCATGTCGGTAGGAAACCCGGGGTAAGGCATGGTTTTAACGCTTGCACTTTCAATTATACCTGAACCTATTACACGGATATAGTCGTCAAATTCTACTACTTTGACGTTCATTTCGGTGAGTTTTCTGGATATGCACTCAAGATGCTTTGGTATGATATTTTTTATTGTGACGTCGCCGCGGGTTGCTGCTGCGGCTACCATAAAAGTTCCGGCTTCGATTTGATCAGGAATTACGGCGTAACTTCCGCCGCACAGCCTCGGAACGCCGCGTACCTTTATGACGTCTGTGCCTGCGCCTGAAATGTCTGCGCCCATGGAGTTTAAAAAGTTTGCCACGTCTACGATATGCGGCTCTTTGGCCACATTTTCCATAACGGTCATGCCTTCGGCAGTTGCAGCTGCTATCATTATATTTATTGTGGCGCCGACAGAAACAACGTCAAAGTATACATGGTTGCCTACAAGCGCGCTGCAGCGTGCGTGTACATTTCCGCGTTCAAAGTTCACCTTTGCGCCCAATGCTTCAAAGCCTTTTATATGCTGGTCAATCGGGCGTAGTCCGATTGAACATCCGCCAGGCATGGCAACCGTCGTATCATGCCAGCGTCCCAGCATGGCGCCTAAAAAATAATATGAAGCACGCAGTCTGCGTGCAAGTTCATAAGGAATTTCGCACTGCTTTATGTCTGTACAGTCTATCTCAAGCGTTTTGGCGTCGATAAATCTGACACCCGCGCCCATGTATTTTAAAATCTCGAGGATATTTTCAACGTCACTGATATGCGGGACGTTTTCAATTATGCATTTCCCACGTACCATTACAGTAGCCGGCAGTATTGCCACAATTGCATTTTTTCCGCCGCTTATTTCCACCTCGCCGTCAAGACGACAAGGTCCGTTGATGACGATTTTATTCAAGCGATACTCCTCCTTTACCTTCAAATTTAATTATATACCGAATTAATGATTTTTAACGTAATAATCTGACATTTATTCAGTATAGCATAAATATCAGGTAAAATAAAGTAGAACTTTAATATTTTAGTAAACGTATTTTTGGCTGAAATTCATAAACATATTGGCTACCTGCGCGCGCGTTGCACTGCTTCTGGGGTCAAACGTCGTATCTGTCATGCCGCCTATAATTCCGTATTCCCGGCATGTATATACTGCCTGACGCGCATAGTTTTGGATTCTGTTATCATCATCGAATACAAAGCTTTGGTCTGTTCTTTCAAAACTCATGCCGAGAGTATCAGCAAACCGCATCAGCATTACGCACATTTGCTGCCGCGTAATGTTTTCATAGGGTGAGAATGTATTCGGAGCTGTACCCTGAACTATGCCTTCAGTGACAGCCCAATATGCCGCCGCCGTATACCAGCGGTTTTTCTCTATATCCTTGAACCCTATATCCGTATAGTCTGAAACATTTATATTTGTCAGGTTTGCAAGCACTCTTACAAACATTGCTCTTGTCATCTCCGTTGCCGGCTCGAATGTATTGTCACTGACGCCAGAAAAGAGTCCGGCTCCGACAGCGTAGTCAACTGCCTTTGCGTACCAGCGTGTGTCCGTAACGTCCGTAAAAGAGCTGATATTTTCAAAAGAATTTGTATCTGATGATTTGGTAAATGCCTTTACACAGACCATTGGCATGCGTATTTTATCACTGCTCACATTTGTCTGAGAATTTATGGCTTCTGCGATATTTTCTATTGTATTCAGGTCGCTAAAAGAGCTGCCGACATAACATGTGTTGGGAATATTTACGGAGTTGTCTATCAGAAGTCGGATATCAGATTGAATCGCAAGCTGCGCGCTGCCTGAGGGCACGCTCAGCTCTAATGCGACAAAATACTCGTTTCCCGCAAGCTTTACAGGTGTTATCGGCATTACATAATAGCCCGCTGCGTCATATGTGTGCTCGTAAACCGTGCTGTAGGCACTTTGATTTTTAAAATCACCGTTTGTACATATCATAACCTTAACTGAGGTGCCGGGCTGTATTATGTATGTCGAAACGGCGGTTACCGTTTCATTTGGCTTGTCGGCAACAAAGCGGGTGACACTCAGCGATTTGCTGTTGTTTATTACTAAATTACGGCACCAGCCGAGCGGGTCATACTGATAAATGTTATCATAAAGACTGTTTTCAATTTCGTAATCCGTCGCAAAAATTTCGTTTGTAATGTGTCTGTCATAGTATGATACATATACATAATCGGAGGATTGATTGTTGTGATAAAGTCCCCAGCTGTTTTTTACAATAAAAGCACCGTTTCCGGCCGGCTTGTGTACGAAGTTGTCCGCACTGTAATTATCATCCCAGCCGACAATGGTTACCGAGTGGTTTGCGTATATATCGGGAAAATTTTCATTGTATAAGCTGTCGTAATAATAACACTCACGCGATGAGGGCTGATAAAGGGGGCTTTCATCATAGAACAGCGCTGAGCCTACGGCGCCGTACTGCATAACAAGCTCTTTAATCTTGTCAACAGCCGCTGAGTTATAAGTATTGTTGCTGTTCAAACCGAAAATGTACATAGGGACGCTGTTAAGCATTCCTTGACGATTGATTTCGTCTTTGTTTACATTGCGAACTTCCGACAGGGAAAATGGCTCGTCCGCTTCAAGTACGCTGCCTGTCCTGGCAAGATATGCGGTAGAATAATATTCGTTTCCGCCTCCGTTGGGATTGCGCATGTATCCGTACAGCGGATTTGTGATGTTTGAGGTCTCGAATTTCATCGCTTGTTCGGAAAAATCATATTTCACACCGTACTTTTTAGCAAGATTTATTTCTAAAAGCTCGTTGTGTGTAAATGCCCAGCAGGCGTCGGTTGTCAATTGATTGTCAACGCCGGAGGTATAGCCTAAATCGGCGGAACTGTAATAGGAAGGGTACGATCCTGATTTTTTAACCGCTCTGCCGTTTTGCTCCGAGTCGTCGGTGTAAGATGTAACTGCCGTGTGCGAAGGTATGCGCCCGCTGCGGTACTGCTGATTTGCTCTGTCACTGATGCTGAAATGCGGAGCATCTGTGCTGCTTTTTGCCGATAAAGTCGGGCTTAAAAACGCATTTAAACATAGAACGGCGACAGTAACAAGTGAAATTGTTATTTTTTTTGTATTTTTCATATTATAGTGAGTTCTCCTTTGGTTTTCAGTGACAAAAAGCCCTGTTGGCGCAGTGCCTCATAGCCTATGACAGCGACCGAGTTTGAAAGATTGAGCGAGCGTGCGTCGTCTATCATCGGTATTCTGATACAGCGGTCATAGTTGGATTTGAGCAGCTGTTCGTCTAATCCTTTTGTTTCTTTTCCGAATACGAGATATAAGCTTTTATCTGTCATATCTGCGTCGGAATAAATCTTTTGACCTTTTGTGGAACAGTAGTAAAACTGACCGTGGTTTTTATGTAAAAACTCCTCATAATTTTTATAAACCGTAAGGTCAAGATATTTCCAGTAGTCAAGACCCGCCCGCTTTACCGCGCGGTCCGATATATCAAATCCGATAGGTTCTATTATATGAAGCCTCATGCCGGTTGCGGCACATGTGCGAGAGATATTGCCGGTATTTTGCGGTATCTCCGGCTCTACAAGTACAATGTTTATCATGTCAGACTGCCTTTTGGGTTTTATTTTAATTTTATCAGATTTTTATGTAAATTTCAATAGTATGAATTGCGGATAAAATTGACAAAACACGGCAAGGATATAACCGTGCCGTGTTTGTTGTTTTAACATTGAATATTACCAGTATGTGTTGAAAATTTCTTGTATTCCCTCTGTTATCTCAGATTCAAGCTCTGCATACTCACAGGGATGTGATATATATCTGAGTATACATTCTATCAGTTCATTGCTTAACTTAGGTATCCCGTGCAGAGGAAAGGTATTGCTTAACAATGCAACAATATCAGTAAAAACCTTATTATTGGAATATGACGTGAGACCATGTAAATTACTGCACAGATAGGCATTTTTATAAAAATCCTCTTCATCATTCTCGCTTGCAAAACCATTTTCGTCAACGCCTGAATATGCTGAAATGGCAATTCTCAGTGAATATATGAATATATAATCAATTTGTTCTTGAAGGAAAGATGCCCTGTTTTTCAGGTTATAAAGCGATATGGAAGTTATGGTTAATATAATTAAAATGACAGAAATAATGCTTATTAATATTTTTTCTCTTTTATTCATTTTTCAAAATTTTATAAAAATATCAGATCATATCTCCTTGCTTATTAAGCATAGTATAGCATATCAGGAATATAATGTCAATAAAAATTAAAAATACAATATTATTTTGTATATATTTCTCATCCGGTATAAATTTATCTGCATAAAAACACAGCAGACAGCAACTGTCTGCTGTGTTAATTACAGTCCCAAAATCATATTAGCAAACCAAAAATAAATCAGCAATGAAAAAGCGTCTACAATAGTTGTAATAAACGGACTTGCCATTACAGCCGGGTCAAACCCTATCTTTTTGGCAAGCAGCGGCAGAGTGCAGCCTACAATCTTTGCAATAATTACCGTTACAAGCAGCGTAGCACTTATTACAAATGCAATAAGCAGTGTTATTTCCTTTCCCATTATAAATTTATCGATTAAGTATACTTTTGCAAATGCTGTGGCAGCAAGAGCAATTCCGCACATGAGAGCTACGCGCAGCTCCTTTGATATAACCCTGAAAATATCCCTGAAACGAATATCGCCCAACGATATTCCGCGGATTACCGTAACCGATGCCTGACTGCCGGAGTTGCCTCCCGTATCCATGAGCATAGGAATAAACGCCGTTAATATCGGCAACGCGCCGAGCGAGCTTTCAAAATGGGATATGATTATCCCGGTAAATGTTGCGGATATCATAAGAATCATCAGCCACGGTATCCGCTTTGCAAATGTTTCCGTCGCGGATGTTTTAAGATACGGCTTGTCAGACGGCGTTATTGCCGCCATTTTTTCAATATCTTCCGTCGCCTCTTCCTGCAAAACGTCTATCGCATCGTCAACCGTTACAATTCCGACAAGTCTTTTTTCGGTATCTGTTACGGGAAGCTCGGTAAGGTTGTATTTTTCAAATGTCATTGCTACGTTTTCTTTGTCGTCCAGTGTATTTACAAATATAATGCTGTGAGTATCCATTATATCTTCTATAATATCCTGTGGAGCGGCGAAAAGAAGTGCGCGGATAGAAACTACGCCTATCAGATGTCTCCCTTTATCGATTACATACAGCGTATTGACCGTTTCCTTGTCAAAGCCGGTTTTTCTGATATGAGCTACCGCGTGTTCCACTGACATCGTTGCACGCAGTGAAATATATTCGGTGTTCATTATACTTCCTGCGCTGTCGTCGGGATAACGCAGGATTTCATTAATCATCTTGCGCATATCGGGCGACGCATGGCGCAAAATACGTCTGACCACGTTTGCCGGCATTTCCTCTGCAAGATCCGCCGCATCATCGACATACAGCTCGTCGATTACCGCTGCCAGCTCGCTGTCAGAAAAGCTTTTTATAAGCTCTTCTTTGATATCGTCTGCCAGCTCGACAAAAACATCTGCCGCAAGCTCCTTAGGCAGAAGCCTGAAGAGAACGGGTCGTTTATTTGCCGGCAGCTGCTCAAAATTTTCTGCAATGTCAAATGCGTTCATAACGCTCATGACCTCACGAAGCGCTTTGTATTTTTTGTCGGCTGCGAGCTTCAGCACAGTGTCTTTAAGCGTCATTTTTTCCATGTTGAATCAGCCCCCTTAATAATAATTTAAGAGGTACCGTTTTTGCGCGGCAAAAACAGCGGCGGGGTGCTGTCTTTGCCGCATTGTCGCGGTACCGTCACGCCTGAAGCGTCCACTGTTTTCACCTGCCTTTTCTTAATACTACTATTATTCTAATCTTTTTCTTTTTTTATGTCAACGCTTTTAAAATTTTCTGCTTTTTTGCTAAAATTTACTGCTTATAATTCTGCGTTTTACGGCAATTATAATATCGAAGAGTGCAAAAGCGCTCTTTAAATGCAAACACATTGAAATGAATTGTAATCAGCTTGATGTATTTCATCCTGTCAGAGAAAGGCTTTTAATATTTATTCTCTGATTTAGTTGAATTTCGTCGCTTATTGCAGCTTTTATTTTACATGTGATTGCAAGAGGGGAGATTGTTATGAAAAAACATTTGCCTTATGATTGCGAAGACGACAGAGAGCTGTTTGACGACAGCTTTCACGCAGCGTCAATGTCGGAATGTACGGGACTTATCCCGTCTGCTCCGATGGATCAGAGCGAGGTGCACTCGTACAGTCAAATTTATGATATTCCGCTGCCAAATTTTAGAAGTGACCGGAGAGACATTATGAACAACCAGAACAACAACCAGAACAACAATCAGCGCAACAACCAGAACAACAATCAGAAGAACAACCAGAACAACAATCAGAAGAACAATCAGAACAGCAATCAGCGCAATCAGAACTCAAACGAGCAGAACAGAAGTTTTAATAACTAACAACCTCTCAAAAAACAGCGTGGCTATGCCGCGCTGTTTTTATTATGAATTGTTAATATCTGATTGACAATATTTTCGGAGAGTTATATAATTTTAAAAAAGAAAAATGGAGGAAATATCCTTGGAATTTAATGATATAATTAAAGCACGTTGGTCGGTGCGTAGCTTTTCGGATAAAAAAGTGGAGCAGGATAAAATCTTACGTATTCTTGAAATTGCTCAAACTGCGCCTACCGCTAAAAATATGCAGCCGGTGCGTATTATCTGCGCGCACAGTGAGAAGGCTATTTCGGACTTCAGAAGAATAAGTCCGTGTACTTACGGTGCACCGCTTATATTTGCCATTTGTAGTGATGAAAATGAGTGCTGGGTAGACTCAGACGGTAAAAGCCGCGGGGAGATGGACGCATCTATCTGTGCCACTCACATTATGCTTGCAGCGACAAACGAGAAACTCGGAAGCTGCTGGGTATGTATTTTTGATAAAAACGAGCTTGCACGCAGGTTTGAATTGCCTGAAAATATAGTTCCTCGCTGTCTTGTTGTCGTAGGTTATCCGGCGGAGGATGCTCAGCCGTCACAAAGACACTTTGACAGACTGCCGTTGTCCGAAACCGTAAAGTATGTTTAAAAAATAAAATCTCCCGCCCTGCAGCAGGAGGTTTTATTTTGAATGACTGTATATTATGGTAAGTGCGCACTTTATGCCGTCAACCGCAGCTGACATTATTCCTCCGGCGTATCCGGCACCCTCGCCTGCGGGATAAAGCCCGGATATGTTTTGAAATTTTCACCTTTTTTTACCGCTTCAATGGTGTATACATAGCATATATCACTGTGACATGCATCGGTCGCCTTTTTGATAATTCTGTAACTGCATTCATGCATACCACTCTGCTTTTTTGACTCTTTCAAGCAGCTCCTTGCTGCTATGTGTGACCTTCAGCCGTATTCCGCTTATCAGCATATAAAAACCTCTGAATTAAATTTTCCCTATCTGTCAATACTAAAATCATGCAGTGCCGATAAGGCTTATAAAAACTTGAAACTATTTTTTCGGTAATCGATAAGTCCCTCGCGCCGCATTTTAGAAAGCTCGTTTGACATGGCGCTTCTGTCTACCGAAAGATAGTCTGCAAGCTCCTGCCTGTCAAACGGTATTTTAAAGCTGTTTCTGCCGCAGAGGTAAGCCTGTTCGGAAAGATATGACATAAGCTTGTCGCGTGTTGAACGCTCGGTGATATGTGATATTTTCCGTGATAGAGTGTTGTTTTTTGCAGCCAGCGAGCGGGTTAGGTTATACAGAAGGCGATTATGGCAGGAACAGGGCAGCTTTCCTCCGCAAAACAGCCTGCTGTGCTCGATTGTCATAATATCTGCGTCCGATACCGCGACGACACTGAACGGCACAAGTTCTCTGATATCGCAGCAGGATGCTTCACCGAACATATCGCCTTCGCGCATGTCAGATATTATGGTGCGGTTTCCCCAGTAATCTTCTTTTATTATCTGGATTTGCCCCATAATTACAATGCCCAGTGTGCCGGAGTTTTTTCCCGGCTCAAAAATCGTGCTGCCTTTTGAAAATCGTCTGCTTACAGCCCCCAACATTGAGAGTACCATGTCCGCTTCCGTTTTTTCTATTCCGTCAAAAAGCATACATTTATATATTCCGTCTTTCATTTTAATCACCATTTTTTTACTTTTGTTGTATAAACAACATACTTATATTAAATAATATACTATAATAATAAAAAAATCAAGACAAAAAAGGAGTTGTTGGTTATGAAGTATATCTGTGACGTATGCGGCTGGGAGTATGACGAGGCTGTCGGCGACGAGGAGCTTGGGATCGCACCGGGCACGAAGTTTTCCGAACTGCCCGAGGATTTTGAATGTCCCGTATGCGGCGTCGGAAAAGATCAGTTTTCCGAGGAGTAAGGAGAGAGCAGGGGAATGAAGAAAGTAACGGAAGATATTATTTATGTCGGTGTGAACGACCGCAGAGGTGATCTGTTTGAAGGTCAGTATATTGTTCCCAACGGCATGGCATATAACTCTTACGTTGTGATGGATGATAAGGTGACGGTATTCGATACGGTGGATATCGGCTTTACTCATGAATGGCTGGATAATATTGAAGAGGCACTTGCAGGGAGAAAGTCTGATTATCTTGTTGTGCAGCATATGGAGCCGGATCATTCTGCAAATATTTTGAATTTTACCCGTGCCTACCCCGATGCGGAAATTGTTGCAAATGCTAAAACTTTTGCAATGATGGATCGTTTTTTCAGCTTTGAGCGTGTTGATAACCGCATTGTTGTTGAAGACGGTCAGATACTCACAACCGGAAGGCACAGCTTTACATTCGTCTTTGCACCTATGGTACATTGGCCTGAGGTTATGGTTACCTATGATTCTGCCGATAAGGTGCTGTTTTCCGCCGATGGGTTCGGTAAATTCGGTGCTCTAGATGCGGACGAGGACTGGGCGTGTGAGGCAAGGCGCTATTACTTCGGTATTGTCGGCAAATACGGAGCTCAGGTTCAGTCATTGCTAAAAAAGGCGGCCGGACTTGATATTTCTGTAATCTGTCCGCTTCACGGGCCTGTTCTAACGGAGAATTTAGGCTATTATCTTGACCTTTATAATACATGGTCATCATATCAGCCTGAGACAGACGGTATAATGATTGCATATACCTCTGTTTACGGTAATACTAAAAAGGCGGTTGAGCTGCTTGCCGAAAAGCTGCGTACTCTCGGCTGTCCGAAAGTGGTAGTGACTGACCTTGCGCGCTGCGATATGGCGGAGGCGGTAGAGGACGCATTCAGATACAGCAAGCTTGTGCTTGCGACAACGACCTATAACGCGGATATTTTTCCGCCCATGCGTGAATTTCTGAGTGATCTTACAGAGCGTAATTTTCAAAACCGTACGGTGGCTCTTATTGAAAACGGCTCGTGGGCGCCGATGGCTGCTAAAATTATGCGCAAAAGACTTGAAAAGTCTAAAAAAATCGATTTTGCAGAGCCGGTTGTAACTATTAATTCGGCAGTGAAAGATGATGCTGTCGCTCAGCTGGACAAGCTGTCGCATGAGCTTTGCCGTGATTATATCGCACGTTCTTCCGATACGGCGGATAAAAACGATTTAACGGCACTTTTTAATATAGGGTACGGACTTTATGTTGTCACTTCAAACGACGGTAAGAGAGACAACGGACTTATAGTTAATACCATAACGCAGGTGACAAATACGCCTAATCGTATTGCCGTTACCATCAATAAGGATAATTATTCACATCATGTTATCAAACAGACAGGTATTATGAATGTGAACTGTTTGTCTGTTGACGCGCCGTTTTCCGTATTTGAGCGGTTTGGATTCCAAAGCGGTAGAAATACGGATAAGTTTGCGGGTTTTGACTTCGGTCGATCTGATAACGGACTTGCGTTTTTGAATTTGTACATTAACTCGTTTATGTCTTTAAAGACAGTTGACTATGTCGATCTTGGTACGCACGGAATGTTTATTTGTGAGATAACAGAAGCGCGTGTCATGAATGACCGTGAGACTATGACATATACTTATTATCAGAAAAATGTCAAGCCCAAGCCTCAGACAGAGGGTGTCAAGGGTTATGTCTGCAAGGTGTGCGGTTATGTCTATGAAGGTGAAACCCTGCCGGATGATTTTGTTTGTCCTCTGTGTAAGCACGGTGCGTCCGACTTTGAAAAGATAGTATAGATTTGAGATAATGAATTTAAAAAACGGCTCGGAATTTCCGAGTCGTTTTTATTTTTTAAGATAAATATCAAAGCTGTGAAAACATGGACATCATTGAATCCACTGTTATACCGTTCAGGTTAGAGGGCGTCAGACAGATGGCAAGAATGTATTCGTCTATCTTTCTAATTAAGTAGGTTTGCGTCAGCGTTCCATCCTGCTGAATTGATGTGGCGTCCATTCTCACAAAAGGCTTTCCTATAAAGCTTACGGTCAGCGGTGAGTCTACGGTGTAATTACCTATGTCGTTTAGCTGGCTTGCAATTACTTCAGCGTATTGCATGGCGTCTGCATTTGCAAGGTCCTGAGACATGGATAGATTTTCGTACATAATAATTATATTAGCGGTGCTGTCACGGTGTCTAAGAAGCGTATCGTAAACTGTTCTTTGCTTTGCCGCCTCGATATTCTGCTTTTCTTCGTCTGTAACGGCATAGGAATCTACCGCATTTGCAAGCTCCTGCAATTCTTTTTCATTTGCAAATTCCCAGCTTTCATCAGGGGCTGTCAGCCTAAAGTCTCCGAAGGTGCTTGTGAAGACCTGTCCGCCGGTGTTTTGTTCGGATGAATCGCCGCTGTTATCATTGCTTTGTTTGTCATTGTAATTACTTTCTGCATCATCGTTTTGAATATCGTTATCCTCCTGCTGCGTGTTGCCGCTGAGACTTCCCTTGATTTTATCGTTATCCTCTTTTGCAGGCTCCGGCTTGCATGCCGATACAGAAAAAATCAGTATGACAGCTATTAAGGTTGAAATTAATTTTTTCATTATATATGCTCCTTTTATATTATAATATCATCAGAGTGGACAGCTGTCAACGCCGTATTTATGGAATTATCCCTAATTTTAGATTTACGTTCGTATTATTATATGAAAGCGCTTTTAAAGCCCGTAAAGGAAATATTGCTATGATTAATGAAGAAAAACTGATAAAAAGGCTGATGGAGCACAATTCACGTGCATATGAACAGCTGATTGACGGATATTCGCGGCTGTTGTTTACGGTATGTGCGGGTATACTGCACGGCGTCGGTACGCGTGAGGATGTTGAAGATGTTGTGGCAGACTGTTTTTGTGAATTTTGGCAGAATGTGCAAAGATATGATTCCGAGCGCGGCGGATTAAAAACTTATCTTTGTGCGATTGCCCGCAGCCGCGCAGTTGACAGGCTGCGGCTGCTTTGCAGAAGGCGTGAGGACTCTCTTGACAGCGTATTTGAAGACCCGTCGCAGACTTTAACCGATGACCGGCTTCTTGAAAATCTCATTTCCAAGGAGAGTGTTCTTTCCGTGTGGATGTATATGCAGAGTTTTCCGGAGCCTGACCGGGAGATATTGACACTCCGCTTTTTCTATGAGCTAAAACCGTCAGATATTGCCGCAAAGCTGTCTGTTCCCGTAACTTCGGTTTATGAGCGTGTGCGCTGCGGCAGGGAAAAGCTTCGTAAGTTTATAGCCGAAAACCAGTGATTACCGAAGAAAGGTGGAAATAAAATGAATAAATTTTGGGAGAGCTTGAGTGATGACATACTTGATACTGTTTCACCCATAAAGTTTGATAGCAGTAAAAACATACGAATTAAGGCGGGCGTGCCCAAAAAACAGCGTAAAGCAGTGACGGTGCGCGTTTTGCTTGCTGTTGCAGTAATGGCGGTAATAAGCATAGCGTGTTATGCCGCGATTGAGTCCTGGAGACTCCCTCCGCCTAAGGATATCGGGGATGTGCCGCCTGTCATTGAAATACCTGATGATAAAACAAACGGTGAAGATGCTGCCGACGGCGACGTTGATATCGATTTTATCGGTATTGCCGAAAGCATTCTTGATACGATAGGCATTGACAGAAACGGACTTGTTCCGAAAATTACGATGGAGTATGCAACTCAATACAGCAGAAATCAGGCCAGGGTGAGTTTCGGTGATATTAATATAACCTTAGATGCGCAGGACGGTACGCTGATTTCTGGTGAGCTTTTGAAGGAATCGTCTGACGGTGAGCCTGTATCGAAGGATCAATCTTTGACATCGGCCAAGGAATTTTATGAAAAGATGCCTTTTGCCAAAGGTTATGTGTATCATGGCGTGAATCCCGTCAGCCGGGAATATAAGCTCTATTCATTTATACGCGCGTATGATATTGAGATAAACGGTCAGGTTGAACATATTGTTAATCCTTACGAGGAGGTAAGGATAACAGTCAATACGGTTTCCGGGAAGGTTGAATCGTGGAATTCGTTCTATTTTCCTTTGCTTGACGACCATAAGGAAAGCGACGTTCCTGTTTCAAAGGAAACGGCGTTCCGACTGGCCTCAGAAAGATTAAAAATTATGGAGGGATATGAAATTTCGGCTGAGCCTGAGATTGTATTGCCGAATTATATTTACAGCGATTATCGGAATGAAGACGATGGGTATAAAAACTATGCCTATCCGTCGGTGACAAGGCTTGCATGGACGGTTGTTTTTTCAAAGGACAACGAGCTGTTTACGGATAGAAAAAAAGTATACGTTGACCTTTATACCGGTGAGATACTCGGCGGAGATCAGATGAAGTAATATAAAAAACAGCAGGATATCAATCCTGCTGTTTTTTATATTACTATTACTTGAGGTTTGCTTTAAGTGTTTCAAGCTGAGCTCTGAGCTCCTTGGGGAGTTTATCGCCGAATTTCTTGTAATGCTCTTCGATTTCGGCGGCCTCTTTAGTCCATATTTCCTTGTCGACCTCAAGTATGCTCTTGAGTGTCTCAATATCCATGTCAAGGTCTGTAAGGTCAATATCTTCCGGACGGGGAACATAGCCGATTGCGGTTTCAACGGCGTCAGCCTTACCCTCGCAACGGTCAATGATCCAGTTGATAACTCTCATGTTATCTCCAAAGCCGGGCCAGATGAAGTTGCCTTCGTCGTCTGTTCTGAACCAGTTTACATTGAATATTTTAGGTGCCTTATCGCCAAGCTTTTTGCCCATCTCAAGCCAGTGAGCAAAGTAGTCGCCCATATGGTAGCCGCAGAACGGCAGCATTGCCATCGGGTCGCGGCGGACAACGCCGACTGCGCCTGCAGCGGCGGCTGTCGTCTCTGAAGCCATGGCGGAGCCAATAAACACACCGTTTTCCCAGCTCTTTGATTGATATACAAGCGGAGCGCACTTTGCGCGGCGACCGCCGAAGATGATAGCGGAAATCGGAACGCCGGAGCCTTTGTCAAATTCCTCGGAAATGCAGGGACAGTTGACGGCAGGAGCCGTAAATCTTGAGTTGGGGTGTGCGGCGTAGGTGGATTTATCCGCCTTGTCAAACTTAGAAGCATCCCATTTGTTGCCCTTCCAGTCAACGGCGTTTGTCGGTAAATCCTTATTAAGACCTTCCCACCATACTGTGTTGTCGCTTAAATCATGCGCTACGTTTGTAAAAATTGTATTTTTCTTTGTGGAAGCAAGTGCGTTGAAGTTGGATTTCTCGTTTGTTCCGGGAGCGACTCCAAAAAAACCGTTTTCGGGGTTGATTGCGTACAGACGTCCGTCTGCACCAATTCTCATCCATGCAATGTCATCGCCGACAGTCCATACCTTATAGCCTTTGTCGCGCAGGTACTTGGGTGGAATCATCATTGCAAGATTGGTTTTTCCGCAAGCGGACGGAAAGGCGGCTGCAACATATTTAACCTCTCCCTGTGGATTTTCAATACCAAGGATAAGCATGTGCTCTGCCATCCAGCCTTCTTTCCAACCCTGGTATGAAGCAATGCGCAGGGCAAAGCATTTTTTGCCCAAAAGTACATTTCCGCCGTAACCGGAATTAACGGAAATAATGGTATTGTCCTCGGGGAACTGACAAATATATCTTTTTTCGGGATCGATGTCACACCTTGAATGGAAGCAGCGTACCCAGTCGTTGCTGTCACCCAAAACATCAAGCACCTTGGACCCTACTCTGGTCATTATAACCATGTTGAGTACAACATATATGGAGTCTGTTATTTCAATGCCGATTTTTGCGAGGGGTGAGCCGATGGGACCCATTGAGAAGGGGATGATATACATTGTTCTGCCCTTATAACTGTCACGGGCAATATCGTACAGCTTGGCGTACATTTCCTTGGGGTCATACCAGTTGTTTGTAGGACCTGCGTTTTCTTTTTTCCTTGAGCAGATAAATGTTCTGTCCTCAACGCGGGCAACGTCGTTCTGCTTTGTTCTGTGCAGATAGCAACCCGGGAGCTTTTCTTCGTTAAGCTTTTCAAGCTCACCAGTTTCAACGGCGGTTGCTCTCAGCTTTTCAAGCTGCTCGTTGCTGCCGTCAATCCACATGATGCTGTCGGGATTAACAAGAGCTTTAATCTCATCGATCCATGAAAGGACTGTCTTGTTGGTTGTCATCGTAATGTTCTCCTTATATACTTTTATATTTTATTATTGTAATTATAATAAATCAGATTAAAAAATGCAAGATTAATTTCCTGAAATTTCATTTTTGTTCATATATAATAAACGAAATATTTCGGAAAGCTGTGAGTGATCAAGCTGCTCACCTCTTGTTTTCTCGGAAAGTTCGAGATTGTTCAGTATTCGGCGTAGTTTGTCCTTTTCACATGGCGTTTGAAAAACAGAAGTGATTAACTTGCGCCGTTGGCAAAATATTTTATGAATAAACGAGATAAATTCGCCCTCGTGAATTGCTGCAAGCGGGAGACTTTCTTTAAATTTCATTAAAATAACCGAACTTGTAACATGCGGAGCCGGAATAAAACAGTCAGGCGTAACATCGAAAAGCGGAGTTATGTTTGTGAAATATTGAGTAAGTACGCTGATTGCGCGGTAGCCGTCCTGCGACGGCGCAGCGCATAGCTTTTGTGCCGCTTCCTTTTGAATCATTATTACCGCTTTGTCAAAAAGCGCGTGATTTTTAATTAGTTTTGTAATTATCTGTCCGGTTATGTTATACGGAAGATTTCCGACAACTGTAACCGGCGGCAGATTTAAATACTTATTTATAATGTCGTTAAGGTTTATTTTCAGAAAATCGGCATAAACCATAGTGTGGTTTTTACAGCCTTCAAGCACCTCACGCGTCACAGGTTCCAGTGAGCGGTCGATTTCTATTGTGACGACCTTTTTAAAGCTGCCGCAGAGATGCTTTGATAAAACTCCGGGTCCCGCTCCGATTTCCAGCACACAGTCCGAACCCGCGGCGTTTTTTGCTATATTTTCTATTATATCCGTTTTATGCAGAAAATTCTGTCCGAGCGATTTGTTGGCTTGTATTCCGTGACGTTTAAGAAGTTGGGAAATGTCTGTCATTTCATCAGAGCCTTGAAGGTCGTAAGCATAATTTCCGAATTGGCGTTGAAATAATCGTAGCTTTTCGGCTCTGCAATAAACGAGTAGATATAAACATAATTTCCGCTTTTAATAAATGTTTGCTGAAGACGAAGCTGACCTTCTCCTGTGTCTCCCTCGTAAACAATCCGATAACTGTCGGGATAGTCACTTACCGGATAGTTTCCTTCTGATACAAGATTGTAGCCTGCAATTGTAGACGGCAGTTTGTCTATATACTGCGTGACGAAATTATCAAACGCCATGTCGTCATCTTTGTTAAGCTCATAGGAACAGATGGATACGTTATCGCGGTAATTATCAGAATATCCTTCGCTGGGTGCGGCAAAGGCGACGGTCTTGTCATTTTTGTTCTCCGCCATTTCCCAAAAATCCGGATATTCTATTTCAACACCGACGGGAGATGAGCGGTAAACGGTGTAACCGGCGTTTTTTGCGCGGTGTGCCGTGCAAGAACAAAAAAGTATAAGACTGAGCAGCGCGCAGACTGCTGCCGTAAAACGTTTTTTCATAAATATACTCCGAAAATTCAAAATTGTACCCAGTATAGATGATTATACCATTATAACCTGATAAAGTCAATGCGCACGGTAAATTTTAACGCTGTATTAATGTATGTATCAATTTTATTATGCGCAAAAAATCCGGCGGAAAACCAAAAATTACTTTCCGTCGGATTTTTGCGTGATAGCTGCGGTCTTATTCAATTATGCTGTACATGGTGTCTGCATCGTTGGCTTTTATAAAATCACAGACCTTTTCTACGCGGGCCTTGGTCTTTTTTGCGCCGAACGATATCTCTATTATATCGCCTTCTTTTACATCGTATGCCGGCTTGACTGTTTTTCCGTTTACCGACACCCGCCCGCCGTCGCAGGCTTCCTGTGCCACAGTACGCCTTTTTATAAGACGTGATACCTTTAAGTATTTATCCAGTCTCATAATTTTTCTCCTAACCGAACAAATTTGATTTATGATTTGCGTCGGACAAAAAAATGCCGCGGGACATTCCGTACCGCGGCAAAAACGCAATTATGCAATGTAATCTTTGAATGCCTGACCTGCCTTGAATACAGGAGCTTTGGAAGCTTTGATTGTGATAGCTTCTCCGGTCCTCGGGTTTTTACCCTTTCTCTCGGGCTTGTTTTTAACTTCAAAAGAGCCGAAGCCTACGAGCTGCACCTTGTCGCCCTTTTTAAGAGCTTCTTTGATTTCATCCATAACAGCAGCGACGGCTTTTGCAGCCACCTTCTGCGATACGTCTGCATTAGCTGCAACAGCAGCAATAAGTTCTGCCTTGTTCATTTGTGTTATACCTCCTAAAGATGTTTCCTGACGGAAATTATATTACTATTATCTCAAATCTTATTGAGTTTTGCAATATATATTTTAAAAAAAATGATATATTTTCAGTCTATTAACAAGTAATTCCTGCAAAATTGCTCATTTTCGTCATAAAGTGCCTGCTCAAGATCAATGTTTTCGATGTTTCCCAGACGTGCCGCGTCAAATAAAAGCTGACCTAAAAGCGTGCCGCAGTCTTTTACTGTTCCGGCTTTAAAGCGCATTGCCACGTCAGCAATACTGTCACAAATATTTTCGGCAGACGTCTGTTCGCCTGATTTTTTTGACAGCTTTTGAGCTCGCATGAGCGACGGCAGAGCGCGAGAAACGGAATTAAGCACATCGGACTTTGAACGCTGTCCCTTTTCTGCCTTTTTAAGCTCCTCCCAATTTTTCAGTACCTCTTCCGAATTCTTTGCATTTACATCGGAAAAGACGTGCGGATGACGGTAAATGAGCTTTTTACAGATGCCGGTGCATATGTCGCTCATGTCAAATGCACTCTCGTCGCGCGCGATTGCGGCATGAAAAACAACCTGCATCAGCAAGTCACCCAACTCTTCGCACATTATTTTATTGTCACTGCTGTCAATTCCTTCCACAACCTCATATGTTTCCTCTATGAGCCCCTTGCGAATCGACTGGTGAGTTTGTTCCCTGTCCCACGGACACCCATCCGGTGCGCGAAGAATATCGATTAATTCGCACAAATCGGAAAAGTCATACTTTTCTTTTGCTGTTAATGTTTTTTTGCTCATGACATACTCCCTGTCAGTCTTTAATTAAATTGTATTTTTCAAGCAAACGTCCGAGCTTGTCTCCCTTGGGCAGCAGCGCCATATCCTCTTTGGACAGGAGTTTAAACGCAAGTACCGATGCTGTATAAATAACTCCCGCAACAATAAGCGCCAGCGCCAGACAAACAATATTTGAATGTATGAATTTTGCCGAGAAGTACCATGCAAGAAATGCAAGAGAGCAGCTTATAAAGCTGCAAATAAACGGTTTGATAAACGTATCGACTGCCGGGAAGGAAAATCCGATGTATTTTCTTATAAAAATCATATTTAAAATTGCTATTGCGGCATAGCATAAGAAAGTACCGACCGGCGCTCCCATAATTCCTATAAGACGTACCATGATTATATTTGCGGTGAGCTTAATTACAGCGCCGAAGCCCATTGACAAAAGAGCTGTGCTCACCTTGCCGACCGATTGTAAAAATACGCCTGTAAGCGATGAAAACGATACAAAATAAACCGAAAGCGCCAGTATGTGCAGTGTGGAAATGCCGACCGACCAGTAAGACTGACTGTACAGCAGCTTGACTATGGGCTCGCTTAGAAAACTGAGTCCCAGCGTGCAGGGCATTGCTATCATGCCGACAAGCTTTGAGGATGAGCGCATATTGGAAAAGGCTTCGCGCCTGTCCTTTTTTGCAAACGCTGTTGTGAGAAACGGGAGCACAGCCACGCCGACCGTGACAGTCACCGCCTGAGGAAGATTGAAAAGCGATGAGGTGGCGCCTACATACGCGCCGTAGGTGGATTTTACAAGCTCTGTGAGCTTGTCCCCGGCCTCTCCTGCAGCGGAATAGAAAAATTTGAGGTTCCACTTGACAAGAAACATGTCAAGCGTGGAGGTGACGCTCATTACAGCTGAGCTTAAGGATATGGGAATAGCGAGCGTTATTATGTTTTTCGCTATTTTTGATGTTCCTCTTGACGGCAGGGAGCCCTCGGTGTCCCTGCCCAGCTCCTTTTCCGAAAGCACGCGTATTATCATAAATACCGCGCTGGCAAACGAGCCGAATGTAACGCCCAGTACTCCTCCGCAGGCAAGTATCATAACGTCCGTTATTCCGCGCTTTATCATAATGAATATGATTACAAGCCCGAAAAGCTTGAAAGCCGCCTCAATTACCTGATATGCGGCGGACGGCGTCATGCACTTGTAGCCCTGAAAATAGCCTTTGATTGCGGCGGAGATAATAACCAGGAAAATGGACGGCGCAATCATATAAATGCAGTAGTTTGTAGAACTGTTTGACAGCATCAGCGAAAGCGGACGTGCAAACACTATTACGAGTACCATGAGCGTGAAGCTGATGGCAGCAAACATTTTCAGCGATATTCTGAGTATTTTTTTCGGTTCTTCAAGGCGCTTGGCGACAATTGCTTCACTTACAAGCTTTGCTATTGCCACCGGCACGCCCGCCGTGGAGATTACAAACAGCAGTGAGTATATCTGATATGCATCATTGTAAAAATCCATGCCGGTAGGCGTGATGAGATTTGCCAGCGGAATTTTGTATACTGCGCCGATTATTTTAACTATAACATTTGCGACGGTGAGTATAAGTGCGCCGCTCAAAAAATTTTTTTGTACTTTTGACAAAGCTTTTCTCCTACTTCAGTTTTGTTCCGCACTTTGAACAGTACTCTGCTTTGGACGGATTGCTTGCTCTGCACTCGGGGCATATATTTTTATATCTGCGCATATCCTCTTCAACGGCGTTTAGCTCGCAAAGCAGCGCCCTTATCGAATCCGATATTTCCTGAAGCTCTCCGCAGTCTTTCGCTTGGGTCTGCGACAGCTTATAATAAAGTCTGCCGAGCTCTTTATACTGTGAGTCCAGCTTCGAGCGCAGCGACGAAGCCTTGTATTCGAGCGAGACGTAGTCGACTGCGGTGTCAGCCTTATCTGCAATGAATCTTCCGGCCTTTTGTGCTTTCTGCAAAACTTCATCGATAAAATCCATAACAATTCTCCTTGAATATATATGTCGGTGATATAATAACCGATTTGCGGTTATTATATCACGCAAATTACTTTTTTACAATAAAAACTTGTATACGCTGCCGCAAAACAGTAAAGCGGCGCCGGTTGCCCGGCGCCGCTTTACTGTTTTGCATTAAAAATAGGAGGGGGATTAAGATAAGTTTTTCTTATCTTGGTTACAGTATAGCATACCGGACAATTCAAGTTGTTATCAAACTTTGAACTTTTTGTTAAATACGTTTTTTAAGTCTCAGCTGTTTGAAAAAGTCCTTTAAGATTTCCGAGCACTGCTCCTCTAAAATGCCGATTTCAACCTGGGGAATGTGGTTTACAGGAAGGGAGTTTATGTCCATGATTCCGCCGTATGCTCCTGCCTTTTTGTCCGATGTTCCGATTACAATCCGTTCGATTCTCGAATTCATTATCGCCCCTGCACACATTATGCACGGTTCCAGCGTGACGTACAGCGTGCAGCCTATCAGCCGCCACCCGCCCAGCTTTTTACACGCCTTTTGTATTGCGGTGAGCTCTGCATGCAAAACGGCGTTTTTTCCCGTTTCTCTCGCGTTTTTGCCTCTTGCGATAACTTTTCCGTCCTTAACGATAACCGCGCCGACCGGAACTTCTCCTGACATGTATGCAAGCTGCGCCTGCCTGAGCGCCTTTTTCATAAAAAATTTATCATCCATAAAAATATTATATGCTATTTCCTGAAAAACGTCAATATAGTGAATAAAGGTGGTGCTTATGGTTTTTATTCTGATGTTCTGTCATCTGTTCTTTACGTTTAAGCTTCGTTTCATTCAGAAATATACATTTAAGGGCATTAAATATTCATTTTCGCCCAAGCAGAACGGTGCGGAAAAGGGAATTGGTACTTATGCTGCGTTTGCGGCGGCTCTCGGCACGACAATCGGTCCGGGAAACATTACGGGTGTTGCCGTGGCAATATCCGGCGGGGGTCCCGGAGCAGTTTTCTGGATGTGGGTGTGCGGACTTCTTGCAATGCCGACTAAATATGCCGAAAGCTATCTTGCGATGAGGTATACTCAAAAGCGCGGCGGAAGTGAAATCGGCGGAACAATGGTGATTCTCGGCAGACTCGGCTATCGGCGCACGGCGGTTTTTTGGTCTGTCTTTTGTGCGCTGGGAGGTCTGTTTATGGGCGCGGCTGTACCGTCCCGGTCTTTGTCGTCGGCTATTCCGACGGATAACTGGTTGACAGGCGCTTTTTTGGCTGCGCTTTTGGTCCTTACAGTATCCTGCGGACTTTCGGGCATTGCAAAGGTGAGCGGACTTTTGGTTCCGGTCATGTCGCTTGGCTTCCTTGTGGCAAGCCTTGCGGTAATAGCGCTTGACTTTAAAGCTCTTCCCGATGCTTTGGGCAGAATACTGTCCGGTGCGCTCAGTATCAAAAGTGCGGGCGCCGGCGCATTTGGCGCCGCTGTGAAGCACGGAATAACGCGCGGGCTTTATTCAAATGAAAGCGGTCTTGGCAGCGGAGGCATACTTGCAGCGGAATCCGGCGACAAAAATATCGGTATGAGTGCGCTTAGCGCTATGACTACAACCTTTTGGGACACTGTTGTTATGTGTGCCGTAACGGGCATAATGTTTGTAATGAGCGGTGCAGGGGCAGGCTCTGACGCAGACATGACGGTGCGCGGGGCGTTTTCGTCGCTGCCTTTTGGCAGCTGGCTTCTATGGATATCGATGACGCTTTTTGTGTTTGCAACCATGATAGGATGGTATTACCTTGCAAAGCGCGCGCTTCAGTATTTGACCTGTAAAAGCGGGTGGTATGATGCAGCTTTTATCTGTGCCGCATTTTTTGGTGCGGTGCTTCCTGCGTCAATATTATGGCAGGCGGCGGATATCGTAAATTTTGCAATGCTTTTGCCGTCAGTGTTAGTTTTATTTAAAATGTCGGGTAAAATTGAGAATATTAATCTTTACATACGGCATAAATAGTGTTATTATAAATATTATACTTACTGAATTTTCCTAATATAAATATTATTTTTAAGAAGGTATTTTTATGGCTGAAAAATTAAATGTGGCGGTCATTTTCGGCGGCGTGTCTAATGAGCATGAGATTTCCTGCCTGTCCGCTGCTAATGTTGTTTCTATCCTTGACAGGGATAAATATAATGTGTATGTCTTAGGCATTACCCGCGACGGGAAGTGGTTTCTGACAGATGCAACGCCGGCTCAGATACGCAGCGGTAAGTGGCTGGACGCTGACAGCAGAAACGCGTTTATAGCTCCCGACCGCGGCGTGCGCGGTATTTATGTCGTCGGCGGAAAAAACATAAAAATTGATGTGGCGTTTCCGATTCTGCACGGTAAAAACGGTGAAGACGGCGCGGCCGCGGCGCTGTTAAAGCTTGCGGGTATACCCCAGGTCACAACCACTATGACAAGTGCTGCGTGCAGTATGGATAAGGTGATTACCAAAATACTGTGTGAGCGCGCCGGTATTTCACAGGCAGGGTGGGAAATGTTCTACTCGTCAAGTCTTTTAAAAAATGTCGGCGGCGCTGCGGACAGGGTGGAAGCGCACTTTGAATATCCGGTTTTTGTAAAGCCCGTTTCCGCCGGCTCCAGCGTCGGTGTGGTAAAATGCTCAAACCGTGCAACGCTTGAGGCGGGTCTGCTTGAGGCGGCGCGGCATGACTTTAAGGTGTTGGTAGAGGAATTTATTGACGGCAGCGAGGTGGAGGTTGCGGTTATCGGAAACAGCGAGCCGACGGCATCCTTATGCGGTCAGATTGCGCCGTCCCGGGAGTTTTACAGTTACGATTCAAAATATAAAGACGATAGCTCCGAGCTGTTTATACCCGCAAAAATAAGCGACGAGATTTCAGATGAGGTGCGCAACACCGCTGTTAAGGTTTATAAAACTATGGAGTGTCAGGGAATGGCGCGCGTGGATTTTTTTGTCTGTGCCGACGGGAGAGTCATTTTTAATGAGCTTAACACAATTCCCGGATTTACCGATATCAGCATGTACCCCAAACTGATGGCTCATTCCTGCTGTGCAGGCTGTGAGCTTGCCGACAGGCTGATATCCTTGGCGCTTGCGGAGGACAGGATATGAGAGAAAACGCTATCGGCGTTTTTGACAGCGGGCTTGGCGGGCTTACTGCTATGAAGGAACTTTGCAGGCTTCTTCCGCGTGAGGATATTGTATATTTCGGCGACACTTCGCGTGTACCGTACGGCACGCGAAGTGCTGATACTATAATACGTTATGCGCGACAGGATCTTAACTTTTTGTCCGAGTTTCATGTTAAGACGGCGCTTGTCGCCTGCGGAACAATCTCAGCGGTTGCGCTGGATAAGGTGAAGAATGATTATCCGTTCCCCGTAATCGGGGTTATTGACAGCGCGGCGCGTGCCGCGGCTTTTTGCAGTGAAAACGGCAGAATAGGTATAATCGGTACGCCCGCAACGATAAAATCGGGTGCGTATGAGAAAATTCTGCATGAGATTGCGCCGCATTGCGATACAATGAGTATAGCCTGTCCGCTCTTTGTCCCGCTTGTGGAGAACGGACATATTGAAAAAAACGATCCGCTTATAGTAAATGCGATTGAGCTTTATCTTTCACAGCTTTTGCCGTTTCATGCCGACACCGTGATTTTGGGCTGTACGCACTATCCTATAATTGCGCATACAATAGGCGATTATATAGGGCATGATGTGCGTCTTATAAATCCGGGCAGAGAGGCAGCAAAGACAGTGCGTGACATGCTGGCTGCCCGCGGGCTTTTAAGTGAGCGGGAAGCGGGAAGTCACCGCTATTTTGTAAGCGATAGCATTGAAAATTTTGAAACGCTGGGCGGTATATTCATGCGTCGGTCAATTAACGGCGAGGTACATAAAATAGATATTGAAAAATACTGAAAATAAAAAGAAAATACAGCTTACGATAAGCTCTGACGGAATGGAAAACATTTGTTGTCAGGCTTCGGTCTTTGAAAAAAGCGGCTCGTTATATATAATGTATGAACATGACGGCGAGCCATGCTCTGTAAAGATTAAGGGAAAGCATGTTACGATTCTGCGTCATAAAAGCGCAACGCGCATGGAAATAGAAGAGGGTACTATGCATATGTCGCGGTATATTACGCCTTTGGGTACGTTGTCTTTTGAAATAACCGCTCGCAGAGTTGACAACAGGCTTGATACTGACGGTACTCTTACGCTTGAATATCTGATTTCGGCGGGAGGAGAGGCAGACGAGAATAAAGTTATAATTAAAACGGAGGAAATATAAAATGGCAGTCAGAAACCCGCTTGAACACATGAAGGCGATTATAAAAGACAAGGTTGCTGCGGCATATGAATTGTGCGTGCAGGACGGTGCTCTGCCGCGCGCCGAGCTTGCGGATTTCGAGGTGGAGGTGCCCAAAGACGCTTCAAACGGCGACTTTTCCGTAAACTTTGCAATGAAAAATGTAAAGCTGCTCAAAAAAGCGCCTGCACTTATCGGCAATGAGATTGCGCGTCGGCTTGACAAGGGCGAGCTTATTGAGAGCGTCTGCGTTGCAGGTCCAGGATTTATAAATTTTTTGCTGTCTGCAAAATATTATTCACAGCAGGTGGATAACATACTGGAACTGGGCGGAGAGTTTGGGAAGACCGACTGTCTGCACGGCGAGAAGATACTTGTGGAGTTTGTGTCTGCCAACCCGACAGGTCCAATGCATATGGGTAATGCGCGCGGCGGCATTATAGGCGACTGTCTGTCATCGGTTCTAAGCTATGCGGGCGCAGATGTTTCGCGTGAGTTTTATGTCAATGATGCAGGCAACCAGGTGTCTTTGTTCGGTGAGTCCCTGTTTACGCGGCTTTACCAGCTGAAAAACGGTGAGGACAGCATGGAGTTCCCCGATGACGGATATCACGGTGACGATATAAAGGAACTTGCGCGCGAGTACGCCCGTCAGAATCCCGACATATCCTTTGAGGACAAGCCCGCTCTTGTGAATTCGCTTGTGGCGTTCGGTCTTGAAAAGAATATAGCGCGTATGCAAAGCGATCTTGAAAAATATAAAATTGTTTATGATAACTGGTTCCGCGAATCTACGCTGCATGAAAGCGGATACGTAGCCGAAACGATAGCTCTCCTTGAAAAGGCAGGCGCAATTTATGAGGCGGACGGCGCAAAATGGTTTCGTGCAACAGATTACGGATGTGAGAAAGACGAGGTTATGGTTAAAGCAAACGGCTTCTATACATATTACGCCGTTGACCTTGCCTATCATCGCAACAAGTTTGTGGAGCGCGGATTTGAACGCTGCATAAATGTATTGGGTGCGGATCATCACGGACACACAATAAGATACAAGGCGGGCATGAAGGCTTTGAATATTGCCCCGGAGAGACTGGACGTTGTACTGATGCAGCTTGTGCGCCTTATGCGGGACGGGAAACCGTTTAAAATGTCAAAGCGTACCGGCAAGAGTATTACACTGTCCGATTTGCTTGATGAAATTCCCGCAGACGCCGCAAGGTTTTTCTTCAACATGAACCGTTCCGAATCTGTTATGGACTTTGACCTGTCGCTTGCCGTAAAGCAGGACAGCGAAAACCCGCTGTATTATGTACAGTATGCTCATGCACGCATATGCTCAATTCTGCGCAACGTAAATGCCGATGTGAAGGACAGCTGTGCAGAGTATAATTTTGATACCGTGCACGAGCGGGCGCTTATCAGTGCGCTTGCCCGCTTCCCGGATGAAATAGCATCGGCTGCAAGGTCGCTGGAACCCTCAAAAATAACAAAGTACGTCATTGATGTTGCCTCCGCTTTTCACAGCTTTTATAATGCATGCCGTATAAAGGGCGAAGCGGATGATGTGGTGCGCGGACGAATGGCCCTTGTAATGTGTACGAAAACAGTCATTAAGAACGCTCTCGGCCTTATGAATATCGAGGCTCCCGAGACAATGTAAATAAAAAAGTACGTAAAGAAATTTACGTACTTTTAGGTCGTATTTGTTACTTTTTGAAACTGAGTGAGCTTTTGGGGCGCGGTGTCAAAAAATACATTGCCGTAAACAGTGACAGGCATGGTATCATTTCCGCAAATGAAATTGCAATTGCCGGAAGCAGTGCCCCCAAAAGCCTGCCATGCGATTCAGCGACGGCATTAATCGCACCCCTGTATGATTCGTATCGTGCAGGCAACTGATTTGCAATAAAAATAACGAAGTATCCGACGGACGCAGCAAGCGAGCTTAAGAATACTGTACATACATGGTACAACGGCTTTCCGAGCAGGAAAAAGTGCCTTGCGGTGTAGATGACCGCTGCGGCAAAAAGCATCGGCAGTGCAAGCCACAGGGCTCCGACTCCGTCAATCAGCACTGCAAGAAGCGTTATATGAATTATAAAGGAAACTGCACCGGGCAGCGGCCCGCAAACCGCCGTGATGTAAAAACTTCCCGTGAAATCAAGCCAAAGCGGGAATTTAAGATATTTTGAAAGTGAGAACAGGATGATATTTACCGCGCAGCCAATAATAAACAGAGTAAGCTTCTTTGATGCCGAACGACGCACCGGCTGTCACCTCCAAAATATACCTTTATAAAATAAGTATACAGTGTTTAACAAAATTTGTCAACATTTGACGAAAATTTAATAATTTGCAGAAAGGAAACGTTATGTCGGAATTCTTATTTACGATATTGGTGTTTTTAGCGTTTATTACGTTTTTACTGTTGCTATATAATAATGTTTCCGTTGTTAAGAAATATAAGCTAAAGACAGAAAAGCCCTGCGGTGGTTTGAAAATAGTGCTGATAAGCGATTTTCATAATAATAAAAGGCTGCTTGGCAGTATAGTTAAGAAGATCCGTGCCTGTACGCCGGATATTATAATTATAGCCGGCGATCTTGTTGACCGCCGCCGTCCCGATTATAAAACCGCAGCTCTGTTCTTGTCAGAGCTGCGCGGTATCTCGGATGTTTATTATGTGACCGGAAATCATGAGGCGGTTCTTGGCCGGGAGCATGTTATAGAGAAACTTAACTGTTCGGATATCGTTCTTGACGAACGCTACAAGATTTACGACAAATTTTCGGTTTTGGGTATTTCCGACCGTATCATTGACAAAACGCAGCAGCGCCGGGATCTTTTGGCGCTTTTCGAACGCCTTGATAATTTTAAAATTGCAGTTGTTCACCGTCCGACGGAATTTGACAGGGAGCAGACGATTTCCGGCTATGATATCGACCTTGTTTTGTGCGGGCATGTCCACGGAGGACTTATCAGGATTCCGTTTTTCGGTGCATTGCTGGCGCCGGATGAGGGATTTTTCCCCAAATATTCAAAGGGTTTGTATAAAGAAAACGGCAGTGTTATGATAGTCTCGGGCGGAGCCGGAAATACATTTTTGCCGCTGCGTCTTAATAATTTTCCTGAAATTGTCAGTATAAGTATAGAAAATTGAAAAAACTGTTGCAAAATACAAACAGATATGCTATTATATCTTGGATTGACGGATATTTTCCGACAGGCAGTCCGCTGCATTTGCTCGCATGAATGCCTGTGAACCCCTAAAAAATTTAAGGAGGAGACGTTACAATGGATTATTTGAAAGCTGTAACTGACGAGCAAATTAAAGCCGACAGATTTGAACTTAATATCGGCGATACCGTTCGTGTAAGCGTAAAAGTTAAAGAGGGCAACCGCGAAAGAATTCAGGTGTTTGAGGGTACAATTATCGCTAAGCACGGCGGTGGTATTTCAGAGACGTTTAAGGTCAGGCGCGTAGCTTACGGCGTCGGTGTAGAGAGAACTTTTCTCGTAAACTCGCCTAAGGTAGAGAAAGTTGAGATAGTCCGCCGTGGTAAAGTAAGACGTGCCAAGCTCTACTACGTTCGCGACAGAGTCGGTAAGGCGGCTAAAGTTAAGCAGAAGATATAAGACTGCAAAGCTATTAAATTTACAGAATTCTAAAAACCCTTTCGTTTCAGGCGGAGGGGTTTATTCTGTTTTTGTATATTCTATATTTTTGTATTTGGTATTTACAACACTTTCTATTTCTGATATACTGGCGGTAACTATCGAGAATGAGAGGGAAATATAATGCCTGTACATTATGACGACAAGTTTGCAAGATTTACTTTAGAGACCGCAAACACCTGTTATGTCATGCAGATTTTATTTGACAAATATCCGGTGCATTTGTATTACGGTAAAAAAGACTGTCATGGCGGTATTTCGTATCAAAATCCGTATAAGTCTTTTTCTCCGTATTTTGATGAGCATGGGCTGAGCTACAGTCCGGATATCGGAATGGCGGAGTATTCCTACTTCGGAAGCGGGGATTTTCGCATTACGCCGCTGCGTATAAAGAATAAAAACGGTGACAGCGTCACGCATTTTACATACGACGGTTACCGTATTTTTGACGGACGAATGAATTTACCGCGCCTTCCGTATTCCGAAGCGGACAGTGATACTCAGACGCTGGAGCTTTCGCTTTTAGACAGCGTCAGCGGCTGTTCGTTGAAGCTTTTTTATACTGTGTTTCCCAATGAGGATGTTATTTCACGCTATGCACTTGTGGAAAATGAAAGTGGTGCGCCGGTTACTGTTGAAAAAATAATGAGTCTTATGCTTGACTTGCCGACCTCCGATTTTGATATGATAAGTCTGTACGGCGCGCATAATGCTGAGCGCAGCTTTCAGCGCGTGCCGCTGTTTCACGGCGTGCAGAGCGTTATGAGTCGCCGCGGCGCGTCCAGCCATCAGTACAATCCGTTTACTGCTTTGTGTGCTAAAAATGCGACTGAACGGGACGGCGACGTATATGGGTTTAATTTTGTATACAGCGGGAACTTTTTAAGTGAAACAGAGGTGGATCAGACCGGCTTTACCCGTGTGTCTTTAGGACTGGGTAGTGAGAATTTCAACTGGCTGCTGGAGGACGGCGACAGCTTTATAACCCCTGAGGCGGTCATGACTTATTCGAAAAATGGTCTCGGCGGCATGTCGAGAAATTTCCACCGTTTTGTCCGCGCTCACATTCTTCCGCCTGAGCCGTTTGAAAAACGCCCGGTTGTTTTAAATACTTGGGAGGCATGTTATTTCGATATCGACGAGAAAGAAATGCTGCGCTTTGCTAAGTCCGCAGCTGATACCGGCATCAATATGCTGGTCATGGACGATGGTTGGTTCGGCGCAAGAAATAACGATAAGGCAGGACTGGGAGACTGGTATGTTAACAAGAATAAATTTAGAGACGGTCTGAAATCGTTTGTCGACCGTGTAAAGGCGTACGGAATAAAGTTCGGCATTTGGATAGAACCTGAGATGGTAAACCCCGACAGTGATCTTTACCGCGCCCATCCCGAGTGGTGTATAAGATGCACAGACCGTAACAGCACTCTTTCGCGTAACCAGCTTGTTTTAGATATGTCCAATAGGGACGTTGTGGAATATCTTAAAAAGTCCTTTTCAGATTCATTTGACGGCATTTCTATTGATTACTTCAAGTGGGATATGAACAGACATATGTCGGAGGTGGGCTCGCCTGCGCTTCCGCCTGAAAGACAGGGCGAAACTGCATACCGCTATATGCTCGGCGTCTATGATCTTTATCGTTGGTTTACTAAGCATTTTCCGGGCGCCATGATTGAAAACTGCTCGGGCGGAGGCGGACGCTATGACCTGGGCATGATGAAATACTCTACGCAGATTTGGACGAGTGATAATACTTGGCCAAAAAAACGTATGAAGATACAATATTCATCAACGCTTGCATATCCGACTTGCACAATGAGCTGCCATGTTTCAAATCCGAAAAATATCTGTAAAAATCCCGACGAGCTTAAATATCGTTGGCATGTTGCACTCAACGGTCCGCTCGGTTACGAAATGCATCTGCCAAATGCCGACGACCTTATAAAGGCTACTGTCAAGGCTCAGGTCGAAGCTTACCGCAGTTACGAGCATTTGATACTTAGAGGCGATTTTTACCGTATCTTCAGTCCGTTTGACAGCAATTACTATGCTTATTACTTTACAGATGCACAGCATACGGAGTTTTTGCTCAGCTTCGAGCAGAGTTACGGTGAAAGCGCTGCCAGGGTATATCTTAAAATCCCGGAAGCTGATGAGAACGCTCGGTATTTTGATACGGTCAGCGGCGATATTTTTGATGGAAGAACGCTTGTGAACGGTATTGAGGTTAAGACGCGGGAGACCGATCCTTATTCAGTAATGTGGCATTTTGTGAAAACTAAATAAGTAAATAAAAAATGACGGAGAATTTTGTCTCCGTCATTTTTAACAAAAATCATCTTTTTACATAAAAATGCAACTTTGCAGCTCTGCATGTAAGAGAAAACCTGAAGGCTTTGCGCAGGAAAACATTGCGCCTGCTTTTTTATGATTTAATTATGCGCGGTTTATAGAACCGAACAATTCCATTTTTTCTTTTACGGTAGCTTTTATAGCCTCAAAGCCGGGAGCCAACAGCTTTCTGGGGTCAAAGCCCTTGCCCTCGAGGTCTTTACCTGCTTCTATATATTTTCTTGTTGCCTCTGCAAAAGCGAGTTGACATTCGGTGTTTACGTTGATTTTTGCAACACCCATAGAAATCGCTTTTTTAATCATATCGGCAGGAATGCCCGTGCCTCCGTGAAGAACAAGCGGCATGCCGTTTGTCTTTTCGGAAATAAGCTTTAATGCGTCAAAGTCAAGTCCTGCCCAATTTGCAGGGTATTTTCCGTGGATATTTCCGATTCCGGCAGCCAGCATCGTTACGCCGAGATCTGCAATAAGCTTGCACTCGTCAGCGTCTGCAACCTCGCCCTTGCCTACAACGCCGTCTTCTTCACCGCCGATAGCACCGACCTCCGCTTCAACCGAAAGACCTTTTTCAGCCGCAAGCGCTATGATTTCTTTTGTTTTTTCTATATTTTCTTCTATGCCGTAATGAGAACCGTCAAACATAACTGACGAGAATCCGTCTCTTATAACAGCCTTTGCACCTTCATATGAACCATGGTCAAGATGGAGTGCCACGGGCACGGTAATGCCGAGCGTGTCAATCATCCCATTTACCATTCCGACAACAGTGTTGTATCCGCACATGTATTTTCCTGCGCCTTCGGAAACGCCGAGTATAACGGGTGAATTGTTTTCCTGAGCAGTAAGCAGGATCGCTTTTGTCCATTCAAGGTTATTGATGTTAAACTGACCTACGGCGTAATGACCTTCGTAGGCCTTTTTCATCATATCTTTTGCAGAAACTAACATGATAAACTTCCTCCGTTTAATTTTTCCATAATATTATAACCTTGCGTGCCTGAAAAAGTCAATATTTATTTATAAACCTTGCTTCGTTCGTAATTGTTATGACAGCTTCCGCAAAAAAATTAAAACTTATTGTACATCTTGACAATAAAAGCTATTTTGTATACAATTATATAGCAGGCTGAAATCCTGCTATAATTTTTGAACGGAGAAAGACAATGTCAGTTGTAAAGATAACTGTAGACAGCACATGTGATCTGTCGCCTGAACTTATTCATAAACATGATATTACCGTAAACCCGCTGTATACTATATTAGGCGATAAATCATATGCAGACGGTGTTGATATAAAGCCGGATGGAATATATAAATTTGTTGCTGAAAACAATATTCTGCCTAAAACTTCGGCAGCGTCGGTTGAGGATTATCTCAGTCTTTTTAAAACGTATGTTGAAAAGGGCATGGAAGTTATACATTTTAATATATCAAGCGATATGTCCTCCAGTCATCAAAATGCACTTATTGCCGCAAAAGAGGTGGGCAACGTATACGTTATAGATACGCTCAATCTGTCTACCGGTTCGGGACTTTTGGTGCTGGATGCCGCAGATTACAGGGCGCAGGGGATGGGCGCCGCGGAAATTGCGGAGCGTGTGCGCACACACGTGCCGCTTGTACGTGCCAGTTTTGTAATCGATAATCTTGAATATCTGCGCATGGGCGGGCGCTGCTCCGCTGTTGCTATGCTGGGAGCCAATCTTCTTAAGATAAAACCACGCATTGAGGTTACGGATGGTAAAATGGGCATGGGCGGAAAATATCGAGGCGCATATGACAAGGTTTTGCTTAAATATACCGAGGATATGCTTTCGTGTCCCGATGTTAATACCAGGCGAGTATTTATAACTCACACAAAGTGTGATAAAGAGCTTGTAAATCAGGTTCGCGAAAAGGTCTGCAGTCTTATTCCCTTTGAAGAGGTGTATGAGACAACCGCCGGATGCGTTATCACAAGTCATTGCGGTCCTAATACTCTCGGAGTGCTTTTTGAAACAAAAAAATAGTAGTGATTGTGCACAAAAATTATATCTTGAAAATGTTTAATGTAAACAAAAAATCTAAATAAATAAAGAATTTTAAGAAAAAATTAAAATTTACTATTGAACTTTTGCTTTCAATAGTATAGTATATTATATATACAGCGTTCAAGGAGGACTTTTCATGAGCGAAAACTTAGAAAAAACAGTATCTGCTGAAGAAATCTCGGCAGCTGACAATTTCAGTGATGCCTCGTCAGAGGTTGAACTTGACCTGGAAGACTTCGGCGCGGAGCAGGCAGATCCTGAGGTTGATATGACAATTGGTGAAAAACTCAAGGTTTTGCTTATGAAACCGCTTGTCACTTCAATAATTAAATGGGTGTTCATCGCCCTTGGTATTGTCGGCGTTATTCTTTATTTTGCGGCAAACGAAGGGCTGGCTAAGGCTTTCAGCGGAATTTCCGGCGGAATTGCGTCGTTCTTTAACCTTTTCCCAATATCAATGTTTGAAATTTTGATTTGTGCCGCCGCTCTCGGTATTATCGCTTATCTTGTATTTATTATTGTAAGAACAGTTCAGGTTAAGGGTAAATTTCACAAGGGCGGTCTTTGGGTTCAGTTCGGTTATTCATTGCTTGCCGTTGCCGGTGCGTTTACGCTTCTCTTCTCAATGTGCTACGGTGTGTTTACATATCGTGATCCGCTTTCAAAGTCGACTGAATATACCAATGCCAAGGTTACCAATCTTGACTTCAGCAAAACCATGCTTTACCTTATAGACGGTATTAATAATTCGCTCTATGACGGTATGGATAATATTTTCTTTACAAAAGCAGGGTCATCCAAGTACGCAAGTTCAGGTCGTTCCACTGAGGTTATATCTCAAAAAATATCTGAGGCTTTTGACAACGCCGCTCAGGATATTCCTACGTTGAAGGGTAAATCTCTTACGGCGAAAGAGCTTCTGTTCTCTGACCTTTATTCTAAATTCAGAATTTCAAGTATTTATTCACCCTTTACCGGTGAGCTTTGTATAAACAGCGATTACCCCGAGGTCGTCGTTCCGATGCAGATTGCAAAGACAATGGCAGTTCAGCGCGGATATACGGATGACGGTGACGCATCGTTTATTGCATTCCTTGTGTGTACGAAATATTCGGATGATTATTATATAAATTATTCGGGTTACTTTAATGCATATGTCGAGCTCAGTTCGGTATTTTATAACGAAAACGGAAAGAATCTCCATCTTTATATGGCAAATGCTCTTAAAGAGAGCGCTAAAAGGGAGTATGTTCAGCTTGTAAAGAATCTTGATACGCTTTACGGTTTGTCAAGTGATATTGAGTATGTCGCTGCCGGTGAAAAGCTTCAGGCATCTTATTACTGCGATGTCGCAAAACTCATGCTTGTCAACTTTGAGGATAATGTAGATAACGGAAGTATAGTAATAGACAATAGCGAGCCTAAGAGTTACGGACGTTTTTGTAATTATCTTGTTAATTATTATTTGCTTGATGATGATTTTGACATGGAAGTCGATGAAGTTTATGCTGAATATCATCCCAGCGCAGTAAATTGATATCAATTAAAACGCGGCGGTTACGCCGCGTTTTTGTCTATAGTAATAAAATATGCCTGATTTCGGAGATGTATATTGAAAAGTCAAAGATACCTTAAAAAACAAGCCGATTTAAAAAACTCAGATAAAATTAAAAATACAAATACAAATACTAAAGGTCAAAGTAAAATCGACGCTCTGTTAGACAGCGTATATAATAATAAGTGGATTCTTTTTCGCTATTTTCTTGTTGCCTTATTTTGTTCTTTTTTGCGCTATGGTTTTGAGGTGATTCTTTCTGTTATATTTAAACAGCCCTTGGATGACGGCGCTCTGCTTTCGTGGTGTATTTGGAGCTTGATTTTTTATCCGTGCGTTAAATTTTTCGCTCTTCGCGTGAGGAGCTCGAATATTTACTCGCTTTTAAAACAGATTATAATATATATTCTCTGCTGTGCCGTGCTTTGGGTTTCGCGGCAGTTGTTTGTGAGTATATTGTTTGTTTTATCTTCAAATCAGGCACTTGCACTTGCCGCAGGTGGGGTTATTAACGAGCTTTTGTGTCTTGGGCTGATGATAAAAGTCGTTTTTAGGGAAAAATGATAGAATCGTTATTGTAATTTATATTTTTTTGTTATATAATAAATCAAAATCAGGCTTGAGGAGGCTGAATATGAGAAACAAAAGTAATATCATTGTGATTTGTTCCGTTATTGTCGGAGTGTGTGCGGCGATTGCAACGACCTTTTTGATTTTGAAGCATTTGAAAAAGAAAAGAGCTAAGCTTGATTGTAGTACAAGCTATATGTTCGAGAATGATTTTGACGATGAAGATGCGGTCGCCGATACCGCACTGTAATTCGTTATAAGCTAAAAATTGCGGGACGGCATTTGCCGCCCCGCAATTTTTGAATTTTTACATTTTATTACTTTAAGCCAATTTTATTTTATGTCCATTTTGTTTAATATGTCGCGCAGTGCCATGAGCTCTTCTGCCGTAAATGAAATGCCCTTGTTCATTTTTGAACTATCCGGTGACCATTCGCGCAAATCATATTTGGGCTCTCTGCCCATCCAACTTACCTTATTAAGTGCTTTAGCCCAACCGTTTGAATTTTCCGGCAGTTTGCCGAAGGTTTCAGTTATTTCAAATGTAAAGTCTGCCATGATGGCCTCCCGAATAATAAAATTTATCAATTACAGCAACAAATAAAAACTGTTGATAATCGCAGTCTTTTGAGTTACTTTATATCAGTATATATTAATAATATATTAATTGTCAATAGAGTAAAATTATTTTTTGAATAAAACACTTGACAAAGTGGAAAAATAGTGCTAAATTATATGCGTTAGCACTCAAAGGGTTGGAGTGCTAAAACAGTCGGCAGGTGAAATAAATGAAAGAGCGATTGAACCGTATACTCAGGTCGGTAATTGAATCATATATTGAAAACGGGGAGCCGGTGTCAAGCAAAAGTGTTCTGGAACGAGAGCCGGATATGAACGTTTCTTCGGCTACAGTACGTAATGACCTTTCCGAGCTGGAGCGTATGGGTTATTTGGAGCAGCCTCATACCTCTGCGGGAAGAATTCCTACCGAAGCCGGATACAGGTATTATGTTGATAATTTGTTGTCTTACCGCGAGCTGGATGATCAGCTTGCACTCAGTCTTGAAAGTGTTACGCAGAGCGGAGCTATGAGTATAGACGAATTTTTCAAGACGGCAATAACTGCGTTCTCTAAAATTACCGGATATACCAGCGCAGCCGTTATATCGCATAACGACGAGGACAGAATTATAAAGATGGAGGTTGTCAAGTCAGCCGATGATATGATAAACCTCATTGTCATTACAAAAAGCGGAGTTGTTAAAAACAGCTTCTGCCGACTTTACTTTCTTGCGACAGATGAAGATGTTCGTAGGCTTAACGAAACTTTGGCAAACTATATCGGCGATACTAATGTGGGATATCTCGACGACAGCATGTTTGACCGTTTGGAAAAAGAGCTTGCGGGCAGCCAGCAAAACTGGGATTTTATTGCAGGAGTTATTAAAAATATTGTAACCAGTATCAAAAAACCGCATGTGTTTATCAGCGGTCAGGAAAAAATGCTCTCTTATCCGGAATTTTATGAAATTCATAAGGCTAAAAATGTCATGTCATTCTTGAGTGAGGAGGAGCAGGTTTACGGAGTGCTTAACAAGCGTGCCGATGACCGGCTGAATATTATTATAGGCAGCGAAATCGGCGGTGAAAGTCTCAGCGATATGGGTCTTGTTGTTCGCCGGTATAACGGTGACGGTAATAATTTTACCTTCAGTCTTTTCGGACCGAAGCGTATGGATTACGGCAAGACAGTGTCGCAGGTAGAATATTTTATGAAGTGCATTGAGCGCTATCTTAATGACAGGGGGGCAGAGTAATGCCGGAAACTAAAAGCGTGCAGGCGGAAAACGCCGCGAATACGGAAAATACACAGACCGCTGAGAGTAGTGAAGCAGCGAAGGATACACAGTCTTGTGAAAACAGCTGTAATAAGAATGAGATAAATGATAAAAAAGAAAAAAAACAAGGCTCAAAAAAGAAAAAAGATAGCGAGCTTGAAGAAAAATTTAATCAGCTAAACGACACATATCTGCGGATGCTTGCAGAATACGATAATTACCGTAAGCGCACGCAGAAGGAAAAGGAGAGTATGTTCTCCGACGGAATTTCAAAGGTAGTTCTGGCAATACTGCCCGTTATTGATAACTTTGAGCGAGCGCTGATAAGCGACAGCAGTGACGAAGAGTTCAAAAACGGTGTTGATATGATTTATAAACAGCTTGTTACGACTTTAGAAGGACTTGGCGTCAGGGAACTTGAATGTCAGGGCAAGGTATTTGACCCGACAAGACATAACGCGATAATGCACATAGATGATGAGCAGTACGGCGAAAATGAAATAGTGGAAGTATTCCAAAAGGGATATATATATAAAGATGAAACAGTAATACGGCATGCAGTCGTAAAAGTAGCTAATTAATTCGGAGGATGATAGTATGAGCAAGATTATAGGAATTGACTTAGGAACAACTAATTCATGCGTTGCAGTAATGGAGGGCGGAGAACCTACCGTAATCGCAAATGCAGAGGGAATGCGCACAACCCCGTCTGTCGTTGCTTTTGCAAAAAACGGTGAGCGCCTGGTCGGACAGAATGCCAAAAACCAGGCTATTACCAATCCTGACAGAACGGTTATCTCAATTAAAAGAGATATGGGCTCTGATAAGCGCATAAATATTGATGGCAAAAAGTATTCGCCTGAAGAGATTTCGGCGTTTATTCTTATGAAGCTGAAGACGGACGCCGAGGCATTTTTAGGTGAGAAGGTTACGCAGGCGGTAATTACCGTTCCTGCATATTTCAGCGATTCACAGCGTCAGGCAACAAAGGACGCCGGTAAGATTGCCGGACTTGAGGTTCTGCGTATTATTAACGAGCCTACAGCTGCTGCGCTTGCATACGGCGTTGATAAGGAAAATGAGCAGAAAATCATGATTTACGATCTTGGCGGCGGTACGTTCGATGTCTCTATTCTTGAGATAGGTGACGGAGTTTGTGAGGTTTTGGCTACAAGCGGAAACAATCGTCTGGGTGGCGATGATTTTGACGATAAAATTATAAAATGGATGGCAGATCAGTTTAAAGCGTCTAACGGTATCGATCTTACAAAGGATAGTATGGCGTATCAGAGACTTAAGGAAGCTGCCGAAAAGGCAAAAAAGGATTTGTCCGGCGTCATGAGCACTAATATTAATCTGCCCTTTATCACGGCGGATGCAACAGGTCCTAAGCATCTTGATCTCACCCTTACAAGGGCTGAGTTTAACAAAATGACGGAAGACCTTGTTGAAAAGACAATGGTTCCCGTAAAGCAGGCACTGTCCGATGCCGGGCTTTCGCCTTCTGATATTCACAAAGTGCTTCTTGTAGGCGGTTCTACAAGAATTCCGGCTGTTGTCGAGGCTATAAATAAGTATATGGGCAAAGAGGCTCATAAGGGTCTGAACCCCGATGAGTGCGTTGCAATGGGCGCTGCTATTCAGGGCGGCGTTTTAGGCGGCGATGTCAAGGGCGTTGTGCTTTTGGACGTAACTCCGCTTTCACTCGGTCTTGAAACATTGGGCGGAATATGCACAAAGCTCATTGAAAGAAACACAACTATTCCTACCAAGAAAAGCCAGATTTTCTCCACTGCGGTTGATAATCAGCCGTCTGTTGAGATTCATGTTTTGCAGGGTGAGCGTGAAATGGCTGCGGATAATAAAACTTTGGGTACATTCCGTCTTGACGGGATTGCACCCGCACCCCGCGGAGTACCTCAGATTGAAGTTACGTTTGATATAGATGCAAACGGTATAGTAAACGTAACGGCTAAGGATATGGGTACCGGCAAGCAGCAGAATATTACAATCACGGCGTCTACAAACCTCTCCAAGGAGGATATCGAAAAAGCCGTTAAGGAAGCAGAGAATTATGCCGGTGAAGATGCCAAGAAAAAAGAGGAAATAGAAATACGCAACAATGCCGATCAGCTTGTTTATCAGACGGAAAAGCTTGTAAATGACTCAGGAGATAAGCTTACGGCTGACGATAAGGGCGCGATTAATTCCGAGGTGGAAAAGGTTAAGGAAGCGCTTAAGGGTACTGACAGCGCAGCAATAAAGACGGCGGCAGACGAGCTTCAGAAAAAGCTTTATGAGTTTTCCTCAAAGATTTATGCGCAGTCAAATCCTGAGGCTGCCGCGGGCACCGCTCCCGGCGCGGATACGGCATCCGGCAGTGCTGAAGGTAATGTTTATGATGCGGACTTTACCGATGCAGATGAAAAGAAATAATATAGTTTTATAACCCTGGCTGCCCTGCCGCATTTGCGGCAGGGCATATCACGGTATATCGGGGCGGTTGTTCTGCCGCCTGTATAAAGAGGTCAGACATATATGGCAGAAAAAAGAGATTATTATGAGGTACTGGGGCTTTCAAAGGGCGCAAGTGACGATGAGATAAAACGCGCTTTTAAAAAGATGGCTAAAAAATATCACCCCGACTTAAATCCCGGAAATAAGGAGGCAGAGGCTAAGTTTAAGGAAATAAACGAAGCATATGGGGTTTTGTCCGACGCTGAGAAAAAATCGCGCTATGACCAGTTTGGTCATGCCGGTGTTGATCCGTCATACGGAGGCGGCGGCACAGGTGCCGGCGGATTCGGTGATTTCGGCGGTTTTGGCGGATTCGGCGATATTTTTGAAACGTTTTTCGGCGGCACAATGGGCGGCGGCTCACGCCGTGCCAACGCACCGGCAAAGGGCGAGGATATACACCTGAGACTTAACATAGAATTTAATGACGCGGCCTTTGGCTGCGAAAAAGAAATTCATTATACGCGCCGTTGTACATGTAAATCCTGTAAGGGAACAGGCGCTAAGGGCGGCACTGAACTTGAAATCTGTCCGCAGTGCGCGGGCAGAGGGGTTATTTCTTCTGTACAGCGCACTATTTTGGGCAACGTGCAGTCTCAGCGTCCGTGTCCGTCCTGTTCCGGCACCGGAAAGAGGATAAAGACTCCCTGTCCGGACTGCCACGGCGGTATTGTGACTGAAAGTAAAAATACAAAGGTAAAGATACCTGCCGGCATTGATAACGGTCAGACGCTTACGCTGCGCGAACAGGGAAATTCGGGTCGAAACGGCGGTCCCGCAGGGGATGTTTATATTACAGTGTCTGTTGCGCCGCATAAAATTTTCGACAGGCGCGGAAACGATATCTACTGTGAGATTCCGATATCATTTACCGATGCTGCACTGGGCTGCGAGATGACGGTGCCGACTTTGGACGGAAAGATTAAATATAATGTGCCGGAGGGAACTCAGACCGACAGCACATTCAGATTTAAAGGTAAGGGCGTTCCAAAGCTCGGCAGTAAAAGCCGCGGTGATATGTATGTCACGGTGATTGTGGAAATACCGAAAAATCTTACGGGAAAGCAAAAAGAGCTTTTGAAAAGGTTTGCGGAAACCGTTACGGATAAAAATCTTGAAAAGAAAACATCCTTTTTCCAAAAGCTGAATAATATTTTCAAATAAATAAAAGCGGACGAAAAAACGTCCGCTTTTTGGCGTGTAATAAGACTTATTTTCAAAAAAAGGTTGTAAAATAAGAGAAAAATGGTATAATTACAGTAGATAACCATTTTTACTTTGTTTATAATGCAGTCCGTATATTTTTTGAAAGCGGTTTGTATATTTCAAAGCCTATTTAAATTAAGTGATTTAAGGAGGAACTCAAAGTGTTGGAATTAAAAAACCATAACGGCGAAATAACTATTTCTCAGACAGTGTTTGCCAATATTGTCGGAAATGTAATCAATAACTGTTACGGCGTTGTCGGAATGGCATCGAAAAATACAGCTGAGGGGATTGTCTCACTGCTTAAAAAGGAAAATTATGATAAGGGCGTTAAGGTTACGGCTGAAGGCGATAACCTTATAATTGATGTTCACATTATCGTAAGCTACGGTATAAATCTGCCCGCAATCTCCGGAAGTATTGCAAAAGAGGTAAAGTATATCGTTGAAAAAATGACCGGTTTCAAGGTCAAAAAGGTAAACGTCTATATTGACGCAATGAAGACAAACTAAGGAGACAAAACATTAATGATAACCGGCAATATGTTCAGGGATATGGTTATATCCGCTGCAAATAATATAGAAAATCAGAAAAATTCCATAAATGCACTCAATGTATTTCCCGTTCCGGATGGTGATACCGGAACAAATATGTCGCTCACTATTTCCGCTGCCGCAAAGACAATGCGTACCGTCAATGATAAATCTGTCGGGGACACGGCAAATCTTGTCGCGTCCGCGCTTTTAAAGGGCGCACGCGGTAACAGCGGCGTTATTCTGTCGTTGCTGTTTCGTGGAATTGCAAAGGGGCTTGCAGGTCTGGAAAGCGCAGATTCATCGGCTTTGGCAAGAGCTTTTGCCTCAGGCGTTGCAGCAGCATACGGCGCTGTAATGAAGCCGACAGAGGGAACTATACTTACCGTTGCGCGGGTTGCGGCGGAAAACACGGCGGCCAATCTAAAAAAGGCTGACAGTGCGCGCGATACTTTTGCTTTTTATCTTTCACAGGCAAAGGCGACGCTTGACAAGACTCCCGAAATGCTTCCTGTATTAAAACAGGCGAATGTGGTAGACGCCGGCGGCAAGGGACTTGTCGTTATTTTAGAGGGTATGCTTTTATGTCTTGACGGAAAAGCCGTTCAGGCGAGCGAAGAGGTTCAGGAGGAAGTACCTGCCGATTTTTCCGAGTTCAATATTTTCGAAAGTGAAGAGGATATAGTTTACGCCTATTGCACCGAATATATTGTCAATAAAGAATCCAGTGCACCTAAGAGCGATTCGGGCGAGCTGCGCAAGTATCTTGAGTCAATCGGTGACTGTGTTGTAGTTGTAGACGACGGAGAAATAATAAAAGTTCATGTTCATACAAACCATCCCGGTCGTGCATTTGAAGAGGCGCTTCGCTTTGGTTCGCTAATTAATATGAAAGTTGAAAATATGCGGGAGCAGTTTAAAGAAAAGAAAGCGGAAGCTCCAAAAATTGATAAAAAGTACGGCTTTGTTTCTGTCGCGGCAGGTGATGGCTTGGCAAATCTGTTCAGGGACATGGGCACGGACGTTGTGGTAGAAGGCGGTCAGACGATGAACCCGTCCACAGAAGACATTCTGGCAGCCGTAAACAAGACGACAGCGGAGACGGTATTCGTACTTCCGAACAATAAAAATATTATTATGGCGGCACAGCAGGCAGTTGGTCTTTCGGATAGAAATATAATTGTTATCGGAACTAAAACAATACCGCAGGGTATAACGGCGCTTTTAAATTTTGACGATTCTCTTGAGCCGCAGGAGGCGGCAAACATTATGAGTGAAGCGGTGAGTGCCGTTCATACGGCCCAGGTCACATATGCCGCTCGTGACAGCGAGTTTGACGGTCAGGCTATACGCGAGGGTCAGCTTTTGGGTCTTGTTGAGGGCAAGGTCTCTTTTGTCGAAGATTCGATGGATGCGCTTGTTAAAGAACTCTTTGAAAAAATGCTTGCTGACGGCGGAGAGTTTATAAATGTGTATTACGGTGAAAATGTTACTGAAGCTGATGCTAAGCATATCGGTGAGCTGATTGAGGGCATTGCGCCTGATGCTGAGGTTATTGTTCTTCCCGGCGGTCAGCCTGTTTATCATTATATTTTTTCGGTGGAATAGTTTTGTTAAGGTTCAGTCGCGGTCTACGGCGGCTGAGTAAATAAATATTTATAGAAAGGAGATTTTATTCATGACTGATGGAATTATCGTAACGGTAAGCCGCGAAGCCTATTGCGGCGGCGACGAGTTTGCTAAAATGCTTGCAGATAAGGCGGGCTTTAAATTTTATGACAGAGAGATTATTTCGCTTGCTTCTCAAAAGAGCGGAATACATGAAGAACACTTTGAGTCTGTGGAAAAAAAGCCTACAAACAGTATTCTCTATTCTGTTGTAATGGGGATGTATTCTTCACGCGGTGCGTATGTAAAGCTTGATGACGTGCTGACCGACGATAAAATTTACAAGGTGCAGGCGGATATAATCCGCGATATGGCCGCACAGGGAAACTGCGTGTTTGTCGGTCGCTGCTCGGACTATATTCTGCGTAATAATGAAAAATGCTTCAATATATTCCTGCGCGGTGATTTAAACGACAGAGTTAAACGGGCGATGAACGAGCAGAATACATCAGAGGCTGAGGCAAAAAAGATAGTGTCTCGGGCGGATAAGAAACGCCGCAGTTATTATAATTATTATACTAACCGGGAATGGGGAAATATCAATAATTATGATATTGCGTTGAATCTTTCTAAAATATCCGAGAAGGATGCAGTTGAGGTTATTTTAAACTATCTTGAAAAAGTCTGATTTAAGCTTTTTAAAATCCGGCGCAAATTTTGTGCGCCGGATTTTTATTTTATCAATAAATTTTAAGCTGAAATTAAATCTGTATTTAATAAATGTTCATTTTTATTGAGTATACTTTTATTGGAAATTATAAAATAAGAATGAAGGTTTTATTATGGTTAAAAGAATAGTTTGTGTTCTGCTGACAGCGTGTGTTGCCGTAACTTATACCGGCTGTTCCGCAAAAACACCGTCAATAGGTATACAGAATACTTCAAGCCTGCAAGACAATACTGCGGTAGATAACACGTCAGGAGAAAATCAAACGGCTAAGCTGGACGCTGATAAAATGTTTTCGGAAAGCGACAGGGATAACGAATATACAGGCGGATATCAAATAACTCTTTCAGACGGTAAAATAGAAAGTAACTGTGATACTCTTCTTGTTTCCGACAGCACTGTAACTATAAAGAGCGCCGGCACCTATATTATAATCGGCAGTCTTTCGGACGGACAGATAACAGTTGATGCGGGTGATACGGATAAGGTACGTCTTGTGCTGAACGGTGTAGAAATAACAAACGATTCTACTGCACCCATTTATGTTCGTCAGGCTGATAAAGTTTTTATAACTCTTGCTTTTGGCAGTAAAAATACGCTTTCTATGAAAGGTCAGTATCAGGCAATAGATGAAAACAATATTGACTCCGTTATATTTTCAAAGGATGATCTTACGATAAACGGTGAGGGTGAGCTTGCAATATCAGCAGAGAGCGGGCACGGGATTGTGTCCAAAGACGAGCTTGCAATATGCTCGGCGATTTTGAATGTTACGGCGCAGAGTCACGCGATTGCTGGCAAGGACAGCGTTAAAATAGCGGATTGTACGTTAAACTTAAAATCAGGTAAAGACGGTATTCATGCGGAAAATGCCGATGATGTATCACTTGGGTTTGTGTATGTCGAGGACGGTGATTTGGATATTGTAAGTGATGGTGACGGAATAAGCGCCGCCGCAGTTGTTCAGATACAGGACGGCAATATCAATATAAAAAGTGCTGGAGGTTTTGAAAATGCGCCTGAGAAACAGAAAGCAGATGACTTTTTCAGAGGCGCTGACCGTATGGCGGAAAACTTTTACAGTCAGACTGCCGACACTGTCAGTTCTAATCGGCAGACATTGATATAGCTGAGAGTTACGAGGGTATAGAGGGACTCACAATAGATATAAACGGCGGCAATATTTCGGTGATATCCTCAGACGACGGACTTAATGCTGCCGGCGGTAATGATGGTAGCGGCTTCGGAGGCGGTATGCAGGCTATGGAGCCAAACAGTGACGCGTATATTAAAATCTCCGGCGGTAGTTTGAATATAAACGCACAAGGTGACGGTGTCGACTCTAACGGTGCATTGTATGTAAGCGGCGGTGAAACGTATATAGATGGTCCGGAAAGCAGCGGCAACGGTGCCCTTGACTATGACGGTACTGCTGAAATAACGGGAGGAGTGTTTGTTGCTTCGGGTGAATTGGGTATGGCACAAAATTTTGGCTCAAAATCTACTCAGGGAGCAATGCTGATAGGTATTTCGGGAAGAGGTGGTGATGAAATAATATTGTCGGACAGCGAATCCAATGTAATTCTACGCTATACTCCGTCTAAAAACTATAACAGTATATTAATAAGCTGCAAGGAGATAGAGGCGGGTAAAACATATACTCTGACATCCGGGGGCAGTACACAGACTATTGAAATGACGGATTTATTGTATCAGAGCGGCGTAAATAACAGCGCGGCTATGAACGGCGGAGGGCGGTTTAACCGTAAGCCATAAAATGCTTATATATTGAAAACAGGCTGAGCCGGTGACGCATTATGACGTGCCGGCTCAGCCCGTTTTATTGACAGATGTGTTTTTGTGTAATATAATACTTTAAAATAACATGCTGAAATGCTAAATCGGCTGAGGCAAAAGTGAATTTTCGGTGCGCGGTTTTTTTCTGCGCATTTTTTGTTGCCTTACGATGAAAATGTTATTTTCATGTCATTTTGTAGTGTAAAATAGTGCTTTATGTCATTTTACATTATTATGTACAATCAGTTAATATTTTACAGTATAATATTATCATATAAGGGGTGATTTATATGCGTCCGCTGAAAAAATCGGTCAGTATCACTATCGACAGTGATTTATTGGAAAAGGTGAAAATTATTGCCGAGCTTGACGACAGGTCGTTTTCTCAGGTAGTTAATTTAGCACTGAAGGAATATGTCAGGAAAAACGATATTAAAAAACGACAGTAATATTATATATTAAAAAGCAGACCCTTACACGGGTCTGCTTTTTCACATGGCCAGTCTTGTAAATATATATCCCATAATAAAACATGCAGGAAAGGTTATTATCCATGCGGCAAGCATTTCAAATGCCGTATGTGTATTTAGGGCGGAGTCCACAAAACCGCAGCCCATGACCGACGATGTCTTTGCGTGTGTAGTGCTGACGGGCAGTCCGAGGCACGTTGATAAAAAGAGGCTTATACTTCCTGCAATATCTGCGCATACTCCCTGCTTTAAATCCAAATTCACCATTTTTTTGCCTACTGTGCGTATGATTCTTCCTCCGCCCAACGCCGTGCCGCATGCCATGGTGAGTGAGCAAAGCAGCGCCGTCCATATAGGAATATAAAATCCCGCACCTGCTTGTGTGGTTGAGCTTTGCAAGCTTATTGCAACAAGAAATATACTGATAAACTTCTGTCCGTCCTGTGCGCCGTGCATAAACGACATGAGCACAGCACCTAAGATTTGCAGACGCTTAAGCTTTTTCTTTTTATATGTTTTTCGTTTCATGTATCGGAACAGAAAATATCCTATAATAAATCCCCCTGCAACGGATAGTATAAGACCTATGAAGGTATATGCGATAACACGTAAATTTACGGCTGCCTTGCATGCTGCGGCAGCTCCGATAAGTGCGGAAATGATAGCGTGCGATTCGCTTGTGGGTATGCCGAAAATCCATGCGCCGACGGCAAGTATTATCACCGATGCGAGCGCGGCACAAAGTGCCGCGTGTCCGTATTCCGAGTCTGAAAAATCAGCACATTCAAAAATGTTTTTAGCGACCGAGCTGTTTATGAATGTCATAATCAACACGCCGGCAAGGTTGCATATCGCCGCTGTAAACACGGCTTTTCTCATGGAAAGCGTGTTGCTGCAAACACAGCTTACTATGGCATTGGGCGCATCTGTCCATCCGTTTACGAATATAACGCCCAGTGTCAGCAGAGTCGCGGTGAGCATCGGAGGTGATATAACAGCCTCTTTAAAAAAATCAAAAAATGAAATATCCATATTTTCCCGAATTTACCTGCTTTGTTATGTTTAAATGCTCCGAAAAGTCAACAAAATAATAATAATAATAATAAAATTTCGGAGGCAAAGATATGGAAAAGTTATATAAAAGATTTTTAGCGTTTATAATAGTTCCGGTTATTATAGCAGCATTTCCGTTTTTGGTATTTGCAAATACCGGTGCTGCTGCGCCCTACGATTGGTATTTTAAGCCGGAAAAGGATAATTCACAGCCACAGTGTATACCAGAGGCAGACTTTATAGATGAATATAATACGGTTTATCTGGGCAGCGCCGATACTCCCACGCTCTATTTGACTTTCGACGCCGGCTTTGACAACGGGTACCATGAGAAAATACTCGACACTCTTAAGGAAAAGAATGTAAAAGCGGCATTTTTTGTAGACGGTAATTTTGTAAAGAAAAATCCGGAACTGGTAAAGCGTATGGATGCTGAGGGACATCTTGTATGTAATCATTCGTTGAATCATCCCGACATGACCAAATACACAAGCTTTAGCGAATACGAAAAGCAAATTAAAGGCTGGGAGGAGCTTATAACGCAGCTCGGTTTAACTCCGCGCAAATACTTCCGTTTTCCGAGCGGTCGTTTTTCCGAACAGGCGCTGGAGTATAATGAACAGCTGGGACTTACCACTGTATTTTGGTCATTTGCTTATTATGACTGGGAGATAAATAATCAGCCGTCGCATGAGGCCGCAAAGGAAAAGATTTATTCACGCGTTCACAACGGCGCGGTTTTGCTTTTACACTCCACTTCAAAGACCAACTGTGAAATCTTACCACAGGTAATCGACGACCTGCGTTCAAAGGGCTATGAATTCGACAGCCTTGAAAACTTTAAAAGATGACACCGTTGTATTCAGCACGCATCCGCTGCATGTTTTCCGGCGTATCCTCCTGATACGGTATACCGAGATATTCTAAAATACCGCGGGCAATAGCAACACCTATTTCATATGTGTTATCAATAATGAAGTCGGCGTCGAGCGGGTTGTCGTGATACCCCGGCATTACAATTACGGACGGCATTTTCGTTCGTCTGAGCTCGTAAAAGCCGAGTCCGCCGTATACTGCCGCACCCTCTGACAGACCGATATCCTGGGTCGGAATAATTTCACTTAGATAAGTAAAAATATCGGACGCAAGCCGTTCGCCGTTTCCGCCGGGCTTATAATAATATATCTGTGCGCCGCGTGTCAGAGTGTCCGCCGACTGCGATTGAATCGCAACGTAGATTTTAGTGTTTTGAGCGTTAGCGTCCGCTACCACCTCAGTGAGTGACATGTCGGGATCGTTTCTTACCGTTGTGACGCCGTGCCGAGTCAGTTCGTATTCAACAACGTCTGCGATTAAATTCATGCGTCTTTCTTCTGTACCATAATTACCGTATCCCGTATTGAAATGTGCGGGCGAGGGTGAAAGATATACATCAGCCATTTGGTTTTACCACCTTTTTGTTTGTTATTAATTATATTTTTAAGACTGATGGGTTATGACAATAAAAGCAGCCGGGGTTTTAAAAACCCCGGCTGTCATAATATTATGTTTAATTCATATTTTCAGAAATTCTCTGAAATCCGAAATATACTCTGAGGCAGCGGATCTGCTGTTGCTTTCTGCAAAAATTCTCAGCAAAGGCTCCGTTCCGGAAAAACGGCATATGACAAAGCTGCCGTCCTCAAAATATACCTTGCAGCCGTCTTCGTAGTTTACATGGTCTACATTAACGGCAAAATCAGGCAGCTTTTTATCTTCAAACACCAGTTTGTTTATAACGCTTTTATACTCCGGTGCAAATCTAAGATTATCTTCCACCATAACAAACTTACCGTATTCACGCTCAAGCTCATCCATGATTTCCGATGCGGATTTACCGACAACGCTTATCATTTCCGCAAAAAGTGATGCGGCGTAAACCGAATCCTTGCCGTGAATATGACCGCGAACCGTAAGTCCGCCCGAAGACTCTCCGCCCAGTACGGCGTCCGCTTCATCAATCATTGACGAAATGTATTTAAATCCTACCGGGACCTCATAGCATTTTTCACCGAAACTTTCTGCTATTTTATCCAGCATATGAGTTGTAGCAAGGTTGCGCACAACAGGACCTTTCCATCCCTTGTACTTTACAAGATAGTAGTACAGCATACACAGAATTTCGTTTGCGTTGATGTAACGGCCGTTGCGATCGATAACGCCTAAACGGTCGCCGTCACCGTCCATTGCAATACCCAAATCGTAACCGCCTTTTACTACGGTATCCCGAAGCAAATTAAGGCTCTTTTCACTCGGTGCGGGCATGAGTCCGCCAAAATATGCGTCCTTATTGATGTTTATTGTGTCGATTGTGCATCTTGCGGTATGGAATATTACAAGCAGCGGATATGTGCCGGAGCCGTGCATTGAGTCAAATACAACACGCAAGCCGCGCTCCCGCAGCGCGTCCATATCCAAAAGACTTATAATATCGTCTAAAAATTTGTTGAACGGATTGTTCAGGTATATGATTTTTCCTTCACTTACTGCCGTTTCAAATTCAAGATACTTAACATCCGAGAGCTTTTCTATGATTTTTTCGAGTTTTTCCGTTGTCTCAAGCGGTGCGTCGCGTCCCTGGTCAACAATGAGCTTTATTCCGTTGTATTCCGACGGATTATGAGATGCGGTTATCTCTATTCCGTAGTGAAGCTCTTTATCCTTAACTGTGTGCATTACAAGCGGGGTAGGCACCGAACGGTGCATAAACCAAACTGTAATTCCTCCCTGTGCCAGCACTTCGGCTACCCATTTTGCAGCGTTTTCGGAGAGAAAACGCCGGTCAAAGCCGATAATAACCGGTTTATCCGTCTTGTTTTCGCTTTTCATAAGCTCCAAAATACCCGCTGCTACAAGGCGGATGTTTGAGCAGATAAAATCTTCACCTATAACAGCTCTCCAGCCACCTGTTCCGAATTTAATTGTATTTTCCATTTCAGCTCAGCCTTTCCAATGTATCATTTACTTCTTTTTCAAATCTGTTCATAAACTGCGCTATATATTCCTTCGGAGTAATATTGTTTTCTATCATGGGTACAAGATCCATGCCAAAGCTTATGCTGTCAGAGCTGTCGGTGCTGTGTGAAGCAAAAAAGGTTGCATTTGCGTATCTCCTGCCGACAGCCGCGTTGTCATAGCGCTTGCCGCCGACAACCTGGGAGCGGTGTACCTGTAACAGCTCCGTTGCAAGCTTGGGGTAGGCACTTGTATCAAGGCACAGCTTATCGCTGTCACACAGCCAGTCAAGTCCGCGCCATACCTCCAGAGCAATTATTTTTTCCGGACGTGCTTCTTTTGGCATTTTTTTGACCGCAGCTATTACACGCAGTGCAACAGCAACGTGCGTTTCGTGCTTGTCGGCGATATTGTGTGTGTAAAGATATTTCGGACGAACCTGCATGAGCAAGTTGAAAATATCATCTGCGGGGTCGAAATTACTTGCGTCCTTTACTGCCTTTGACGGATAACCGAGCTGAATTACGGCGCGATATTTTCCGAGCTTTGCGGCTTTTCTTTGTTCGTCTATTCGAACCTGTTTCATTTGCTCATCGGTATAATCCGCGTACTCGCCTGTGCGTGGGCTTCCTGCACCGTCTGTTACTACAACCCCGCAGAAGCTGCGTGTGCTGCTGTCGTAACATTCCGCAATCGGTGCATATGCCATAATTTCAATATCATCCTGATGTGCGGCAATACAAATGTCGGTAATTTCAGAAAAGGATTCCTCTCCGGGAAAGTAAACGGAAGCATTTTCGTTTTTAAATTTCATTTAAAACCCTCCTTAAAAGTCCCTGTCGCCTGTATAGACAACAGTCACATTGTCATGCAGCTGAAGTATAGACGCGGGTACCTTGGGAGTTACGGGACCTGTAAGTGCTTTTTTAACTATGTCGTACTTTTCCGGACCTGCAATAAGCAGTATTTTCTTTGCGCTGAGTATTGATTTAAGCCCCATTGTAAGAGCGTGCGTCGGCATGCCTCCGTTAGGGAAGAACCGTGAATTTGCTTGAATCGTAGATTCTGTGAGTTCAACGCGGCGCGTTTTAATTTCAAAACAATCCGACGGCTCGTTAAAGCCTATATGTCCGTTAAATCCGATGCCCAGCAGCTGCAAGTCAATTCCTCCCAACCCGGAAATAAGCTTGTCATAATCTGCACACTCGCGCTCGTAATCTTCGCACATGCCGTTGGGCACATATGTACGGAATTTATCTATATTTATGTGATTGAAAAAGTTGGTATCCATAAAATACCGATAGCTCTGGTCGTGGGATGCCGGCAGTCCGCAGTATTCGTCAAGATTGACCGATGTTACGTCTTTAAAATCAAGGTCCCCCTTATTGTACCATTCGATAAGCTGCTTGTAGATACCCAGCGGTGACGAGCCGGTTGCCAGTCCCAAAACTGAATCCGGCTTTTGGATGACCTGCGCGGATATGATGTTTGCCGCGCGTCTGCTCATTTTTTCATAAGTTTCTTCTCTGTAAATGTACATTGCATAGCATTCCTTTCTGTTCAATTTCGGTTGTCGCAAAAATCCGTATACTAAAATTAGGCGATTCAGAGCGAGTCAGCCGAGCGTATAGCTTTCCACTGCTACATTGTATCATATTTTTTTAATTTTAGCTTATAAATTAAGTCACTTGTTTTATATTTTTGGTTCTGTTTTATTGCATATTGTGTAAAAAGCGTTTATAATGAAGCTGTTGAAATAAAATTGGGAGAAAGTATGTATGGAATATGTAAAAACACCGCTTGAAAGTCGCGTTAAAATTGATGGGGTGTATACCGTACATTATTTTGAATATACAAAGGATTTTGCCTATTCCGGTGAAATACATAACTTTTGGGAGATTGTGTATGCCGACAAAAAGCGTCTGTATATCACGGCGGGGGCAAAGGAAATCTGTCTTGAGGTGGGTCAGCTTTATATACATAAGCCCAATGAGTTTCACAACTTGCGTTGTGAGCACGCGGCAAATTCAGTAATTGTATCGTTTGACTGTGACTGTCCTGAGCTTATGTCTATTGCCGGAATGGTTATAACCTGCGGAAGCGATGAACGGCGTCTTATCGGCGGAATTGTCAAGGAGTCGCTTGAGGCGTTTTCAACTCCGCTGGGTATGCCGTACACGCGTGTAATGGAGAAATCCGGCAGCGGCAGCTTTTGCTGTGAGCAGATGGTACGTCTTTATATAGAACAGCTTTTGATACTGCTTGTCCGCGGAAACAGACGCACTGTTCCGGTGAAAAGGGCTGAAAACGGCTGCCTGCTTGCCAAAATATGTGAGTATCTTGAAAAAAATGTACAGTCTCGCTTGCATTTTGAGGATATTATGCATGAGTTTAACCTGTCCGCGTCTGTTATAAAAAAGTTATTCCGCGAGCAGATGGACTGCGGCGTTATGGAGTATTTTGCGCGACTGAAGGTGGACGCTGCTAAGCAGATGATTCGTGAGGGAAATTACAACTTCACCGAAATTGCGGCTGCGCTGTCTTTTAATACCTCACAGTATTTTACAACGGTATTCCGCCGTGTGTCCGGTATGACGCCTACCGAGTATTCGCTTTCAGTTCGGACAAATCTCAATGAATGATAAAAACAAGACAGAAACGGAGAACAAGAATAATGGAACAGTTTAAATCCGACTTTTTTAACAGTGTCAGCATAGAGCTGCATAGACTGACAAGAATTTACGGCGACGGTACGGGGGATATAATGCAGATTCCCGACCTGCTGGAGCGCGGGAAAAATTTTATTATGAGCTGGCTCAAAGACGTGCAGCTCAGAGAGACGTTTCAAAACGACGCGCAGCTTTATTACTATAATGTCGCTTGCATTGCCTTTTGCGGAGGCATTGCATATGCCGATGCATGGGATAAGGATGTCACACAGATAAAAACAGGCGCAGTTGATACTCTGCTTACATCACAGGGCGATATTACGTCTCTTGCCGTTGATATTCTTTCGCTTGGCGGCGACGGACGCAAAAAGCTGCATATGCTTGAGGATAAGATGTTTTCCGTGTTTTTGGAGCTTATGGCGCCGTACTGGGATAAGGAAGATCCGCGTCCGTTTCTGTTTCAGGGACTGTTAGCTTTCTTTCAGACCGGCTTGTCATACAGGCTTAGTAAGTAATTAATACCCGTTTTTAATGTTCCCGTGATTGTTATGAGTGCTAAGGCAGATATTGACAGCAAGGTGGATTTACTGCTCGGCGGGGCTTGCGACTATATTACAAAACCGTTTGATATAAAATAATTGCTTGCGCGTATCAAGGTACATCTGAGAAACGGTACTGCGTCAGGTGTAGCTGAAACGCTGAAATTCAGAGATTTGCAGCTTGACACAAATACACGTCTTGCAAAAGTTCAGATACTTTTGTACATCTTACGCGCACAGAATACGCCATATTGAAGCTGCTTATGAGTAATCCTTCACAGGTTGTGACAAAATCGCAGATACTTGACAGGATAAGCGGGGATACTCCCGACTGTACAGAGAGCTCGCTTAAAATGCAGTATAAAATTCTGGGTCTTCCGTCATATGACGGGATTGACGAGATTTTAAAGCTTGTCGGGCTGGAAAATACGGGAAGAAAAAAGGCAAAAAATCTTTCTCTCGGTATGCGTCAGCGTCTCGGAATAGCGGTAGCGCTGGCGGGCGATCCTGATTTTTTAATGCTTGACGAGCCTGTCAACGGTCTTGATCCTCAGGGAATAATAGAGATGCGTGAGCTTATACTGCGTCTCAATAAAAAAATGAATATAACGGTACTTATTTCAAGTCATATTCTTGACGAGCTGGCACGTGTTGCAACTCACTTCGGTTTTGTGGACGGTGGAGCTATTGTAAAGGAGATAAGTGCCGAGGAGCTTGCTGACGCATGTCGCAGCTGTCTGCGCGTAACAGTGAGTGATATCAATGTACTCAGCCGTGTTTTGGATTCTGCGGGTGTAGAGTACAGAGTGCTGTCTGACAGCTCGGCAGATATATTCGGCAGTGTTTCAATAACCGATTTGACGCTGAAACTGTCAGAACATGGATGTGAAATCAGTTCTATGCACGAGCGGGACGAGAGCCTTGAAAATTACTATATGAATCTTTTAGGAGGCGGTAAATAGGCGGCATATATGTTTTTTTGTTTTATAACGATGTGATTAAATACGATGCCGATGTTGAATTTGACGATATTTTGTTTTGCTTTGCATTTGCCGTAGGCTTTGTGAGCTCGGTATTTTGCAGTCTTTTTATAGGTATTGAGTACAGTGACAGAACGCTTCACAATAAGCTTATAGTAGGTCACAGCCGCACGGCTATATATTTTTCCGGTCTTCTGAGCAATATAGCGGCGTCCGTTGCTATCTGTCTTGCATGTGTGACTGTTGTATGTATTTTCGGCATACCGATGTTCGGCGGACTGCATATGAGCACCTTGAAGCTGTGGCAGCTTATCCTCAGTTCTTTTTTACTTATTACAGCATACTGTTCTGTTTTTACGCTTGTTGCCATGTTATGCAGCAATCGGGCGCTGTCATCGGTTATATGTATTTTAAGCGTTGTGGTGATGTTTATAGCGGCTCTTCAACTTTATAACAGAATAAGTGCGCCTGAATACTATGACGGGGTTGTATACAGTACCGATGGCGGACTTATGGAGAGTGAGCGGATAGATAATCCGCGCTATATAAGCGGCAAAATCAGAGCAGTATATGAGACGGTTTTTGATTTCCTTCCGACAGGTCAGGCGTCGCAGATTTCAGGCATGGCGGAGATGTCGAACCCTTTGAGACTGTCGCTGTTTTCGTTTATTGTTACGCTCATATTTGCCGTTTGCGGTGCAGCGGTATTTTATAGAAAAGATATCAAATAGAAAATTATTAAGGGGTGATAATTTATGCTCTGGCTTTCATTGCTTTGTGCCATATTTGCAATTACTTCCGTTTTTTTCGCGTGTAAGCTTATACTTATACGCAGGGAGGTAACAAGCGTTTGCTTGCAGTTTTCCGAGAGATTGGAGCCGGGCAATGATACAAATACCCTTATTTCGGTATCACCATATGATTCGTGTTTGTGTCAACTTGCACAGAGCATAAATATACAGCTTAAGATGCTTAGACGTGAGCGTAGGCGGCTTATGCACGGCGATGCAGAGCTGAAAGATGCGGTTGCCAATATTTCTCACGACCTGCGTACGCCTCTGACTGCTGTATGCGGTATTTAAAAAGCGAGGTATAACGCCGAAAATTGAAATGCCGGATACTGCAGTAATACGCACTCTCAGCCGCACGGCGCTTTTGCGGATTTTTGAAAATGTGCTCTCAAACGCCGTTAAATACAGTGACGGAGATTTGAAAATAGTACTTAAAGATAGCGGTGAAATTATTTTTTCCAACAATGCAGGGGCGATGAACGCCGTTGTGGTCGGCAGGCTGTTTGACCGTTTTTTCACGCTCCAAGACGGCGCAAAATCAACCGGTTTGGGTCTTTCTATTGCGAAAATCCTGACCGAGCAGTGCGGCGGCAAAATATATGCAGATTATGATAAAAATATACTGAGTATCCATATTGTCTTTTAATATAAAACAGGTGAGGGGATTTGCTAACGCCATATAAGGCAGTAATTTGAAAACAATATTGAAATACAGCTTATGGGCGTTGCAAAGGCAAAAAGACAGCGTAGAAGGCAGAAATGCTTTTTACGCTGTCTTTCTTTATGTTCAAAAATGAAATCGCACATTCGTCAAACAAGACCTTCCTTGCTACAATGTGAGTGAAGGAGGTAAGCGGATATGCGAAATCAAAAACACTACATAGCGATTGATGAAAGTGAACGGAGAATTATTCTAAATGCTCTTAATGCGCTGCGGAACAA